>ODAK010000181.1_pt1 | contig 71379 bp, 42 predicted proteins | sample 1539591 | NCBI WGS metagenome assembly ODAK01 (sample SAMEA3539303, study PRJEB22396) | soil metagenome | biome: tundra; feature: field; material: soil | place: USA | collected 2010-05 | depth 0.15 m | reverse complement strand
GCGGCCAAGCCCGCTATTTAGGTCTAGGAGAGGATTTTCGACGGAGTGTAATCGCCTTCCATGAGAATGCCGTTTATGTCAAGACGAGTTTGCGATTTTGATGTTGTTTTTGAAGTTGCTTTTGCTGTTTCCCTCCTAAAGCCTACCTTTCTTTCCTAGCGGAGCAGTTTGCAGAGCGGCCCGGAGCGGGCGGCGCAGCGAACCCTTGACGGCGAGGACCGCTCGGCCACACTTCCGCTAGGAAAGGAAGGTAGGCCGACGTGCGCTATGTTCTTGTCCGATCCAACGCTGTTCCCCAAAGTCTTTGTCGCGCAATTACTGTCGCCACCCTTCCATCCGCACTCTCGATGAGCGTTTCCTCGCTCGGTGCAAGTTGGGTGTTCTCGTTTCAGCCGGTGCTGCCACCTGATTTTCGACCTCCCCTTCCATCTCGACGATGGAAGTTGGGCCAGGCGATTGACGCAGTCACCGAAACTCGGCGCTTAAACTTTGGGCTTCTTGCCTTGCGTTTTCTAGTCCTTGGATCGAAACTACGCTGCGGCCGGCAACGCAACTGGTCGCTGGTTCCGCAGTGGTTCGTATGCTTCTCCACTGACCCACAGCCGATGCAACAGCACCGCCAGCTTGCGCGCCACCGCGATCACCGCTCGTTTCTTCCCATTCTTTCCCCCTCTCTCCGCCAGTTTCAGTCCCCACCGTCGGAGATCGCTGTCCGCTCCGAAAGGTCCCAGAATATGGTGCGCCCCCTGCACCAGCAACGCTCGTAGATACCGATCTCCCTCCTTACTAATGTGCAGTTGCGGTTCGCTCTGCCCCGAGTTCCTCCGTCCTGGTTGCAGCCCGACATAGCAGCCCACATCCCGGCTCTTGCCAAAACGATGCGCATCTTCCAGCGTAAGCACATAGGTCAGCGCAATCAACGTCCCTACTCCCTTCACCTGCTTCAGTCGCCCCACCTCCGGGTAACTCTGCTTCGCGATCTGCTCGATGCGCTCGTTATATTCCACAATCCGTTCGCTCAGCGACTCGATCGCTCCCAGTAGCGGCCCCAATGCCGCTTGCAGTTCCGGACTCAGTTCCTGCACCTTCGCCGGGTTCATGTTCCGCGGATTGCAGCCGCGTAATCGCTCTCCGTATGACTTCCGCCACCAATCCACCAATCCCCGAAAGCGATTTGATGCAAAGAGCCTCGAAGAATTGGCCGCCAGCTTCAAGACGCAAGGGATTCTGGCCCCTCTTCTGGTACGCGAACTGGAGGAAAGCAAGTACGAGGTTGTAGCCGGGGCACGTCGCCTCAGAGCGGCGAAACTGGCGGAACTCGAAAAACTTCCCGTCCGCGTAGTGAAGCTGACGGATGCCGAGGCAATCGAGGCGCAATGCGTTGAGTAATGGAGCTCCTGATAAGCGCGTCGGCAAAGATCCTGCTTCCTCCGGTCGGGCACTAGATCCAGTGCCTTCGCAGCAGCCATACCTTAGTGATCTGCGTAAGTCCCATGTAGCTGAGCAGCGTGAGCATAAGGATGGGCCAGTACAGCCGCGGCAAGTGCGTGAAGCCCAGCGCGGAGGCCAACGGGGAATACGGCAGCAACACGCCAACGGCCATGATGGATACCGTTGTTGCTGTCAACGCCCAACTCGCTCGGCTCTGCAGGAACGGAATCTTATTTGTACGAATGACGTGGATGATGAGCGTCTGCGTCATCAACGACTCGACGAACCAGCCCGTCTGAAATAGCGACGCTCGGGATGGATCCCAGCAGTGGAAGATCCAGAGCATGACGAAAAAAGTCGTGTAGTCGAAAATCGAGCTGATAGGACCGATAAAGAGAATGAACCGCGTGATCTCTCCGATGTCCCAGGGCCGCGGCTTAGTTACTTGCTCTTCGTCCACGGCATCCGCAGGAATTGGCACTTGCGAGAAGTCATAGAGTAAGTTGTTCGTCAACACCTGAATCGGTGCCATCGGCAGGAAAGGAAGGAAGGCGCTGGCGCCCAACACGCTGAACATGTTCCCGAAGTTGGAACTTGCTCCCATCCGGATGTACTTAACGATGTTCGCAAAGACCTTGCGGCCTTCGATCACGCCGCCTTCCAGTACCATGAGGTCCTTCTCCAGCAAGATCAAATCAGCGGACTCCTTGGCAATGTCCGTCGCGGTGTCAACCGAGATGCCGACGTCGGCCGCTCGCAGGGCGGGAGCGTCGTTGATTCCGTCACCCATAAATCCGACCACGTGCCCCTTGCCGCGCAGCATGCGAATGACCCGCTCTTTATCCGCGGGAGAGAGCCGGGCGAACAGCGTCGCCTTCTCCGCGGCCTCAGCCAGTTCGGCGTCGGACATCTTCTGCACGTCGCCGCCCAGCAGCATAGGGTCGGCTAAGAGGCCAACGTCCTTGCACACCTTGCGGCTAATAAGGTGATTGTCTCCGGTGAGAATTTTTACGGCTACGCCATACTTGGCCAGGGCCGCGAGAGCACGGGCGGCGGTACCCTTGGGTGGGTCCAGGAACGCAACATACCCTCTCAGCACGAGGTCATTCTCATCCTCCTTCGCGCAAATTTGCTTCCCGGGTAGTTCCTTTGAGGCAACTGCCAACACGCGAAAGCCATCGTTGCTAAGGCTGTCGTACTCCGCTTTCAGCCCCACCATCCGCTCGGTTTCCATTGGCGACAACTTGCCATCGAGCTCAAACTGCGAGCAGCGGTGAAAAACGTCCTCCGGGGCCCCCTTGGTCAGCAGGATCGCCTTACCTTCTGCGTCCGCCACCAGAACCGACATCATCCGTCGCGAGAAGTCGAACGGCAGCTCATCCAGCTTCTTGTATTTCTCGACCACCGCCTTCCCGTGGAAGTCGGCACTATCCAGAATCGCTCGGTCGAGCAGGTTCTTGAGTCCCGTCTGGAAGTAGCTGATCAGGTACCCTGCTAGGAGCACGTCCTCGGTTTCGCGCCCAGCGACGTTGCAATGCCGCATGAGAACGACGCGGTCCTCGGTCAGCGTACCCGTCTTGTCGGTGCACAACACGTCCATGGCCCCGAAGTTCTGTATGGAGTTAAGCCGCTTGACGATCACCTTCTTGCGGCTCATGGCGAGGGCGCCATTGGAGAGGCAGACGGAGACGATCATCGGCAGCATCTCGGGAGTGAGCCCTACAGCCACCGCCAGTGCGAAGAAGAACGCTCCCTTCCAATCGTGCTTGGTGAAACCGTTGATGAAGAAAACCAGTGGCACCATCACGGCCATAAACTGCATCATGAGCCATGTGAAGCGGTTGAGGCCCTGGTCGAAACTAGTCAGCGCTCGTTCTCCGGTGATCGAGATGGCCATACTGCCCAGGTAGGTTTGTTTCCCTGTCGTGACCACGACTGCCGTTGCCGTGCCGCTCTCGACGCTCGTCCCCATGAAGCATGTGTTCTTGAGTTCAGTGGGTGAGGTCTCTTCTTTTGTTTCGGGATCGTGGAACTTCTCAACCGGGAGCGACTCACCCGTAAGACTGCCTTGGCTCACGAAGACGTCTTTCGAGGACAGCAGTCGCACATCGCCGGGAATCATGTCGCCTGCGGCCAACTTAACGATGTCACCCGGCACGAGATCGCGGAGCGGTATTTCCCTCGCCGCGCCATCCCGGACGACGGTCGCAGTTACATGGATCATGGCCTTCAGCTTCTGTGCGGCGGAATCCGCCCGCGCTTCCTGCCAGAAGCGGAGTCCGACGCTCAGCGCCACCATACCCACCATCACCGAGCCTGCGCGCGCATCGCCGGTAAGGAAGGAAATTGCCGACAAAGTCGAAAGTAGGATCACGAGCGGATTGCGTATGATTTTCAGAACGCGGACGGCCCAACTCTGCTTCCGCTCTTGTGCGATCTCGTTTGGACCCGTCGCGCGCGCACGTTCGTCGGCCTCAGCTTGCGTCAGGCCATTGAGGGAAGTTCGCAAGTCCCGAAGAAGCTGTTCGCCATCCTTGCGAGCCGCGTCGAGAACCGCAGGCGAAACATGAATATTCTGGTTTTTCGTTTTGGTTTGTATTGGCGACTCGCTCGGGCGAGCCGGTGGCGGCGCAAGCTTAGAACCTGCCATTCCACCGTCGACCAAAGCTCCTGCCGCGCTATCCGCATTCGGTGCTGTCATCGTTTTCTTAATCGGCTTTGCCGGGGGGAAGCTCTTAAGTCACTGAATCGCCCCAACCGATTTTCCGTGGGTAGATGCCAAGCACCTCGTTCCGGTTAACGTAGGGTTTTGGGTCGTCCAGAGAAGAAGCGCAGCGCGGGCCCGTTCGGTTGGATTCTGCTTGCCGTGGTTTCCCGCCTGGTCGCGAAACCCGGTGCTTGGTCGCGGAAGTGCGCTCGGCAGACATCGGGATCGTCAAGAGTATACCGATTAAGCCCACCCGGTGAGCCTGAAAGAAACAACCGGCCCATCACAGAGCAGCCAAGAACCTATGTTCGACACAAATATAGAGCGGGATTGTTAAAGAGGGATTAATTCGATTTGGTTCGTCCGCAATTGTCCGCTATTGCTCAGACCCGACGGAGTCGAGGATGAAAGAGTAATGCGTCAGGAATTTTTGATCGCAAGGAACTCGATCGATTCGGTCACGACCTGATCCCGCAGCCACAGAGGATGTATATGAAACTCAGTCTTCTCTCCGTTCCGTTCTTCGCCGCAATCATTCTAACCGGCTGTAACTCCGGGACACCGACGACTGTAGCCGCCCGCAATAGCGCTCAGCTTACCGCCGCTGGCAGTTCGTTCGTTTATCCCGTCATGATGCAATGGGTCCAAGCTTATGGAAGGGACCATCAGGGATTACAGATCAATTATCAATCGATTGGCAGCGGCGGAGGCATCGAGCAGCTCAAGAACGGGATGGTCGACTTTGGCGCATCCGACGCCGCGCTCGATGACGAAAAGCTGAAGGAGATGCCTGCTCTCGTGCAGATCCCGGAGAGCGCAGGGCCGGTATGCATAACCTACAACCTGGAACAGCTCAAAGAGCCGCTGAAGCTGAGCGGCAAGACACTCTCGGGCATTTATCTCGGCACCATCGAGAATTGGCAGGACGCCGCGATCAAGAAGGACAATCCCGGAGTGAATCTTCCCAAGCAGGGTATCGTCGTGGTGCATCGCACCGACGGCAGCGGCACCACGAACATCTTCACAACCTATCTTGCCGCCGTCAACACCAAATGGAAAAGCCAGGTCAGCCAAGGCCTCTCCGTAAGCTGGCCCCTCGGGATCGGCGGCAAAGGGAGCGAAGGCGTGACCGGAGTGGTTAAGCAGAGTCCCGGCGCTATCGGATATGTCGAGCTGACTTATGCCGAGGAGAACCATCTTCCAGTCGCGCAGATCCAGAACGCGGCGGGCAAATACATCAGTCCGACGGCTGCGGGAACGAGCGCTGCTATCGATGCGTTTTCTGGCGAGCTATCGAAAGACGTGCGCACGCCGATCGTGAATGCTCCGGCATCGGCGCCGGATGCTTATCCCATCAGTGGCCTCACATTCCTGCTGGTGCCAAAACAGGCAAAAGACCCCAATAAAGCAGCGGCGGTTAAGGGCTTCGTACAGTACATCATCACGGGCGGGCAGGACCCTGCGGAGCAACTACATCATGCAAAGATTCCAGCGTCGTTGCAGCAGATCGATCAAGAGCTCTTGCAGCAGGTGCCGGGCGGATCATAGAGAGCACCTCAAGATTCGGAGGGAGTTGCGAACGTCGGTTGCGAGTTTGGGCGCGGAGCATTTTTGTCATCGTTGCCACAGGATTCGAGCGTCTTCCAGTGGGGTCGCAACGCCGTCGCAGTGGGGAGTCACTCGCGTCGTGTAGTCTCCCGCTGGATGTGCAGCGGGTACTGTTGCCTGGTAGACGCAGCCCTTGGGCGCGCCAGGAAGCAGGCGCGCCCACTTCATTTCCTGCCGCACGGGATCGCCGCCGTTGTTGCCTTCCGCATAAAGCTCAACTCGCACCGCATCTGGGTCGAGATCGTTCAAAAAGACTTCGACTTCAAACACGTGTTGGTCCGCGTTGGTTTCGACCCGCAAGTTTCCGAAGCGCAACGATTGCCACTTCTCGTCGACTGCGCGCCGCCAATCGACTACTTGCTTGCCCAATGCGCCTTTGTTCGCCGCGCGCTCAGAGTAGGCGGTCGCAGCCCGAAGGTAGTGCTGCTCGGTGTATTCGCGTACGGTACGGTCGGCGGAGAAGCGCGGCGTCAATTGCGCCATGCTTTCGCGTATTTTCCGGACCCATGCTTTGGGAATGCCGTTCTGGTCCCGGCTATAAAACTGCGGGATCACCTCCCGCTCGAGCAGGTTGTAGAGCGCGTCGGCTTCGACCGCGTCCCATGCGGGATCGTGGTCATGCTCCTGGCCGTCTCCCAACGCCCACCCCACTTCAGGCGTGTAGGCTTCCGCCCACCAGCCATCCAACTCGGATAGGTTGATGCCTCCATTGACGAGCACTTTCATCCCGCTTGTGCCGCAAGCCTCCCATGGCCGGCGTGGTGTGTTGATCCAGACATCCACCCCCTGCACCAGGTTCTCGGTCAGAAGCATGTCGTAATCGCTGAGGAAGATCACATGGGGGCGTGTCTCGGGCTGGCGGATGAAATTGATCCATTCATGGATCAAGGCTTGCCCCGCCCGATCCTCCGGATGGGCCTTGCCAGCGATGATGAGTTGCACCGGTCGCTCGGAATTCGTCAGCAAACGAAGCAGCCGCTGCTGGTCCTGCAGCAGCAGGTTCGGTCGCTTGTAGGTCGCGAAGCGCCGCGCAAAGCCGAGTGTTAGCGCGTTGGGATCGAATAAATGTTTTGCTTCGTCAACCGCCTCAGCCGACGCGCCGGAGCCAGCCAGTTCGCGGGAGAGTCGTCCGCGAGCGTATTCCACGAGAGACTTGGTGGCCGCAGTGCGAAACGTCCAGAGCGCCGAGTCCGAGACTCGCCGAATGTCCTGCTCCAGGTTTTCTGCCGTTCCTAACCAACGCCCCTTGCCACAGGCTCCCGTCCACAAGTCGTCCGCCGGAGCCGAGTCCCAAGTCGGCATATGGACCCCGTTGGTCACGTGTCCGATGGGGACTTCGTCCTCCGGCCAGTGCGGAAACATAGGCAGAAAGATGTGGCGGCTCACCTTCCCATGCAAGCGGCTCACACCATTGACCGCCCCACTCCCGCGGACCGCCAGATAGGCCATGTTGAAACTCTCCGACGAGTCGTCCGAGTTCTGGCGTCCAAGCGCCAGCAGATCGTGGAGCGGTATGCCGAGCTTTTTCTGGGCATAACCACCGAGGTATTGCTCGATGAGAGCCGGGGCGAAACGGTCGAAACCCGCAGCAACGGCCGTGTGGGTCGTGAAGAGATTGCCGACTCGAGTCGCGGCGAGCGAAGCTTCGAAGGGCTGCCCGGTTTCTTCCATGAAGTTGCGCGCACGTTCCAATACTGCGAAGGCCGCATGCCCTTCATTCAGGTGACAGACCTCCGGCTTGAGGCCAAGCACGCGGAGCAACCGCCATCCGCCAATCCCGAGCAGCAGTTCTTGCTTCAGGCGCAGTTCCGGGCCGCCGCCGTACAGCTCGCTGGTGATTCCTCGATGAGCGGGAAAGTTCGCGGCGTCATTGCTGTCCAGCAGGTAAAGCTTCACTCTGCCCACCTGCACCTGCCAGGCGCGCAGCCAGACCGAGTATCCAGGCAGCGCGATCTCCAACCGCAACCACTCCCCGTTCGCCTGGCGCAAAGGTGTGATCGGCAATTGGCCGGGATCGTTGTAGGGGTAAAGAGCCTGCTGCTCTCCGTTCTTGTCGATCACCTGGCGAAAATAGCCTTGCTGGTAGAGCAGCCCCACGCCGGCCACGGGCACACCCAGATCGCTGGCGGCCTTGAGTTGATCACCGGCCACATTGCCAAGCCCGCCCGAATAGATAGGCAAAGCTTCGCTCAACATAAACTCCATGCTGAAATACGCGACGCAGGTCAAGGAAGCTTGCGGATGCTTTTGCTGAAACCATGCGGGCGTCTCCAGCGCCTGCCGCCTGGCCTGCACCAGGCCATCGACATTCTTGCGAAAAACAGAATCGGCCAGCACGCGCTCGATCTGGTCACGCGAGACCGTCTGCAGGACGACCCAGGGGTTATGCGTGATCTCCCACAGTATGGGATCAAGCTGCCGCCACACTTCGTCGGTGGCATGATTCCACGACCAACGCATATTCAAGGCGAGTTCCGCCAGGGAATCGAATCCCTCGATTTCGGTGGGTAGAAGGTTGTAGATCGGGTGGCTGACGCGAGTTTGGTCGCTCATGATTTCTCTCTCGGATGCGATGCCGCCAGTGCATCACTGACGATCGTCTGGGCTTCCTCCAGGATCTGGCGCAGATGATCCGCCCCCCGGAAGCTCTCCGCATAAATCTTATAGATGCTCTCGGTCCCTGATGGACGTGCCGCGAACCATCCGCTCTCCGCCGCCACCTTCAATCCGCCGATGGCGGCTCCGTTGCCGGGCGCGCTGGTGAGGATGACCTGAACTTTTTCTCCCGCCAAATCCGTGGACCGAACCTGTTCGGGAGAGAGCTTTTCCAGAATCTCTTTTTGTTCTGGTGTTGCGGGCGCTTCTACTCGATCGTAAACGGGCTCGCCGAACTCCTGCGTGAGTTCGCGGTAGATTTCGCCGGGATCACGATTCATCCGCGCCGTGATCTCCGCCGCCAGTAAAGCCGGGACAATCCCATCTTTGTCCGTCGTCCACACACTGCCATCCAGGCGGACGAACGACGCCCCCGCGCTTTCCTCGCCACCGAAGCCAAGCGAACCGTCGAGCAAACCATCCACGAACCACTTGAAGCCCACTGGTACTTCGTAGAGCTTTCGGCCAAGCTTCGCGGTGACTCGATCAATCATCTGGCTGCTCACCACCGTTTTGCCGATCGCCGCTTCCTTGCGCCACTTCGGCCGGTGTTGGAAGAGATAGAAGATGGCGACGGAAAGATAATGATTGGGCGGCATTAATCCCGCGCTTCGGGTGACGATACCATGCCGGTCGTGGTCGGTATCGCAGGCGAAGGCGATCTCGAAGCGATCCTTCAGGCCGATTAACTTCTGCATCGCATACTGTGACGATGGGTCCATGCGGATCTGCCCGTCCCAATCCACCGTCATAAAGCGGAAAGTCGGGTCGACGTCCTCGTTCACGACCGTGAGGTTCAACCTATAGCGCTCGGCAATCGGCCCCCAGTAGTGAACCCCGGCGCCGCCGAGCGGATCGACGCCCATGCTGATCTTCGCGCCCCGAATGGCGTCCATGTCGAGCACATTGGCGAGCTCGGCAGTGTACGTATTGAGGTAGTCGTGCCGGTGCGTCGTCGGGGCGCGAAGAGCTTTCTCGAAAGGAATCCTCTTCAAACCCAAAAGACCATTTTCGAGAAACTCGTTGGCCTTGGTCTCGATCCAGGAGGTGACAGCGGATTCCGCCGGCCCGCCGTTTGGCGGGTTGTACTTGAACCCGCCGTCATGCGGCGGATTGTGTGACGGTGTGATAACGATGCCGTCGGCGAGTCCGGTCTTGCGCCCGCGGTTATAGGTGAGAATCGCGTGAGAAATAGCAGGGGTCGGAGTGTATTCATCGCCCTCCGCCAACATGACTTCCACTCTGTGGGCCGCTAGTACCTCAAGCGCGCTGGCCAGAGCCGGCACGGAAAGGGCATGCGTATCCATGCCGAGAAACAGCGGGCCCTCGATCTTCTTCCACTGCCGGTATAGGCAAATGGCCTGACTGATGGCGAGGATATGCCATTCATTGAAAGCCTTGGCGAATGCGGAGCCACGATGTCCTGAGGTGCCGAAAGCAACCCTTTGCTCCGCCACTGAGGGGTCAGGCACCTCCGTGTAGTAGGCCGTGACAAGTCTGGGTATATTCACCAGCATCGATGCTTCGGCCGGCTTTCCTGCATCAGGACTTACATTCATGACTCTCTCGGCATGATGACCCGCACACTAACACTGACTAGGATTTATCGGGCTATCGACTCGTTGTAAAAATACTTCGAGCGTCCTGAGTTAGCTGAACTCGCCCTTGGCGTATTGATATTACTAATGGGATGGTCCGCCGCCTTTACCAAGACAGCAGCTTGGGTATAAGAGGTGAACGGAGGAGGCATCCCATGGAGCTATACACGATCGGCATTGATCTCGGCAAGACAGTCTTTCATCTGGTTGGGCTTAACCAGCGCGGCGAGGTTGTGGTGCGCAAGAAGTTTTCACGCAAACAACTGCTGCACTTCACTGCGAACCTGCAGGTGAAGTTAATTGGTATGGAAGCCTGCGGAGGGTCCCACTTTCTCGGGCGGGCTCTGAGAGGGCAAGGTCACGAGGTCCGGCGGATGCCGGCGCAGTATGTCAAGCCGTACGTAAAGACTAACAAGAGCGACTACATTGACGCCGAGGCGATTGCAGAGGCAGTCGAGCGGCCGAAGATGCGCTTCGTACCGATCAAGAGCGATGAGCAACTGGATCTGCAGTCCCTGCATCGGGTACGGGAGCGTTGGGTAATGCGTCGCACAGCAGTCATCAACCAGATTCGTGGCCTGCTGCTCGAACGTGGAATCACTTTGCGCCAGGGGCGACGCCATATCGATGCAGCATTGCCCGGAATCCTGGAAGACGCCAGCGCGCAGCTCTCGGGCGCAGTGCGCTTGCTGCTGGCACAACTGAAGCTGGAGCTCGATCACCTGCAAATGCGGATCGACGAAGCCGATGCCATGATCAACAAGGCTGCTGGCGAGAACGAAGCCTGCCGACGGCTGGTAGCGATTCCTGGCATCGGACCTGTGACGGCGACTGCAATTATCGCCGCGATCGGCAATGGAGCAGCTTTCAAAAAGGGCCGAGGGTTTTCCGCGTGGCTCGGAATCGTCCCGGGCGAAAATACCACTGGTGGCAAGCAGAAGCTGCTGGGGATTAGCAAACGCGGGAACTCTTACTTGCGAAGACTCTTCGTGCAAGGGGCTCGCGCTGTCCTGCAACAGAGCGCGAAGCAATCTTCCGGTCTGAGTGCGTGGCTGGCCCAACTCACAGCACGCACCCACCGTAACGTGGCCGCAGTGGCCTTAGCGAATAAGCTGGCGCGCATGGCCTGGGCCGTGCTCGCCAAGAATGAGCCCTATCGGCCTCCCGTGTTGGCCGATTTAGCTGCGGTCTGACTGGCCTGCAGATGACGCCTGGCTGAGGCCAGGCTTGGAAATCGCATTCGCGATTCCCACATCTACAGACCAGCGGCTACTACGGAGTTGATGATTTCTGCCAGGTCTGCTGGCGAACTATGAGATGACACAACGGTCGAACCCGGCGCTCTCGAAACCTGTAAACCGGAAAAGCCTTCCAAGGCTGCATTACTAAATAGGACGAGCGCGCAGCGCATTCCATCAAGGCCAGGAGCTTGTGCTCCAATAAAAGGCCGAATACATTTGCGCAGACCATCCTGTCAACTTCATTTTTCGCTTGCGACAAAGGGGCGGACCATACATGCCGGTTTGCCCGTCAAACGGGGAGTGGCTGCGAATCGATCTTTGCCAGTCGACTTATTCGTATTAATGCAACCACGGAATGGACTTGCTCGTCCACAGGCTGGACGGATAAGTGTTTCGAAGTTCCTCGGCGACTTTGCCCAGTACGGCGTGATCGTTCGTGGCCTTGTAGCGCGCCACAGCCCGCCAGTACATCGCCTCCGGTGCAAAATGCGAATTCCCATAGCGAGCGACCACATCGCCTACCATCGTTCCGCATCGGAGTATTTCTTGTGAACAAACCTGATCACGCTCTGCTCTGTATGCCATGCATCCATTCACGGCCAGATGGGATAACTCGTTCACGGTAGGTACGTATTAACGGCAAAGCCATTCTCTGCGAAGACGACCTCCGCTAAGAGTCCGCCCCTTTAACGACCGCTACACTCCTGTTACACCCGACCTCAGGCAGTCGTGTGATATGCCCGCGAGTTTCCGGTTCCCTGATCACAGCCCGACCTTCCTCAGCGCCACCCGTGCGGCTGACGCGATCTCTCGAGAGGTGGCATTCAACAGGTCTGGCTTGCAGAGCATGGCAAGAACCACCCTGAGCCCCGCTGGGTTCGTGATCTTACCGATCAGGCCTTCACCCAAGTATGACGCGAAGGACGTGAAGAGGCGGACACCTGCTGCCGCAGGCACGACGGGTGAAGGAGGGGGGAAAGGGGCCTGACGAGGAAGGAATGTGTGTGATCGGCTCGGAGCCAGTGTCTTTGCAATTTCTCGGCGAGTGAGAAGGAACCTAATGAGGGGCGGGGCTCTGCAAAGAGGTACTTGCGAACCAGCGGCCGAGAGGTGAACAGCTCAAAGGGCCCTATCCTGCAATCCCCTGTGCAGATGCCTAATTACATTCTTCCTACTGGCCTTCTGGCGGTTGCGTGCTGTACCTCGGACATCTATCGCAATCCCGCCCACAGCCCCAGACTCATCATGAGCCCTCCCCCGGGTGCAGACAGTCGTAGAACCTGGGGCTACGGTTCCATGACTGACAATGCTAAAGACTGCGGCGATAGCGATTTGTCCGAAACATCTTGGGAAAGTGGCAGGCGGATTGCTTCTTCTGGCGGCCCTCACTTTTCTGGTCGGTTGCCAGGGTGTGAGCGCTGCTGGTTCTTCGGGCCAACAGCAATCCACCACCCTTTCCCTGCTAACCGCAACTGCGGACTTTGGCAGTGTTGCAGTGGGCAGCAGCAAGACCCTGACGGTCACCGCGACGAACTCCGGGCCAGCATCAGTTACCGTTAGCGGCGCTGCGATCTCAACAAAGTATTTTTCTCTGGTCGCACCCAGCCTTCCTGTTACCGTCGCCGCAGGACAAAGCACCGTGATCGGGATTAAGTTCACACCCAACGCGGCGGGAGCGTTCAACGCCACGCTTTCCATTACAAGCGACGCGTCGAATCCTGTGCCGAACCTTACGCTCTCGGGAACGGGAACGGGAACCGGAACAACCCCCGGGCAACTCACGCTCAATCCGGCCAGTGAAAACTTCGGCAGCGTGACGGTAGGAGCCAAGCAGTCGCAGACACTAACACTGACCAATATCGGTGGATCGAGCGTAAACATCTCGCAGGCTTCGGTGAGCGGAGCGGGATTCCAACTCAGCGGGATCACTGCCCCATTAACGCTCAACGCCTCCCAGAGCATGACCTTCACAATTGTCTTCGCGCCACAGGCCAGCGGGAGCTCGAGTGGCACGGCAGCGATCACCTCGGACGCCTCGAATGCCTCACTGACTATTGCGTTGTCGGGCGCGGGAGTTGCGCCGGGGGGACTGGGATCGAATCCGACCAGTCTCAGCTTCGGCGGCGTGACCGTAGGAAATAAGCAGTCTCTCTCAGAGACGGTGACAAATACCGGTGGCTCCAGCGTCACGATTTCTCAGGTCGGGATCAGTGGTACTGGGTACAGCCTGAGCGGGATCACTGCTCCAATCACACTGACAGCCGGGCAGAGCGCGACCTTCACGGTCGCATTCGCACCAGCGTCGGCCGGTAGTGTTAGTGGCAATGTCACAGTTACTTCGAACTCATCCAATCCGACTCTGACTATCCCGTTGTCTGGCACAGGGGTTGCGCCGGGGGCACTGGGATCGAATCCGACCAGTCTCAACTTCGGTAGCGTGATCGTAGGAAGCAAGCAATCTCTGTCAGAGACGGTGACCAATACCGGTGGCTCCGGCGTCACGATTTCTCAGGTCGGAATCAGCGGCATCGGATACAGCCTGAGTGGGATCACGACTCCGGTCACACTGACGGCCGGACAGAGCGCGACCTTCACGGTCGTTTTCACGTCGCAATCCGCCGGAAGCGCGAGTGGCAACCTAACTGTCACGTCAAACGCCTCGAACCCGACTCTGACCATCCCGTTGTCGGGCACGGGAGTTGCGCCGGGGGGACTGGGATCGAATCCGACCAGTCTCAGCTTCAGCAGCGTGACGCTGGGAAGCAATCAGTCGCAGTCAGAGACGGTGACCAATACCGGTGGCTCCAGCGTTACGATTTCTCAGGTCGGGATCAGCGGCACCGGATACAGCCTGAGTGGGATCACGACTCCAGTGACACTGACAGCTGGGCAGAGCACGAGCTTCACGGTCACATTCACACCAGCGTCGGCCGGAAGCGCTAGTGGCAATCTAACCGTCACGTCAAACGCCTCGAATCCGACCCTGACCATCCCGTTGTCTGGCACGGGAGTTGCGCTAGGGGCAGTGGGATCGAATCCGACCAGTCTCAGCTTCAGCAGCGTGACGCTCGGAAGCAATCAGTCGCAGTCAGAGACGGTGACCAATACCGGTGGCTCCAGCGTTACGATTTCTCAGGTCGGAATCAGCGGCACCGGATACAGCCTGAGTGGGATCACGACTCCGGTGACGCTGGCATCTGGCCAAAGCACGACCTTTACGGTCACATTCACGCCAACGTCGGCCGGAAGTGTCAGTGGCAATGTTACCGTTACTTCGAACGCATCCAATCCGACCTTAACCATCCCGTTGTCGGGCACGGGAGTTGCACCGGGGACACTGGGATCGAATCCGACCAGTCTCAGTTTCGGCAGCGTGACCGTAGGAAATAAGCAGTCTCTCTCAGAGACGGTGACAAATACCGGTGGCTCCGGCGTCACGATCTCTCAGGTCGGAATCAGCGGTACTGGGTACAGCCTGAGTGGGATCACGACTCCGGTGACACTGACAGCTGGCCAGAGCGCGAGCTTCACGGTCACATTCACGCCAGCGTCGGCCGGAAGTGTTAGTGGCAATGTCACAGTTACTTCGAACGCATCCAATCCGACCCTGACCGTCCCGTTGTCGGGCACGGGAGTCGCACTAGGGGCAGTGGGATCGAATCCGACCAGTCTCAGCTTCGGCAGCGTGACGGTGGGGAGCAATCAGTCGCAGTCAGAGACGGTGACCAATACCGGTGGCTCCAGCGTCACGATTTCTCAGGTCGGGATCAGCGGCACCGGATACAGCCTGAGTGGGATCACGACTCCGGTAACACTGACAGCTGGGCAGAGCGCGAGCTTCACGGTCACATTCACGCCAGCGTCCGGGGGAAGTGTTAGTGGCAATGTCACAGTTACTTCGAACGCATCCAATCCGACCCTGACCGTCCCGTTGTCGGGCACGGGAGTCGCACTAGGGGCAGTGGGATCGAATCCGACCAGTCTCAGCTTCGGCAGCGTGACGGTGGGGAGCAATCAGTCGCAGTCAGAGACGGTGACCAATACCGGTGGCTCCAGCGTCACGATTTCTCAGGTCGGAATCAGCGGCACCGGATACAGCCTGAGTGGGATCACGACTCCGGTGACACTGACGGCCGGGCAGAGCGCGACCTTCACGGTCGTTTTCACACCGCAATCCGCCGGAAGCGCGAGTGGCAATCTAACCGTCACGTCAAATGCCTCGAATCCGACCCTGACCGTCCCGTTGTCGGGCACGGGAATTGCGCTAGGGGCAGTGGGATCGAATCCGACCAGTCTCAGCTTCGGCAGCGTGACGGTGCGGAGCAATCAGTCGCAGTCAGAGACGGTGACCAATACCGGTGGCTCCAGCGTTACGATTTCTCAGGTCGGGATCAGCGGGACTGGGTTCAGCCTGAGTGGGATCACGACTCCGGTGACACTGACAGCAGGGCAGAGCGCGAGCTTCACGGTCACATTCACACCAGCGTCGGCCGGAAGTGTTAGTGGCAATGTCACCGTTACTTCGAACGCATCCAATCCGACCCTGACGATACCACTGTCAGGAACAGGCACCGTGACAGCTGGGCAGCTTACCGTTACTCCAACCACCCTGGGTCTTGGTAGCGTGGTCGTCGGCACCAGCGGAACGGCATCAGGAAGCCTGACAGCCAGCGGCGCGAATGTTACGGTCACGGCTGCGAGCTCGAACAACTCGGTATTCAGCGTCGGCGGTCTCTCGCTACCAGTGACCATCCCGGCGGGCCAGAGTGCTTCGTTTACAGTGACTTTCAGTCCGCAGACATCCGGAGCGGCGAGCGCCGCACTCACCTTCAGCAGCAATGCTCAGCCTGCCACTACGACGGAAACACTGACGGGGACTGGTACGCCTGCGCCGACACACACGGTGGATCTGTCGTGGAGCGCGAGCACGTCGTCGAACATATCCGGCTATAACATTTATCGCGCGGTATACACCAACTCGTGCGGATCTTTCTCCATAATCAACTCCGTGCTGAATACGAGTACGTTGTACGCGGACTCCGCAGTAGTAGACGGCACCTCCTACTGCTACGCCACGACGGCTGTGAATTCGAGTAACCAAGAAAGCGGCTACTCGAACATCGCTTCCAACGTTCAAATTCCTGCTCCATAGTCCCAAAGCGGAGCGGAAGCCCTCGCGATGCTCCCCGGAGCTCGCGCCCAAAGCTCTGGTGATTGACCTGGGTGACCCTGACACTGGGGTAGTGAAACTGCGCCTCACTTGGTGGACGAGATCTCCCGCCAGCACGAAATGGTTGCCTCGCACGATCGAGTGTTAACGGCAATCCGCCAAGCCTTGCAGCACTTGGCGCTCAAGCGATCGCAGGGCGCCGAACGTCGTGCCGCTTAACCGCTGCGGGAAACGGTGAAGCACTCTCGACTGACGACTCACGGCCGAGAGCCATTTCGTTGTTGAAGCGGCGCCCGCGGCAACACGACTCTTACCAGGCAGCCTCGGCCGCCGATTCGATTGGAGATTTCGATCCTTCCGCCATGGGCCTCTGCAATCTGACGCGAGAGCACAAGTCCAACCCCGCTCCCACTAGGTTTTGTCGTATAGAACGGAGTGAATACATTCGCCGGATTCAGAAGGCCCGGACCGTTGTCTTCGATGAGCAGATTCACATCTGCTTCGGTGGTATCCCATCGCACCCCAACCTTTCGATCTACATCTGGACTCGAACTCGAGTCTGATGTCAGGGTGGGGTGCTTCGTCTGAACCGCGGCGGCTGAGAGTTCGAGAACGGCGTCGGCGGCATTCCGAACGAGGTTGATTAGCATTTGTTCAAGCTGATCGGGGTCGGCAGTGAACACCAAGTCTGGTCCCGGCTGCACGCACACTTTGATTCGGGTTTCCAGACTGGCGACTCTGGCCACCAGCTTGGCGAGTTCGACATCGCGCAGAACCGGGGCAGGCATCTGCGCCAGCTGGCGATAGGCTTCAAGAAAACGATGAAGAGACGCCGAACGCGCCTCAATAATCTCCAGCCCGTGCTGCAAGTCGTTGCGTACATCGGTGTCCATGGCCGTGGCGGAAACCCGCGAATTGAGGCTTCCAGCAATCGATTTGATTGGCGCCAGCGAGTTGCTTAGTTCATGCCCCAAGACGCGGATCAGCCTCTGCCACGCCCTCCGTTCTTCTTCGCGCAAGGCGCGGCTTACATCCGACAGAACCACCAGAGTGTGCGGCACGCCATTCTGACGGAACGAACTGCGGCGCAGCAGCCATCGAGCTTGCGAGTCCTTGAGTTCGAGTTCCACCAGGCTTTCATTGTTCGCGTCCAGACATTTCTGCAAGCTCAGGTCGGCGGCGCTGCGGCCCAACATCCGAGCCTTCGATTGCCGCAGCAGGTGCTCACCAGCAGGGTTCACCAGACGCAAAATGGAGGCGGGATCGAAAGCAAACAGGGGCGCGTCGATCTCGTCGACCACGCGCTGCAGCAACGCGGTCGCTTCAATGGCGCGGATCTTCTCGTCCGACAGCATGTCGGCCAGGGCATTTACTTCCAGAGAGAGTTCTCCGAGCGCATCCTCAGCGACAGCGTTGCGCGCGCGGAACGAATAATCTTCCTCCCGCAGAGCGGCGATCACGTTGGATAGAGTCTGCAGCGGCCGCGTGGTCTGCTCCTGGAGCGCCAGAGCCAAAAGCCACCACGCGAACAGTTCGAGGCCGATCAGCCCGAGTCGCGATTCGAGGGCCCAAGGCTGCATCCAGACCAGCACAATGCTGACGAGAAGGCCAGGGAGCGCAACGAGAAAACAGTAGAGGCTTACTCGATGTTCGTATAGGAGTCGAGCTCGTTTCCGCGGCCGAGACGCAGGTTTTGGCGCCGGCGACCTAAAGGCCATACTTCTCCATCCGCCGGTACAGCGCGCCGCGGCTCAGTCCAAGCGCTTCGGCAGCCTGGCTGACGTTGCCCTGGTAACGCTGCAGAGCTTTGCGGACGAGCATGGCCTCCACCGCCTCGAGACTGAGATCTTCCAGACCCTGGGTTTGGGCGCGTTGAGTATTCAACGCCAAATCGGCCGGCTGGATTTCATCCGTGCGGCACATCAGGACGGCGCGTTCGATGGTGTGTTCCAGTTCCCGCACATTGCCCGGCCATGAGTACTGCATCAATGTCTGAACGGCAGCGGAATCAAAGCCCTGCACCGGGCGGCGGTAGCGGGCGGCATAACGAGCGAGAAAATGCGCTGCCAGGGCGGGGATATCTTCACGGCGCTCGCGCAGCGCAGGCAAATGGATCTCGACGGTATTCAGACGAAACAGCAGATCCTCCCGGAATTGGCCGGAAGCGCAAGCGGCAGAAAGATCGCTGTTGGTGGCCGAGAGAACGCGAACGTTGACGCGGCGGGAGCGCGACGAACCTACGCGCTCGATCTCGCCTGATTCCAGAACGCGCAACAATTTTGCCTGCTGGCGGAGGGGAACATTGCCGATCTCGTCGAGAAAAATCGTGCCCCCGTCCGCCAGTTCGAAACGTCCGATGCGATCGGTGCGCGCATCTGTGAAAGCCCCCTTCACGTGACCAAACAATTCGCTTTCAAAGACGCCATCGGGAATCGCTCCCGTGTTCACGGCCACCAAGGCACGCGGTGCCCGCGCAGACAGCGCGTGCAGCGTTTGCGCTACGATTTCTTTTCCAGTCCCGTGTTCGCCCGTGATCAGCACATTCGCGTCGGATGGGCCCACGCGCGCAAGAGTTTCGAGCACAACCTGCATAGCCGGAGCTGTGGCAATAAACTCTGGCCGGCCCTCCGCGCGAAGCAGGCGATTTTCCGCCTCTAACCGCGCTGCCCGCTGCAAGACACGATGCAGTTCCACCTGGGTGCGAAGAATCGAGAGCAGCCGTTCGTTCTCCCATGGTTTCTGCACAAAGTCTCTCGCTCCGCGCCGCATGGCCTCAACCGCCAGTTCGACGTTCGCCCAGGCGGTCATCACGATCACCGGGATGGTGGCGTCAAGGGAGACAATTTGCGAAAGCAGATCGAGACCTTCCTGTCCGGAAGTGGTATCCCGCGTGTAGTTGAGGTCGATGAGGACCGCGTCGTAAGAACTACGAGTAAGAGCTTCGCGTACCAGGGCCGGAGAACGAACTTTGTCCACTTTGTAGCCTTGCGGACGGAGCAGCAACTCCAAGGCTTCTAGAATATGCTCCTGGTCATCGGCGGCAAGAACCCGGGGAGGTACACCAGAATCAGACTTAAGGTGCGATAACTCCAGTTCTGCGGATTTGGCCGAACTCGGCATACGGATTTACGGCGATTGGCGAGAGACTACGCCTTTAATCGCGTCCTGCAACAGTATGCCATTATGTTCCAAGGTTGCGCCGGTTGTGCGGTCCAGTTCAACTTTGGCCTTTTCATATGTGGTCACTGCGCTGACCAAATCCAGTTCGGCCAGCGCGAGATCGCGCTGGGCCGAGAGGGTTTGATAGCTCGATCCCGAGCCTAGATCCTGTTCTTTTTTTGTGATATCGAACGTGCGCTGGGCCAGATCCCGCGTCTTGCGTGCGGCCTGAACCCGGGCGCCGGTCTGGTCCAGCGCATACTGGGCGTTGCGAACTTCGATGCGAACCTGCTTCTTCAGTTGCTCCATGCGCAACTCGGATTGGCGATACTCAAGCTCGGACCGGTACTGGTCCGCCTTGGCAACTCGATTTCTGATCGGAATGTTTAGGTTCAGTCCAAAGTAGTAATCCGGGGAAGAATTGTTGAAAGCGTTTTGCATCGCGCCCACAAAGTCGACCGGGACCGCAGAAATATTTTGCCCGAGGTTGTAGGCGGGATTCAGCGGCCCGGCGAGACCGGAGCCGCCGTAAAAGCCCACCAAAGAAAGGGACGGCAACAGGGCGTTGCGTGCTGCACGGCGACTGATTTGGCGGTTCACCAGGTCGATATCAGTCTCGGCGAGCTCGGGCCGGCTGTGCAGGGCTTCCGAGATCAAGTTGGCGATGGGCGCGCTCGCCTGCTTCTCCACCGTCTGCATTCGGTCGGTCGGAATCACGCGCATGGCTTCGAGGACTGGATCGTCCAGGCTCTTGGTGATCGCGTTTTTCATCAAAGTCTCCTGAAGCTGGAGACTCGTTCGAGCCACCGTCAAATCCTGGTCGCGGCGTGAAACTTCCGCCTCGGCGCGCATTACGTCCATGGCCGGAACGCTTTCCAACTGCAACTGTTTTCTGGTGTTATCGAGGGTCTGCTGCGCGAACGCAAAAGATTGTTCGTTCACCTGTGTCTGCTCATAGGCGCTAACCAAGTCCCAATAAATGTTTTCGATCTGCGTGACCGTGGCGATCACCTGGTCCCTGAAGGCGATATCGGAGATTTTCTTGTTGTTCTGCGCAATTCGCAAATAGCGCAGATTCGGACCAAACCCGAAACCCGCGAGCAATTCCTGCTGAAATTGAAACCGAAACGTAGAGCTGAGTGTAGGGGACAGGTTGAAGTATGGACTATTGGTCGTTTGCCGGGAGTTACTAAACGAGACACTGATGCTGGTTCCGGTGGCAAAGGCTTGGGTGAAGAAGGCGCTCACCTGACCGGTGTTGAGCTGCAGGGACGGTACTCCATAAATCTGAAAGTTCGCGACCGGAGAAGTTTGATGCTCCTCTCCACCATTGACGTTGAGAAATGGGTCGTAGGACGATACAGCGGTTCCAGCGCCCAACGTAGACTGCACCAGGCCCGAAGCGCCTGCTCCCGCCCCGCCGGCGCCACCGGTCGTGCCGCCCGCACCGGCTCCGGGAGCGCCTGTGCCGAATCCGCCAACGCCACCGCCGGGGGTCCCCTGAACGACTCCAGTATTCACGCCGCGAAAAAAACCGCCGGCCTGCGTACGCAAAATGTCAGTGTTCGCAATCGGAAGATTGTAGCGAGCGATGGCCAAATCCAGATTGTTCTCCAGCGCAAGATCAATCGCGTCCTTGAGGGCCAGGTAGAGTTGGCCGTCGCGGATGAGTTGGTCGAGACGCGGGGAGTTCGCCAGCACCGGCTCGGGAACCTGGTCAGCCTCATAGGCGTTGAGCGGGTTGTGTGACTTAGGCATGTCATACTGGAGAGGAGCAGGTTGCTGAGTGGTCGCTGCGGCCGTCCCGCCCACGGTTGACGGGGCTGTGGTTTGCGCTGCAAGACTCGCAATGAGAGTTCCGCATACCCAGAGGACTGTGATCGTCCGTTTCACGAATCCGAATGCGAATGAGTTCAAGATGCGCTGACCTCCGCCGGTTGGGCGAGTGCGGGATTCGCGGTGTCTCCGACCAACCATCCGTCCCGTAACTGAATGGTGCGGTTTCCGTAACTCGCATTTGTCTCTGAATGGGTGACCTGCACGATGGTTACTCCCTGTTGGTTCAGTCCGCGGAAGAGTTCCATAATCTCCTTGGCCTGGCCCGAGTGAAGGTTGCCCGTCGGCTCGTCGGCCAGCAAGAGCGGCGGCTTGTGAATCACGGCGCGGGCGATTCCCACCAACTGCTGCTGGCCTCCCGAGAGCTGGCTAGGGTACAAATCCTTCTTGGCAACGATCTGAAAGCGATCCAGCGTGTCGGCCACAAGGCTCTGCCGCTCGCGGCGCGGAATGTCCTTGTAAGAGAGAGGGAGATCGATGTTTTCCTGAACGGTGAGATCGTCGAGCAGGTGATAGCTTTGGAAGACCATCCCGACATTGCGCTTCGCCACTTCGGCACGTTGCTTGCGCTTCATCTCGTGGACGCCCTGTTCGCGAAACCAGTACTCGCCTTGCCAGGCGTCGTCGAGCAGCGCCAGGACGTTTAATAAAGAAGACTTCCCGGCTCCCGAGGGTCCCATGATGGTGATAAATTCGCCTTCGCGAATCTCGAGGTTAATGCGGCGAAGTACCCAGGTTTGCCCAGCGCCGGCTTTGTAGCTGCGTTCGATATTTTTCAGTTCAATCATCTTCATCTCCGAGTTTCTGCGGCTACTCGTAGCGCAGCGCCACCATGGGATCGATTTTGGCTGCGCGCCGTGCGGGAATGAACCCCGCGACTGCCGCAACCATTCCCAGCAGCAAAACAACTGCGAGCAAAGAGAGCGGGTCTGTGCTCTTCAACCCAAACAGGAATCCGTGCAAAACGCGGGTGCTGGCTAGCGCCAAGGGAATTCCGGTCAAAAGACCGATCGCCACCAGCAGCATGCTTTCGCGAAGCACCAACTCCATAACATCGCCACGCCGGGCGCCGAGCGCCATACGCACGCCGATTTCGCGCGTGCGGCCCGCGAGCGTGTACGACATCACCCCGTAGAGGCCGACACATGCGAGAAGCAATGCCAATCCGGCGAAGAATGTCGAGAGCTTGGCCAGAGCGATCTGGTTGCCGGCGCTGTCTGCGACCAGGTTGTCAAGGGTCTCGATGAATGAGATTGGCAGACGAAGATCGGCGGCTTTGATCTGTCCTAGCACGTTTGTAACGGCTCCAGATGGTGCGCCGCTGACCCGGGCCTCAAGCACGATTTGAATGGGATCGGGCGTTTGCTGAAAGGCCAGGTAAAACCGCGGCTTAACGTCTTCGCGGATACCGCTGCCGTGGTCCTTGGCATCGTGAGAAATGCCGACGATCATAATCGGCTTGTCGAGCCAATCCGGGTCGTCGATCATGAATTGGCGCCCGATCGGCTCCTGCCCAGCAAAGAAGTGCTTGGCCATCGCTTCGTTCACGACGGCAACGCGGGTTGACGCAGCTGTATCCTGCGTCTCAATGCCCCGTCCCGCGAGAATGGGAATGCCCACAACCCCGAAGTAATCCGCTCCTATGTAATCTTCCAGCGCGCTTCGATCACGGGGAAGGCTCGCACTGAAACCGGGCACGATAATAGCGTCACCAGATTCACTCCCAGCGAACAATCCGTTGGTGGAATAGGTCACGGCGCGCACTCCGGGTGCACCCGCGAGGCGAGCGACAAGCTGCTGGGCCAGCAGCTTCATGTTTTCGGTACTGTAGCCCGCGCCGGTAGGGTCAAGCCGCGCGATGACCAGGTGATCGCGGGCATAGCCAAAATCCTGCGTCATTAATTTCTGCAGGCTGCGCACCAGCAGGCCAGCAGCAAATAGCACCAACAGCGAGAGCGCGACCTGTCCCGCAATCAATCCCTTGCCCCAGGTGAATCGGGAGCCCGGCTCCGGAGTCGCCCGGTTCGCGTTTTTCAGCGCGGGAAAGACCCGTACTCTCAGTGTTTGCAACGCGGGAACCAAGCCGAAGACGATTCCGGTCAGCAGAGAAATTGTGATTGTGAACGCGAGCACGCGCCAGTCGGGAGAAAGCGGAAGAGTTGTATCGGATCCAAGAAGGTCGACCAGCAGCCTTACACCCCAAATCGCCAATAGCGAACCGGCGATACCTCCGAGAAGCCCTAGAAGCAAGCTCTCAGTCAGGAGTTGTTGCAACAGGCGGCGCTGACTGGCGCCAATAGCCAACCGGACAGCAATCTCGCGATTGCGGCTGGAGGCACGGGCAAGCAGCAGGTTGGCAACATTCACGCAGGCAATCAGCAGTACCAGACCGACAATGCCCATCAGCAGAAGCAACGGAGTCCGGTAGTCGCCGCGCAGGTCAGAGACTCCACCTCCGCCCGCAGACACGCTTATGTGAGCATCGCGAATCGCGTTTCGGTCGTCGGATGAAAGCGCCGCCCCGTAATCTCCTTTAACCGCCTGCTGAAACACCATGTTGAGATTGGCTTCCGCCTGGGCAGGAGTAAGGTTTGGCTTCAAGCGCCCGATCAGCGATAGCCAGGAACTGTTCCCTGAATTGCGCCAGTGACGTCCGCGGACGATCTGCGGCTGCATGCTCAAGGGAACAAACAGAGCCGTCCGTTCGCCTACGACATCGCCGGCGAATCCAGCAGGCGCCACGCCGATGATGGTGAAGGGATTTCCATTCAGGCGAATGTCTTTCCCGATGATCGCCGACGAGAGTGCGAACTTATGCCGCCAATATTCATAACCGAGCACCATTACCGGATTGGCACCTTCCGTTGTGTCATCCGCGTCGGAGAATAAACGTCCAGCGGCTGGTTCGAGGCCGAGCACAGTAAAATAGTTTCCGCTCACCATGCGTCCCGTAATTTTTTCGTCAGGAAATTGACCCTGGCCGGCATCTACTTCAACGTGATGGTCGCTGGCAGCCGCGCAGATTCCGGTGAAAACCGAGCTCCGGTCGCGAAATTCCTTGTACAGCGGGTAAGAGAAAACATCCGTGCGAGGCGTTCCGTTGGAACGGTGGCTGGCGCGTGTGGGGTCGCCGACCACGACCAACTGCTGCGGCTCTCGGACAGGCAGCATCTTAAGGAGAAGCCCATTCAACACCGTGAAAATGCCGGTATTTGCACCTATGCCAAGGGCCAGAGTAATGACGGCCACAGCCGTGAATCCTGGGCTCTTGCGCAACTGGCGCACCGCATAACCGAGATCTTGGATAAGTCCCTTCATATTGTTCTCACTCGTAGCGCAGCGCCACCATGGGATCGACTTTAGCTGCGCGGAACGCGGGAATATAGGCCGCCAAAAGCCCCGCCAGTGCCACCGCGATGCAGACCTCAATGAGCACGACCGGGTTTCGCGACCCAGTGCCGTACAGCATGCTTTGAAGGATCGAAGCCGAGGCCAGGGCAGCCGCGGTACCAATCGCAATTCCGGTTGCGAGCAGGATTGAAGCTTCCCGCAAGACCATTTTCAGCACCGCGCTACGCTGCGCCCCCAAAGCCATGCGGACGCCGATTTCGCGCGTGCGCCGCGAAACTGCATACGTCATCACGCCGTAAAGGCCCACAATCGTCAAAACGAGGGCCAGCAGGGCGAACGCACTCAGAAGGACGGTCGCGAACCGCGGCTGCGAAAGTTCGCTGAACATCAGCTCTTTCATGGTGCGAACCTGGGTGACGGGAATGTCCTTGTCCATTGCTGCGACGATCCGTTGGACGCTCGCCTCAAGGCTCAGCGGATCGAGCGATGTGCGCACCACCGAGTACAGGCAGCACCAAGCGTTCAATTGGCCGGCTGGCAGATACATTGCTGGGCGCAGCTCACGTTGTGTCGCCCCCAGTCTGATGTCGCCGACCACGCCCACGATTTCCCGCCACGGTGGTCCGTCCGGCGTCCCGTTCCCAGCGCCCGGCTTGAGCTTCTTGCCTAGAACTTCCTCGCCTGGAAAGAATTTTTGCGCAAAGGCGTGATTCACGATCATCACTTGCAGGGACTTGGTGTCGTCTCGTTCAGAAAAGTCGCGCCCCTCGAGCAGCGGGATCTGCATCGCATGAAAATACTCCGGCGAGATTGGGCTGAGGTCGGCGCTGGGCTGCTGCGATTCCGGAACGGGATGTTCAGGATCTTCGAAGCTGATCACGGCAGCGTTGCTCGTCATGGGCAGAATCAAGGCGCCGCCGGCTGACTGGACGCCCGGCAGAGCGCGGAGTTTGTCGAAATACTCACGATAGAACTGCGGGCGAGTGTCTTTGTAGTGCGCGTCCGGGGTTTCAAAGAACAGCGTCGTGAGGTGGTCGGGATTGAATCCTTGATTCACATGGACGAGGTGAGCAAAGCTGGTGATGAGCAAGCCAGCTCCAGCCGTGAGCACAAGACCCAACGCCACTTGTCCCACAATCAGCGATGCACGCAACCAGTCTCGGCCAATGATTTCGCTTCTACCGCCTTCTTTTAGAGTAGAGATGAGGTCGGTTTTTGAAGCGGCGATGGCCGGGACGATCCCGAAGACCAATCCTGCAACGAAGGACACGAATACCGCGAACGAAAGCACACGCGGGTCAACGCCCGCATCAGCCGCGCGCGGCACGCTGTCGCCGATGAGCGAAAGGAGTGCAGGAGTACAAACCAAGGCTAGACCGCAACCAGCGAGCCCACCGACGGCGCTTAAGACCAGACTCTCCGCGAGCAACTGCCGTACAATCCGCTTCCTTCCTGCACCCAGGGCCGACCGCACCGCGATCTCACGCTGCCGTTCCCGCATGCGCGCCAGCAGCAGGTTCGCGATGTTGCCGCATGCGATCAGAAGCACCAAAGCAACCGCTCCCAGCACAACCAGAAGCGCAGTTTGCGTGTCGCCGATCAACGCGGCGATTTCCGTTTCTACGCGAGCCGAGTCATGGCGGGTATTTGTATTCGGATACTGTTTTGCCAGATTGACCGCAATGGCCCGCAGGTCCTGGTCCGCTTGAGCAACCGTAGCGCCAGGCTTTAGTCGTCCGAACACGTTTAGGAAGTGGGAGCCACGATTGCCTGTGTTGGGTTTGGGATCGGACGGATCATCGTCCACGGCGAGCGTAGTCCAGACACTATTTCGAGGTTTATTAACCGGGAATCGAAAGGAAGGCGGCATGACGCCGACCACCGTGTAGAGAGCTCCGCTCAGGCGAACGCCATGGCCGACGATCGTCGGGTCCCCGCCGAATTGAGACCTCCACAGCGCGTGGCTGATTAACACCACCCGCGTGCCTGCCTTCTCCTCGTCTGGAGCAAACCCGCGCCCAAGTTCCGGACGAATGCCCAGCGCGGGCAGCAGATCCCAAGAGACGACTTCCGCATCCACTTGAACCGGTCGTTCCAGACCGGTCAGGGTAAACAAGTCGTCGTGATACGAAACCAGATGTTCGAGCGTACGATTCTGTGAGCGCCAGTCAAAGAAGTCCGGATAGGAGATCGCGCTGGGCTGCGGATTGTGCGTGTTTACGGATTGTGCTTCGATCAGGCGCTCCGGCTGATCGTAAGGCAGCGGTCGCAGCATCACGGCGTCGATTACACTGAACACGGCGGTGTTCGCGCCGATTCCAAGCGCCAACGTAATCACGACAACGATGGTGAAGCCCGGACTCTTGCGGAGTTGACGCAGAGCGTAGCGAAGGTCTTGTAGAAGCCCGGTCATTATTCGTCTCCTTCTATTCGTAGCGCAGGGCCACCATGGGATCGACTCGCGCTGCCCTTCGTGCCGGGATGTAGCTGGCAAATAACGCAGAAATCGCAAGCACCACAGAAACTGCGGCAAGCGTGGTCGCATCCCACGACCGAACTCCAAAAAGCAGCCCGCGCATCAGCGACGCAGCGGCGATCGAACAGAGAAGGCCCGCGCCAATTCCTACCCCGGCCAACCAGCCCGCCTCTTTCATGATGAGTTGATACACCGAGCTCCGTTGTGCCCCGAGGGCCATGCGAACACCGATTTCCCGCGTTCGCTGGGTCACTGAATACGCGATCACGCCATAGAGACCGACTATACCGAGCAACAATGCAAGAGAAGCGAAGCCCCCTACCAGCCAGGCGGAGGAACGGTGGAGATACGCGGTCGGCGAATCATTGATTCTGTCGGTCACGGTCGCTTCGTCCATCGTGCCGATGCCGGGATCGACCTCATGGACGGCAGCTACCAGCGTCGGGAGCAGCGACTGCTCGTCCTGCGACGTACGCACGACGAGAGAGAAATAGGTGTCGGTGCTTTGGTTGAACGAATAATAAACAGCCGGCCAGGTCTCCGAGTCCAGCGAGCCATCCTTCACGTCATCCACAACGCCGATGATTTCTGTGATCGACTTCGGAGACAGGTCGGTGTCGCCAAGCTTCTTGCCGGTCGGATCCTGCCCGGGGAAGTATTTCCTGGCCAGCGCCTGGTTGACGATGACCACGCGAGGCTTGGACGCATCCTCAGCGTCCGTAAAGTAACGGCCTCGCAGGAGCTTTGCCCGCAGGGTAGTGAAAAAAGCGGAGTTTACGTCCCGCTGGTTCACTTCATTGTGCTCTCCGTTGTACGGCTGGCCCACAACCCTGATCCAGGTAGTGTTGCCATTAATGCTCACGGGTAACACGTTGGTCAGGCCCACCGATTCCACGCCCGGCAGGCTCGCGATGCGGCTCACAATCTGCCGCCCAACGGCAACCACCTGCTCGTCCTTCGCGTAGGTGGCATCGGACAACTCAACTCCCACCGTAGCCAGATGGTCAGGCTGGAATCCGATGTCCACATGGAGCAAACGATAGAAACTCTTGCCGAGTAGCCCGGCGCCCACCAGCAAAACAACAGCAATAGCCAGCTCGACGACGACCAGGTTGGCGCCAAAACGGCGCCACAAGGTTCCCGCGTACCCGCGACCGCCTTCGGTCAGGCCTTCTCGCAGTTTCGTTAGCGGCAGGCGCACGACGGGAGGGAAAGAGAACAGCGCCGCTGCGAACACGGACACAGCGCCGGCAAAGATCAGCACATGAAAGTTCAGGCCGAGCCCGCTCAGATACGGCATACCCGCCATCATGTCCTTGGAGATGAGACGCGTGAGGATCTGCATCGCTCCATCAGCAGCCGCTACGCCAAGCAAGCATCCCGCCGCTACCAGCACCAACCCCTCGGTGATGAACTGGCGAATCAGTCGGGCACGCGACGCTCCCAGAGCACCTCGCACCGCAATCTCCCGCTTGCGGCTCTCCGAGCGGACCAATAGCAAGCTCGACACATTCACGCACGCGATGACCAGCAACAGCCCCGCACCGGCAAGCAGCACGAGCAGGATGGGACGGATATCCGCAACAATCACTTCGGACAGAGGCAGCACGCTTGCCCCCTGGTCGCGATTGTCCGCGGGATACTGGAGCTCCAGCTGTCGCGCAATCGTCTTCATGTCGGCTAGAGCCGTCTCGACGGAGACGCCGTCCTTGAGTCGTCCGATTCCGTTGAAGTTGTGGCAGCTTCGCCGGAGGCCACAGGAGTCGGAAGCATGAAGCGTCGTCCAGAATTCCGCATTGCCTCTGGGTGCGAATTGGAATTCGCGCGGTAGCACTCCGACGATCGTGTGCGGAATGCCGCTGAGGGTAACCGCCTCGCCGACCACATCTTCTCTTCCGCCATAGCGTTTCTGCCACGTGGCGTAACTCAGGATCACAGTCCGCGGCGCCGCGGGCAAATCCTCGCCAGCGTAGAAATCGCGGCCCAGCGCGGGAGTGATACCCAGCGTGTGAAAGAACCCATCACTCACTCGAACTCCAGGCACCGGTTCCGTGCCTGCGGGAGTGCGCAGCAGGTAGCCGGTTCCGTTGTAGACGTCCATCGAGCTGAAGACATTGTTGAGTTTTTTCCAGTCGAGATAGTCAGGATAAGAAAGGTTGGCACGCGGAATCATCGCGACACTTTCCGTCACGTCAACCAGCCGATTGGGGTTCGCATAAGGCAACGGCTTGATCAGCACGGCGTCGACGAAGGCAAAAATGGACACACTGGCGCATATTCCCAGAGTCAGCACCAGCATGGCCGTGGCGGCGAAGCCGGGGCTCTTGCGGAGCTGGCGCAGAGCGTAGCGAAGGTCTTGCAGCAGCCCGGTCATCATTTGTCTCCTCCTATTCGTAGCGCAATGCCACCATGGGATCGACTTTTGTTGCACGCCGTGCCGGCACATAGCACGCCGTGAGCGCGACCAGGGTCAGCAGCACGGCGACTGCAGCAAAGGTAAGCGGATCGGTCGCACCGACTCCATAGAGCAGACTGGCCATCAGACGGGTGAGGCCCAGCGCGGCAGCCAGTCCAACTGCAACCCCGAACCCGGCAAGCTTTCCTCCACGGCCCAGAATCAGACGCAAAATGTCCCGAGGCCGCGCTCCCAGGGCTATGCGAATGCCGATCTCATGTCCGCGTTGGCCCACGACATAAGAAATGACGCCGTAAATTCCCACGCTCGCGAGCAACAGTGCCAGCACCGCGAAAACCACGAGCAGGATCATGGAGAATCGCTGTGAGGCCACGGAATCGGAGATAAGAGAGTCCATCGTTTGCGCGCCAAAAATGACCTGCTGGTTGCTCATCTGCGCACTGATGTGCCGGATGGAATCGAGAAGCCCCGCTGATGTGTCCCTGCTGGCCCGCACTACCACGGCCGAGCCAGAAGGAGTCATGGCAACAAATTCATTTGGCATCTGCAGGCATGGGATATAGAGTTCAGAGCGCAGAGACTGCTGATCGTCGGCGGCCAAACCCCATTGCTTGACGTGCCCGACCACGCCGACGATCTCCGCCAGCCGAGAGGACCGGTTCACGTTGATGCGCTTGCCGACCGGATTCTGGTTGGGGAAGTACTTCCGGGCAAAGACTTCGTCGACCACGACTACTAGTGGGGAGTGCTCGTTGTCCTGGGGTGTAAAGAACCGGCCACGCAGCAGCGGAATTCCCATTCCCTTCAGATAGTCCGGTTCGACGATGTAGTCGATGGCCCAGTTCATGTCGTTTTCATTTGCCGGTTTTGGCTGACCTTCCAGCCAAAAGAGTTGTTCGTCATCGCCACTCAGGGGAATCGCTCCCCATGTCTGGGAAACCGCCTGGACTCCTGGGACGGAGGCAAGCTTGTCGTCAAACTCGCGAAAGGCGGCGCGGACCGTATCCGGGTCTGCACCCATCATCGACGGCGGAAGCGAGAGTCCAAAGGTGAGCACATTGTGCGGATTGAACCCAGGATCGACGCTCCACAGCTTCATCAGACTGCGAATGGTCAATCCCGCCCCGATCAGCAGCACCAGCGCGAGCGCCATCTCGACCACCACGAATGCGCCCTGCGCGCGATGTCGGGTTCCGCTTGCTCCCCGGCCTCCCTGTTTAAGTGTTTCGTGCAAATCCGGCTGGGATGTCTTTAGTGCGGGCATCAAGCCGAAAAGAACGCCCGCGAGCAACGAAATGCCAACCGTGAAGAGCAGCACGTGGGGATCAAGTCCGACTTGTTCGGCGCGGGGCAGAGCCGCGGGCAAGACTCCCAGTGCCGCACGCGTTCCCCAGGCGGCCAGGAGCAGGCCCAGCCCTCCACCTACGACAGCGAGCAACACGCTCTCCGTGAGCAACTGGCGAACTACGCGCCCCTGAGTTGCCCCCAGTGCCGCACGAACTGCGAACTCTCGCGTCCGGCTGGTCGAGCGCGCGAGCGACAAATTGGCCACATTCACGCAGGCAATCAGGAGCACGAAGCCAACCGCGACCAGAAGCACCAGCAACAGAGGACGGACATGGCCAACCATCTGCTCTTTGAGCGGAGTGAGTTTGGCACTGATGCCTTTGTCGGCATCCGGAAATGCATTCGCCAAATTGCGCGTGACTCCTTCCATGTCGGCCCGTGCTTGCGCAATGGTCACGCCAGCCTTAAGCCGGCCGATGCCGTGAAATCCCAAGCCAGCGCCGCGCTGAAGCAGCAGCGGATTGCTCCATTGCCCGACGGGTGCATACACCTCAGTGTCGCGGAAGCCCGGAATCATGAGGTGGAAGTTCGCAGAAATTACTCCCACGATGGTGTAGTCCTTGGCGTCCAGAGTGATGCTCCTTCCCAAAATGTCCGGTGCGGAGCTGAACTTGCGCTGCCATAATCCCGCGCTGATGAGCGCGACTGGGCCTGCACCGACCTGCTCTTCATCCTGGGCAAAAGTTCGACCGATCACCGGCTGCACGCCTAGCACCGGGAAGAAATCCGAGGAGATAAACTCTCCACCCACCTGTTCAGCCTCGCCGACGCCGGTCAGGCTGAAGGCGTATGTGCGCCCTACGGCCAGCGCCGAAAACGTGTGGTTATCCTTCTGCCAGTCGCGGAAATTCGGATAGGAAACGGATCCGCCCTCAAAATTCGGCTTGTTCTCGTGCAAGGTCACCAGCTGGTCTGGTTCCGGGAAAGGCAGCGGGCTCAACAACACGCCATTGATAACAGAGAACAGCGCGGTATTGGCTCCGATTCCCAAAGCCAGGGTCACGACCGCCACCACGGTGAAGCCAGGGCTCTTCACCAGAATGCGAAAGCCATAGCGCAGATCCTGAAGCAGAGTTTCCATATCCGCCCTCGAAACTTCATTCGTAGCGCAATGCCACCATGGGATCGACTTTGGTCGCCCGATAAGCCGGAATGATGCTCGCCAACAAAGCGATCACCGCCAACAAAGCCGTTACCACTAGAAAGGTGATGGGATCGGTGGGCTTCACCTCGTAAATGAGGCTCGACAGGACGCGCCCCAGCGCTAGCGCGCCCGCCGTTCCCACAGCCACGCCCAGTAAGGTTGGCTTCATGCCCTCGAACACGACCATCCGCAGTACGTCGCCAAGCCGGGCGCCGAGGGCCAGGCGGATTCCAATTTCCCGCACGCTCCGTTTCACGCTGTAAGACAGCACGCTGTATATGCCCACCGCTGCCAACAACAAGGCGAGCCCGGCGAATGCGCCCAGCAGCAGCATGTTGAACCGCTGCTGGGATAGAGAATTCGCAACCAGGTCGTCCATGGTCAGGATGTCGCGCAGTGGCATCTCACGATCGACGTCGTGTACGGCATTCGACACGGCAGAGACCAACCCCGTGGATCGAGAGGCTGAGCGCACCACCAGCGTCATCGGAAATGACCTCCATCCTCCCGTCGACGGCTCGGAAACCTGGTCCAGCGGGAAATAGAGAGTTGCACTCGGGCGGGTCTGATCAAGGCCGTCGAGCTTAACGTCGCCCACAATTCCAATTACCTCGCGGACCGCATCCGGAAAGAAGGTCAATGTAAGCCGCTTGCCCAGAGCGTCTTCACCCGGCCACAACTGCCGAGCCATGGATTCGCTGATGAGGATTACTGCCGGCCGGCCGGCAAGATCGGCGTCGCTGAAATCGCGACCGCGCAAGATCGGGATGTGCAGCGAGCTCATGTACCCTGTGCTGATGAGACGAACATCGACCTCCGGTTGCTCCGACATCGACACAGTAGGACGGCCTTCGATCGCGACGGGTTGATGCGAACCTCCATTGTCCAGAGGAATGTCGTCAACGACGCCCGCGGATTCGACACCGGGTAACGCTCGCACGCGCTGCAGAACTTGGTCGAAGAAGGTGACCTGCTGCGCCGGGAGCGGAAACTTCGCCCGGGAGACCATTGCAGTCATGGTCAAAACATTGCGCGAATCAAATCCTGGATTCACGCCATGAAGCTTTTGAAAACTGCGGATCATCAGGCCTGCGCCCACCAGCAAGATCAGTGAAAGGGCGACCTCCGACACGACCAGAATGCTGCGCGTGCGACTCCCGCTTGAATCCGCATCGGTGCGTCCCAGTCCTTGTTTTAGCGACTGGTTGACGTCGCCCCGCGTCAAGCGCAGAGCCGGAAGAACTCCCGCCAAAATCCCGGTGGCTATTGAAATGGCGGCTGTGAAGGCGAGGACCTTGGAATCCAGCCCGACTTCAATCGAGTGGGGAACCTTGTCCGCCAGGTAGGCCATGATCAGACGGACCCCGGCGTGAGCATAGGTCAGGCCCAACGCCCCTCCCGCGAGTGCCAAGAGTACAGATTCAGTGAGGATTTGCCGTAGCACGCGGGCGGAACTCGCACCCAGCGCAGTTCGAATTGCAATTTCTTTCTGCCGGCTGAAAGTCCTGGCCAGTGCAAGGTTGGCCACATTCACACTGGCGATGAGAAGAACGAAAGCTACCGCTCCAAGCAGAACCAGCAGCGCCGGCCGCACATCGCTGACCAGATCGTCATGTAAAGGCACGACCACGGCGCCCCATCCCTTGTTGTCCTCCGGGTACTGCTGCTCCAGTCGGCTAGAGATCGTGTTCATCTCCGCCTGCGCCTGCTTCAAATCGATGCCTGGCTTGAGGCGGGCCACGACCACGGAATGATGCTCTCCCCGAACGGCTCGTTCCTTGTCCGTCCAGGCCATGGGGGTCCACATCTGCGCAAAGTCCGGAAACTGAAAGTTCGCGGGCATGACGCCGGCCACGAGATAGCTCTGGCCGTCCAGGTTGATGTTCTGTCCCACAATGGCAGGATTCGATCCGAAATGCTCTTGCCAGAGGCGATGGCTGAGCACCACAACGTTGGAGTGGCCGGGTTGATCTTCCTCAGAAGAAAACACCCGGCCCAGCATGGGCTGAACTCCCAAGGTCGAGAAGAAACCGGATGTAGCAGCACACGCATCGACCTGCTCCGGCTTATCGCTGCCGGTCAGAGTGAACCCGTGGAACGTGTAGATCGCCATCCCTTCAAAGACGTGATTTTGGCGCTCCCAGTCTAGATAGTTCGCCGCGGAGACGGAGAAGGTCGTCATCCCCGGAAAACTCTTCGCCGGAGGAACATGCCAGACCCGAACGAGTCGGCCGGGGTCTTTGAACGTTAACGGCCGCAGCAGAACTCCATTCACGACGCTGAAAATCGAAGTGTTGGCGCCAATCCCTAATGCCAAGGTGATCACCGCCACCGCGGTGAAACCCTGGCTCTTGCGCAACTGCCGCAGCGCATAGCGGACGTCTTGGATCAGACCACTCATGCCTGCGCATCCTGCATCAACTTGTGCAGTTCCTCTTCGGCGACCACCTTGCCGTCGAACAGATGAACCTCGCGTTGCGCGTGCTTGGCGAAGCGGGGATCGTGCGTCACCATGCAGATGGTCGCGCCTTCGCGATGAAGGTCTGCCAAAAGTTCCATCACTGCTTCGCCATTGCGCGAATCCAGATTCCCTGTGGGCTCGTCTGCCAGCAGAATGGAAGGCTTCCCAGCCAGCGCGCGAGCGACGGCCACGCGCTGCTGCTGACCGCCTGAGAGCTGCGACGGATAGTGCCTCAAGCGATGCGCCATGCCTACCCGCTCCAGCGCTTCCATGACTCTCTTTTTTCGTTCGGCGGAGGGCATTCTTTGCCGGTAGGTCAAAGGCAGTTCCACGTTCTCGTAAACCGTGAGATCCCCAATAAGGTTGAAGCTCTGGAAGATGAACCCTATTTCCTGATTGCGGATGCGGGCCCGCTCGGCGAAGTCCAGGTTTTCGACTGGCTTGCTGTTCAGCTGGTAACGTCCGGCGGTGGGAGTGTCGAGCAATCCGATGATGGAAAGCAGTGTCGACTTCCCGCAACCCGATGGGCCCGACATGGCTACATACTCGCCCTTGCTTACCGAAAGGTGTACGCCTGAGAGCGCATGCGTTTCAATTTCGTCGGTGTAGAAAACCTTGGTCATATCTGCAATCTGGATCAGAGGTTGGTTCGCTTCTGTCATGGGTGCTTTGCCTCGATTTCTTAAGTCTTCTTCCTAATCCTGGAGTCGAATGCGGTCCGTGTTATCCCAACGCGACATGTCGGAGAGCACGACCGTGTCGCCTTCATGCAATCCATCCACAATCTGGATCGAATTCACCGAAGCCCGCCCAACTTTCACCGGAATTCTCAGCGCTTCGTGTCCATCGGGCCCAAGCTTGAAAAGACTGATGGTGCTGTTCTCCTGCCCGAAGGCCGGGCGTCCCACATACAAAACGTTATCCAGACGCTCCAGGTCGACGGTGCCGTCCACACTGAGATCGGGCCGGGCGCCCTTGGGCAGTTCACTTGTTAGTTTGACGTCGACGGTGACTGTTCCGTTTTGTACTGCCGGATCAACGCGCATGACCTCGCCGGAGATAATACCGTTATGGGTGTCGACCGAGGCCGGTTCGCCAATTTGCACATCGCGCGCCTGTGTCTCGGCGACTTTCAGTTCCGCCATCAGGTGATTGGGCTGCACAACCTTGGCCAGCATCGTCCCAGGAGTGACGTGCTGCCCCACGTGCAGGGGCAACTCCACCAGCACGCCATCGATTCCGGCACGAACCTTAAGCGCGTCCAGTTGTTTCTTCTTCAGTTCGGCCAGAACCCGCATCTGCTCCACTTTGGCCTGCTGCTCGGCAAGCTGCGAATCGATGGCCTTTTGGGTACTGGTCAGCCTTTGTCCTTCCAGACCGTTGCGGGTGGTGAGTTCGTCGGACTTGCCTTTGGAAGCCTTATAGGCGAGGCCTGAGATCACGCCGAGATCGTAGAGCGCCTTATCCGTCTGCGCCTGCAGCTGCGCCTGCGTATAGTCTGCCTGGACTGTCGCCGCGCCAGCTTTCTGGTTCATCAGAGCGCTTTCGAGCGTCATCCGCTGGCTCTGGTACTCTGCCTCCGCCGCTTTCAATTGAAGTTGGGCGTCAACGGCAGCCTGTTCGACTTGCGGATTGCTCATTTCTAAGAGGACAGTGTCCGCCTTGACCAACGAGCCCGGAAGCATGCGAATCCGCACCACCGTCGCTTCGGTCTCCGCAGGAATCTGCAGAACCGCTTCCTGGGAGGGGACGAGAGAACCCACTCCGCGCACTTGGCGCAGCATTGGACCCCGCTTTACCGAGTCGGTCCATACGGTGCCGCGCTCCACCGTGGGCGCCGCCGGCCGCAGCCGATACACCGCGATCGTCACCGCAGCGATTACCACGATGACTACAGCCGACACTGCGATCTGCCGCTTACGTTTCTGTTGTCTGAACTCGGGACGGGCGATATCCATCACACCGAGTAGTGGCAAGTTCCGCGCCACTCGGGCTGGGGATGCAAGTCATTGAAACGGAACAGAATGAACAAATACGCAGCGTTTCTTGAGCAGCCAGGAATGTCCGGATGAGAATTCAACTGTCCATGATCGGACAGTCGCGAACCCAGCGTCCACGTAGGCCTGTGTGGTTTTTCCCGGCTTTTCATTCTTGGACCCCACGTGGTACCAGGTGTTCACGGCGACGTTCTTTCTCAAGATTGCCTCCACTTGATCCAAATAAGGGCTGGGCCGTTCCGAACAACACTCTACACAAGGGAGATACCTGTCGTCACCCACCCATGCGTGGACCAGCAATGAAGGCGGTGACCCGCCCGAATAATTTCTTTTGTAACGATGTGCGCGTCTTCTGCACTATCCCAATAAGTGGAGGACATCGCGTTAGAAAGCGATGAGCCACAGTTCAGGGATTCAGCCTGGCAACCACCGGGTTGGGTTCACGTAAGTGCCGGAGCCGATCCGGGGGGAAGCGGCTCCGGTGCTTCTGAATTTGGACTTCCGCAGAACGGCGCAGGCCTTCTTTGTTCGATCCGAGATCACAGGAGTTTGCTCTTCAGTGCAGAATACTCGGCCCACCGCACCCACCGTTTGCCGTCGGAGTAGTCACTCCATTCTGAAACGTCCCGCCTCGTCTGCGCCAAACCCCGAAAACGGCAACGGTGGGCCACCTCCAGTGCTACACTTTCTGACACTTCAGAGAGTGCGGGGCCAGTGCTTGCAGTTCCAGTCTTTTGACGAATCCTACCTCAGCCGCTTGCGGTCCGGAGACTTCCGGACGCAGGAGAATTTTTCGGCGTATTTCAGTGCGCTGATCAAGATTAAGTTGGGCTCTCGCCTGAAGTCACCCGAGGCGATCGAGGATGTGCGGCAGGAAACCTTTGCCCGATTTTTCGTGGCATTACGGGACGGGAAGATTCTTCATCCCGACCGTTTGGGGCCATTCGTAAATTCCATCTGCAATAACGTCCTGCTGGAGCACTACAGGTCGTCTGCCCGGAACACTTCCTTGGACGACGAGGAAGAGAAGAATTTTCCTGCCTCAAATGTCGATTTGCTGGGGGCGCTCAGCGCAAAAGAAAGAGAAAAGAAGGTCCGGGAGATCCTGGAGAAGCTTTCCGAACGGGACCGGCGACTGTTGCGCGAGGTTTTTCTGGAAGAGCGGGATAAGGATGCGGTTTGCCGTGACTTTGGCGTCGATCGGGAGTATTTGCGGGTGCTGTTACACCGGGCCAAGCAAGCATTTAAGTCATCGTATCTGAAGCATGCGGGAGAGAATCCCCCAGATTTTGCTCCAGCCTAAGAACGTTGCAAATGCTGCAAGGCCTCACTAGTGATGAGGGGGAACCAAATCATGGACCACACAGCGGTGGTTCGACAGAAAATGACGGAACGATATTTACTCGACGAACTCGATTCCGAGGTGTGCGACGAGTTCGAAGAGCACTACTTTGACTGCCCGGAATGCGCCTTGGATATTCGTGCGGGAGCGCAGTTTGTGGCGCACGCCAAGACGGTTCTAGCGCAAAGCTCGGAACCGGTGTTGGCCCGGGCCACTCCCGGCCAGAGCCGGGCCAGAGGCGGGTGGTTTACCTGGCTCCGCCCGGCGTTTGCCGCGCCTGCGCTGGCGCTTCTGCTCGCGATGATGGGCTATCAGAATCTGGTCACATATCCGAGGCTGCAATCGGACCTCAAGCAGCCTCAGGTTTTGCCGTCGGCTTCAGTGAACCTCGGGACATGGGGAGCGGGAGGGCCGCCTACCACGGTATCCGCAGGTGAGGGCCTGCTTCTGTTCGTGCGCATCCCCCCGGACGGCGCCTATGTGCGCTATACCGCAGACTTGTATCGTCCCGGCGGAAAGCTGGAAAGCTCGTTCACAATCGTGCCTACAGCAGGTCAAGATCAGTGGTCGGTGATTATCCCTAAGATTCATCGGGAAGCAGGAACCTACACGATGGCGGTACACGGCGTCACCGCCGGCGGGGAGGGCAAAGACCTCGGGAATACTTCGTTCGAATTACAAATTCAGAGATGAGTTCTGAACGCGGCAGAGGTACACTATGGCGATTATGAAGGACACTTCCCAAGCAGGCATCACTGTAACACCTTCCCATGATTACCATGCCGTAGCCCATGTGCTCAGCGGGCACCTGCAGCGTCCCATCGAGCAACGGATCGAACCGCAATCCCTGGTCGCATTGGAGCCGGAGGGTGGTCACCTCACCCGCTTCGCGAAGCAGGCCAGTATCGAGGGGCTCATTTCCTACGCCCACGGCGAGACTCGGGTGTCGGGAGCAAGAAGCCTGAAAGATAACGGATGGGTGACTTTGTCCACCTCGATCCTGGAAGGCTTGAATGTTTTCGAAATCATTACCTTGGACCGCGTGGTGTCGCAGGTTTCCACCCACCATCCCTACGAGAACGGTCATGAGCCGCATGTAACCTTCCTGGGCACGCAGTTCCAGAACTTTCAAGTCGGGGGCTTCGCGCCCACTCTGACGCTGAATCTTGGCATCTGCGGAGACCGGCCTACGGGCAACCAGTCTTATTTCCAGAGCGCCAAATTTCTCGCTAAAGTGAAAGAACAGACCGAGAACATCGCTGAAGCCAGCGGCCTTCCCAAAGAGTTAAAGGACCAGTACGATAAGAAGCTCGCCTACATCAAGCAGCTCATCAGCACCGCTGACCAAGCCGCGAGTGGCCAAGCCGCAGGCAAACACGAGCCCTTCACATGTTCCGTGGTCCAAAACATCGGAAAGATTCCGATTCCCGGAGTGCAGACCTTCGGGAATGTCGTGGTGATTCCGGACTTTGGCACCGTGGCGCTGGGCGAGATCGAAGTGGGCGAGACCGTGTACGAAAAATCCAAAAAGCCGTCTGTCTACTTCGAACTGACGGCCATCAAGATGAAGCTGGGGTGCGTCGGGCACGGAACGGTCGCCGCCGCGACAACCAAGACCAACGGCCAGACTCAACCCTAGTTGACGATAGTCGGGACAGATACATTTCGCCACCGGAAGTTCGATGGATCGATAGCCGCCGCCCGCAACGCGGCACCGTAGTTCTGGCCGTCTTATTCATCCTCTTGAGCTTCGGGCTTTCATGCAGCAGTCGTGGGAATCCGCAGGCCGCATTCGACCACGCGCAAAGAGCGTTCGAGCACGGCGATCTAGTCGGAGCGCAGCGCGAAGCAGAAGCTGGCTATCGTCACTATGCAGCGTTGGCCCCGGAGTCGGCGGTAGAGTTCAGAGAACTCCAGGCCGAAATTCTTCTGTGGCGCGGCATGTACCCAGAGGCTCTCCAACTTCTTCAGTCCACCCAAAATCATGCCTTGAACAGAAGCCTACAGCTCGAATGGCTTGCTCTTGAGACTGTGGCGTATGCCCGATTGCACCGGTTCTCCGAGGCAGAAGAAGCCATCTCTCTTGCCGTTCCAGACTGCGTGGTCACATCCGACATCGCCTGTGGCAAAGTGCTTCGTGCGCGTGGCGTCTTAGCCGTCCAGCGCGGCGTCCCCAAGGACGCAAAGGAATTTTTTACGGAATCGCTCGATATTGCGCGCGCCCACGGCGACCGATTCCTGGTAGCGAATGCCCTTCTGAATCTAGGACTCACTTCTCTTCGACAAGAGCGTTTCGACGAAGCGATAGATTGGACGCAAGCATCCTACGAAGCTTCCTCCTCCTTGCGCGCGGAGGGCGAGGTTCAAGCAGCACTTGGAAATCTTGGCTGGGCCTACTACAAGCTCGGAGATATCGATCAGTCGTTGGATCTGTCGTTGCAGGCAGAGCGCCGCGCGCACGCGATTGGTAACAAAATCGGCGAGCTTTCCTGGACCACGAACGTTGGGTACGCTTATGCTGATAGCCGTGACCTTAAGCGTGCCAAGGAGTCGTTTCTTGATGCGCTCTCCCTTGCCAAGGAGACTGGGGGCAAAGGAGACATCTATAACGCTTTGCGGGCCCTCGCCCGGCTCTGCCTGCTCACTGGAGAACTGGACCAAGCCACCGATTACGCAGGCCAGGCTCGGGGTATTGCCCGGGAGAGTAACAATCGTTCGGACGAACTCTATCCGATACTTGTTCAGGGACAAGTGGCCGCCCGCCGAGGCAACTCCACCGAGGCCGAAACGACGCTCCAGCAAGTTGAGCAGGACAAAGCGTCCTCAGTTTTCTTAAAGTGGGATGCCGAGCACTCGCTGGCTCTCCTCTACGAATACGAGAAACAGCCCGATGCGGCCGAGCGCGAGTATCGCACGGCCCTCGCTACGTTCGAAGGGGCACGGACCACGGTGCGGCGCGAGGATTTCCAGCTTTCGTTCCTAACCAACGCAGCGCGCATCTACGACGATTACGTCCACTTTCTGCTGGCGCGAGGAAAGACGGAGGAAGCACTTCGTTGGGCTGACTACAGCCGGGCTCGAACACTGTCGGAGGGTCTGGGCCTGCTCTCGAAGGAAGCTTTGAATGGCGACCATGCTGGACCTCCGGCGGTGAAGCCGCGGGAGATTTCGCGGCGGGCGAAGGGTGTGATTCTTTTTTACTGGCTGGGAGAGAATCAGTCGTATCTGTGGGCAATCACGCCGCAAAAGACCGGTCTGTTTCCGCTGCCTCCCGGCACGGCAATCGATTCGTTGGTGCAGCGCTATCGCAAGGCCCTTAATGGCCCGCAGGACGTTCTTGAATCCAGCGAAGATGGGCGCTCACTCTACCGCACCCTCATCGCGCCGGCAAAGGCATTCCTAGCCAACGGTGCGAAAGTGTTTATCATCCCCGACGGCAGTCTGAACAACCTGAATTTCGAGACGCTGGTGGTCACCGAACCGAAGCCGCACTACTGGATTGAGGATGCCGACGTTGCGAACGCCAGTTCGCTCCGAGTGCTCGCCGCATCCTTTATTCGCGAAAAAGCCCGCGAAGGTACCGGCGAAAAGAAGCGGCCGCGCAGGCTGCTACTGATGGGCGATAGCATCGCTCCGAGCAAGGAATATCCAGAACTGCCTCGGGCTGGCCAGCAGATGGCAAGCGTCGCCAAACACTTTCCCGCAATGCAGCTACAGGTTTATCAGCGCGACCAAGCGACCCCCGAGGCGTACCTAGCCAATAATCCCGAGAAGTTTTCCCACATTCATTTTGTTGCGCACGGGACGGCCAGCCGGTTAAGTCCGCTCGACTCGGCAATTGTGCTTTCCAAAGGCCCTGTCGAAACCGCCTCTTTCAAGCTGTATGCTCGCGATATTGTTCAGCACCGGTTGCACGCCGACCTGGTAACGATCTCGGCTTGTTATGGCGCCGGGTCACGTGCCTATTCGGGAGAGGGCCTGGTGGGACTCGCCTGGGCTTTCCTGCGAGCCGGAGCCCACAACGTAATCGCCAGTCTCTGGGAGGTAACCGACGCCTCGACGGAACAGCTGATGGATCGGTTCTATGACGAACTGGATAAGGGGGCCAGTCCGGACGCGGCTTTGCGTGCAGCCAAGCTTTCGTTGCTTCACGGCAGCGCTTTCCACAATCCTTTTTACTGGGCGCCGTTTCAGCTCTACACCGGCTCGTGACGCAAACTCTCAGTCGCCGGGCCACGCTTCGTTAGTACCAGCCAGCAAGAACAATCGGGATTTTCCTGCTCCGCCCGCGGTTTTATCGCCTGACTCTGCAGCAGAATCCTCGCACGGTTGGAGCGGTTTGCGGAATCTAGGGCACGGTGATATTTTCGGGCGATATGGCAGTTTCAGTCGAGATGCAGCACACCGGAGATCCGGCTGCGCAAGCAGAGTTTCGAGCGGTCATCGAACATGTGCTTGCCGATAGGCCTGGGGATTGGCGGGTCTTGATCGTGGGATCTCAAGCGAATGACCGGTGGGAATTGAAGATTACGGGCCCGAATGGATTTGAGCGGTCTTATACCCTTGAAGGCTCTAACGGGGAGCATCGCCCGGAAACGATTCGGGTTATTTTGGGGAGGATGTTGCCGGAGAAAAGGATTGATTGAAGGCCGCGATTGCGCATGGCTTTACTGGTATCCGGGTTTGACCCTGGAACGTTGGCGCGAGGAGTGCCGGCTCGTCGAGGAACGTTTCTCGCTCTTTTAGTCTTTTGCGGGGGCGCCGTTCTTTGGGTTTCGAGGGATTGTATCGCGCGACGGGTGCGATTCCGACACAGCTCACTTTCTTGCCTGGGCTATCGCTTGGGCTTTTGCTCCTCTGACTGCGTCAAGGAACGGTCCCGCTGCAGCAGGCACCGGCACTCGACCCAGCAGCGTGGCCCGCGTGGTGACCCTGGGCCCGTACATGGCGCGCCTAGAACGGTTGTCCGCGCGGACCAATGCGCCCTTGAATGTAAACCCAACGAAAGCACCCTTGGCGCGAGAGTAGGTTAGGATCATGACATCCAGCTTCACATCCGTGTTTTCTGAAGAATGCCGTCCCACGGGCCCCAGGGCTACCGATGCATCCCTTCCGATTTCGAATTTGCTCGAGAGCAGCTTCTGCATACCTTTTTCGCTCTTGATGACCATTACTAGGTCTACCGCTTCTGCACCGACCTGCGTTCCCCAGCTCCCGCCTGCAATCCTTATGAACGCCGGCGCACTCCAACCCTCCGCTGTCCGGCATGTGGCCACACCCTTGCCGTGCTCCGCTCCGAAGACGAATCCCCCTTTTATCAGATGGGGTATGACCGCTACGCACTTTGCCCGCTTCATAATCTCGTCGGGAATGCGCTGGTCCGGCGCGGCCATGATCTCGTCTAGCACTTTGGCCGCATTATTTAGCCGGTCGGTAGCATCTCGGCGTTCTGATCCTGCCCAGCACAGGCTTGCCAAGCTCAGTATGGCACCTAGTAACACAAGCTTCTTCATACTTACGGCCTCATTATCTCTTACCCTGCGCCGCCTCTGCTGCTTTGGTGTCGTTATAGTTGATTTGTGCGCGCAGCCGAATCTAGAGTCAGCACGCAGCTACGTTTCACCTTACTAAGTTGAGATTCGGGTGTCTGTTCAATTACGATCACACTGCGCTGCGACTCCAAATGTCGACTCCACGGGCCTTGAACTGACGAAGTGAGCAGGAAAGAGTCTACAAAACATTTGTAGTGCCTCGACTAGATCGGCAACCGTGGTCATCTAGGTCGAACCAGCGAGAGCGCGACTCGCGATTCCGTAATGGGACCCTGAATTCACGATTGCGGTGCTGTCCACAGGCTGGACAATGCGATGCTCTTGTTACCCGGCGGAAGGCACGAGAGTCATGGCGAAGACCAGGACATGCTCGCTGGCTGGCAAGGTGATGCTGCGCACAATCCTGTTGCCGTCGAGATTGAAAGAGTATCCGTAGAGATGAAACGTACGATCGTCCTTGGAGCCATCGCCCTCCAGGCGATAGGGCATGACCGCAGCTTCGGACTCACCCTTGTAACCGCCCGACTCATACCAGTCGCTGAGGCTCTGGGTGACAGACGAGGATGTGCCATCGACGTACGTAATCGTAAACACCTGCAACTCCTGGCCGCCTTCAACACCCGTTGCGAGAATCTTGAGGCTGGCGAACTTGCCTTCCGGCAAGGCAACCGTTTTGCCCGTGACCACGTCCGGTACGTTGGCCGCTCCGAGATTGAATAAAACGCCATCCCACAACTGCGTCGAGCCCAGGGTTTCTTTCGAATAGGCGAAACCGCCGCCGTCCAGACTCGCCGTGGTAGCGAACTTTGAGCCGTCGGTATAGACGCCTTTTACGTTGTAGGCCGAAGAAAGATCGACCGCCACCGTTCCCTTCTTCGTGCCGGCCACGCTGAGGTCGACCGCGACCGAATGCGACAGGTTGCCCGAAACGCCCGTGACGGTTACCGTTGATGACGTCGGGTTCGCCGAACTCGCAGCAGTCAGTGTCATCGTACTACCCCCAGCAGTGCCGGCCGGACTGAATGACGCCGTCACTCCCGCCGGCAGTCCCGACGCTGTCATCCTGACGCTGCCCGTGAATCCGTTCCTCGGAAACACGCTGATCGCCGTTGCGCCGCTCTGCCCCTGGGTAAACGAGAGGCTGGAGGCTGAGGACGAAAGCAGAAAGTCGCTTGCGCCTGTTGCCGGCGAAGGAAGCACATCGTAGAGTGGCTGCGTCGGCTTCACTGCCGCATTCTCATCGGCTACCGAGATGGCCAGAATGCGTATCTTGTCGTTATCCGGCAATGTGATCGTCTTCGTGCCAGCCGGCAGGTCGATCGGATACGCGAATAGATAGGAGTAGCCGTAGGGCACGTTCTCTCCCCCGGCGTCGTGATGATGCGAGCAATACCAAGCGAGGTCGGCACGCTTGATATAGCCCGGCTTGATACCGGTCATCTCCCCGTAATTGTCATGCGAGGTGTCCTTCGAGATCCACTGTCGGTCGTCCCATTGTCCGATGAATCCGCCCCAGTCCTCGACGTTCAGGTCGACCCCAGTGTTGCCGACTTTCAACGTCGCCTTCTGATCGCCGTCTGCCGAAGCTGCCAGCACGTACACGCGGTTATAGTCGCCCGCCGGCAGATCAATCGTCTGCCCCTTCGCAACGACAGCATTGGGTATGCCGGTCTTCGCCGGGGCGAGTTGGAATCGCACATCGTTGAACGTAATCTGCACAGGCAGCATCTCCGCCGGCAGAGCGTTGCCCTTAGCGTCGAATCCACCCCGCGACTTCGTGCCATCATTGCTGGCCGTAGCGACGTCATATCGCAGCGTCACCGGCACAGAATGCACCGCCGCAACCTTGGCCTGCGGCGCAGCCAGCCGGACAGCGAACGTGCGCGGCTGATACGCGGAGAACGAGGTAACCAGAGCGCCGCTGTTCACGGTCGCGGTTCCCACCGGCTGCTCCTGCCCGTTGACTTCGCGCGCGGCGGTGATTGGCGCGTCGAACGACACGCGGACGTTCGTCTGCGGTTTGCCATCGAGTTCAACCAGGCGCACGATTATCTCGTCGCCCTGCTCAGCTTTCTTCAGTGCCAGGACTCGAACCCGCGCGTTGCTGATGTGCAGCAGAGAAAACTCCCGGCCCAACCCGCCGGCGTGTCTGGGGGCTTCGAAGGCGATGAGCGGATCGTTCAGGCGCTGCGCTTGCCAGTCGGTCTGGCCCTGCCGCCAGTCGGCGGCGTGCCCTGCGATTCCGTAAATGAACTCGTGATGCCCGAGGTCCTGAGTGCCCTGGTCGGCATAACCACCGCGCGTTCCGGGCGTTCGGATCAGTGTCAACCGAATGGTGTGGTCGTTCGGCTTGTCCGATCCGTTCTTGCAGTCGGTGAGGATGGTGGCGCCGAACTCACCGTCCATATCGGTCAGATCAATCCACTGGTGTGACGGCACTTCGAATTTCTTCGGCTCGGCGCTGGGCCGCTCAATTGTGCCAATGTCCCAGTTATAGGTTGCCACCTGATTCGAAGCTGCCAGAGGGAAGGTCGCTTTCAGATTCGACTCTTTGGTATTCCAGTCAATCGCGTTTCCGAACTCCACACGCTTTCCCGCATCCCCCGCCGAAAGACTGATGGTCTGGACAAACCCGGAGCCAGCGGTTTCCCGGGAAACTTCCACGGCAACGCGTGCCGGACCGTTCTCCACCACTCGAATCCGCGCCGGACCGCCGACGTACGCTTTCGGCGCAGCCTGCTCTTGGTCCCAGTCCATATTCCAGGCAGGCCAGTGCAGGGGGTTGTCATAGGAGATGGCAAGGCGGGCGGGTGCGGCCAGCAATTCCTTGCCAATCGACTTGTCGAAAATACTGGCGACGTCGCCATCGGCGTTCAGTTTCACGCGGTAATACTGGTTCTCGAGTGAGTAATCCGACACTTTCAGTCTCGCTGCGGCGCCTGCCGCGCCTGCCCCGGGCTGCACATCGTAAACCGCATAGCCGACGGATGGCGCCTTGGCCACGAAGATCACCTTGCCGCTCGAAATCTGTGCCGGAACCTCCTTCCCGTCAGGACCGCTCACGCGAACCGCTTTAGGCATGCCGCCGGGGAAGTTCACGGTGGCCTCCACCACGTCTTCGCGCACGATGTTCAGCGGATTGAAAACCACCAGCGGGATGCCTTTCGTCTCGGTGTTCAGCGCGGCAGTAACGGCTTCGGTGGCGTTATCGAGGACGCCAGCGAACTGGTTTATTGCAATCACATCGTCGTTCCACGCAAACTCGTAAGATTTAGGGGTAGCAGTCCCGGCGGCGAGGTCGTGAAAGTGGCCGCCCATCACCAGGGTCCAGGCGTCATTCAGGCGTTGCAGCGGATACGACCGCGCACCCAGCCATTCCGCGGCAATGGAAGCCTTCTCGGCTGCATCGGCCAGCAATTCTTCTTTCCGGAGCCAGCGTTTCTGGTAAGCCTGCGACGTCAATGAGCCGGCTGAATGGTTGGTGAGTTCCATCTCACCTGTGTATCGTGGAAGTCCGGCGGCCTGGAAGGGCGTGATATCAAGGAACATCTGCTCCGCGTTGGCGGAGATCACGCGGACAGGGCCATCGCCGACCTTCACCGGAGGCCCTTCAGTACGCTGCCCGCGGAAGAAGAATGCGCCCGGCGCTGGAAAGCTCGCTGTGCCTTTAGTGACGATGGCTTCCAGCCGCTTCACCGATTCCTCATCCGGAGTGCCGCCGATGTCGCCCGTGCCGTAATAGTGATAATCGGTGAATATCCCGCTGACTTCACCATTCCGCTCGACGCGCGCTGCCCAATCGTCCTGATTTCGCTCCAGCTCCCGATCCTGTTGTATTTTGATCATCGCATCTCGCTGCTGTCGGAGGCCGACGAACTCCTGGATGTCTTTCTGATCGGATGGTTGCCCGCTCTGTTCGGCTTGTTGCAGTTTCTGACGCAGCGGCTGGAGCTTCTTCTGGAGGTCTTCCACGGCCGCGTTCGACGGCGCGGGAGGCAACGGCTCGCTGAGATCGGTGTCGATGCCCCCGCTGTAGCTGCCGGGGTTGAGTCCTGCCAGCACGCTCTCGCCGTCCGGTCCCACCCACACGCCCACGTTGAACGGTGTACCTTCGGGAGTTTTCTCCAGCGATTCCGGACCTCCGGCATTGGCCGAGGATCCCCACACCAGCTTCTGTGTCGAGAATCCCTTGACTCCCGAGTGCGCGAGGATGGTCGGCAGCGACGACGGAAATCCGAAGCAGTCGGGCAGCATGTATTCCGCGCTGGCTTTGCCCAGTTCTTTGCGAAACCAGTTATTCCCGTACAGGACTTGTCGGATGATGGCCTCGGCACTGGGCGCATTCACATCGCCCTCTTCCATGGACGATCCCGTGGGAAACCATCTCCCTGAATCCACGTACCCCTTCAGCCTTGCGAAATCGGCGGGAAAATATTCCTTCATGAAGCGGTACCGGTTGGCGCCGCTGAAATTGAAAATGTAATGGGGATATTTATCGATGAGGGTGAAATTATCCTCCATAGTTTTGCGAATGTATTCGCTGATGACCTGGGGATACTCCCATCGCCATTCCGTATCCAAGTGGGCGTAACCGACCACGTAGAGGGTTGGCTGTTTGCTCAAATCGGGTTTATCAGTGGTTTGTGCGTGGGCAGCTGCGAGCAACATCAGACAGGCGAGTGGGACCGTTACCAAGGTCGTGCAGAATCGTGGCATCACCGTTCTCCATGGGTTTCCCTTGCGATAGACAACTCTGCAATAAGGACTTGCAGATGTCCGTTGAGTTGAAGGCGACGGTCACTGGCATAGCCTCCCCAATTCCCCAAGGAGACGGCGACCAATCAACTTGCTGATTCCGACACCAGTGAGACCCAAGGCCACCCCAATCGGAGTCTGGCGGTGCAGACCCCCAGGCAGCCCTCCAGTCAGGGGTTCAAGAGTCGCATGCTACTTTTCGGATTTGCACCGGGAATGTCAATGCATCCAGATGTCATCTCCATGCCCCTATGTATGTGATTGACGTAATAGACCTTGTCGGATGTTATTCCCCGGGGACAGGGCCCTTCCGCAGCTGAGGAAATCTGAATTCTCGGCAAGCTGTTCTAGGGAGCTAACTCGTCGATTTTCTCAAAAGGAGATACGGAGCTCATTCAACCGATTTGGTAAAGATCATTGTCGCGCGGTCACTTCCCTCAGTGCGCTTCCGGCTTGCTGAGCAATCAGTCCAAAGCCTCTCTCGTTTGCGTCCTTCAGCAAGGATTCGAGACGACTTCGGCCGGCGGCGCGGTTCCCGGAAGTCATCTCGATCTCTCCCAGTGCCAGCCGGGCTTCGAAGGCATAGACGAGCAATCCCGTCCTGGCCGATTCTGCAAGAACTTGTTGTAGGCGATCAGCGGCCTTGGCTCGGTCAGTCGCGTTGCGCGAAGCTGCGCGGACACGAGCCGCAGTGATCGCTGCGAATAGTTCCACCTGCCGGTCGTGGTACTTTTCTGAAAGGGCAGAGGACCGTTCGATTGCTTTCTTGGCGTCTTGGATTCTTCCTTGCTCCAACATAGCTCGGGACAGAACAGCATTCGCCAGGGACTCGTCTCGCAGAGCATTTTCTCGAACAAATTCCGCGATCACTCGATTGGCAATGAACGCAGCTTCAGAATCGTTGTGTTCATCAATCGAAAGTTCCGCCAGTTCGAGTTGAAAGCGAGATGAGCTTTGCCTGTCTCCGATCTCGTCGAAGATCGCAATTGCTTCCGACTCGTATCGGCGGGCCTGCACAAAATTCGCTTCCGCTCGAAAGGTGCTTCCCAAACAGGCCAGGCCGATGGCGGCCTTTTCCCGGTCGCCGACCCGACGGCTAAGTTCTACCGATTCCTCACATGTCTTTTTGGCTGTTTCATGGTCCCCGAGCGCCAGAAGTACGACTCCGAGAGCCCCCTTTACTAGCGCAACTCCGTCTGAGTTCGCGATTTCCTGATTCGTGGCGAGCGACTCTTCATACTTCTTGAGAGCTCCGTTTGGGTCACCCAGAGCCAGAAGCACATCCCCAAGATCATCGAGTTCGTTCGCCACACCTAGTTTGTTTCCGATCCGGCGATACGTGGCAAGGGCCTGTTCGTACATCTTCTTGGCTCCCACCGAATCTCCCTTGTTCTCCAGAGCGATTCCGCTTAAGTTGATCGCCTTGGCCACCCCTCTTTGGTCATCTGCCGCGTCGAATATCTGTTTGGCTTCGGCAGCGGCTTGAACGGCCTCATCGGAGTTGCCCAGGTTCGAGAGGGCCCACGCCTGATCGGACCGAGCTTGGGCAAGCAGCAAAGACGCCCCCAGCAAACGCGCTTTCTGTGCCGCCCGGACGCAAGAGGCTTGGTCTCGCCGATAGTCGCCAAGGGACTCGGCTGCGTGAGCCTCCACCAAGTCAATTCTCGGATCGTCGCCTAGAGGTGGCGGGAGTTTTTGCAAAGCCTCCACCGTATCGAGCGCGTCTTTGCCCTTTCCCCCGCTGACTTGGGCTTGGGCTAAGGCAAGACCGTAGTCCAGACTGTCCGGGAAGAATGCGACAAGAGCGCGGTAGATCTCGATGGCCTTCTCCCAATTCTTTGACGTCTCGTGATAGCGTCCCTCCACGAGAAGACGCTCTGCCCGGGGCAGCTTTGAGGAAAGCTCGAAGGCCCGCTTAGCTTCAGTCTTTGCGTTCTCGTCATTGCCCAAGGTCGCCCAAGCGGTCGCGAGAGCCGCATGGGAAAGGGCGTAGCGAGGTTCAGTAACAATGGCCTTTTCGAACAAGTCGCGAGCCGCCAGCGCATCAAATAGCCGCAGCTTGCCCAAGCCCTCTGAATAGAGGCGGGCGGCATCATGGTTCGCGGGCAACGCGAAGGCGATTTCGGCTGCCTCCTGCCGAGTGACTCCTTGGACGCCCAGCCGAGTCCGCACGTGCTCCCCGGCCTGCGAGACCAGATCGAAGAGATGGGATTCGGTTCCCGTCTCCGACACCGCATCGATGGTTTCACCGTTCCGGGTGTCTTGCAGGCGCAGATCAAGACGCACCTGCCCGCCAGATTCCTGGCGCAAACTCGCATACGAGCCCACTACCACGAAGTCGGTACCCAGATTCTTGCCGATCCGACCCAGGCTCTGCTTACCCAAACTGTCAACATCGGGCAGCGAGAGCTCAATTCTCATTCGCGCCACACTCTCCGACGGTATGGTTCGCAGTTCCTCACCAGCCGCGAGCTCAGTGGTGAGCCAATCGGACAAAGCCGTCGAAATCCACCCTTGGTCGATGCGGCCTGATAGGTTCTTGAAGCCGAGGACAGCGACGGATCGGCGAGGAATGACTGTGGCCGTTGAGCTCACGAGCATGTCCGGACGAGCACGGAGATAATAGATTGCCGCGAATCCGACTACCATTACGGACAAGGCAACCATCGAGTACCAGCGGTGCAACCACCAACCAGACCCTAACCCCACCGGACTAAGGGCCGTCGTCGATGCTGTCTGAGACGCGGCTGCACGCAGACCGGGGTCGGACTCGTGAGATGCCGTATGCGCGCCAATCATCTCGTCACTCTGGATAGGAGCGATGAAACGGTAGCCACGACGGTGTAAAGTCTCGATGTAGCGGGGGCTTTCCGCGGAATCACCCAAGGCCAGCCTCAGCTTGCTCATGGCCTTGTTAAGACTGCGGTCGAAGTCGACAAAAGTGTCTGCTGACCAGAGCCTTTGGCGAAGCTCCTCCCGCGTCATCAGTTCCCCAGGGCATTCCAGCAGCAAGGCCAAGATGTGAAACGGTTGCTCTTCCAGTCTGATTCGCACGCCGTGCTTGCGCAGTTCGGCCGTGCGCAGATCCACGTCAAAAACACCAAAGCGTCGGGTCCGGTGGAATTGAGAGATGGTTTCCATCGTGGTGGCCAAGGTTCCCGCTGAAGATTAGCCGCGAGGGTAGCACGTAAAACCATCGCTGATCAAGACATTCGGCTCCGTCGGGCACCTGACCTCATGGAGAGCTATGCCAGACACCGCACTCTGGGAATAACATCCCACAAAACATATTGCTTCAACTAGATACGCGGGAGCACCGAGATGACATCTGGATGCATTGACATCCCTCCGCGAACTCTGAAAACTAGCCCGCGAGTTGTTCGGCGCAGCGGAGGGACTGCCATGTCTGAACTGCCCAAGGCCCGATCCGCCCCCTTTTCGAGACGCCAATTGTTGCGGACATTCGGACTTGCCTGGCTCGAAGGCCGGACGCTGCTGGGTACATGTCCGCTGTCTGTCGCCACCTGGGCGACTGGGAGAGAGGTCGTGGCACCTCAGAAGATCACTTCCGGCGGCGACAAAACAGAAATGGCGAAGCTTGTGCGGGAGGAGTTCCTGCATGCCTGGAACGGTTACAAACAGTACGCGTGGGGCCATGATGAGCTCAGGCCTTTGAGCAAGACCTATCGCGACTGGCACAGCGTTCCGCTTTACATGACACCCGTAGATGCCCTCGACACGATGATCCTGATGGGGTTGGACGACGAAGCGGCAAAAACCAGGGAATTCATTAACAACAACTTGTCCTTCAATCAGGATATCTACGTCAAGAACTTTGAGATCACCATCCGGATGCTCGGCGGCCTGTTGAGCAGCCATCAGCTAACCGGTGACAAGCACTTGCTCGCTTTGGGTGAGGATCTGGGAAACCGGTTGCTACCGGTGTTCAATTCTCCGACCGGCATGCCCTATGTGAACGTGAATCTGAAAACGGGTGCGGTTCGTGACGAACAAACGAATCCCGCGGAGGTAGGTACTCTGCTCATTGAATTTGGCACGCTGAGCAAGCTGACGGGAAAGCCTGTCTACTACGACAAGGCAAAGCATGCGCTGGTTGAACTGTACAATCGCCGCTCTTCCATCGGGTTGGTTGGCGCCGGCATTAACGTGAAAACTGGCGCGTGGACTGAACCCACTAGCAATATCGGTGGCGGGATCGATTCTTACTACGAGTACCTGCTGAAGTGCTGGCTGCTGTTCGGGGACAAAGATTGCGAGCGAATGTGGCAATCGAGTATCGAAGCACTCAACAAATATGTTGCCGACGATGGCCCTGCCGGATTGTGGTACGGCGAAGTCGATATGAACACCGGCAAACGCGAAGGCACGGAATTCGGCTCCCTGGATGCGTTCTTTCCGGGTGAGCTTGCTTTGTCTGGTGACATCGACCGCGCCCGGCGGCTGGAAGAGTCCTGCTACAAGATGTGGACGGCCTTCGGAATCGAACCCGAAGAGCTGGACTATTCCAAGATGAAGATCACCTACAACGGTTATGCTCTTCGACCGGAGATCATCGAGTCGGCTTACTACCTCCATCACTTCACAAATGATTCTAGGTATCTTGACATGGGACGAACTTTCTTTGACAGTCTGCTGAAATACTGTCGTACGGATGTTGCCTACGCGGCTCTGAGCAATGTAGAGACGAAAGAAAAGAGGAATGAGATGGAGAGTTTTTTCCTGGCGGAGACTTTGAAGTATCTATACCTGCTCTTTGCCCCAGCCGAGACATTGGACCTGACCAAGTTTGTCTTCAACACCGAAGCTCATCCTATAAAGAGGAGTTGACAGGCTGAGTGAGCTTCCCTGCCTTCCCGATGGCGCATCTCCGGGGTGGGACTCAAGCAGTAGCACCGGTCAATGTACAATTTCGTCCACATGCGGATTCAGGACAAAACGGTTTGCGATCTGGCTCCTTACGGCATGTTGTTCCTCGCTTTCCTTCTTCCGGCAGGGACCGCACTCTGGGCGCCCACCCTTGCACGGGCGCAGTCAAACGCCAACGCCGATGATCCGCGGGTGAACCAGCTGTACCGCGAGGCCAAGGAGGCACAAACTAGCGGCGATCAGGCTGGAGCGATCGCGAAGTATAAATCCATTCTGCAAATCGCGCCTGGCTTGGCTGCTGCATACAACAACTTAGGCCTTCTTTATTTTCAGCAACGCGAGTATCGCCAGGCCATCGCGGTTCTGGAAAGAGGATTGAAGATTCATCCCGAAATGCCGTCGGCATCGACACTGCTGGGCATCTCGCTCTACGAAATCGGTGAGTACAAACAAGCTCGTCCCCGGCTTGAGGCGGCGTTGCGTTCCAATCCCAGCGACAACAATGCGGAGCTCTTTCTCGCGAATGACTTGATCAAGCTCGGCGAACTTGAAGCAGCCACGCGGCATCTCCAGGACTTGGCGCGTCGTGAACCGCAAGATCAGGAGGTCTTTTACCTCTTGGGAGAGATTTACATGCAGCTTTCGGAGCAGGCGCTTTCGAAGCTGAACGCCATAGATCCGAATTCCGTATACGTGCACGAAATGTCGGGCGAGATCATGGAAAGCATGAAGAATTATGACGGCGCGGTGGTCGAATACAAGAAGGCGATCGAAATGGCGCCGCGACAGGCAGGGACTCACTACAAATTGGGAAACACATACTGGCTGCTGGGCGAGTGGGACGCTGCCCTCGCGCAGTTCCAGGCAGAACTTGTCAATGATCCGACCAACTGCAAGGCGCAGGCGCAGATTGCCAATATTCTCATCGCGCAGCGTGTGAACTTTGACGAAGGGCTGGCGGACGTGGACAAGGCGCTTGCCGCGTGTCCCGACCTGACACAGGCACGCATAGACCGGGGCAGAGCGTTGCTCAAGCTGAACCGCAACGAGGAAGCCGCCCACGATCTGGAGGCGGCTGAACGGTCCAGCCCAGATGATCCCAGCGTGCACTTTTTTTTGGCCCATGCGTATCGCGCACTGGGGCGCTCCCGCGAAGCTCAGGCTGAGATGCAAGTCTTCAGCACCCTCGAGGAGAGTGCCCGTTCGGCGAAAGCAGAGCGGGCTAAGGAAGTACTCCAGAATAAGGAACAGACGCGATGACCGACGCGGGTCTGCTGTTTTTGTCGTCCTTCTTAATGGCTTTCATTATGCCCCTCGGAGGGCGAATCCCGCCGCAGAGCGGAAGACCGGTCAAATTCTAGTTTCGCTTTCTCGGCCAAGCCTTCCTTGCGATAGACCTGTCCCAGGACATAATGCAGGCGTGCGTTCTGAGGAGCCAGGGCAACAGCCTTCTCAAACTCAGTCTGGGCTTTCTGCAACTGATCCAGATGTTCGAATGCCCGCCCTAGCTGCTCATGCGCTCGGAATTCCTGGGGCGAAATCGCGACGGCCCGCAAGAGATAAGGCAAAGCGTCTTGTGACTGATTCTCGTCCAACATAAGCGATCCAAGATCGATAAACGGTTCTGGGTCCTGATTTAGCTTGTGTTGTTGCCAAGCAATCGCGGTTCGGAAAGCGGCGGCGGCGTCTTCGGTGCGGCCGAGTCCTTGATAGGCCAAGCCCAAGTTATACTGTGCGCGAAGACTCGCAGGATCCGTCTTCAGGCACCGCTGAAAAGCTTTGATCGCCTCTTCGAAGCGGTTTTCGTTGTACTTCGTCCGGCCGAGGTAGTACCAGCCTTCGGTATCCTCTGGAGTCGACTGCAAGGCGCGTGTGAGCCACTTGTCTGCATCGGCGTAGTCGCCCAGCAAAATGTAGTCGAACGCGACAACGTTCAACTCAAACGCGCTGGGGACGCGGTATTTGGCCCCTTCGGTGTACTCGGCGAGTGAAGCCTTAGCCTTCGCTTGTTTGACCTTCGAATCAACTACGCCTGGATTGGAGTATTCAAGCTCCGCTTGTCCTTGTGGAGAAGCCTGCTCGTGCACCTCCTGGAAATAAATGGAGCCCAACAGGTAATGGCCGTCTGCCGAGTTGGCGTGGGTGGTCAGGTATTGCTGGACAGCCCGCTCGGCCTCAGTGAGTTTTCCTTGCTGAACGAGCGATCGGGCCTGGCTGAGTGCCGCATCCTGATCAGAGTGCCCGGTTGACTGAGCTACCACCGGATCAGCTGAGCCTTGCCTGGCAGAAGGCGGCAGCGCCTGTCCGAACGACAGCGACCACCAGAGCAGCACCACGACCGGCACGAATCCGCCGGGGCGAATGGTCCCAATTAAACCAGCGCGCGCCTTCGGCTGCTTCGGCGCCCGTCCATTGCTGGAGCCGCGAATCACGATTCTGCCATTGTATGTCTACCCTTCGGTTCCCATGCAAGCAAACAGAAGCCGGGACCCTGGGTCCCGGCTTGTCGTTTCAGCGAGAGTAGCGGTAGCGTCGGGGCTCTGTCTAGAAACTGACTTTGAAAAATGCCTGGCCTTGTCTAGGCGCGTTGGCTTGGCAAGGATTACTGCCTCCACTGCCATTGTTGTTGATCACGCCGAATTTCAAAGGACCATCATAAAGATTCGTATCTGGCGTACACGGTATCACTCGGTTGAAGACATTGAAGAATTCCATCCTAAGCTCTGCATCCACGCGTTCGGTAAAGTGGAAGTGTTTGGCTAGGCCGACGTTTTCGTTCTTGCCGAATGCGCTGCGAATACCTCCTATTTCCCGCGGAGAATTTCCCCCCGTGTACCCGGGAAAAGCGAATGCATTCGTGTTGAACGCCGTCGCTGCCGCAGTCGCGCAGGGATTATTAGAATCAGTACACTGGCCCAGGCTCTTGCGGTAACTCCCATAATTGAGGTTCAGCGGTTGCCCGGAGACAATGTTCGCCCGGTTCAGGGCATTTCCATAAACATCGTAGAAGCCATTTCCGAATAAGTAAGAATAGACTGCCTGCGGCGTGCCGCTCGAGTAGTTGAGTATGCCGCTTATCTGCCATCCTCCCAACAACAGCCGTGCTGCAGCATTGTTGTAGTTGGCGAACTTCTTGTGCGGACCGATAGGCAGCTCGTAGACGCCGCTGATGGTCAGGATGTGCGTCTGGTCGTTGCTGGCGAGCGACCATTCTTCCTTCTGGTTATACCTGTTTTGAGAACCATTGTTGAAGGTAGTGAACCCGGTGTCGGTGTTCGACATGGTTCTCGACAAAGTATAAGAGACAAGGAAGCTCAGGCCGTTGGTAAAGCGCTTCTGCCCTTGCACCTGGAGGGCATTGTAGAAGGCGGTACCGTTCATATCCCACGTGTTCGTGAGCCCGCCGGCGGACTCGCTCGGACCGTACATTGGATACGGCAGGACGGCCTGTTGAACCGAGAACCCAGTCCCCCAATCGCAAGCAAAAGTGGCATAGGGAGCGTAGGCAGGCCCCTGGCTTAGTCCCGGGTTGTTGCTATTCGCTGGGCAGGTGATGGCGGGAGCCAAGGGAAAGCCGAGAGATTGCAAAGCTGCTTGTTGCGGCGCGCCCGTCCAGGCTGTGCCGTTCGGGTTATCCGGCGACAGCAGACACGTCGGATTCGTCACGTGCCCAGTCGCATCGGGCGCCGGGTCGGGACATAACGCGCTTAACGTCGCCGGGTTGAGCTGGTTGATCTCATTGAGCATGGATGGCAAATGAAGAACCCTGTTTCCGACGTAAGACGCGGACAGGAACAGGTTCCACGGCAGTTCGCGTTGGACACCAAAATTCCAAGCCAACGCATAGGGTGCGGTAGCGTTCGGAGAAAACTCACGCAATCCTCCGCCAGACGCGGCATTTGTCAAGGTATTCGCTACACTCGGGCTGAAGGGTACCGGCGGAGGATCTCCTATGGGAGTATTGTCCCATTCACCCCATCCGGGGATCGCGCTACTGTTTCCGTTCGTCGGGAGAGCTCCAGCGAGCCACTGCCCGGACCCTTGGGCAACCTTGCTGGTACCAAATTCGAAGGCACCTCCGTTCAATGTACTCTTGGCGAATCCGCCCAAGATCACCGTTTTCCGGTTCAGTTCGTAGGTAAAGCCCAAGCGCGGACTGAAATGTGTCCATTGCACGTAGCCATGGGTGTAGCCTGCGCAGCCTGTGCAGGTCCCAAACTTTGTCGCGGCACCCAAGAGTGGTTCACCGGTGCCAGGGTTGATGGCCGCGGGATTCGGTATGTTCGGCTGGAAGAAAACGAAGTTGTTGTTGTTTTCAGTAAATGGCCTGAGAATATCCCACCGAAGTCCGGCGTTCACTGTCAGCTTCGGGTTGATTTTGATGTTGTCCTGAACATAGGGCGACACCGCGAGATTGCGGAGTCTGCTTTCCGGTGAGAAGCTACGCGTAGTAGTGTCCACTTGCCCTAGCAAGAAACTGGCGAAGCCGTCCCCCGTGGTTGTGAAGTTGGTGCCGTCGCTCGTCGTGCGACTGTCGAACGTAGCGTTACCACCACATCCTTGGCATTCGTCATCATCCTGGTAGGCTCGGTGGATCTCGGCTCCGATGTTGAATGTATGCTTGCCGTGTATCCAGAGCCAGTTGTTGGCAAAGCTGAGACCGAGCTTCCGGTTAAGCGAAAAGGTTCTTGCCTGTCCCAGGTCGCTCGGTTCTGTGGCATTCGGATCCTGGCTGACAAAATGAATGTGAGGAAAACTAATGCTGCCAGCTACCCCAGGGAAAGGGCTTTTGACGTTGGGATTGAACTGATTGTTGATTTCGCCCATCCAACCCATCCCGGCCGTCATCACCAAGTGGTCGGTCATGGCATTGGAATAGGTTAAAAAGAGACCGGTTCCGAGCCGGAATTGAGGGTTCTGGCCGGTGATTGGACTAGTGAGCGGGTAGAGCGCATTGTTGTCGCAGCAGGAAGGGGTGGTTTCCTTGTCACGCCAGAAGGAGCCGTGAATTTTCTGCTTTTGCGTGAAGTTGTGGTCGATCGAGAAGCCCCAGTTCGGCTGGCGAAAGACACCAACGCCTGCCTGCGACGTTACGTTGTTAGCGAGTGTCCCTGGGATATTCGGCGTTGCAATCAGGGGCGTAACCAGAGCCGATGCTGCGCTGATGCAACTTGAAGGAATCTTGTTTCCAGGCCACTGCTGACCCGGTGCCACTGGTGGGGTGCAGCCCGAGGGAATCAGAGCAGGATTGGCGGCCCAAGCGGTCGGAACAAAGATGTTGATCGGGTTTCCAACCCCGTCCACAAGTCCGCTAAAATCGCCCCCTACCATCGCCGGAGTTGGAACTGTCATGTTCCCGGTTTGGGCTGAGTTTTGCCGGAACCACTCAAGATCAAAATGCCAGAAGGTCTTGTTCTTCCCGTTGTAGACGTGGGGTATCCAAACCGGTCCACCAACCGCAAATCCGTAGTTGTTTTGGATGAGCGAGGGGACAATGCAGCACAGACCGGTGGCCGGGTTAAAGTTGGAAACGCCGGGAGCAAAGAAATAGCTGTTGCGCATGGCCTCGAATGCGTCTCCGTGTAGCGCATTTGTACCCGAAGCGAACTGATACGAGACAACTCCTTGCGCCAAACCATATTGTGCAGAGAAGACCGAACTCAAGACCGAGAACTCACTGACCATTTCAAAGGGCGGATTGATGAAGGTCTGAAAGCCTTGGGTTTCCGCTTGCACGGCAGCGACGCCGTTAAAAACCACTTCGTTTTCGAAGTCCACGCCGCCATTGATGCGATGGCTGAACTCACCGCCCTGCGTGCCCGGAGCAAGAAAAATGTAGTCGTCGATCTGCCGGCCGACGTTTGCAACGCCCCCGTTGACACCGCCGATTTCCAGTGGCAGCTCTTCCACAACTTTGTGTTCAATCGTCGTCGCCAGCTGGGGTTGCTCGGTTTCCAGGGTGATCGCTTGTGCGGTCACTTCCATCACCTCGCGGACAGCGCCCGTTTTTAGGACCGCATCCACTGTCGATCGCTTGCCCCCCGGTTCCACCACGACTCCATCCGCGACAAAGGTCTGGAAGGCAGGCTTCTCTATTCTCAGGGTGTAGGCACCAGGAATCAGGTCGATGATGGTGTAGCCGCCAGAGCTAGAGGTCCCACCATGGCTGACCACCCCGGTCGCGGTGTTCGTGGCCGTGACGGTGGCGCCGGCGATGACGGCGCCCGTGCTGTCCGTGACCGTGCCAGTGATCCCGCTGGTTGCTTGGCCTTGCGCGCGCGGTTCTGAGTAAAGCAGGAGGGCTAAACACGTGAGCACGCAAAACCCACTGGCTAAACGAGAGCTCACAACCCCGCGGATCGAGAACGTCCTCATCTCACGCTCCTTGAAAAGTCGTTACCTTCCAACCGGGCTTTTCCAAAACTGGCCGACGACGAAGCGGAGACCACGTTACCCGCCAAGCTGGGGTTGCCATGGCCTATAGCCGGTAAGCTAGGACCGGCAAGAAAAAGTGACAAGCATCTGTTGTCCCCAGATCAAACATTGCGGCGGAGTTTGGTCCTCAGCGACGTTGAGAGTCAATGCACCGTGGTGTCATCTCTATATTCCCCTCTATCCGATTGAATAGCGACTAGTTAAAACCAATTATGCCGGGCGGCAGGTTGCGAGTTTGGAGACCGTTGGAAGCATGAAAACGCTTTCACTTTTTCGGTGCAGTAAAGAGAAATGAATTTTCATAGGCCAAAAAATCAACGGATCTATGTGGCTTGGCCGACTGTGCATCACTTTCCCGCGGACGGTTCATCTATCTGCAGGATATGGTCGGCCGGCACATCCCTTAGCGTCTGTACGATGCCGCTCGGCCAATGAATCTCCACTGTCGCAGCCACTGGCTCCAATCCCAAACCAAAATGCACACGTTTGTCGCTGGATGAGAGATAGCTGCTGGCCGTGGTCACGGTCGCGAATTGTGGTCCCTGGCCGGTCACGAGTTTGATTTCCGCACCGATTGCATCGCGGTTGCTCTTATGGCCTATCAGTTTCAGCGTTAACCAATGGTTCGCTGTCTGGGTCTCGTTGTGCAGGATGTGCACGGGTCCATCATTCGTGGTAACGACTGCATCTAGTCGGCCGTCATTGTCGATGTCGCCCATTGCCAGTCCCCGTCCCAACCAGGCTTCATGGAAGATGCTGCCAGAATCCGGCGACAAATCCACAAATCCTTGGCCGGTGTTCTGCACCAACAACATCGGTTCCCGATAATGCAGGTTCGGATAGTTCAGCTCCACAGTGTCGAGATCGTGTCCCTGGGCGATGAGAAGGCCCTTCCAGCCGACGTTGCTGTAGTCCATAAAGCGGACGCCCCAGCCGGAATGCGAGCGCGTGATGCGGCCCAAGCCCGTGGCAAAGCTGGCGTAGCTAAAGCTGCCGTCGCCATTGTTCTTGTACAACGCATACATCTGGTTTGCGAGGTCGGTGATCACCAAGTCGGGCAGGCCGTCATTGTTGTAGTCCGCGAAGTCTACCCCCATGCCGGCATAGGTCCGGCCGTCCCCATCGGCGGCGATGCCGGATGCGAGTCCGACTTCTTCGAATGTGCCATTGCCCTTGTTGTGGTAGAGAAACTCAAACATGGAGTCGTTGGCCACGAAGATGTCGATGCGTCCATCGCGGTCGTAGTCAGCGAGAGCTAGGCCCAGCCCTTTTCCCGGCTTGGAGATGCCGATCTTTTGCGAGACCTCGGTAAAATGGCCGTTCCCGTCATTGTGGTAGACCAAGGGTGAAATTGGCTGGAAGTAATCGGGATGGCAATAAGAGCGATAGCCCTCCTTGTGCTCTCCACACCAGATGTCTTCGAAGTCCCACTGGACGTAGCGCAGCACTACAAGATCAAGGAAACCGTCATTATCCAGGTCCACCCAAGCGGCGCTCGTCGACCAACCGCCCCCGCCCACGCCGCTTTTTTCGGTGACGTCAGTGAACGTCCCATCTCCGTTGTTGTGGTAGAGCTTATTGCCGCCGTATGCCGTTACATATAAATCTTCGTAACCGTCGTTGTCGTAGTCGCCGACCGCTACTCCCATACCATAGCCTGCACCCTGCAGGCCAGCCTTCTCCGTGACATCCTCAAATGTGCCATCGTTTTTCTGGTGATAGAGGCGATTCCAGTAATCCGGCCCTGTCTTCTGCGGAATGGATCCCTTTGGCGTGGGATCTTTGATGGGAGCGCCATTTACCAGGAAAATGTCCAGCCTCCCATCGTTGTCATAATCGAACAGAGCCACTCCCGCTCCCATGGTCTCGAGCAAGTAATGGCTTGCGGTGTGGGAAGCGATGTATTGGAAATGTACGCCGAGGGCAGAGGTGACATCCGTGAACCTGGCTTGAGGTGTCTCTATACTTGAGGGTTTGGCAGCCTGTTGGGCAGGAATCGTCCCAGTCAAGAAAACGAGCAACGGGAGGCTCAATCCTAAACGCATCCAGGCGGCATTATATAGTTTCTTTTGGCGCAGATTGGGCGGCAGATTTCGCGAGCGCCTTCAACTATAGATTTTGTTTCCGGAAAAATGAGGATCTATCGTGACCGCTCCAATATGCTCTGCACCAAGTCGCCTAGTTGCCGCGCCGTGAACTGGTTTCCTTCGAGATTGGCCGCCAACTTTCCCTTCTTGTCGATGATCACGGTATGCAAAGAATGCACCAACTCAGCTTCGTCCGGCCAGAAATTGACTCCAAACATGTTGCAGACGTGCCGAATCTCGGGCACCGCTCCAGTCAGAAAATGCCAGTTGGGGTCCGCGTTCCAAGTGCGAGCGTAGTTTGCCAAAACCTCAGGCTGGTCATTCATAGGATCGAAGGTGACACTCAAAAGGATCAGATCTCGCCCCATTTGCGGTTTGAAACGCCTCTGAACATTGCCTAGGTTGTTGGAGAGCCGGAAACAGTAATCCGGAAGCGGGCAATGTGTGTAAATGAAGTTCACTAGCACTACCTTGCCCGCAAAACCAGCGAGATTAATCTCTCTCCGATTCTGGTCGGTCAGAACAATACTTGGCAGCCGTTGGCCGATCTTCAACACGCTCGTGCCAAGTGACTTCGCCGAATCCAGGTCCTCGATGATTTTCAACCGCCGCGCAGCCAAAGGCTGCTGCTCAAGATCTTCGAAATCACGAACATGAATGCTCTCGGCATAAGAAGCCTTCGGGTCCACCACCAAAGTGAAGTCCACCATTACGCCTGGTGCGAGCCCGGCCAGTGTTTTAGTGTTGCGCACGGAAATGGGCATGATCATGGGGCCCATGTATCCGGGGATGCTCTCGCAAGACACAAAAATGGTCCGATGGGATCGATCAACTTTCAGCACCAGCCCGGAGGCTGAATATTTTTGCGCACTCCAGGAACAGGTAGTGCACGCAAGCAACACCGCAAGCAGAATCCCTGACTTCATATGCTCATTATCTTCTCCCGCCACTGACGGCTGGTCGAATGGCCGTGACGCCGTCTTTTCTGTTTTCGAATCGGAAATGTTTGGGCGTGAGCGTTTTGTATTCCTTGGCAAACTCGCTGATCTGAATGAACTGGTTGGGCCTGATATTCGAAAACTTCTGCAAGGTGTTGCTTGCCGGCCATGATATCTCCACATTGAGCATACGTGCCGATTTCCCCAGGCCAATGTGCTGAGCTAATGGCGAGGCGCCAAAGGATCCACCGCTGCCGACCGTACGAAAGATCGAGCGGGTACCCAGGCCCTTGTTGTCGACCGTGATTTTTATCCCTGCTCCAATCGCCGCTCGGTTCGTCTTGACTCCAACCAGCTGGATATTGATCCAGTCACTGTCATTTCCGGGATTCTCGAAAACTCGAAAAGCGTGCGCGTCTCCCGGAGTAGCGCCACCCATGGAAGTCAGAATGTCCTCCTGTCCCCCATTCCGCAGGTCGGCAAATGCAGTGCCATGTCCCTTGTGCAGATCTCCGATACCGGCTGAAGCACTGATGTCCACGAAAGACTTGCCTCGGTCATTACGAAGCAAGACCTTGGGCAACAAGAAACCGTATTCGGGGCCGCCGGTTCCCAGATAGATGTCGAGAAAACCGTCATTGTCGACATCGCCGAAGTTGGCGCCCATGGGCGCGTACACCTTATCGAGGCCAACGTCTGTTGTTACATCTTTGAACGTGCCGTCCTTCATGTTTTTGAAAAGCTTCAGTGTTGTCGCACTGTGGGGAAGGCCGAGATAGCTGCGCAGAGATTCGTCAGCAGAGAAAAAGAAACTGTTGACTAATAGGTCAGGGAAACCGTCGTTGTCGTAATCAAAAAAGAAACTGGCAAAACTCTGGGAATCCGGCAACTGCACTCCGGCTCTCTGCGCAACTTCTGCAAAGGTGCGATCGTGGTTGTTGTGATATAGGAAGTTGGCGCCATAAAGATTGGAGACGAAGAAATCCACGTATCCATCATTGTCATAGTCCGCTGCCACAACTCCCTTCGTAAATGCGATTTTATCCACGCCGGAGGACCGAGAGATGTCTTCGAAGGTCCCATCGCCCTTATTTCGGAATAGCTGGCTTGGACCATTCTCATTACCAACAAACAGGTCGACGAAACCATCGTTATCGAAATCGGCCCAAACTGCGGCTTGAGTGCGAGTTGCAGGCGTCGCCAAACCGGCTTCTTTCGTGACATCGGTGAAAGTTCCATCACAGTTGTTTCGCAGGAGCGACTTGCGCATGGGAAATTCCCACGCCCCGCGCAACACCAGGAGATCCATGCAGCCGTCGTTGTTGTAATCGGCCTGTATCATGTTGAGTCCGCCCAGTTGATCTGCAAGTCCAGCCTGCGCTGCATGGTCAGTGAAGGTGCCATCACCATTGTTGTGAAAGTAGTGGAGAGGCTCACATACGTTGTAGCTGGAAATCATCACATCCAACAGACCGTCATTATCGAAGTCATCCACAACAACGCCATTCGCCATGGAAACAACATTGAGCCCAGTGAGAGGTGCGACGTCAACAAAGTGTCCGATGTTTTCCCGGGATTCAAACACATTCGGCGAAATCAAATACTTCTCCGGAACTCCAGCGGGGTATTTGCCCATGGTCATGTAGGCCAGATTCAGCAGCCATTTTGTCTGGACATCAGCGGGCTTCCGCGCGAGGTACTTCGAGAAATAAGCAACAGCCTTTGCCGAGTCGGCGACATTGTCGTACTTCGCACCCGGATGGGGCGGAAAAATGCACTTGTCATCTGGCTCACGAAATACCGTGTTTTCCATCTCGGATTTGTGCAGATAGGCGACCCCAAGCACTGCTTCCAACTGAGATGCTCCGGCTGGAACGTTTTCTAAAGCAATCTGATAGGCGGCCTCCCATTCCGCTACCGCCTCATCCATATTTCCTTGATAGGCCTCGACCTGCGCCAACGCGTAGTGGGCCTGGATCAAGTCGATGGGTTTTTCAGACGGCGAGAGCTTTGGCGCAGCAGAATGGAGCCGGTTCTTAAGGCGTAACTCAAGGGTCGACAATGATTGCTTACGAACCTCACAAATCTCGTGTAGGTCTTGCTCCCAGCCAAGTGGTTTTGGATATTTCTGAAACGCCAAGTCCGCGATGATTTGTCCGGCGACATCGGCCGGATATTTAATGCTGCCTTTGCCGGAAAGGGGAAGGTCTCGATTGGCGCTCATGCCTTGACCCGTGGAGCTTTCGCTCTCAGTCAGGACTTTCAGGATTGCGTATCCTCCCGGGACTTTGATGACATTGGTGACTTGCTCCGACGCTAGTCCTTTCAAGGCCTCTCGCAATTCGGGACGCAAAGTGGCAACGTCCACTCTGCCGAGATACCCGTAATCTTCCGCATTTGGATCAATCGACTTGTCTTTGGCGAGTATTCCGAAGTCCTCCCCTTTCTTCAGACGATCCAAGATCTGCTGCGCTTCGGCCTCGGAGCTAACGACGATGACACGCAGAGCAATCGCACCGGACTCGCCGCCTTGTCCGCTCACAGACGTCTGGGAAAACGAAACACGAACCGACGTTAGCAGAAGGACCATCCATACGAGACTGCTCCATGAACGTCGGACGACTTGCTTGCTCGCGATAACGAAGATTGCGGGATGGACGATTCTCATGGAGCTGGCCTGGGAATCCGTATCGTGAATGCAATCGATGATTAAGCTTATCGGATCCGGTGTCGCGTGTAAGTACCAAGGCAGTGAATGCGGCGAATGGTTGAAAACTTTCATTGTTAGCTTGCGGCAAAGCGGCGGACGATATATCAGTCCGGAATGACATTTGGGGGCTCAAAGCACAGGACAGCGCAAACCGGCTTGGCGGGGCCAGTCACGATACTGAAGCGACAACAGCTCTCCAACATCTTTGCGTCATGCGGCCCGCAAGAAGAGCATAATCAAGTGTAAGACCGATCTCTGCGGAGGAGCCCGTGGAAGGTGACGCGGCCAAGCACGTCTGTTCTCTCCTCGCGATTTGTCTTTGTTTGCTGTGGGCCGTTCCGGTGTCGGGCCAGCAGTCTCTCGACTTTCCAGAAGTTCCTTCGCAGTTCAAGCTCGACGCGGAAACCGCAGCGCGATTGCGGCCTCAGCTTATGGCGAAAAGCATTGCCGCCTCGGAGCACTACGCCACTATTTGGAACCCGAGATGACCCGTGACTGGCGTCACAGCGAGATGAATGGGCGGAACGACTATAATGTAGTGTCGCTTTCTTTTTTTCCCTTACGTAGAGCTACAGCAACGCCGAGGCATTTCTATGACAGAGAAACAGGTCAGTCTTTCCACCAGATTAAAGCTATTGGGTTTCACTAAAGGGAACCAGATGAAGCTGTACGGGGAAATACTTGAGTTGGTTAGCGAGCCCATCGTTATGGCGGATAACGTCGTTCTTGTGGACGCAACTGAGAAGAAGTCAGGGCGGTCCAGGCGCGTCCGCATTCCACTACCAGTCGTGAACATGGCAAGTGCCGCATAAGCAGCGGTTGTAGCCTGTCGAAGGCGGTCGTTCCCGCGGCTCCCTGGCGTGGGCTGGTATCTACAACACCTTTTTCTGGATTGACCCGCCCCGGAAAACGTGCGCGGTAATCATGATGCAGATACTCCCGTTTAGCGATGATGCAGCCATCTCCGTGGTCGAGCATTTTGAGCGCGCCGTTTACGCGAATCCTGCTGACATCGTCGCTTCCGGTGGACGCAGCAATTGATCCACCACGGTAATCGTTCCACTGCCGGGGTCGGCGACCATCCATCCGGAATCCGTCTACCGAGACATTCCCCTTCTCACGATTAAGAAGAATCCAGACGGTTCGATTGCGTCAGCGCGCGATAAGTCCCGAGTAGTCGGCAACCCTTACCTTGGGACTATTTCAGGGTTGCCCGTGATCCTCCCCGATGAATCACACTGCGGCAGGCGAGCAAGGACCTATCGGGAGCGCACGTTCAGATGGTCCACTGTCAGTGTGCCAATGGAGAGTTTCTCAATGCGAGCTTCCAGGACTCGCAAACGCCCGATCGCCACTGCACCCACCGCAATCGCCCCGATCGCCGCGGCACCAAGGGCGAATGCACCGACCGCCAGTGTACGCATCGCAGTGCTGCCCGTTCTGATTACGTCTGTAGCATTCTTCGTCTGCATCATAAGTCCTTGTCCTCTTTCGACTTGTGCATTGCCTCGATTATCACTAGCTCAGGATGGGAGCGGCAAGAGCTTCGTTCACGCCATTTGCGGCCCATATCTGCAAAGATGCGGCAACAAGTTGTGAGTCCTCGTTTGCATCGATATCGAACACCTTGCCCCAACGCATGCGAATAATGTGAACGCCGTGGTTGTTATAGGGTGAGCCATCCGGAAGATCCTGTACTGCGGACCACCGCATGATCACGGTCGTATTCCATGGGCCGCCTTTCACCCATACATCATGAACTGTGAGCTGCAACGTGGGAGCCAGCCGGCCCAGCCGTTCGAACTACCGTCTCAGCGCTTCACGATCGTGCCGCTCGCCGCCGAGTGCGTGATGCCCGCCAAAGCGGTGATGAACATCTGGGGAACAGCCCTTCAGGATCGGAGAGTAGTCCTTCTGATTCACTCGCAAAAAGTTTTGTAGGGCAATCCGTTTGACAATCGCGTGATACACGTAAACCCTCCGTCCAAACCTTGGAAGAGCCATACTGCTGCTGGTTAGATGCACAGCGTGCGAATAGCCAAATTGACTTCCTGCCGGGTAGTGGGCTACTTTCATTTTTTGGGCTACTTGGGGATAGAAATTCAAAGTAGCCCACCGCCTCCTGCCGAGCAGGTACAGCCGCAGAAGCCCACGGATCCACCTGGTACGGAGAAATGCGCTTGTGTCACCGAATCTTCAATTCCCGAGTGGTCGGCAACCCTTCCCTTGCCCAGATAATGGAAGGGTTGCCCGTCATCCGACCAGAATTCGATGCCAAATGCGGAGATGACTTCCTACTAGCCCGTGATGCGGCCGGAATCGATGAATGTACCTCTTCAAGGCAACTCTCCTGGAGCAATCGCTCGGGCCCTTCATGGGATGAGGGCCTTGGAATCCGGACTTGCTCTACCTGTCTTTTGTGTTCTGGTTTCGCCTAGCTACCTTTCTCGCGATTGGCGGCCCCTTCGCGATCATAGACGCTGCATTTCGAAATGCTTCTATCGTCACTCCTATGGCCCTTCGGCGCGTGTTCGCAGCACGCCACAGAGCATAGACGTGCCGGCGAAGAGTGGGTCTCACACCAACGATACGCACTCCCCGAGGTAGCGGATCGCGGCCGAGGCGAGGAATCACACAAACGCCAAGTCCGGCCGCAACCAGCGCGAGTTGGGTCGCATGTTCGCAGGCAGTATGGGCGATCACAGGTTCATGACCGCGCGCTCGAAGTGTGTAAACCAGCCATTGATCACACCATCTGGCCGGGATGTGCATGTCGCTCAGCATGGATCCGGTCTGCCCCCATGTGATCCATCGATCGGAACGTAGATCATCGAGGTCGACCATTTCGCGTCTTGCCAGTGGGTGACCTGGGGGGAGTGCGATATCAGCGATGTCGTCGAGCAGCGGTGTTTTCGAGAGGCCCTCAAGCTGCGGAAGCGGAGCGTTTTCCCAATCCTGGGCAATCACTAGATCGACGTCGCCACGAACGAGAAGCGGGACTGACTCGGGAGGGTCCTGCTCGGTCAGTACAACGCTGAGCTCGGGGCAAACGCTGCGGAGGCTCTGCAACGCAAGGGGTGCGAGACCGCGGGCAGCGGTAGGAAACGCCGCCACCGTAATCTCCCCAAATACGCGGTTCCGTTGTGCGTCGAACTCAGCCTCAGCGCTCTCCATAACTAACAACATGCGCTGCGTGTGGTCTACCAGAACGGCTGCAGCGTCCGTGAGACGTACGCCTCGCCCGCTTTTTTCAAGGAGCGGTTGCCCGAGTTCGCTTTCAAGTTTCGCAATCTGCTGCGACACGGCAGAGTTCGTCACATGCAGCGCAGTGGCCGCGGCGTTCACCGATCCACGTGCCGCAACGGCATGGAGTGTGCGCAAACGCTCAAAGTTAAACATGTAGAGATTCTAAACCAAAGTGTCAAGAATAAATCACTTGTGCTTAATGGTTGCGGACGCGATTATGCCTGCAGATCAGAGTCAAGGAGATACAGATGACCACAATCAATGCTTTGCTGCAAGAACGAAAGACTAGCAGTGGCAGTGGCCGCGGCCATGCAGCCAAACTGGCGCTGGCATTCGCGGCCATCTACTTGTTGTGGGGATCAACCTATCTTGCGATTCGCTACTCGGTGGAGACGATACCGCCGCTGCTGACGGCAGGCATCCGCTTCTCAATCGCAGGCAGCATTCTGTTTACCTGGGCGTGGACGCGCGGGTTCCGTCCCAAGCGCGAACATTGGATGGCCGGGGCGATTGTGGGTGCGCTCCTCTTCCTGTTTTCGCACGGGATGCTGTACTGGGCCGAGCAAACCGTGGCCTCAGGACTAGCGGCGCTGTTGATTGCGACAGAGCCGATGTTCATCCTAATCTTTGGCTGGATGGCGGGGCAGCAGAAGATCAGCCGGCTGAGCGCTCTGGGACTCGGATTCGGGCTGGTGGGTGTGGGACTGATCACGGGAGTTGAACACGCGACCTCCTCGAGTCTGCTGGGACTAGCGGCGGTGCTGTTGGCATCCGCGTCGTGGGCAGCGGGGGTGGTGATCTCGCCCAGGGTCCGTCTGCCAGCCGATGCTCTGGCGCGCACGGCGATTCTGCTGCTTTGTGGCGCTGTAATGCTGCTGATCGCGGCCGGTGTTTCGGGGGAGATTCAGAGGACGCACTGGTCAGCCATCTCCCTGCATTCCGTGCTGGGGCTCGGATATCTGATTATCTTCGGTTCCGTGGTGGCATTCACGGCGTACATGTGGCTGCTGCAACAGTGCCCGCCGACGTTGGTGGCGACGCACGCGTATGCCAACCCAGTGGTCGCGATTTTTCTGGGATGGCTGTTCGCCTCGGAACAGGTTGGCACGCGTGTGTTGTTGGCGTCCGCAGCGATTCTGGGAGCCATTGTGCTGATCCGGCAGGGAGAGCGGAAGGCAGCTAAGCCTACCCCAGTGGCAGTCCCGACCGGGGCCAGTCGCGGTAAAGAACAAGCGCTTGCCAGATAAGAAAAATTTAAAAAACCGTCAAGGCACCGATGAGTTTTAGCCAGCACGCCGGTTGTACACAGTAGAGAGTCAAAATCGGGCAGCCAAAGGCGGCCCCAAAAGGAGATCATCATGAACATCGCACAGAAAACAGTCTTGATTACCGGCGCCAACCGCGGCATCGGCCGTGCACTCGTCCAGGAAGCCCTCCAGCGTGGAGCAAAGAGGGTGTATGCAGGAACTCGCGGAACGCTCGACATCGCCGACGAGCGTGTAACGCCGCTGATGCTCGACGTGACCGACGCTGAGCAGATCGAACAGGCAGTCCGCCAGGTCGGCAGCCTCGACGTCCTCATCAACAACTCCGGAATCGCTCCCTATGACGATCTGAGTGATCCGGCCGTCATCGAGCAAACCCTCGCCGTCAATTTCTTTGGCATGTACAAGGTTTCGCGAGCATTCCTGCCGATGCTGAAGCGCTCCAGAGGAGTCCTCGTCAACAACCTGTCACTGATGGCGCTCGCCCCGTTGCCGCTTACGCCCAGTTACGCGATTTCGAAGGCAGCTGCGTTGAGCATGACGCAGTCCATGAGGGCGCTGCTGGCAAGCGAAGGAGTGAAGGTCCACGGCGTCTTCCTGGGTCCCGTCGACACTGACATGACTCGCGGCTTCGAGATCCCGAAGGCTTCGCCCGAGTCCGTCGCGCAAGGCATCTTCAACGGGCTGGAGAACGGTGAAGAGGACATCTTCCCAGACCCAGCATCGCAATCCATCGCCGAAGGCTGGCGCACCGGCGTCGCCAAGGAGTTCGAGCTTCAATACGCAGGTTTCGTGCCGCAGAGCGCTGCGGCTCTTGTGTAACCACCGCCCTTGCTGCGGCAAAAATCAACTTCCCATGAAGGAAAGAAATACGGAGGAGCGAGTCATGAAAAAGCAGGACTTCACGACGTCATTCACGGTTGACCAATCTCCCGAAGAAGTTTTCAAGGCAGTCAACAACGTTCGCGGCTGGTGGTCGGGAGAAATCGACGGCGATACCGGCAGGCTTGGCGCCGAATTTACATACCGCTACAAGAACATGCACAAGTCCACACAGCAAGTGACGGAATTCGTTCCCGGCAAGAAGGTAGTGTGGCATGTTACGGACGCCGAACTGACTTTTGTCAAAGACAAGACCGAATGGATCGGCACTGACATTGTCTTTGAGATCGCCAGAAAAGGCGGCAAGACCGAGCTCCGCTTTACGCATGTGGGCCTGGTTCCTGCGTTCGAGTGCTACGGCGGCTGCTCAGGCGCCTGGGGCGGACTCGTCGGTGGCAATCTGCGCAATCTGATCACTTCGGGCAAGAATCAGCCTGACGCATTCGCGTAAGACAGCGAAAAGACTACTCACGCGTGCGTGCGCCGGGGTACGGCAATTACTCAACCGAATGTTCAAAATCGTGGAGGAACCATGTCGAATCAAAACTACACCGCAACTATTTCGGTCGACCAATCGCCGAAAGAAGCCTTCGATGCCATCCGGAACGTTCGCGGGTGGTGGTCAGAGGAGATCGAAGGCAGCACCGCCAAGGTCGGCGACGAGTTCAGGTACCACTACCAGA
>ODAK010000179.1_pt1 | contig 71541 bp, 63 predicted proteins | sample 1539591 | NCBI WGS metagenome assembly ODAK01 (sample SAMEA3539303, study PRJEB22396) | soil metagenome | biome: tundra; feature: field; material: soil | place: USA | collected 2010-05 | depth 0.15 m | reverse complement strand
GTCATATGATTGTTCTTTTGATGCCTCGTCAGCTTGGCTGCGAGGTAGTTCACTTCATTGTTATTTCCATCCTTTTGTATTTGCTTTGGTTGTCAGAAATTATGCCCGCAATTTCCAGGAATGCAACTCTCAAAAGTGTTACCGATTCAGGTTTATTTACAAATGCCGTGAATGTGCTTGATCTTGCAGTTCTTCTGCCAGGCATTTTTCTTACAGGTATATTTCTGCTAAAAAGGATGTCCATAGGATTTGCGATGGTTCCTGTTATTCTCACTTTCTTTATTCTCATGAATATTACCATAGGATTTCTTGCTGTAGTAATGAAGATGAGAGGAATTGAAAGCAATTTAATGCTTACAGTAATTATGGTTTTCCTGGAGCTACTCAGCCTAACTCTAGTTATATGGTATCTGAAAAGCCAAAAAATCTTAAATACTATTTAATTAATTATCCAATGCGTTTCACTATTTCCTTAATTGTTATTTTTCTTTTTTGTCTTTGCACAATTGCCATTGCACAAACCCCGCATGTTTCAACAGGAACAATAAAACACTTTAAGAATTTTCATTCTGCATATATTGATGCCCATACCGTAGATGTATGGCTACCCGATGGGTATAACCGTAAAGAAAAGTATGCTGTTCTATATATGTGTGATGGAATGGCTTTGTTTGATTCCTCTATCATGTGGAACAAGCAGGAATGGGGTGTGGATGAAGTATTGGGTAAATTAATTGCCGAAAAGAAAATAAGGAGATGTATAGTTGTAGGTATCTGGAATGGCGGAGAAAAAAGGCATAGCGAATATTTCCCTCAAAAACCGTTTGAAATGTTATCCACCTGGATGCAGGATTCTCTTTATGATATACGAATCAGCGGTAATAAATTATTTGCTGAAAACATTCAATCGGATAATTATTTAAAATTTTTAGTTTACGAACTGAAGCCATTTATTGACAGCAGCTTTTCAACATTAAAAGATGCAGGCAATACGTTTATTGCCGGCTCCAGTATGGGTGGGCTAATGGCGTGGTATGCCTTATGTGAATATCCAAATATTTTCGGAGGCGCCGCCTGTTTATCTACACACTGGCCGGGGGTTTTTACAACGGTGAATAATCCAATTCCTGCCATTTTTATAAAATACCTCAGTACTCATTTACCTTCTCCGGTTGATCACAAAATATATTTTGATTACGGAAGCAAAACATTGGACAGTCTATATAAGCCATACCAACTGCAGGTTGATTTGATAATGAAAATGAAAGGCTACACAGCTAAAAATTGGGTCACCAAAGAATTTCCCGGCGCTGATCATTCCGAAAGGTCATGGCACAGGAGATTAGCAATACCTGTCATATTTTTATTGGGTACCCAAATAGAAAATTGAATTTTTGCTTTGAAATAATTTACATCAGCAAATATTGCTTCAAAAGCCAGCTTAGGGCCTTATTTTAAGATTTTTGCTATTCCCTCTAAATAATCTTACATTTATTACAATCAATTTTAACCAAAAACTTAAAAAATGAAAAAGCTTTTATTTATTACGATTGTTTCCTTGATGATGTTTTCCTGCACCTCCAATGAGAAAAAGCCGGAAGCTGCCACTACCAGTACCAATTCTGATATGCAGGCTGTTTATGAACAAAACCTGGCTTCCCTGAAAAGCTGGGTTACTGCTTTTGAAAATAAAAATCTTACAGATTATGCAAACAATGTTGCTGATAGTGTAAGTTGGCATTCCCCTGTTTATGGTGATACAGTTACTACCAAAACTCATTATATGGAGTCATTGAAATACTGGACAGACAACTGGGACAGTCTTCATTTATCCGATGGTATCTTTTTACCGGGCATTGATACTATTAATCACCAAATGGATGGAAGTGTAAGGTATTATGGCCGCTGGGATGGTGTACACAAAGCAACCGGGAAAGCAACGCATGTTAATTTTTACGGCGTATACAGATTTAATTCAGATCATAAAATGATTTGGGGCTCTGATTATTTTGATGTGGGCGGTTTAATAAACGCAGTATTGTCAAAGAAGGAGTAATTTGTAATCAATAGATATAACATGAACCATCCGTTTGCCGCGGATGGTTTCTCTTTTTATGAAACAGGTTATTCAATAGCCTTTTTGATTAGAATTAAAAGAGTTAAAAAAAAGGATGACGAAGAAGGCCGAACTTAGATATCGGTCGCATATTATTTTCTCCTTCCAGATTTATCATTCTGCATTATCCTGCTCATAAATCATCTTTTTGACGCAACTTTGTACGCAAGAGGAATATTAAAATTTGTAAATGGAAATAGGTATTTACACCTTTGCAGATATAGCCACACACCCTGTTACCAAACAAGGTATTACTCCGAAGCAGCGCATGCTGAATTTGATGGAGGAAATTGAACTTGCTGACCAGGCAGGTCTTGATGTCTTTGCATTGGGTGAGCACCACCGCCCGGAATATTTGGTGTCTGCTCCGGCTGTGGTGTTGGGCGCTGCTGCCGTAAAAACAAAAAGGATCAAATTATCCAGTGCTGTTACCGTTCTCAGTTCCGATGATCCGGTAAGAGTATTTCAGCAGTTTGCCACTGTTGATCTTCTTTCAGGTGGCAGGGCGGAGATCATCGCCGGTAGGGGCTCTTTTATTGAATCATTCCCGCTTTTCGGGTATGATCTTAAAGATTACGATAATCTTTTTTCAGAAAAACTGGATATGCTTGTAAAGCTCAATAAAAATGAGCGGCTAAGCTGGAAAGGAAAATTTACCCAAAGCATTAATAACCTTAGCGTATATCCGAGGCCGATACAACCTGAGTTGCCTATATGGATTGGAGTGGGTGGAACGCCGGAATCGGTAATCAGGGCAGCTGAGTATGGATTGCCGATGGCTCTTGCCATCATTGGAGGAGACCCGGCTAGATTTGTACCTTATGCTGATTTATACCGTCGGACTTACAGAAAATCCGGGCATGAAATGAAATCACTTCAGCTCAGCATCAATTCTCATGTATATATTGATGATACGTCTCAAAAGGCCCGTGATGAATTTTATCCCCCTTATGCTGCCGTGATGGAACATATAGGCAAAGAGCGCGGATGGCCGGGTATGAGCAGGCAACAATTTGATGCTTCCACTTCCCGCCACGGTGCCTTGCTGGTCGGCAGTGCGCAGGAAGTAACTGAGAAGATCCTTTATGAATATGAATTATTTGGCAACACCCGTTTCATGGCGCAGATGAGCCTCGGGGCTATGCCGCACAACAGGATAATGCATGCTATAGAATTATTGGGAAATATCGTAGCTCCGGAAGTCAGGAACCATACGCAATCAAAAGCAATAGAAAAGGCGGCCATCAGTGAAAATTAAAATTATATATTGATCTGTATTTTCCGTTTTTCCCAACAATTTTATCATAGATATTTGCTGAAAGATACTCCCCAGGCAGGATTGCACTCTTTCCCGGCTTTTTTAAATTATTAGTTTATTAATCCCGATAATAAATTCGAAGAACAAAAAACATGATCGTTGCTACGAAATTTTCGTCGAAATAAACTGATTAATATCCCTGTGGAGCCTAATTTTCCTCATGAAAAAAGGTGGATAAATGGTGTAATTTAGTATTGATGATAAAAGTCAAAATTGTAAATAATGATAGAAACATTTTTTGTACAATTCAGAGATATTATTGCTGAGCCATGGCCATGGTATGTCGCAGGTCCGTTGCTCGCTTTAGTGATGTTCATTTTGTTGTATTTTGGCCACGAGTTCGGCATTTCAGAAAATTTCCGCCTTATGTGCGCCGCAGACGGCGCGGATGAAATGAATGAGTTCTTCAAGATTAACTGGCAAACCGGGGAATGGAATCTGCTCGTGGCGCTTGGAGCAGTTTTTGGGGGTTACCTTGCCTCACACTATTTCCTTGGGCCTCATGGCGACATAGCTCATGTAAGTGATGCGACGGTTGCATCATTAAATCATATTGGAGTACTTGTGAAGCAGGGCAGCGTACCGTTGGTTCCTGATTTTATAAGTTGGAGCGGATTGATCACCTGGCCCGGCTTTTTAATGATTGCAGGAGGAGGTTTCTTTGTAGGATTTGGCGCCCGGTATGCCGGCGGTTGTACTTCCGGACATGCGATCAGTGGTTTATCGGCATTGCAATTGCCTTCGCTCGTCGCAGTAATTGGATTCTTTATGGGTGGATTGATGGTTACTTACCTGGTATTTCCCCATATTTTTTAAAAAACATTTAGTTCATTTCATTTATGAGAATGTCAAGATATATTTTGGTTGGAATCCTGCTCGGGTTTATCTTATACAAGAGTGAAGCAGTTTCCTGGTTCAGGATTTATGAAATGTTTCGGTTTCAGAGCTTTCACATGTATGGTATTATCGGCTCGGCAGTAGTTTCGGGAATTATCATAGTTCAGATAATCAAAAGAAAAAGAATAAAAAATGTGGAGGGAGAAGAGATTACCATAAAAGATAAAGCCAAAACTTATCCCCGCTACCTCATTGGTGGATTTATCTTTGGTATCGGCTGGGCGCTCGCAGGCGCATGTCCTGCTCCTATGTTTATTCTCTTAGGCGCAGGCAATACCGTTTTCATTGTCTATTTGGTAGCCGCCATGACTGGAACTTACGTATATGGATTGCTTCGAAAAAGACTTCCCCATTAATACAGTTTATAGCTCCGAATGTTGAGGAATAAATTGAAAAAGCAACAATTTAAATACGTATGATAACGGTCAACCTTTAAATCTTTTATATACCTGCTTTTTGTCCTTTAAAATTATCTTGATGTATTAAATTTTAGTGCTAAGATTAAGCTATTTATGAAGCTCTCCAATTTGACCGGTACAAATCTCCGATCAGGATTATTCTGCGGATAATAATTAAATGTAGATTTGGAGTAATATCAATTTTCAGGAAACCGAAATACTCCGATGAAATTATTCAAAACATCAAGAGGCATAATTCTTAGCTATAATAACAGGAATTATACCTTGAAAGAAGACTGGGATAAACTGATAAACAGGGAACATCTTTTTAAATATTTGCATAACATCATAACCAATCCGAAATCCGTTGAAAAAGCTTCCATAACCATATTGGAAGAAGCGAAAATTCAAGCGCCCATTGGTTCCCAGGAAATTTGGGCTGCAGGCGTTACCTATTTAAGAAGCCGTGATGCAAGAATGGAAGAATCCAAAGACTCGGGCAGTGCAGATTTTTACAGCAAGGTATATCATGCAGAAAGACCTGAATTATTTTTTAAGGCTACCCCAGGTAGGGCTTCCGCGACAAATGAAGAAGTCTTTATCCGAAGGGATTCAAAGTGGAATGTTCCCGAGCCGGAACTCACATTATTTATTAATTCAAAAGGAAAAATTCAGGGTTATACGATCGGCAATGATATGAGCTCCCGGGATATTGAAGGTGAAAACCCCTTATATCTTCCTCAGGCCAAAGTGTATGACAGATGCGCCGCTTTAGGCCCATGTCTTTTTATTAATGAGGAGCCAATTTCGCCGGAAACTATGATAAGTATTACAATTGAACGCATTGACAATATTGTTTTTAATAATACTATCCAACTGAACAGGATGAAAAGAAATTTTACTGAACTAATTGATTATTTATTCAGGGAATCTGATTTTAATAAAGGAGTATTTCTGATGACGGGTACAGGTATAGTCCCGCCAAATGATTTCACCCTTCATATTGGAGATATTGTAAAAATCAGCATTGAAAATATCGGAACTCTCATTAATACAGTTGCTTATAAGAAATAGATTGCGTAGAGTCCTTAACCTTAACTATTCATGTCTTAAAAAAAAAGTATTATCATCGGTTGATATTCCCGCAATAATTTAAGCTCTGATACCGAAATTTTAGACTTCAGGAAAATAGTCATGATTTGTGGTACATGCAATCATGATCAATATCACCCACGAAGCAGGGATATATTAATAGCTTTGATTGCTCATAGAAAATATGGAATTAGGCTGAATTTATTTTATTTTATTTCTGTGAAACTGAATGTAAATTCAGGTGAAAAAATGATAAAATTTTATTAATAAATAAAACGAAAAGGAGTGCCTTTCTTTCTGTAAATTCGAATAACTTGTTTGCAAAAGACATTAAGCAAGAATGATTTTTACAATTAAAAAAGCCATTCTTATTCAAACATAAAAAGCTACAAAATCAAATATGCCCATTGAAACGAAAACAAAATTTAAGGAGCCGGCACAAACTCAAATGCTTAATAAACTTTGGGAGCTTCAAAGGAAAAACGGATGCATAAAGGATGATGATATCAGGGAACTCGCCTGGCTGTTTAACCTGTCTGAGATTGAAGTGGAAGGAGTTGTATCCTTTTATCATTTTTTTCAGCGTACGCCTACCGGCAAATACACTATCTATCTTAACAATAGTATCATTTCCGATATAAAAGGTTTCATACGGATAAAGGAAACGCTGGAAAGGGAAACTGATACCACCTTTGGATCGGTTGATCGTACCGGAACATTTGGTCTTTTCTTTACTCCCTGCATAGGCCTTAGTGATCATGAGCCAGCAGCGCTGATTAATTTTTATCCTTTTACAAATTTGAATACCATAAAAGTCAAAGAGATTATCACGAAACTCAAAAATGGCGCTACCCCGGAATCTATCTGTGATCAGCCTGCTGATAACATCCGATATACTCCTCCCGGTAACAAAACTGTTTTCTTCAGGAATTTTACTCCCGGCATTTCAATTGCGGCTTTGGAAAAGAAAGGACCTGAAGGAATCATTGAGGAGATCAAAAAATCAGAACTTTCCGGTCGCGGTGGAGCTTACTACCCCACCTGGAAAAAGTGGGATGCGGCAAGAAGTCAAAAGGCATCTCCAAAATTTGTGGTGTGCAATGCTGACGAAGGTGAGCCAGGTACATTCAAGGATCGAGTTTTGATTAATACTCAGGCAAACTCCTTGATTGAAGGAATGATCATTTCCGGATACACAATAGGTGCTGAATACGGTATCATCTATTTAAGGGCAGAATATACCTGGCTTAAACCAAAGCTGGATGATGCCATAAAAGAGTATCACGCCAAAGGTTTATTGGGCAGCAATTGTGGCAACATCAAAGGCTTTGATTTTGATATCAGGATCCAGTTGGGTGCAGGTTCCTACGTTTGTGGGGAAGAAACGGCTTTGCTTGAGTCTTTAGAAGGAAAGCGCGGAGAGCCCCGCACGAAATGGTTTTTCCCCGTAGAAAAGGGATACCTGCAACTCCCAACAATAATTAATAATGTAGAAACATTTTGTGCTGCTGCAAAAATTATAGAGATGAGTGCTGATGAATATTTAAAATTAGGCATGCCGGGATCGGCAGGCACCAAGCTGATCAGCGTTTCAGGAGATTGCCAACTGCCAGGTATATACGAAATAGAGTGGGGAATGACTATTGATGAATTGCTGCAACACTGTGAAGCTGACAATCCTTATTATATCCAGGTGAGCGGACCGTCTGGTGAATGTATCTCCCTAAAAGAAAAATCGAGGCGCATTTCTATGCTTGATGAGCACGATGGAAAGGATATCCGCTGTGGCGGGTCATTAATGATCTTTAACAAAAAACGCGACCTCGTGAAGGTATTGCTGAACTTTTCCGAATTTTTTAAACATGAATCCTGCGGTATTTGCACTCCTTGCAGGGCCGGAAATTTTATTATACAAAGAAAACTGGAGCGGCTGGATCATGGACTTGCAAACGAAGACGATTTGAAAGATTTAAAAAACTGGGGCACATTGATGAAAAATACAAGCCGTTGCGGGCTGGGAAAAACTGCGACGAATAGTTTGATCCTTGCGATGGATAAATTTCACGAATATTTTACTACGAAGCTGGATAAAGATTATGATGGCCTGAATCTTAAATTCGATATGGATGCTGCGACAAAAGACTATGAAGAATATAAAATATAACTATGGCAAGCTTAGTAAATATAACAATTGATGGGAAGAAATTCCAGGCTGAAGAAGGCAAGAACCTGGTGCTGGTGGCTAAGGAAAACGGGATTTTTATTCCATCATTATGCTATTATCCTCATATTGAACCACCATTAGGTACCTGCCGGGTTTGCACCTGCAAGATCAATGGCAAATTTGCGCCGGCCTGCACAGAGAAAGCAGCAGAAGGTCTCTCTGCAGAAGTGAATACCCCCGAACTGAAAGACACGAGGAAGGCCCTGGTTGAAATGATGTTTGCTGAAGGGAATCATATCTGTCCTGCCTGTGAAAAAAGTGGTAACTGCGATTTACAACACATGGGTTATGAATTAGGAGTTTCGTCTACCCGCTTTCCTCATTTATTTAAAGACAGGATCATTGACTTTAAGGCAACCCGCATGGTGATGGAGCATAACCGATGCATCAAATGCCTGAGGTGCGTAGTTGATGTGGTTACTGATGACGGTAAAAGAGTATTTACCTATCAAAACAGGGGAAACGAAACATTTGTGGGAATTGATTATTTGCAGGAAGAGAAACTCTCAGATGAACAGGCTATTAATGCTATGAACATATGCCCGACAGGGGCTATCATAGTAAGAGGCGTAAGCATAGCCGAACCATTTGGCAATAGAAAATTCGATCTGGAATCGGTGCAAAAGAAGTACTTTGTTAAAGCACCTAATCTGAACAGTCCGGATAAATTGAATAAAAAGAAAATTGCTACCGTTTCCTTAGCCGGATGCTTTGGCTGCCATATGTCTATGCTCGACATAGATCTGGAACTGCTCGATTTGATTGAACTGGTATCCTTTGATAAATCTCCCCTCACAGATAAGAAAAATTTTACAACCCGCTGCCATCTCGGGATTATTGAAGGCGGCTGTTGCAATTCAGAAAATGTCGAAACACTCAGGAAATTTCGTGAAAACTGTGATATACTGGTTGCTCTTGGGGAATGTTCGGTATGGGGAGGACTGCCAACCATGAGAAATTCTATTCCATTAAGCGAATGCCTCGATGAAGCTTACCTGAACTGCGTAACCAATGAGCCTGATAACAATATTGTTCCCTATCATGAAGATTTACCTAAGATTCTTGACCGGGTTTATGCCTGTAATGAAATCGTCAAAATAGACTATTACATTCCAGGGTGTCCTCCGGATGCCACCTATATATGGAAGATTGTAAAAAATCTACTTTGGGGGGAAGAGTATTCTATTCTTTATTCTGAATTTAAATATGATTAGAAAATATTATGGAGAGAAAAATAACTATTGATCCGGTAACGAGGGTGGAAGGCCATGGTAGAGTTACGATACACCTTGATGAATACGGGCAGGTGAAAGATTCTTTTTTTCACATAGTGGAGTTCAGGGGCTTTGAAAGATTCATCCAGGGACATCCTTATTGGGAAGCGCCGGTATTGGTTCAAAGGCTTTGCGGCATTTGCCCGGTTAGTCATCACCTTGCTGCAGCCAAGGCTATTGACCAGATCGTAGGTCTTGACCCGAAAGACCTTTCGCCAACAGCAAGTAAACTTCGACGCCTGATGCATTATGGACAGGTTTTTCAATCCCATGCATTACATTTCTTTTACCTCGCCTCACCGGACTTACTATTTGGTGTAGACGCACCGGTAGAAAAAAGAAATATCGTTGCTGTGGCAATCGAAGACAGGGAACTGGCAGTAAAAGGAATCACCATGAGGAGATTTGGACAGGAAATCATTAAAGCAATAGCAGGAAAAAGGATTCATGGCATATTGGCTGTGCCGGGAGGTGTTTATAAACCACTATCCGAGGAAGAAAGAGATTATTTTTTGGAAGGAAAAAATATTGAGAATGTTGACACCATGATTCAGTGGTCGCTGGATATGGTAAAATTTATTAAAGAGTACCATGAAAAAAACCGGAAGTTCCTGGATGAGTTCGCTGCATTTCCTTCCGGCCACCTGGGTATGGTAAACGATGAAGGGGGTATGGAATTATATGATGGAAAATTGAGGGCCATCGATAGCGAAGGAAATATTACACTGGATGATATTTCCACTGACCTTTATGAAGATTACTTTTCAGAAGCGGTTGCACAATGGTCTTATATGAAATTTCCCTACCTGAAGAAGATTGGCAGGGAGAAAGGATGGAACAGGGTTGGGCCACTCGCCAGGGTAAATTTGTGTGATTTTATTCCCACTCCTTTAGCCGAAAAGGCACGGCAAGAGTATAAAGCTTTTTCCGGCAAAAAAGTAAATAATAGTACAATGTTCTCACATTGGGCCCGGCTGATAGAAGTATTGCATTGTGCGGAAGAAATGAAAACGCTGCTGCATGACAATGATCTGTTAGGCTATGATCTCGTTCGCACAGGCGTTGGACGCTTAAAAGGGATCGGAATAATTGAAGCGCCGAGAGGTGTGCTCACCCATCACTATGAGGTAGACGAAAAAGGAATGATTACCCGGTGTAATCTTATCGTTTCAACTACGCATAACAATGATGCGATGAATACGGCCGTTCGATGGGTTGCCAATAACGTAATCAGCCGCAAAGGAACTATTACAGACGGAATGCTCAACCAGGTAGAGGTTGCCATCAGGGCCTACGACCCTTGTCTGAGTTGTGCTACACAGGCCATGGGGAAAATGCCATTGAAAGCTGAATTGTATAACCATTTTGGAGAACTGATCGATGAAAGATTCAAGGACTAAAACAAAAAGTATCCTGCTTATCGCTGTTGGTAACAGCGGCCGCGGTGACGACGGTCTTGGATGGGCATTTGCGGATAAGGCAAAGAATTATGCAAGTGATTCTCTGGATTATGAATACTGCTATCAATTACAAATTGAAGATGCGGAGCAAATCTCAAAATACGATACCGTTATTTTTGTTGATGCAAGTCATAGCATATTAGATAATGGATTTGAGATGAAAATTTGTGAAGCTACCAATCATTATTTTTTTTCTTCCCATGTGCAAAGCCCCGAAACTATTTTATACCTCTCAAATGATTTATACCGGAAGAAACCTGAAGCGTATACGATGGCTATTCAGGGAAGTGATTGGGATCTGAAAACTTCTTTAAGCAAAGAAGCGAAAAAGAACCTTCACCGGGCATTTGATTTTTTTGTAAAAGAATTTTTGCCAACCATATATCCTGGTAAAAAAGAAACAATCAATCAAATTTCCTTTTGATAAATATTCCTTAACAAATCCTCGGTAGTTGTTCACCCGTAAGGTAATTAATGACACGGCGTCCGCCGATCCTGCTTTTCATTACCGTTTTCCCGGGATGTTCTGAGAGCACCTCTCCTATAACAGCCGCATCTTTTCCAATGTCATCTTTCCTCAAATGCTCTAAGAAATCATCTGCTATCGCTGGCGCCACGATCGCCACAAACAATCCTTCATTAGCTATGTAAAGCGGATCAAGCCCCAGCATTTCGCAGGCTCCTTCCACCTGTTCACTGAGAGGAATCAATTGCTGCTCAATATGATAACCTAAATGAGTGAGTTCTGCCACTTCATTCAATACAGAAGCAAGGCCTCCTCTTGTGGGGTCACGCAGAAAATGAATTTGTTCGCCAAATACATCCAGCAAACGATAGATAATATGATTCAGGGCTGTAGTATCACTGAGCAGATCTGTTTCAAATTCCAATCCTTTTCGTTTACTCATGATTGCTATACCGTGTGTGGCAAGGTTTCCGCTGAGAATTATCTTGTCTCCAACCTGAATACGATTGTGGTGAATTTTTGCTTTCGGATGAATCAATCCGACTCCTGAAGTATTAATAAAAAGCTGGTCTCCTTTTCCTTTTTCTACTGCTTTGGTATCTCCGGTAACAATTTTTACTCCGGCAAATTGAGCAGCATTTTTAATGCTGTTTAATATTTGCCAAAAATCCTTCATCGTAAGCCCTTCTTCAATAATAAATCCAAGAGACATGTATTGAGGTTTGGCGCCGCACATGGCAAGGTCATTCACGGTACCGTTTACAGCAAGATCACCAATATTGCCACCCGGAAAAAAAACAGGAGTGATCACAAAACTATCCGTAGAGAACGCAACTTTACCATGCAACTCAAAAATCGCTCCGTCATGTTGCTGATTGAGCATTTCATTATTGAACATGGAAAATACGCCGCTTTTAAGCAACTGGTGAGTAAGCAAGCCGCCACTACCATGACCTAAGGTGATCACATCGAAATCAAATTTCGGCATGGGGCAATCAGGATTCATTTTCATATCGTTGCCTCCAACTTCTCCATGGCGGATGAATAATGATAATATGCGGCACAGGCCCCTTCGCTGCTCACCATGGGAGCTCCAAGAGGATGTTCCGGCTTACAGGCTGTACCAAAATTGGGACATTGTTTTGGTTTTTTCAATCCTTTCATAATATCCCCGCTGATACAATTTGCATTTTCTATTGCCTGAGGCAAATGAATTTTAAATTTTAATCTTGCATTATATAATTTGTATTCCTCATTTACCTCATAACCGCTTGATGGAATAATTCCAATACCACGCCAGGTTCTGTCTCCCACTTCAAACACTTTGAATATAGTTTGCATGGCGGCCTTATTGCCTTCCCGCTGTACATACCGCGCATATTGATTTTCAACCTGCCAGGTTCCTGATTCTAATTGTCTCACTGCCATCAATATGCCTTGTAACAGATCTACACTTTCAAATCCTGTAACTACAATGGGAACTTTGTACTTTTCGGCAATCGGATAATATTCTTCCATTCCCATAATAGTGCAAACATGTCCTGCAGCTAAAAATGCATCAATTACATTTTCCTCATCACTCATTATTGCTTCCATAGCTGGCGGTACCAATACATGAGAGGTGAGAATGCTATAATTTATAATACCCATTTTTGCAGCCTGTACCACGCTCAGTGCATTTGCAGGAGCGGTAGTTTCAAATCCAACAGCAAAAAAAACAATTTCTTTACCCGGGTTTTCTTTGGCTAACGTTACTGCTTCAAGTGGAGAGTAAAGAATGCGTATATCTGCGCCTGCTGCCTTTACCTCCAGTAAACTTTTGGTGGATCCCGGTACCCGAAGCATATCACCAAATGAACATAGAATAACTTCAGGCTGCTCCGCCAGGTATATAGCTTCATCAATAATACCCAAACTTGTCACGCATACCGGGCAGCCCGGACCATGAACCATGGTTATATTACCAGGCAACATATCCAAAATGCCATTCTTAACCAGGCTATGCGTTTGGCCCCCGCAAACTTCCATAATGGTCCACGGCTTTGTAGTAGTCCGGTGTATTTCTTTCAGGTATTCCTTCACCAGTTCGGGATCCCTGTATTCTGTCAGGAATTTCATCTATGATTGTTTAACCTGGTTATGGGATTCATTTATTTTATTTGTTTTACCGGGCTCCAGTTCATCCAATTCTCCTATTTGCTTAAAATATTCAAGGGTTAGCAAAGCTTCTTTTTCATCAATTTTATTTATAGCAACGCCTACATGCACCAAAACATATTCACCTACTTTGGAATCAGGAACCATGCTCAGGTTTACCTGTTTCATAATACCGCCGAATGAAACTTTTCCGTTTCTGAAAACCCCATCCTCCTGGGAGTCAATTGAAATTATTTTTCCCGGAATTGCTAAACACATACTAAAAAATTTTACGAAGTTACGATTACATTACGAGTCTGACTTCTTGCCTTTTCTTCCGATTGAGTTTCAATGAAATAATACGCCAGCTGGCCAAAACTTATGCATTCATCATTAGGGCTTAATTGACGATGCAAATATAACTGGGAAGTGGATTGCAATTTTTCACTAACCATATCCGTAAGTAGTGCATTTTGAAATACTCCCCCACTGCATGCAATTTTCCCAACATGAAACTTTCCTGCAGCATCAGCAATCGCCGCGGCCAGCGAATTAAAAACTTTCCATGCAATAGTGCTCACATCTTCTTTGTGTGAATAATCTTTAAGCATTTCTGATAAAAATGGTTGCCACTTAAATATACCATTTTCAAAAGGCAATGAATAGACGGTGAGCGGAATATCCATGCATCTTTGAGCAATAGCTTCCAGCCTCATAGCGGCCTCGCCTTCGTAAGTATTGATGCCTGTAATACCAAGAATGGCCGCCATACCATCCAGGAACCTTCCCATACTACTGGTTAATAATTTTGGTTTCTGTTCCAATAATTGGTTGTAATAATTCCATTCCTGCTTTGTAAAAAAATGACGAATGATTGATTGGTTGTCGGAAAATGCTCTCAGTAAACTTAATGCAGATAGCCTTGGTTCTTTATTCATTTTATCTCCCATTATTTGCGGAAAATAATCAAGATGACCTACCCTTTTCATTTCAGCGTCCTGGTAAAGAAACATTTCACTTCCCCACGCTTGCTGATCTTCACCGTAGCCAGCACCATCCCAGATAACTCCAAGGACAGGTTGCTTTTCTGAAAGCAAATTATTTTCCGCCAATACTGCTGCAAAATGAGCCTTATGATGCTGCACTTCCAGTAATTCAATATTTTCTTTTATAGCTTCATTTCTCCCGCCTTCCGATACAAAATATCCCGGATGTTTATCCACCAGTATTTTTTGGGGCGTGCATTGAAATAATTGCTGCAAATGAGTTTTGGTAAGCAGGAAACTTTCCTGGGACTCATAAGAAGCCTGATCTCCCAAAAATTGACTCACTAATAAATTCCCTTTATTGTATAAAGCAAAAGCGCTTTTCAGTTCACCTCCCATGGCAAGAATGCATTCTTCCCTTTTTCCAAAAGGATCCGGGAAATACCCGGGTGCAAGTCCACGGCTTCTTCTAAGAATCATCCTTTGTCCCTTCTCAGTAAATTGAATTACGCTGTCATCTTGCGGCGTCACAATCTCACGATCGAATGTCAGTATCATATCAGAAACATCTCCGAGGTATTTTACAGCTTCATCATCACGAAAGATAATCGGCGAACCGCTGATATTACCGCTGGTAGCAATCAGCGGTTTATCAAACCTGTCAGCTATCAGCATCAATAAAGGTGAGCAGGGAAGCATGACGCCAATTTTTTTAAGATTAGGCGCTATTTCATTTATGGAAATATTATTTTCATTTTTATGGATTCGACATAACACAATTGGGGCAACTTTTTCCTCCATTGCATTTTGTTCTTCAGGAGAAATACACACATCCTTTTTCACCATATCAATATCCTTATACAACAAAGCAAATGGTTTGGAAGGTCGGTGCTTTCTTTTCCTCAACGTTTCAATTGCAGATGCATTTGTCGCATCGCAAATCAAAAGATAACCACCAATTCCTTTAACCGCTGCAATTTTTCCCTCTCTTAATACTTCATTCAGAAGCTGAAATATTTCATTATTATTTTCACTTATTATTTTTCCCCTTCCATCTGATAAATGCATAGGTATAGCACAATCTGGGCAGCTATTTGTTTGGCAGTAATGCCTTTCATTCCGTATATCATTGTACTCTTCCTTGCAATGATTGCAAAGGGGTAATTCTGCCATCGTTGTCTGCTCCCTGTCATAAGGCAGGGATGTCATTATGGAATAACGCGGACCACAATTTAAACAACTTGTAAATGGATAATGGTACCTCCTGTTGTATTTATCCAAAACTTCCCTTTTACAACCTGGACAAATGGCCATATCTGGTGTAATCAGTAAATCTGGTAATGATTCACTGGTGCTGGATTCTATGGTAAAAGAATTAAATTGTTTAAGTTCGGTTTTGATGATTGAATGACCAGTGATTACAGCATTAGCCGGGGGGTTCTTAAGCAACCTGGCATAAAAATCACGGCATTCGGATTCTGTTGCATTAATCTCAATATGAACACCGTTAGTGCTGTTGCACACCCATCCCTCAATATTCATTTCCCGTGCTAGACTGCATACAAAAGGCCTGAAGCCCACCCCTTGCACCAAGCCGCTTATATGAACGTGATAGGTTTGCATACGCTTTGCCGGATATCCTTCGTAAGATTTTCTTAAAGTTGATTATGTAGTAACCGGACTTAATGATTTTGATTTTATCCAGCCATACCAATCACCAAGGCCTTCACCTGTTGTGCAACTCAATTCAATAATTCTCAGGCGGGGATTAATTTTTAATGCATTTTCTTCTGCCTTTTCCAGGTTAAAAGGTACATAAGGCAGCAAGTCAATTTTATTAATGATACAAACGGTAGATGTGTAGAACATATCAGGGTACTTCAATGGTTTATCTTCTCCTTCGGTAACGCTCATGATCACTACACGCTCCTTTTCACCCAGATCGAACATAGCGGGGCAAACGAGGTTGCCTACATTTTCAATAAATAAAACGGCATTTTCCGTTGGCTTCATTTCCTGCACAGCATGAAGTACCATATGAGCATCAAGGTGACAACCTTTCCCTGTATTGATCTGGATTACTCTTGTTCCCGTTGCATGAATGCGGTCTGCATCATTACTGGTTTGCTGATCTCCCTCCACCACAAAAAAATCCAATTCACCTCTCAGATCAGTCAGCGTTTTTTCCAATAGGGAAGTTTTGCCGGAGCCGGGCGAACTAACCAGGTTGAGCGCGAATATATTTTTTGCATCAAAATATCCGCGGTTTCTTTCAGCCAGCAAATTGTTTTGATATAAAATATCTTTTTCAACCTCCACTACCTTTTTTGAATTTCCGGTATGGCTGTGGTCATGAACATGATTGTGAAGTTTGTGTTCATGAATTAAAATATGTCCATCTGAATCACATCCGCATGTTGCACACATAATTTATATTTTTTGATCTGTTTGTTTATCTTCTATACTTACAAAGATAGTTCTTGACGGATTAACAAAGGAATTGCGACACCTGGTGGCTTTATTACGAAAGCTAAATTGAGTCTTAATTGACAGTGAAAATATGATCATTTTCATCGATTCTGATGATTACGATCATTCATTAATTGTATTAATAAAACACTTTATATTATGTTGCGTTCCTGCCAGACAATATCATAGTAAGGGTTGATTAATGTCATAGAGCCAAACTCATTAAATATTTAATATCGCATCTGGTTATATTGAAATAAATCGCATTTTAAATGTATCCATTCATAATTAGTTTATTTATTATTCCCACGGTCGTAAGCGGCCTTATATTAGTGGTTCCTAAAAAATTGTCTGGAATATTAATTATAGCTACCTCTATTGTTTTATCCGGTATTTCACTTTATTTATTTTTGAAGATAAAGCAACCTTTTTACTTTGGTGTTCCTGCCTATATGAATTCTGTTATTTCAGGAGCAGATATCTTATTGCTGCTTTATTTTGGAAGTGTGGCTATCAGGAAAAAAAGCTGGCTCGTGGGATTACTTACCGTTTTACAATTGAGTGCATTATTATATATTCTATACATTGTTCCGGCAGATCGCGAGATGCAGTTTATGGTGGATAAACTCACGGTATTTATGTTCCTCCTCATAAATGTAATCAGCGGTATTATTGCGATTTATTCTATTCAGTATATTGATGGTGAAGATTGCAGTGCTTTTAGAAAGAAATATTTTCTTTCCATTTTATTCTGGTTCATAGCCGTGATGAACCTGATCGTTTCTTCAGATAATATGGAATATTTCTTCCTCTTTTTTGAATTAACCACGCTGGCTTCTTACCTGTTCATTGGTTTCAGAAAAGACGAAACAGCGGTAAAAAATGCCATTACTGCTTTATGGATGAACCAGATCGGAGGCCTGTCTATCCTGCTAGCCATATATTTTATTACCATTAATAATTATGGCGAAGCAACCTTCACCAATTTACTGGCGCATGCATCTGCTTCGGGTATACTTTTACCGTTAGCCTTATTCTGTGTGGCAGCTTTAATAAAAGGTGCACAAATGCCCTTCAGCAAATGGCTGCTGGGAGCTATGGTAGCGCCAACCCCGGTGAGTGCATTGCTGCATTCATCTACTATGGTAAAGATTGCTCCTTTCATTATTTTACGGCTATCACCGGCTTTGAAAGGCACTCCGGTGGCCACGGTGGTAATTGCCATGACAGGCTTTGTATTTGTTGCGGCTGCCATTTCCTCTTTATCACAGGATAATTTTAAAAGAATCCTGGCTCATTCCACCATTGCTTTACTGGCATTGATGATCATGATGTCAGCAGTGGGAACTGCCGTAACTACGGTGGCAGCTCTTACCTTGATATTTTTCCATGGTATTTCCAAATGCATGTTGTTCTTAAATGCCGGCATACTGGAAAGGGAGTACCATTTAAAAGAAGTATCTGATATGGATAGGCTGGCAGAAACAAGTCCCTTCACTTCTTTGGTAATTACGGTGGGATTAATGTCATTGTTGCTGCCACCTTTCGGAGCCTTCATTGGTAAATGGTTCAGCATTGAAACTCTTGGAGCCCTTGCTACCCAACAGAAAATTCTAGGCGCATTAGTAATTATAGCTATAGCCTGTGGAGGTTCAGTGCTGTCGCTTTTGTATTTCAAGGTGCTCGGAATGCTCATATCAAGAACGGGTAGCCTGGACAAGATTAGATTTGAAAAAGAAAAGCCATTGTATGCAGGTACCAATTATGTCTTATTGGGATTGATAATTGCCGGAGTTTTAAGTTTCCCTTTTTTAATGACCCATTATTTTGTACCAGTGGCTTCGCAAACTTTAGGTGTTGCTATTCCGGTATTTACAGAAGGTTGGAGCCTGCATATTGGGATGATGACCTTACCCATAATTCCTTTACTAATTGCCTTCCTGTTGCTTCCGGTTACGATCATCCTGGCAATGGTGGTGAAGTTTAAGAATGTGGACAGGGCCAAAGAATATATGTGCGGCGAAAAAATAGATTATTCTTTTTCTGGATTCTATTTTTCTGTAGATAAAGCAACACAGTGGTTTTCAGTAATTGGCATTTTATTTTTTGTGGCTTTGGTGGTCGTGTCAGTTTTATAAAGCAATGAAAAGATGAAAGAAAGTATCATTCCCGTTTTACTCATTGTCTTTGCCCCGGTAGTCGGTGGGCTGGTATATGGTTTTGAAAGAATAATAAAAGCCCGTATGCAGAGGAGAATTGGCCCTCCCCTGCTGCAACCTTTTTACGACTTTCTAAAACTGGCAGACAAGCGCAAAATGATTGTTCATTCTACACATGCTTTCCTCGGAATTATGCATTTTGTTTCATTATGGTTTGCATTGGCAGTACTGTTGTTAGGAGGCGATTTTATTTTAGTGATCTTCCTGCACCTGTTATCAACGGCATTACTGATCCTTGCCGGGTTTAGCACCCGTTCCATATTCAGTAACCTTGGCGCCAACAGAACAGCCGTGAGCATCCTGTCGTATGAACCGGTGATGATATTGATTGCCGTTTCGGTATTTATGCTGACAGGTAGCTTCGACATCTCATCTATTTTCAGTTACAATGAACCATTGCTGATTAAAATGCCGTTGGCATTTATTGCACTGTTATTGATATTGCCTATTAAGCTGAAAAAATCTCCTTTTGACGTATCAGAAGCGCACCAGGAAATAACTGGTGGTGTAGAGCTTGAATATTCCGGTATTTTCTATGAAGCCATTTATACCGCCAAATGGCTTGACTATGTATTTTGCTATGCATTAGTGTATCTTTTTGCAGGAAATAATATATTGCTTGGCGCTGGTCTTATTGTGTTTGTTTTTCTGTATCTTAATGCATTGGACAATTCATCTGCAAGGGTGAATTACAAACAGATGTTGCGGTTTTCACTCATGGTATCCCTACCCATTGCAATTATCAATTTATTATTAACCATTTTACACGTATCCATATGAAATTAAATTCGTTCAGAAAAAAATCTCCCTGGATCCTGCATTATAATGCGGGTGGCTGCAATGGCTGCGATATAGAAATAATGGCATGCCTGGCGCCAAAATATGATATTGAGCGTTTCGGAATGATCAATACCGGAAACCCCAAGCAATCAGATATTCTGCTGGTAACAGGCCCTGTTACCAAACGTTCGCGTGAGCGGCTGGTGGAAATATATGCCCAGATGCCGGAACCAAAAGTGGTGGTAAGCTGTGGCGCCTGTGCCTGCACAGGTGGCGTTTTCAGGGGTATGTATAATTGTGAAGGAGGAATAGATCAATATATACCTGTGGATGTTTACGTTTGCGGATGCGGTTCACGCCCTGAACAGATCATTGACGGGGTGATACAGGCCGTTGCTATCATGGAAAAGAAAAACAAAGAAATGGAACAATCTGTTAAGTTAAAAAAAGCACCGGTGATAGAAGGCGCACAGGTAAACAGGAGAAATATTGCCGGCGAAATTTTAAAAACAACTTAGGCAATGAAAAGAATTGAAACCACCATAGAGAAACTGAGAGATGATATTCAAAATTATTACCAGCATAATTTACATCATTTCATGGTTATTAACGCGGTGGACCTTGGTGAAAAAATTGAAGTGCAGTGGTTCTTTAGTGATTATGCTGCACCCTTTGAAATTACAGCTTTCTGTTTACAGATACATCCTGATATTATGGTACCTACTATCAAAGATATAGTGCCATCTGCCTGGGTTGCAGAAGCTGAACTGGTAGATTTAATGGATATAAAGATTGAAAATACCAAAAAGGGATTTGTATTAGAACCTGATTTGGAAAGTGGCCCTTTAAGAAAGAAAAAATAATTATGGGAAAGCAATATGAAATACCGTTAGGCGCTCAGCATGTATCCCTGCTGGAGCCGCTGCATTTTAAGTTCACAACAGAAAATGAAAAAATTATTGATACAACTGCCAACGTATTTTATGTGCATCGGGGCATCGAGGAAGCCTGCTGTTCCAAATTTAAGTTCCGGCAGGTAAGTTTTGTAGTGGGGAGGGTTTGCGGCTTGTGTTCAATCTCCCACTCTACAGCCTATTCGCAGGTTGCAGAAAAGCTGGTAAAAATTGAAATTCCACGTCGGGCAAAATACCTGCGGATGCTCGTTATAGAATTGGACCGCATTCATTCGCACATGCTTTGCCTCAGCCATGTGGCGGAAAATGCAGGCTTTGAAGCCCTATTTATGAAAACCATGCAATACCGGGAATTTGCGATGGAGATGCTTGAAGCAGTTTGTGGCAACCGCATTCAATACGATTTCTCTATTGTTGGTGGCGTAGCCCGTGATTTGAAACCACAGGTTAGCCAAATGATCCTGGAACGATTAAAAAAATTTAAACCACAATTAGATGAACTGGTAGATATATTTTCCAACAACTGGTCGCTCGCTTTAAAAACCAAAGGTGCCGGCGCCATCACCAAAGAAGATGCGCTGAGACTGGATGTAGTGGGCCCTTTTGCAAGGGCAGCCGGTTTAGCAATAGATGTGAGAAATGAAACAGAGGACTTATTGCCATGGAAACAAGCAGGGTTTGAAATAGTTACCAAAACCGGCGGGGATGCTCACGCACGCAACCTTGTTCGGCTGCATGAATTATACATATCCATGCGAATCATTGAAAATGTTATTGCCGGTATGCCTGAATCAGAACTGGTAACAGAAACTAAAGCTTTCCCGGATGGAGAAGCTGTAGTAAGACTTGAGGCTCCAAGAGGAGAATTATTCTATTATGCAAAAGGAAACAAAACACAAATACTGGAACGCCTGAAAATAAAGGCGCCAACTTTTTCAAATTTATCGGCCATGATAGAAGCATTTAAGGGGAACGAATATGGAAGCGCACCGGCAATCATTGCATCCTATGACCCATGTCTGTCGTGTACATCAAGATGAAAAAAAATTATTATAATGAAGACATTCTTTAAAGCCATATTAAATTTATTTAAGAAACCAATCACCACTCAATACCCGGCAGAGCATACATATATTCCTGATGATTACCGGGGGATGATCGGCTTTGATGAAAACCTGTGTATCTGGTGCCGCCGTTGTGAAATGGTTTGCCCACCGGGTGCCATTGTCTTTTCACAGGATATGGAAGGAAAGCAAACCTATCACTTCAGCCGGGCAGTTTGTATTTATTGCGGCGAATGTGTACGGGCCTGCCCGAAAGAAGGCGCCATTTATCAAACTGCAGAGCCAGCCAAATGTGCCCTGCACGAAGAAAATATTAATAATAACTGGAATAAATTGTTTGATGAATCCCTGGAAAGCAGGGCCGCTTATTCTGCTGAAAAAAAGAGATTAGCCGCAGAGAAAGCTGCAGCAGCAAAAAAAGAAAGCGACAAAAAATAGCTGCCTGTTTTATCAATTATCCGAGTTCTGAATTATAGTATTGCCAAATGCATGAGTTGTCCATAGCACATTCCATTCTATCCATCGCCGAAAAAGCGGTTCCCAAAAACGATATCGCTGTTGTAACAGGCGTTAATCTTCAGATAGGTGAATTAAGCGGTGTAGAAATTGAATCCCTGAAATTCGCTTTTTCTGTAATAAAAGAAAATACCCTTCTGGAAAAAGCGGAATTAATAATAGATATTATTGAGGGAAAAGCTGCTTGCCAGGAATGCAATATTATCTTTCCGCTCCACTCTTACGGAACCTGCTGCCCGAATTGTAATAGTTATTCATTGAAAATTCTTAAGGGAAGGGAGATGCGGGTGCTGAATATTGTTGTTAATGAATAATTCATACAACAGGCAATGTCCTATATCCTATCTTAATTTCTTATTTTGTTTTGATGTTGGCAAAAATTTTTCACCTGGAATAACTATTTTTTCCTTTTTTATTCTCCAATGCAAACCTTTCATCTTTTGCAATTTTTCCGCCTTTCTTTCCGGCAACTGCATTTTCTTTTATGCCTTTTGGTTCGTCATTTTCTGCAATTTGTCTTGTTGAAAGTTCTGCCAAAGCCGTAAAAATTAATTCAGCTTCAGACATATGATCACCGAGATTATGGGTTTTCAATCCTTTATGGTTTTTATGTTGTTTAACAGATAATCCAGCTGATTAACTATGAATGATATTCGTGAGAAAAGCAAACTCATCAGGTTTTTCTACACCGCTTTCTTTCCAATAGTCGGTTAGTTTATTCCGGGTTTCGTGCCCTGTCATTCTTTACTGAATCCACTTTTCCCTGCGGCCTGGTTTCTGCCTGTTCTCCCTCGCCCTATCCAGGCTTTGTTCCGGGTCGGCTATTTCCTGCATGCGTTCGTAACCTACTTTTACCAGGCATTGTTTAAATGGTTCAGCTTTTGGTGAATGGATGAACTGGATAATACGGGGCAACACTTGGGTTTCTGCCACATCGGTTTCTCTCATTTTACCATCGATTGCTTTCATTTTCAACTGTCGACAAACTGTCGACAGTTCAAGACCATCCTCCGTTTTTACTCTTACTTTCATTTTAAACCAATAGTCTCTTGGGTTAACACTGTCTGTTAAAATGGCAATAACATCAACAACAGAAAAATACCATTTCTCTTCTCTTTCATCCCAATGGTTTCTCACTTTTTGCTGTTCAAACAGCTTCACTTCATTTTTCATTCACTAAGTCATTTGCAGTTAAAATAATATTAAATTTTCAGCCCTTACCTCACTTCATTTCCATTTTTATTCCCATGTTTAAATCGACTCTTCGATGCGCTTAAATAATATTATAAAGTCTGAACTACAGATTTCCACGGATGGAAGGATTTCATGGATTTTATTCTAGTGGATCAACGTTTAAACATGCCTTATATCTGTGTAATCCTTTAATCCTATTAATCCCCCCGCTTGAATCGGGGCAGGCGTGATTCAGATAAAAGGAAGGGTAATCATAGGCTCACTCCCTGCCCTGACAGGCCTGCTTGCTTCGAAGGTTTTCAGTATTCTCCTAAACTCATTCGCTTCCATACCTTGAATAAGTCGGGAAATTCAATTGATATTCATTCGGGGGTTCTTTTCCTAATAAATTTCTTACAAAATAATCCCAGCGGCGGCGCATCATGTATGGTGCAAAAGCGCCATAGGCATGCCTGCTGTTGGGAAAGATTATGAGGTCATAATCTTTATTGGCCTTTTCAAGCGCTTCAATAACCAGCATGGTATTTGTTGGCGGCACATTATCATCCATCATTCCGTGTGCCAGCATCAGCTTGCCTTTCAGGTTCTTCGCATATAATTGGTTGGCCTGTGATTCATAATTGGAAACGCCATTCTTATCAAAGGCTTCCAGCCCGATATAACGCTCTCCCCAATCATCCTCGTAATTCCGGTTATCATGATTTCCTGATTCCGATATACCTACTTTAAAAAAATCCGGGTACCTGAACATCGCTGCAGCCGTTGCAAATCCTCCTCCTGAATGACCCCAGATACCAATACGATTTGTATCGATGTAAGAATATCTTTGTGCCAATTGTCTTATTCCTGATACCTGGTCAGGCAACGTATTTTCTGCCATATCTCCGTAACTCATATCATGAAAACTTTTCGAACGTAATGGATTGCCCGTTCCTTCCAATTCAAGCAATACAAAACCGAGTTCAGCCAAAGCCTGGTTATCATTTCGGGAAGCAACAAATGACCAAGAGCCCACACTGCCGCCCTGCGGGCCGGGATATATATAATCAATGATGGGATATTTTTTGCGGGTATCTATGTTCGTTGGAGTAAATTGTAACCCATACAAATCAGTTTGCCCGTCATGCGATTTCACAGTGAAAGGTTTGGGCGGTTGCCAGCCCGTAGAAACCAGCCTGGAAATATCTGTTTTTTCCAATGGGGAAACTATTTTGCCATCTGTATTTCTCAAAACAATAACAGGGGGCACATCAGGTTGGGAATAGCTATCAATAAAATACCTTTCTGATGGAGAAAAAGTAATCGTATGATTTCCTTCCTCCGGGGTCAGCGACATAAATTGTTTTCCATCAAAGTCTATCTTATATAAATGAGTGAAATATGGATTTTTTAGATCCAGCCCATCTGCCAAAAAGTAAAGCAGGTGGTTTTTTTCATCCACCTTCAATAATCTGGTAACCATATAATCGCCTTCCGTGATCTTATTCTTCGCCTTCCCGGTAATTGCATCATACAGGTATAAATGCCCCCAGTTATCCCTTTCGGAATACCAGATTATTTCACCGGAATTGGGAAGATATCGCCAGTTAATAGCACCCTGGCCCGATTCGAATTGCGTCGGAATTGTTTCTTCAAACACTTCCCTGACAGCGCCGGTGATAGCATTGCCAATTCGAAATTTTTCCTGCTTATGATCACGCGAAGTTGATACAAAAGCCAGTTGAGAATCATCCAGGCTCCAGTCCACATCATCAAAAGTTCCGCTGCTGGAGATATCATCGCTCAATGTTCCCCGGTGCGGATCAGGGGGCACCTTCAGGCGGATAACTTTGGGAGTATCTACATTGATGATCACCCGCTCAATCATGATAATATTGGAATCACCCGGCAAGGGATATTTCCATGCCTTAAGTTTTGGATGTCCTACATTGGTTGATATGAGATACATATCCCCTGCCTTTCTTTCATCCTGCCTGAATGTAGCTATTTTCTTTGAATCCTGCGACCACTGCAGAATAGGCTGATCACTGCTTTTCCAACCGGCATTGTCAGTGGCATAGCCGTAATATTGAACTCCGTCGGCTGTCAGTTGTTTTTCCTTACCGGTTGTCACATCTTTCACCCATAAATTATAATCTATGATAAAGGCAACTTTTGAGCTATCCGGTGAATACACTTCATTTCTTTTCCTAACATACCTGCGTTTTCCTTGTTCCTCAGAATCGGAACGAGCCTCACTGCATTTATAATTCTGTAGATCACACTTCATTAATTTTCCGTTAAATTGGAAAAAAACAGATTTCCCATCCGGCGCAAAATCAATAGATGAAAAGGGTAATTTTTTGCCATCAACCCTGTTATTTTTTCCTGAAGAAATAGCCGCAGCCAGTTTTTGCTGATCAAAAGCACCAGATCTGCTTCCGGTCGCCGGATTTACCAAAATAAATTCATCACCTTGCGGTCCTGCAGAACGGTACCAGAAACGATCGCCTGAAAGCCAATGCGGGCTTATGCTGCCATTGAAAATCAATTTTTGCGTATTGTAAGAAAGAAAACTTTCTGCGTGTGCATAATCTTTTACAGTTAAAGAATCACGGTTTTGCGCATTCATACTCAAGGAGGGAATGAAGGAAATCAGGATAAGTAAGACGATTTTCATTGTATAGTTTCAGAATTGAAGATTAGAAATAAATAGCTGGAATTTGGTAATGCAAAATAGCCCGTTTTAAATAATAAAACAGGAATGATAAAAAGAGAATAATTTAACCCTTAAAATGCTTTAATAAGATATACAGTAATTTTACCTACCGGGTTATTACCTAAACCTTTTCATAATTGATGAAATGCTTTTTCAGGTCAGCAATTTGTGTGATTGTTCCAAACAAAATTATTTTCATTTGGGCTTTAATGATTGTTTCCTTTGGCGGATTAATAATAAACTTCCCCTTTTCATCTTTTATTCCCAGGCAGTTGATCCCCATTCCATGCCAATTGATAATTTCCTGTATGGATTTATCTCTTAATTCTTTGGGCAGCGCTTCATAAGCTACCGATTCAATATTAATAGACTCAGCTTCATCACCCCAAAGGTTATTGATAAATTCAATGACATCGGGCTTTGAAATCAAGGTCGCCATGTGCGTGCCACCGATCAATTCAGGCAATATAACATGATCTGCTCCGGCTGTCTTTAATTTATCAACTGTACTTTTATGCTGCGCCCTGCTGATGATGGTAATATCAGGATTCAGGGTTTTAGCGGAAAGAACAATAAATACATTGTCAGCATCGGCCGGTAAGGTTAGTAAAATCGCTTTGGCTTTTTTTATACCGGCTTTTATTAAAATATCATCTTCAGTAGCATTACCGTTGAGATATACCAGTGATTTATTCTCGCTAAGCCAGTTTGTGATGTTTATTTCTGCTGTATCAATCACCACAAAATCAATGTTGTGGACCATTAATATATTGGCAGCCTGCTGGCCATTACGGCCAAATCCGCAAATAATTACATGATTGGAAAATTTTTCAATTGCATTCATAAGTTTGCGTTTTTTAAATACTGCTGCCATTTCACCGCTAATAATATACCTGGTAAGGCTGCTAATTACAAAGGTAAAGACGGCAAATGATGAGATAATGAAAATGATATTAAAGATCTTTCCAGATTGCGAAAGCGGCCTCACTTCGTGGTAGCCGATTGTAGATAAGGTAATTACAGTCATGTATAAGGCATCCACAAAAGAGTAACCTTCTACCACCATGAAGCCGATGACACCGGTTAGCATGATTACAGTAAGAATACTAAACAACAGTAAAAACGGGAATTGTTTTTTCACATGTCCTTTTCAAATAAAGTTATTGGTTTTTTGGCTTGTTTGTATTACTTCCCAACCCTTTTCCTCTTTTGGCATACTGTACTTCATGGGTTTATTTACCCGGAAGTTCCTATTGATCCAATTTGGTTGTTGTCATTCAACTAAAAATAATTGCATTCCGTTTTTTTATTGGGATGGTTTGATACCATGAATGAGAATCATATCTGGGAAATTTTTGCTTCATCTTTATCAATTAACTACATTTACTGAAAGCATTTTGACCATTAAAATTTTCCCCATGCATTCAAGAATAGTCAGATTTCTGTTTTTCGCTGCTTTAATTTCAACCGTTATGATATCCTGCAAATCAAATTCGAAAACTGAAGGCGCTGCAAACAATAATGAAGATAGCCTTAACCGGAAGTGGTGGAAAGAAGCGGTAGTGTACCAGATTTATCCACGCAGCTTTAAAGATGACAATGGTGATGGTATTGGCGACCTGAAGGGAATTATTTCAAAGCTTGATTATATAAAAAGCCTGGGCGTTGATGTGATCTGGCTCAATCCTATTTTCAAATCTCCCAATGCAGATAATGGCTATGATATCAGCGACTACGAAGCTATCATGAAAGATTTTGGAACTATGGCGGATTTCGACACATTGCTGAATGGGCTACATGAACGAAAAATAAAACTGGTGCTGGATCTCGTAGTGAATCACAGCAGCGATGAACATCCGTGGTTTTTACAATCCCGCAGCAGCAGAACAAATCCATACCGCGATTATTATCACTGGTGGAATGCAGAAAGGGGAAAACCTGCTTTTCGACCGGGGTCTTTTGAGGTCGACGGTAGCGGATGGCGATATGATACGCTGACCAATGCCTATTACCTGCATTATTTTTCTTATAAACAACCGGACCTGAATTGGGAAAACCCAAAGCTCAGGCAGGAGATTTTTTCCATGATGAAATTCTGGTTCAATAAAGGAATTGACGGATTCAGGATGGATGTAATCCCTTTTATTGCGAAAGACACAACCTTTCCCGTTATCACGCAGAAAGAACTTGACGGAAAATATGGTGGCCAATGGGATCATTATATGGCATCTGGCCCGCACCTTCACGACTATTTAAATGAAATGAATAGTGAAGTGCTGAGCAAATATGATTGCATGTCCGTTGCCGAAGGCGCCGGTGTTACCACTGCTACTGCACATGATTTTGTGGATGAAGACAGGCACGAACTAAATATGCTCTACCATTTTGAAGGGGTAAGCCTGGGTTTTGTTCCCGGTAAATTCAAAGAGGTGAAACCCGGTGGTGTTAACCTGGTGGAATTTAAAAATGTATATTCAAAATGGGACAGCGTTTTTGCCGAAAAAGGCTGGGGAACCATCTATCTTGGTAACCACGACCAGCCAAGAATGGTTTCGAGGTGGGGAAATGACAGCTCGGAATGGAGAGAGCTTTCTTCTAAAATGCTCACAACCTTCATACTCACTATGAGGGCCACCCCATATTATTATGCAGGCGATGAATTAGGGATGGATAATATTAAGTTTGACAAAATTGAAGATTATAAAGACATCGAATCCATATCTATGTACCAGCAGATAAAAAATAAGGGAGGTAACCTGCAGGAGTTTTTAAACGATCAAAAAATAACGGCCAGGGATAACAGCAGAACTCCCTTTCAATGGGATGCCAGTGCCAATGCTGGATTTACTAATGGCAAACCCTGGATTAAGGTTAATCCGAATTATACCAACGTAAATGTGGCGGCTGAGGAAAAGGACAGTTCCAGTTGCCTCAACTATTTCAAAAAATTAATTCAACTGAGAAAGGGAAATCTTGTATTTACTTATGGTAAATACACTTTGCTCGATAAAGATAATCCTGAGGTATATGCTTACACCAGGGAACTCGATGGAAAAAAATTACTGGTTATGTTGAATTTTACAACCAAACCGACATCCGTAAACACAGGTATTGATCTGAGCAAAGCGACGCTGTTAATTGATAATTATGGTAAAGGCTCCTTCAATAATTCATTGCAACCATACGAAGCAGTGGTTTACGGGCTATAAATGATAATGATAGAAAACTAAATTATTATTTGCAACAGTTAATATTGTCCTTCAGGCAGTTACTGGTCACTGGTTTTCATCATTACTTATTCCAAAAAGTTCAGTGGAAATTATGATAAGATTATTAATTATTTCATTGGCTTGCCTTTTCATGGCAGCTTGTTCCGGCACAAAAAAAGTAAATCCGAAATCAACTGCATATAGGCCGGACAATGCGGAATTGTACAACAAAATTGTTCAGTTAGACAGCCTGTTTATTTTATCGTACAATACCTGTGACATCAACCTGGCCAAATATGCTTCCTACTATTCAGGCGACATTGATTTTTATCATGACCAGGGCGGCATAATGACTTCCAAACAGGAAATTGTTGATGCAACAAAAAGAAATATTTGTGGTAAGGTGACAAGAGAACTGGACTAGGGCAGCATCGAAGTTTATCCGATCAAACGCTTTGGTGCATTAGAATTTGGATATCATAAATTCCATAATAACCAGGAGCCCATTACTGCCCTTCCAAGACCGGACAATTTGTAATTATCTGGCAAAACGAAAACAATGAATGGAAAATAACCAGGGTAATCAGCGTTCATTAATATCAGGAGAAAAGTGCAGGATGTGAATTAAGCCTCCCTCCACACAGGCCTCGTGAGGCATGTAGGTCCGCCCCCGCCTTTAACGCTTATTTCATTTCCCATATATTCTATCACTTTGCATCCTGCTTTTTGGAGCAATGATTTTGTTTTGCTGTTTCCCGATACCAATAGGCATTCCCGCGGAGATAACGCCAGCACATTGCAGCCCATCGTTTCAAATTCATCATCTGGCACTTCAATTAATTCGTATCCCTTCTTCAAAATGTAATTTCTGAATGCAATCGGCATCAGCGGAGAATATACAACCACGAGTTTTTTATCTACCGGGCTCAGGATAGACATGAGATGAAAAACATCTCCTGTTCCTTTATAATGAGGCAGTGCCGAAACAACAATCTCCACCCCGATTGGGTTCAGCAAAGCGGCAAGTTGCGCTATACCTTCTTCGTTGGTACGATAAGAATGGCCGACTGCAAGTGTATGTTCATCCAGCCACGCTACATCTCCGCCTTCTACAGTTCCGGGCGATTTGATGGTGCCAAGCACTGGAATATGGTTTTCAGTAAATGCCATTTCTTCTTTTTTTGGTTCATTGTTGCGGGCAGCTTTGCCCATATTACAAATGATCATTCCCTTATTTGTGGCAATGGCTGCATCACGGCAATAAATAGAATCCATATTCACCCTATCACTTTGCGGTAAATAAAAAAGCGATGTCCCTGTCTCTTTCAATAGTGATTCAAATTTTCCATATTCTGAAACAGCTTTTTCAAAATCAGGTTTGCCGGTATAATTTAATTGTTGCCATTCTTTTTCGAGATGGGCATTGTTGATAAATGCATCGGACGCTCTTTTTAAAAACAGTGAGCGGAGTTTGCCGTATTCTGAATGAGCAGTTTGAGTCATAATAATAAATTTTGCTTACACGAATTAAAGCGAAATTCATGAATTATTTTCATCATCCAAATCAATCAAAAATCATAGAGCATATATCCATTGCCCAACCGGTTGGATAAATTATTTTTCAAACCTAATCTCCTATGGATTGAACGTTTTTTCGGATTTGGGAAAGGTCGTAGCGAAGGAATGGATCAGAAAGTGATTATTAAACCACTTGATTTATTTTATCAGTAATTTTCATTACTTTGTTAACATAAAACATTTTGATATGAAAAAAATACTTACACAATTGGCTCTATGCATGCCAATTTTTCTTTTCTTCTCATCATTTACCGCCAAAGCTCAATCTTTAACTTCCGAAGACATTAAGCAACAACTTGTGAAAGAATGGCAACGTGCAAGAGCATATACGATTGAATACCTCAATACAATGCCTGCAGACAAATACTCATTTAAAGCAGTAGACAGCATCCGCAGCTTTAGTCAGCAAATGCTGCACCTGGCACAGACTAATTTGTTTCTGATGTCAACGGCAACCGATCAGGCGCCTCCATTATTTCTTAAAGAAGACCTCGAGCATAGCGCCACTGCACAAAGCAAAGATTCTGTGATGTATTATGTAACTACAAGTTATGACTATTGCATTGATGCTTTAAAAAATACCGATGTAAATAAATGGGGAGAGAAAAAGAAAATATTCGGGATGGAGGAAACGAGGTTTGCATTAATATTAAAGGCATTTGAACACCAGTCGCACCACCGCGGGCAAACAACAATTTATATTCGCCTGCAAGGAATAAGGCCACCGCAGGAAAGGTTGTTCTGATAGTTTATATTAAAGCAATTATTATTAATACATTTTATAATTACCGGTTCAGGATAATTTTCGAAATCCTATTTTTCGTTAATTTTATTAAATATTCCAACAGATCATGTCTTATTTTTTGAAATCTTATCAACTTAAAAACCTGGAAATATTTATCTACAGGAAAGATGGAACTTTCCGCAACCAGGAAAAAGATATTACCCTGTTAGAATCTTGCGACAAGATTTTTAAGGAGATCTTAAGCGTAAAAAATATGAGCAGAAAGAAAATTTTTGAAGTTATCAATCTGAGAAATAATAAAATCAATCTTCAACCTTTGGTTATAGAATCTTTATTGAGAAAAAAAGATTTACCTGCTCTCCTCTTCCTTGGCTGCAATAATTAGACTTTACACCTTTTTAAAAAGAATATAAAAAGGACCTAATACTCATTGATTATGGAATAAGCAAGCAATGGAGAGAACAATGACTTAACGCGGGCATGTATTATATGCGTTATAAATTCGGTAATTTAATTGTTAAGTTCACTGGAGATGATTATCTGCAGGAAATTATTTGGCTCCGCAGCCCATTTATACAGAAGTTCACTCTGGATAGATTCATATATATCCCTTTTGTACGGGTCGGTAGGCAGTTCTTTCATTGGCACTAAAACCATTACCTGGGGCTCAATATATTCATAGTGATTATCAACGGTCATACCCTTTATTTGAAAAAATCTATACCCTTTTAGCTGAAGCTGGTCTAATGTTTTTGCATTAAACACCAGGCCACCTGTCTTTGATTCTGCTATTGCTTTTCTCATTTTAATAAGTTTTATCTATCCTAATAACATTATTAAATGAATTTAGTTGCAAAATATATATCGATTACAGGGCAATTGCCGGAACTAAAAAAGGATAATTTCATGTTGATATTATCCTTCATTCCAATACTTATTCCAGCAGGTTTTTGTCTCAATACAATTTATTGAGCTATCTGCATAGCATCCTGCGTAGCGGTGTTCTTTGTATTTTGCCTTTTGAATAAAGACACATCCAATTTTCCAAAATTGTAAGTAAGGTTGAGGCGCAACATTTGCGGGTTGTTGAGCCTTGAATAATTCTGGATAAAATATTGGCTGGTAGAATATTGGTCCTGGATGCGTGTCCTGAAAATATCACTGAAACTTAAACTCACAGAGGCAGCATTACTTTTTAGGAAGGTTTTTTTAACAGCAATATCAGCTCCCCATTTAGAACGCATGTAACCCTGTGAAGAACTCTGCGCCTGGCCGAATGGTCCGCCGCCACCAGGCCCTCCCTGGTTGTTATTGATAGGTAAATTTGTTTTGCTTTGGTAATCTGCAGACAACTGTATAGTGAAAGATCCGGGCAATTTAAAATTACTGTTGAGTTTTCCAAACCAGCTCAAGATTGCAGCCTGAGATATACTACCGGGTATATTATCGGTATTTATCTTTGAATCGTAAACATTCACATTAGCCGTCATATCCCACCATTTGGTTAGTTTATTTATTGAAGTTACCTCAGCGCCATAGGAGTAGCTTGAATTGGCATTAATGTATGAGTTAATGATATCTTCATTACCTGTGAAAGGATTTACTCCTTGTGTAAGATACCGCGTGATCAGATTGGTGGTATGTTTATAATAAACGGAACTCAAAAGACTATTACCCCCTTTAAACGTTTTGCTATAGCTCATTTCAAACGAACTGGTAAATTCAGGAACAAGGTTTGGATTACCACGGGTGATATTCAGGCTATCTGTATAATCTGTATAGGGAATTAGCTGAAAGAAATTAGGCCTATTGATCCTGCGGGTATAGCTAAACTGTAATTCCTGTTTGTTTTGTAATTTCTGGCTCAGAAATAAGGAAGGGAACAAACTAACAGGATAGTTGTTACCGAAGTTCTCCCCGGTATTGGTCAACTCTCCCTTGTAGCTAGAGCTTTCAGCCCTTACACCCACCTGGTATCCAAAATCTTTAATGGTACTCTTTACACTTACATAGGCAGCGTAAACATTATCATTACTCGTATAGTTACTGGTTCCTGCCGGCACCTTGGTAAGGTTTGCATTATCGGTACCGGTAAAATTATCATTGTTACTGGCAGTATTATGGCTCTGCATTCTTAAACCGGTTTCCAGTTTTGATTGGTTATTTTTTCCAAAAGGCAGCGCATAATCTGTTTGAACGGTAAGAAATTTTATGTTACCGCTGCTCATCACCTGCTGTAACGCCGTACCCGTAATAGTATTGCCGTCAAGGTAATTGGTTGTATATAATGAATTGCCGGTGTTCTGCCCTGAGAAATAGTTACCGTCTGCGGTTAACTGCTCACCCGCCTTAGGAAAATTATAAACATAACCTAATGTTGCGCCATTTGCATTAAATGACCTGGTTCCAATGGTATAGCGGTCACTATAAGCGCTTTTTACGCCCCCGGTAAGAAGGCTATCAGTCGTGGAATTTATGGTTTCCAAAGGATTGAACTCGCCATGTACTTTAATATAACCCAGGGAGATGGTTGCCCTGTTGGTAACATAATAATCCAATCCTAACTTTCCAAAAAGAAAAGCGCCATTGTTTTTATTAACATCATTCTGAAAAACATGGGTCATAGTATCTCCCAGGTTCAAACGGTCGGTGGTACCGGTTGTCAGGCCTTTCATCTGGTTCATCCTGCCGGATGCGGTAAAGTTTATTTTATTTTGGCGAACATTAAAATTAGCTCCTGCGTTTATCCCTCCCCGGCTGTCGATTCCTGCAGAAAGATTCCCGTTGTATCCGGTTTGCCTGTTCTTCTTCATCACGAGGTTTAAAATACCACCACCTCCTCCTGATGCGTCATATTTCGCAGAAGGATTGGTGATTACTTCTACGCTTTGAATAGCATCGGCCGGAATCTGATCCAGTGTGAGTGTAGTTGGCCTTCCATCTATATATAACTGCGGAGAGGCATTCCTTAATTTTACATTTCCATCAATATCCACCTGCACAGAGGGAACATTGCGCATTACATCTAGCGCAGTACCGCCAGCGCTCACAATATTTTTTTCTACATTAAAAACCTTCTTGTCAATGTCCAGTTTCAATGCAGGAGAAGGTGCTGTAATAGTTACGGTACTTAGCACTTTTGAATCTACTGTCATTTTTATATTGCCAAGGTCTTTCTCAAAAGAAACTGCTCCCGGAGCAGCAGGTGCAGTTCCTGGAACCATTTTAGGCATAAAGGAAGCATCCTGCACAAGGGCTGCATATCCGGTGTTGCTTATATTGAGTTGTAACTTCGTCGCTACAGGTACCTGGTCAAAATCGAAATCACCATTGTTTTCTGTGATTTTCGCTTTTACCAATATCATTTTGAATTTCTTAGTGGCAGAATCTGTTTTTTGCTGCATCAATATCACTGAAGCTCCGCTGATAGGCTTCCCGTCAGGGTCAGTTAATTTACCATAAATGTGGCCCACATTTTTAGATCCGCCTGGCATACCCTGTGGCATTTGAGCAAAGCTGTTTGTTGCTATTATTATAACAACAATTAGTAATAGTATTTTTTTCATGATCTTATGTTTGAATCATAAAATTACTTGCCTGTAACCCTAATTTTCAGCAAATGAGATAAGAAAGGAAAATGTTGCGACGAAAAGGAGAAACAGGTTAAGAAGGGGTTGCTCCACCAATAAAAAGACTCATAATTTTCCGGTAATTGCTGTAACAGCATCACGATAAGAATCGCTCACAGGCAGTTCTGTTTTATCAATAAAAACACTCGATTTACGGATGGCCGTAATAAAAGAAACAGAGACTATATAAGATTTATGTATCCTGATAAATCCATTGGGGGACAATTGTTCTTCAATAGTTTTCATGGGCATGCGGGTCACTATGGGATGTTGATTGCTCTTGATATGTATCTTAATATAATCCTTCAGGCCTTCCACATAAATGATATCATGCAGGTTTACTTTGACGAGGCTATAATCTACATTTACAAAGAAATAGCCCGGTGCAGTATCAGCACTTTTATTATTTTGATTTTCCTTTAATTCAAATAATTGCTGTGCTTTTGCACAGGCCTTCACAAACCGGTCCAGCGGCACAGGCTTTACGAGGTAATCAGTCACTTCGAGATTAAAACCTTCCAAAGCATATTTTTCATATGCTGTAATTAAAATTATCATTGGTTTCACGGTCATCGATTCAATAAACTGTAAGCCGGTTAGGCCGGGCATTTGTATATCCAGGAATATAAGATCAATGGTTTCCCGCTGCATGATTTTCATGGCTTCCATTGGATTGTCGCAGGCTGCCACAAGCTTCAGAAAAGGGATTTTACTGATATTATCTTCCAGCAATTCCAACGCTAACGGTTCATCATCTATCGCCATGCAGCGTATCATCAGGCAAGATTTATTTGTAAAGAAACAGTAAAAAGACCGTTGTCTTTTGTTATTCGAAGTGTGTGTTTACCGGGATGCAGCAATTGCAGCCTCCGTTGCACATTGGTCAATCCAATCCCACTTGATTTATCCTTTGTTTCTATAGAAGAAGGATCGTATTGATTGCTTACCCTGAAATTAAGGATATTATTTTCCGCTTTCAACTCAATGTCAATATGAGCGTTTTCAATCATGCCGGTACCATGCTTAAAGGCATTTTCCACAAAGGGTATCAGCAGCATAGGTTCTATAAAATATACATTATCAGCTTTGCACATCTTTACATTGATCAACACTTTCTTACCAAACCTTTGCTGTTGCAAATCAATATAGCTCTGCAAATACTCCGTTTCCTTTTCAAGGGAAACTTTTTCTTCGTCTGTTTCATACAACATATAGCGCATTAAAGAAGAAAGCTTTATCAGTGATGGTTCCAGTTGATCAGATTGTTTACGGGCCAACGCTACCATATTATTCAACACATTGAACATAAAATGAGGACTTACCTGTGACCGAAGCAGGGACAATTCAGTTTTGAGATTCTCGGTTTCCTTCTGTGAAGCCAGCCGGTCACTGATTACTTTATCACTTATGGTTTTATATGCAATACTGCAAGCAAGAATAAATAAAAATATAAATGTGCTGAAAAAAAGATGCCTGTTAAAAGTGAAACCAATCCCCTGTTTTGTCAGGTTAATCCATAAAAACCACATAATAGGCACATATAAGGCAAAGAAAACAATTATAGAAACTATATAAACAATGTATTTCTTTTTGTAAAAGAATTGTGGTATTAAAATAAAAGCATTCAGGTAAAAGAAAGAAATTAATAATGCATCGCTGATCCGTGGTACAATAACATCCATAATTCCATTTGGAACTTTTACCTGCTTTTCATTCGGATTATGTGAAGGACTTAATAATGCAGGCAGGGAGAATAACAAAATCCATGCAGCAGCATGAATTGATATTACGATCCATTTTTTTGAATACCATGGTTTTTCCATACCACCAAAGTAGGAATAACTCTCTTATATTTTGCAGTGAATTGTAAATGCTGCGACGAAACAAGTAATTGTAGCGACAAATTGAAATTTCACATTCCCCCAATCGCTTTCCCGTTGAATAATTTTTAGGAATTATCCATATATATATTAAATTCCAAAAGAAGACAAAGAACATCTGGTTTATTCAATTTTTTAAGTAATTATTTAGATTAATAATCTCCAAGGATAATAATTTTGATTCAATTTCAAAAATATTGCATCAATATTTCCTTTTGTAGCAGAATTATCCATTTTTGTCGCATTCTTAAAAATAGTATTGTAATGAAAAATAATTTCGCCTTATTAATTAATTAAAAATTTAAACCAATGAAAAGAATTATCTATCCCGCTGTAGCAATTATCATATTAATTGCTTCCGCATTTACATTTGTCCACTCACAGGAATGGAAGATTGCCGATAATTATTCGGTAAAATTTGATGGTGGCGATCCGTCCGGCGAATTTTCAGGATTGAAGGGAACCATACAGTTTGATGAAAACGATCTTGCTGGTTCTAAATTCGATGCCACTATTGATGTGGCTTCTATCAATACAGGTAATGGCATGAAAAATACACATGCGAAAAGTGAAAAATGGTTTGATGCGCAAAAATACCCGTTAATCAGGTTTACTTCTTCAGCCATCACAAAAACTGCTTCAGGCTATGAAGCCAAAGGAACGCTGGATATGCATGGAGTTCAAAAGGAAATTGCTATTCCCTTTACTTTTACAAATAATGCTTTCCAGGGAAGTATACAGTTAAATCGCCTTGATTACAATATTAATACTGGAGAGCCTGCACATGGCTCCGCTACATTCAAAGTTGACATTTCTGTTCCGGTAACTAAATAAAAAAACATGTTCAAAACAATTTTTTTTCATAGTATTATTTCAGGAATACTGGCTTCAGCAGCAGGAATTATTTATGACCGCATCTATTTTTTCGCTACGGAGGTTGATTTTTCCAAGGTTCTCAATACCGGAAGTATCATAGGCCTTAATATTATGGTTTGCATCGCTGCCGGAATTATTTTCTTTTTTTTGAAAAAATGGATGAACAAAAAAGGAGAAATTGTTTTCAATTTTTTATTTTCTATTATTTCCTTTGCCGGTGTAATGATACCCATTTCTATTTCGCTTCCTTTAAAAATTCAGATGCCCGAGCTCTTTCCTGGACTTGCAGTCCCTATGGTATTTTTTCCCGTATTGGCTTGGTATACCATAAGGCCTTTATATAAATATGCCTAATTTTAAGAACATCATAAAACAATCGGCTGTGAAAAGAAAAAATTTTTTATCAATAATCCTGGTTACTGTCAGTTTTGGAATACTGCTTTATATTTTAACAGCGATGACCACAGGGAAAAATACTTTCTCCCAAAATAAGTGGAAAGTAATAAGTTCAGACAGTTCGGGAATTATTTTAGTACAAAATACCAACGGACCTACATTAGGCTATTCTTCTTCATCGGGTGTAAAGATTATAACCGCTGATGGGCTTGCATTCAAAGACCTTAATAAGAACGGGAAACTGGATAAATATGAAGACTGGCGTTTATCAGCAGATGAACGTGCAAAAGATCTTGCATCAAAGATGGCCATTGACCAGATAGCAGGACTCATGCTCTATAGCGATCACCAGGCAATTCCCGGCAGATCAGGTTTCATGGGCCCGGTAACTTATAATGGGAAGCCTTTCGATTCTTCCAATGCAAAAGCATCTGACATTACTGATCAGCAAAAATCATTTTTAATTATTGATAACCTCCGGCATATTTTAATTACCAGTGTTGCTTCACCTGAAGTGGCTGCTCAATGGAACAATAATGTACAAGCCTTAGTGGAAGGCTCCAGCTTAGGCATTCCTGCCAATAACAGTTCAGACCCTAGAAATGGGACTAATTCGGGAGTAGAATACACGGCAGGTGCTGGAGGAAAGATCTCTCAATGGCCAGATGAAATCGGGCTTGCAGCTACTTTTGATCCAGCAATTGTTGAGCAATTTGGATCGATAGCTTCTAAGGAATACAGGGCGATGGGAATTTCTACGGCCCTATCTCCTCAAATTGATCTTGGCTCGGAACCTAGGTGGGCTCGTATCGGCGGCACTTTTGGCGAAGACCCGCAACTGGATGCAGATATGGCACGGGCTTATGTAGATGGCTTTCAGACTTCAACCGGAGCAAGTGAAATTGGTAACGGTTGGGGATATACCAGCGTAAACGCCATGATAAAACATTGGCCCGGCGGTGGCCCTGGAGAAGGTGGCAGAGATGCGCATTTTGCTTATGGAAAATTTGCCGTGTATCCCGGGAATAATTTTGATGAACACATCATCTCTTTCGTTGATGGTGGTCTGAAATTATCCGGCAAAACTAAGATGGCATCGGCGGTAATGCCCTACTACACTATTTCGTACAACCGTGATAAAAATGGAGAGAATGGCGGAAACAGTTACAGTAAATATTTGATCACCGATCTTTTGCGTAATAAATATGGATTTGATGGCGTGGTTTGTACCGATTGGCTGGTAACGGCTGATGAAGGCAAAACACCCGAAATATTTGCAGGCAAATCCTGGGGAATGGAAAATAAAACCTTGGCTGAAAGGCATTACAAGATCCTGATGGCAGGAGTAGACCAGTTCGGAGGAAACAATGCAGCAGGACCTGTAATTGAAGCTTATAATATGGGCGTAAAAGAAAATGGTGAAGCATTTATGCGTGCCCGTTTCGAACAATCTGCAGTTAGGTTATTAAAGAATATTTTCAGGGTTGGGCTTTTTGAGAACCCTTATTTAAATATCGAAAAATCAAAACAAACAGTTGGTAATCCTGAATTCATGAAAGCAGGCTATGAGGCGCAGTTGAAATCTATTGTTATGCTGAAGAATCAGGGTAATATATTGCCGTTGCAAAAAGGTAAAACAGTATACTTACCTAAAAAATATATTTCATCTATGCAGGGATTTTTCGGGCCTCCATCAAAAGAGAGATATGAAGACGCTGTAAAGCCTGAATTGCTGAAAAAATATTTTAATGTAACGGAAGATCCTTCGAAAGCAGATGTTGCCATTGTGTTTGTCAGCAGCCCGAATGGCGGAGCCGGCTATGATGCCAACGACCGGAAAAAAGGTGGCACCGGTTATGTTCCTATTACATTACAATATGAACCTTACACCGCGACAGATGCAAGAGTACATAGCATTGCAGCTGGAGATCCTGCAGAACCTGGCGTCAATGATAGAACCTACAAGGATAAAAGTAATACTGCTGCCAACCTCCAGGACCTAAAGACCATACAGGAAACCAAAGCAGCCATGAAGGGTAAGCCCGTTATTGTAGTAGTTACTCTTTCAAAACCCATGGTTTTTTCTGAATTTGAAAAGGATGCCAATGCGATCGTCGTTGATTTTGGGGTTCAAAACCAGGCAGTCCTTGAAATATTGACTGGCAGTGCAGAACCATCAGGATTATTGCCCTATCAAATGCCTATTGATATGAAAACGGTAGAACTCCAGGATGAAGATATTGCTCATGATATGATTTGTTATACCGATACTGATGGTCATATCTATGATTTTGGCTATGGTATGAACTGGAAAGGTGTAATCCATGATGCACGAACTGCAAAATATGTAAACCAGGTAGCCAAACCCGTTATACAGGTAAAAGGAAATATGGTAATCATTACTTGTGCAACACGCGGTGCTAAAATTTATTTTACGCAAAATAATAATACGCCTTCATTCACAGAAGAAGATCTGTATATTAAACCATTTACCTTGAAAAAAGGTACCACCCTTAAAGTGATAGCTAAAGTATATGGGGTAAATAATAGCATCCTTGTTGCGAAGAACTTTTGATACCGATTTCAGTAAAAACAATTCCTTAACCGGTTACTGGCACATCTGCTTTATCATATGAATCTAATTAGGTAGGGTTTGTTTCTTTAGGTAACACACGTAAAAAATTGAGCTTATAGGTCCTTGAAAATCAAGGCAAAAGCTCAGTACTTCCCTTGGGCTGGTAAATGTGCCTATCAAATTTCATGAATTACCCATGACTATCTGCCCAAATATCCTCCAAAAATTGAAATTAAATCCATTCAGAAGAAATTATTTCCTGAAAAATACGTTATTAAAGTGGCTATTTACCGCTTTTCCAAGAAATGAAAACAAAAGCAATAATTTTTGTGGCAATTTTTGTCGTTTTCATGCAAAAACTGCATGCACAGGTTTGTGCAAATCCGACAAACACAATTTATGCCCTTAACCAAAGCGGAGGTGATATAGACCCTGTCAATGTAAATACTGCATCGGTAGGAGCATCACTCACAAATGCGGGTGATGCAGGTTATCCCGGCGGTACGGGAAATGCAAATGGGATCGGACTGGATTTTCAAAATTCTACCTTTTATTTCTTCCAAAATAATGCTGCCGGTACCCAGAAATTTGTATCCTTCAATACTTTAACTAATAAGTACACAACTCTTGCCGCCAGCCCTATGTCCAACTTCGTTGTAAAAGGTTGTTTAACAGCAGATGGTACAGGGTATTACTGTATTGATGGGGGTAATAATTTGCTTTATTATAACATTCCTGCAAATACCTGGACAACAATTGGTTCCAACCTTAAGGACCAAAATGGCAACAGCCTGACCACTACCTTCAGTAACATGGGAAGCGGTGATATGGCAATAGATGGTGTGGGCAGATTGTGGATTGTTGTTTCAAGTTCATCCAATTATGGCCTATTTGTCTTGAGCGCACCCTTGCCTAATACTCCAACTTCCCCAATAACACTTACTGAGGTAATACCTCCTACCACATCTACACCAACAGGTGCCGTATTTGCAGGAATTGCATTTAGCTCTTCGGGTACAATATATATGAGCACAGTAAACGATCTGTACGTTCTGCAGAATAATCTTTCTTTAACTCATGTTGGAGCTTTTAGTATCTCGGGTGTTGGTGGAGACCTTACCTCATGTAACTTCCCTTTCGCTATACTGCAAATATCTTGGGCAGATTTTTCGGCATTTGTGCAGAATTACCATTCAGTAATACTTACATGGTCCGTCAATCAACAAATAGACAACATAGGGTTCACCATAGAACGAAGCAGTGATGGCGAAACCTGGAAAAATATAGGTTACCATGCAAATGAGCCGGGAGATAATACCCTAACATATTCATTCCCGGATAACAGCCCAAACAGCGGGGTTAATTATTACAGGATAATGGCAACAGATATTAAGGGTAGCAGCAGCTATTCTGTAATAAAAACGGTGAACATTGCAGGCACTAATTCCGTGAATATCTGGCCCATACCGGCAAAAGGAACAATAAAAATACAGGTTGAAGTCAGTTCTAATGGCTCCGCCAGCAGCAATTTCAGAATCATTACCTTATTAGGCCAGTTGGTATCTTCAGGTTTATTAAATACGGGGTCAAATACAGTTGACGTCAGTTCTCTATCCCCCGGAACTTATATTGTTGAGGTCAGGCTTCCCAATGGAGAAAGGCTAAATCAAAAATTATTGAAGTGGTAATGTATCAGGAAATAATGCATTCACTTAAATCTTTGTCTTCAATTGGCCTTGCTGCAGTTAAGATTCCATATCCATGAACGAAATCGTGCAACTTTGGGAGGGCGCCGGGGTTTTAAAAAAAATACATTTCAATTACCTATAATTATTTTAGAAAACCCAGCTTCTTCAGATACGCTATCCATTTTTGATAACCTCCTCCGGTTGCTGTAAGATGCAAACCGTCAGCAGTATATTTTGCATCCAGCCTGCCCTTGTTGTCCATAAACAGATCATGGATATTTATATAAGGAACATGCAATTCCGAGGCGACTTTTTTGATCAGCATATTCGCAACGATAATATGTTCCTGCTTGTTGTAATGTTGTGGAAAATTATATGCATCGGGATTTACTGGCATAATACTTTCTACATAAATTTTAGTGGAAGGGCTTCCCTCCTGAAGGCGCATTACCATTTTACGAATGTTATCGGCTATCATTGCATCGGGGATATCCTTCCCTATGTCATTGATACCAATAAGCAGGAATAGTTTGGAAGGCTGTCTTCTAATTATATCATCCAGGCGTTTCAATACCCCGAAAGTAATATCTCCGCTAATTCCTCTATTGATAGCAGCACTATCGTTCAGCAATTGTTTCCAATTACCCATTTCCGTAATACTGTTCCCTAAAAAAATAATCTGCCCGGTCGTTACAGTTTCCTTTTCGAATAGAGCAATTCTTTGAGGATAATGGTCCGGTATAAAACCTACAGTATCGAATAATCTTTCATTGGTTACCTGTGAAAAAGCCAGAAACGGGAAAAGCAGGCAAATAAATAAGAGCGGTTTGATTAATTTCATAAAGCTTTTTGATGATCAAATATACTTTTTCTTTTCATCCTACTTACTCAATAGTTTTCCAAAACCTTACTTATGCCAACCTCTGAATGGTCCAAAATCTGGTCAGAAATCCCGGGAACCTTTTTATTAGCAGAAGGTCAAACCAGCGCAATCACCCCGTTCATGAGTGCACTATTCCTTTGTTTCCTAAAGTCCTCCGGCAAACTACTGACAATCTTTCTTTAATACTAAAAAAATCAATGGAATTTTCATTTTTTATTTTTAATATTTCAATCAAAATAAAAATAATGCTACCTTGTTTTTAGAAGACTGAACTTGTCAAGGGCATAATGACAATTGTAAATTGATGTGTAAATTTCACAATTATTTTATGCCTGTCATTTTTAATCCGGGTATCAAAGTAATAAGATTGAAATTCAAATTTTTACCCTAATTCAAATAACCATCAACTTTTTGCAATGACAGAAAAATCGTACAACAAAAACCTGGTAATAATTATTGCTGCAGTCGCTGCTACAGGCGGTTTATTATTTGGTTTTGATACCGGGGTTATTTCTGGCGCTATACCTTTTTTTCAACAGGACTTTCAGTTGAGCAACAGCATGGTTGAAAACATTACCACCGCTGGCCTGGTGGGAGCTGTAATTGGCGCCATGTTTACAGGCAGGCTGTCAGATATTTTCGGAAGAAAGAAAACCATATTGAGTGCAGCGATTATTTTTGTAATAGGCGCCGCATGGTCAGGCTGGGCCCCTACCCCTGAATTGCTGATCATTGCGCGGTTATTCATTGGTTTGGCTATAGGTATTTCTTCTTTTTCGGTTCCATTATATATCGCTGAAATTTCTCCTACGCATATGCGTGGCCGACTGGTGTCTCTTTTTCAGCTACTCATTACAATAGGCATCCTGGTCTCCTATTTGAGTGACCTTGCTTTTGCCAATAATAATAATTTAGAGTCTTGGCGGCCCATGTTTTATATGGGTATTGTTCCCGGTTTTATTCTCCTTGTGGGGATGTTCTTTCTTCCCGAAACCCCACGTTGGCTGATGAGTAAGGGCCGTGAAACTGAAGGCCTGAAAATATTGAAAAAAATTGAGGAGCCGGCCCTGGTGGATGAATCTATGAAGCGGATGAAAGAGGAATTGGAAAAAGATAAGAAGCGTCCCAACTTCAGGGAAGTTTTCCGTCCGTGGCTAAGGTCTGCCTTAATAATTGCGGTGGGAATTATGTTTGTTCAGCAATTTGTCGGAATTAATACTGTTATTTATTACAGCCCTAAGATATTTATGATTGTAGGTTTTGAAGGTGCCCGTGCTGGGATATGGGGTGCCGTTAGTGTAGGTGTGGTAAATGTAGCTTTCACGGTACTTTCCCTTTTTATGATTGATAAATTGGGCCGGAGAAAATTATATTTTATTGGACTGGGTGGAATTATTGTTTCTCTTTTTGCACTTGGTTTGGTATTTGCTTTTCATTCTATCCTGGGTGATATGGGGAAATGGCTGGCAATTATTTTTGTCTGGGTTTACATTGCTTTTTTTGCCATAAGCCTCGGCCCTCTGGGCTGGTTGATTATTTCAGAAATCTTTCCTTTAAGGGTCAGGGGGATTGGCTCCTCCATCGGTTCTTTGTCGAACTGGTTATTTAACGGGGTAGTTGCTTTTACATTTTTTAAAATTGTAAAACTGTTTACTGCGTCAGGATCCGGAATCATTACTCATGAGAAAATATATGATACTGCTACCAATAGCTTTTCCATGCAGGCAATAGATAATGGGAACCCGGCAGGTGCCTTCTGGTTTTATGCAGCTATCGGCATATTAGGCATGATCTGGGGATATTTTTACCTGCCGGAAACCAAACATGTTCCGTTGGAAAAAATTGAAGACCATTGGCGTAAAGGAGGAAAACCAAAAGATTTGTAATAACCTATAAGTCTCGCGAATTTCAGTTTGATATCCATTTCAAGATTTCTTTCTTCAAAAGTGGGAAAAAGCTCTGGCCCCGGGGAAGGACAGGCGGGAAATTACAACTGATTATAATATTCAATCACCCGTTCTGTATCTTCAAGCGATTTACATTTCAAATTCTGATCGTCAATAAACTTTTGAATGGCACTACCTTTATCATTTAAAATCCCGGTAATAAAGTCTTTTCCTTTTTTCCATTTTTCAATGATGTTTTTTTTACTGATGGCAACATAATAGTCTGTATTTTCAACGAATTTCTTATCCTCCGGTGTAGCCGTAAGCGTTTGATCATCTGTCAGAAATTTCATAGTAAGCTTGACAAGACTGGCTTCACCGGAAACCAAAACTTCATATATTGTATTTTCATCGTTATGATTTATGGACGGATAACCGCAACTGAAAATGACACTATCAGGTTTTGAATGTTTGTTTTGATAAAGAATTACTTTTTTGATGGCCCCCTTCCCTGCCACCAGTTGAGTACTGTCAGAGGATAAATAATAAATATCATTGGTAAAAAGGTTTATTTTCGTGGCAATTCCTGTATAAACGGCTCCACTTTTTAAGGTGATTTGAGAGGGAGAAAATGCCGGGTCATAAAAAGCGCTTCCTTTAATATGAGGATTATTTTCGGTTTTAAAATCAGCACTTGTTCTCATTGCATCTCCAAGATTAAAAGTGGTTTTCATATTGGTGCCCGCGCCAAGATTCATGGTTTGCATAGTGGGAGAACTGCTCTGGGAATATAAATGAATAGAAGCTAGTAAGCTTATAATAGTTGCTGTTAATCTATTTATCACAAAAAGCCTTTTCATTAAAGATACCGTATTTTTATTAGTTTGATGTTCTACCTTTAGGGTTCCCGCATGAGGTAAAACCCTGGCTGGAAATTAATATGAAAGCGAGATTGCCGGAAAACTCCCTGTTGAACCAGGCCCTTAAATGGAAGTTTAATTTGAAAAATAAGAGTCCAACTATGATTGTTAACTTATTATTGGCTCGAAAGAATGGGCTTTATTTATTCCCACGTTAAACTTACTTTCAACTTTTTCATCTTATACCCTATATTTTATTAAACCAAAAAACAAAAAAGTATGAAGAAAGCATTATTCATTGCAGCAATTTTAGTTGCATCTGTTTCCCTGTCATATGCGCAGGGCCCCAGAGGTATTATAAACTTTGATGTTATAATCGGCAACAGGGCACCGGCACCAAATGATGTCAGACTCATGAGAGGTGAAGAGTCCAGGCATCCGAATATTACCAAATCGATGCATGACCTCGAAGATGCAATGAAACATTTGCATGAAGCGCCAGATGATTTTGGAGGCCATAAGGCGCAGGCCGAAGCAGATTTAAAACAGGCATGGATTTCGTTGAGAAAAGCTCTGTACTTCCGTATATACCAGGACTCTCATTAATAAATAATTTGATGATTGTCTCGGGATGTGTTAGTTGTGGCCGGATTAATTTACTGGCACATCCCTTTAATGCAATTTATTAAAGGACAAAAACAAATCAAATACAATGCAACCCTGGCACTTTATGTACTTCTTGCATGCAGCGTCACGGTTAGAAATTTGAAAGATAGCTTATGCATCGAATTTTCAGGAATCATTTATCTGAATAAGGTTTATTCCCTCAATGCTCCTCAGGGCCATTAGTTTGTAAAATCAATCCTGGATAATCCACTATCCGGGTTTTTAGAGAACCACCCAGTACCATACTCGAGGATGTATAATCTGCCATCGGGGCCCATTTCCATATCAATCGGCGAAGCAAGCTTCATCTTTTCTATGAAAGGTTCCATTTTATAGAAATCGCCATTCGGACGCATGGTAACCACTTTGATAAAATTCCTCATCCAGTCATAGATAAATAATTTACCATTGTAATAATCGGGCAGCCTGGTAGCTTCAGGATACAAATCTGGATAATAGACCGGTCCTGCCATGGCAGTCCGCCCACCTGCGCCCATTTCCGGAAAAATTGCTGAACTGTCATACGGATACCAGATAAAGGCAGCTTGTGCCGCAGGTAATTCCCTGATTCCTGTATTATTCCTGGAATTATTTATTGGCTTATTGATATCAAATGCAGGTCCATGTTTTCCTGTAGCATAATCATAACTGTGATAAGCAAAGTTATCGCCAACAAAAAAAGGCCATCCAAAATATCCGGCTTTTCGGGCCTGGTTTATTTCATCATATCCTTTTGGTCCTCTTGTATCAAAACTATCTTTCGGTGCATCCGGGCCCACTTCTCCCCAATACAAATAACTGTTTTTTTGATCAACCGATATGCGGTAAGGATTCCTGTCACCCATTATATATATTTCGGCCCTTGTTTTCGGCTCGTTTTTTGGAAAAAGATTTCCATCAGGAATTGCATAACTGCCATCACTGTTTATTTTTATGCGGATAATTTTTCCACGCAGATCATTACTGTTGCCAGCACTTCTTTCTGCATCATATTTTTCATGGTGAAGCCTTTCATCCAAAGGAGCAAAACCATTGCTTACATAGCGCTGCTTAGGTTCATCAAAAGGAGTAGAATTGTCTCCGGTTGATAAATACAATAAATTCCCGGGGCCAAATGCAACAGAGCCCCCCGTATGGCAACAAATTTCTCTTTGTGAATAAAACTGCAGGATTATTTTTTCGGAAGCATTATCAATCGTATCGTTTTTCAAGGTGAACCTTGAAAGGCGGTTAACGGATATATCCGCAGGTGAATAAAAAATATACACCCAATTATTTTCTGAAAAATCAGGGTCTTTACAAACTCCCAATAAACCCTCCTCTGCATTAACGGTAGTATCTTTACTTTTCCAGTAAACATTTAAAAATCCTGCTTTCTTTATTTTTTTAGAATCATTTTTATAAAGCAATATTTCGCCGCGGCGCTGAATAACCAGCACATCCAGATTTGGGAGAATAGTCATTTCTGTAGGTTCAAAAAATGCCCCCTTTGATAAAACCGTTTTAGTAAAATGGCTATCATCTGGTCGGTATACTGATTTCACTTTTGTATAATCCAGTTGATCGTTGCCAACCGCATATTCAATACCTCCAAGAATATGTTTCAGGTAAAGGGAATCGGTATAATTTTCTTCCCTATGCCCCAGCTCAGTATAAAAGGAACGCCCCCCATCAAAATCGTGGTACCAGGCCATGGGATGATCGCCGCCCATAGTTCCTCCTGAATAACTTTTTTCATCAATTTTCAATAGTACTTTTACATCTTTATTCAGATTTCTGAAATTATACCATTCATCTGTCCGGTTCCACACAGCAGGAAGGTTGCGTGTAGAAGGATGTGCAGAATCCACCACCATCAATGTTGCTTTTTGAATCGCAGGATGGTCAACAAAATAAGCTCCTACCAGGTCGCCATACCAGCCCCAGTCATATTCTGTATCTGTGGCCGAATGGATACCAACAAAACCGCCACCCGCCTGAATAAAGCGTTCGAAAGCGATTTCCTCTTTATTATCCAGCACATTCCCGGTAGTATTCAAAAAAATTACTGCAGCATATTTTTTCAAGGTATCATCATTAAATCGCCTGGCATCTTCCGTAGAGTCTGCCTCAAATCCATTTTCCAATCCAAGTTTCTTTATAGCTGCAATTCCATTTGGAATAGATGAATGCCTGTAGACCATAGTTTTCGAAAATACAAGTACACGTGGTTTGCTTTTATTATTACAGGAAATAAATATGCCAGTAAATGTCATCAAAAAAATGGCGGGAATTATTTTTTTCATACCAGGGTTTAAGTACCTAAAATTATGGGAATTAATGCAAGCAGAATAATCATTAGGTGAGATTTGTTTGTAAACACAAGGGAATAAATTTTTAATTTATATAATCTCTTGGAGCGTGCGGTTTACACCAGTCCATAATTTGCATAAGCAGCCAGCATGATGAGGAGCCGAACCTGTAAAAAAATGCGATCAAATAAGTAACTTTCCCAAAAACCACTGTTTTATGAGCGCTACTTCCCGCAGAAATTTTGTCAAAAATTCTCTTGGCAGCCTTGGGATGCTGTTAGCACCTTCGGGTTTACTTAAAACTGGTAATTATGAGAATGAGGAATCACTTTTCAAAATAGTTTGTATAGGCGCCCATCCTGACGATCCGGAAAGTGGCTGTGGTGGTACCCTGGCAAAATTTGCCAATGCCGGACATTCGGTAACCATTATCTATCTAACCCGGGGAGAAGCAGGCATCCCTGATAAGACGCATGACGAAGCTGCGTCTATCCGAACCGGTGAAGCCATCGCAGCATGCAAAATTCTGAAGGCAAAGCCTGTATTTGCGGGTCAGGTTGATGGCGACAGTATTGTCAATAATGATTGGGTAACCCGCATTCAAAATTTGTTGGCGGAAGAAGCGCCTGACCTGGTTTTCACTCACTGGCCTATTGACTCTCACAAGGATCACCAGGCTGGATCCCTGTTGACTATACAGGCATGGGTACGTGCTACCCGGAAATTTCCACTGTACTTCTTCGAGGTATGTGCCGGAGAACAAACGATGACTTTCCATCCAACAGACTATGTGGACATTACCGATACCCGCGAACAAAAACGACTGGCCGTCTACTGCCACCAAAGCCAGGATCCGCCGGCTATTTATAATTGCGGCCACACACTTATGGAAGAATTTCGCGGCGCCGCCTCGGGATTTAAAGCTGCTGAAGGATTTGTGAGAATGGTTGGCAAAGGGCAGGGAAACGAAGCAGGGTTCTAAAAAAGAGGCCAGAAAATTTCCGAAAGGATTTACTTTCTTCGCACTCTTGTTTGTAGATGAGTTTCTCCCTGAAAGAGCCAGGTATTTCACTTTAAGTTTTTTTAAATAAAAAAAGGGGGAAATGAAAATAATACAATTAGCTATTTCGTTTGCCTTATGGCTTACCTTTATTATGGCAGTTGCACAAATGCAATGTTTCTATTTTATTTTTAAAAAAAAATTCCTGATTATAAAACAATAAAACCAACCACTTTTTATGACTGAAACAATAAAACCACAGCGGCTCTACTCGCTGGACGCACTGCGGGGTTTTGATATGTTCTGGATTATGGGTGCCGAAGAAATTTTTCACGGACTTGCCAAAGCAACCGGCTCGCCTTTTTGGAACACCATTTCCATTCAGTTCACTCACCCCGACTGGAATGGATTTCATTTTTATGATCTCATTTTTCCGCTTTTCCTCTTTATTGCTGGTGTAGCAACGCCTTATTCCGTAGGCCGCGAATTGGAAAAAGGTAAAAGCAAAAAACAGGTTGTTTGGCGTGTGGTAAAGAGAGGTTTGATCCTCGTTTTATTAGGTATTATTTATAATAACGGGCTTAAAATAATTCCTTTTTCAGAAATCCGATTTGCAAGCGTACTGGGGCGAATAGGCCTTGCCTATATGTTTGCTAATATCATTTACATATACACGAAACAACGCGGTCAGGTAATCTGGTTTTTTTCTATTTTGATTGGCTACTGGCTGTTGCTGAAATTCACTTCGGCCCCAGGATTCCCCATGGGAGATCTTACTATGGAGGGAAATTTTGCATCTTATTTTGACAGACTACTCTTGCCCGGTAAATTATACCTTGGTATTCATGACCCGGAAGGAATAACTTCTACCATCCCGGCCATAAGCACAGGTTTACTTGGAATATTAGCCGGAAATTTATTAAAAAGCAGCCCATTGAAGCCGAAATATAAAGCATACAGGCTGGCTGTTGCCGGTATTGTATCACTGATACTTGCTCAAATATGGAACCTTGATTTTCCCATCAATAAGAATCTGTGGACAAGTTCATTTGTCCTGAATGTAGGCGGAATAAGCCTTCTCCTGCTGGCTTTATTTTATTTTATTATTGATGTGCTGGGTTATAAAAAATGGGCCTTTTTCTTTAAGGTTATCGGGATGAACTCTATCCTGATATATATGTCAGGAGGTTTTATTGATTGGGCTTATTCTACGAATAGCTTTTTTCAATGGCTCGGTCAACTGGTAAGCGATCCCTTTAATGTGGTGATTATGGCCTTTTGCTTTGTCGGTATTAAATGGTTGTTCCTGTATTTCATGTATAAGCAGAAAATTTTCCTTCGGGTATAAATCTATTTTTATTTGATCTCTGTTTGATGCCCATGTTTTATTGGTTTAGGCCAATGGTTCTTAAACTTTAAGTATTCGAATTTAAACAAAGAAAAAATAATTAAACCCGGCAAAGGGAAAGGATTATTAATAATTAAGCGGCTCAAAACTGAATTGTAAGAATTAGGAGCATTGCAGCAATTTCCTCGCTTGTTATCATAAGCGTAGCTTCCGTTATTTTACTTACCTCGAAGTGGAAGCTTCAGGCATTTGTTTCCCTTTTCCTCGTATCACTTTTCCTGGCCATAGCAGTGATGCCGGGAAAGGATGTTATTACTATTATGAAAGATGGCTTTTGAAATACGATGGCCTCACCAGGGTTTTTGATTATCCCCGGCGCTATTATTGCCGACATGTCGATTTTTTGTGATACCGGTTTTATCATCCTGAGTGGCCTGGCTAAGGCATTCAGCGCAAGAACCAAAGCTGCGATGCCTCTAATAGCAGGAGCATTGGGGTGTTCGCTTTCCTCCGTTCATTGCTTAATTCCGGCACATCCCGGAGCGCTTGCCGCTGCAGGCATCCTGGATGATAATATCTATCGGCAAGCTTGTGATCCTGGGAATTGTTTTTGCAGTTCCAGGATTTTTTGTTTCCTATTTTTGGGTAAAACGGATGACTAAAGGAAAAAACTACCCGCCATCACCGGAAAGTGAAATTCCCCCGAAAGAACCTGAGCACGTACATTCTTCTGTATTATTATCATTTTTATCCATTGTAATACCCTTAATCCTTATAGCGACAGGATCTTTATTGAATATTTTACCAACAGGGCCGGATAATATCCTTATTAAAGTTTTGGCTTATACAGGAAAACCGGTTATAGCTTTACTGATAGGGGTAGTTTTTGCTTTAATGCTTTTGGCTAACAGGAAAATTAATACACTCAATGCCTTTTTTGAAACTGCGATAGAAAAAGCCGGGCCCATCCTGATTATAATAGCAGCCTGCGGGATGTTTGGAATGATAATTAAGGAGACCTGTATTGGCGCAATAGCTGGTGTGGCAATAAGTAAAACAGGTCTTGGACTGATTATCCCTTTCTTAATTGCCCTTATTGTGAAAACAGCACAAGGCTCATCAACGGTGGCCATCATAACTGCAATGTCTATAATAGCCCCAATGACGCCAATTCTGGGATTAGATTCGCAAACGGGGAAATTGTTTACCATGCTTGCTATGGGAGCTGGCTCCATGATGATTACTCACGCCTATGACTTTTATTTTTGGGTAATTACAATGTTTTCAAATATTCACGCAGATATAACCATGAGGGTTTATTCTACCGCTACTGTTGTAATGGGCATAACAGTTTTCACCTGCGTTTGGGTTACTTCTCTTTTTTTTGTGAGATAAACCTATATGCGCATATACTATCTTGTTACATCAGGGTATTCATTTTGTGTTTTAATTTAAACCGGCGCTGATGGATTTTAAAATTATTGCAGAAAATATTTTTTTGGCAGGTATTGAAAGTGTATTGCCAGACAAATTGATCAAAAGGGTGATTTCTATTAAAGGTGAAATGCTGCTTATTTCAGATTTTTCAATTTCATTGAATTCTATAAACCGGATCTTTGTTATTGGGGCAGGAAAGGCAAGCGGTGGTATGGCCAAAGAATTAGAAAGAATATTAGGTAACCGGATCACCGGAGGCCATATCATTGTTAAATATGGTCATGGAAATAAGCTAAAGCATATAAATATATCAGAAGCCGGACATCCGTTACCGGACAGCAATGGACTCGAGGGCACTCAAAAAATCCTGAACATATTAAATGAAACCAAAAACAACGATTTGGTCATTTGCCTGCTTTCGGGTGGTGGTTCAGCACTGTTAACAGATTTGCCGGAAGGAGCAACCATTGAGGATTTAAAGATGATTAATAGCCTGCTGGTGAACAGCGGAGCTTACATCAAAGAAATAAACACCGTAAGAAAACATTTATCAAGAGTAAAAGGCGGCCAATTAGCGAAAGCTGCATCCCCGGCCATTTTGGTGAACCTTGTTTTATCTGATGTGGTTGGCGATCCTATTGATGTAATTGCCTCCGGGCCAACAGTACCCGATAAAACAACTTTTGATGATGCAATCAGGATACTTAAGAAGTATAATCTTTTTAAAAAGATGCCCATCTCTTTGGCAAATTACCTCCAAAAGGGAGCCGAAGGCAATTACCCTGAAACGCCAAAACCAGGAGACGCTATTTTTAGGAATACGCATAATTTTATTATAGGCAGTAACCTCATGGCTTTGAATGCGGCTCTCAGGAAGGCAATGCAGTTTGGAATTAACCCGGTGATCATTAACAATACAATGGAAGGAGATACGAAAAGAACTGCCGAAGATATTGTTGCCACGGCCATTAGATTTCAAAAAGAGGCCACAATGAAAAAGCCCTGCTGCCTGCTTTTCGGTGGTGAAACAACACTTAAAGTAAAAGGCAACGGAACCGGGGGGAGAAATCAACACCTCGCCTTATATACAGCTTATCTTCTCAGGGATGAAGACAAGATTTCTTTACTCTCTGCAGGAACTGATGGTAGTGATGGCCCGACAGATGCCGCAGGAGCAGTAGTGGATACAGATACCTTCAAAACTGCCTATCGCAAGGGATTGGATATTAAAAAATATTTAGAAAATTTCGATTCATTTCATTTTTTTGAAACTGCGGGAGGTCTTATTATTACAGGTCCCACTCTTACAAATGTTATGGATCTAATAATTGTAATAGTGGAATAAACTCGAAAACTATCCATCATTTAATAGCTTCTAATGGCTTCCTTTCATTAAACCTTCATTCGTTTTGTTTAAGCGAAAATTCATATGGTTTAGGAACCTTCACCAAAGGGATTTAGTTATCAATGATGATCCAGGACAAAAATATCCCCCGGATACTAAATAAAAAATGCAGGCACGAAACCTGCACTTTAGGTGACTTTTCTAAAATAAAAAAGCACCAGGTGTGTTTATCCCTGCTTTCGCAAGTCTACTTACTAACCCGATGCTTTACAGGAAACTTCTTTTCTTCTGTTGCCAGATTCTTTTCCATCTCCCATACTGATCAAACCGTTTTACCGATCCTTTCAATATTGTACCACTAAGGTAGATTGCATTTACAAAAATTTCTAATTTTTATGCATTTTGATCTGCACTATAAATACACAGATTTATGCACAATTAAAAGGACTTATTGACAACTATCAACATTCTTCAATGTGCTTCTGTGTATTTCCTGAAGTTATTCAATATTGATTGCCAGCCGCTACGCTGAACTTCAATGGAATGCTCATTTTCAGCTTCAAAGGTTTCAATAATTTTCTTTGTATTTCCAGTCGATTTAAAGGTTATGGATACTTTGCTACTGTCATCAATTTGCATAGGTAATAAGTTTAGGTAAAATAATTTCATCGTATGATCCGGAAAAATCAAATCCGAAGCTTTCATCTTTTGCTTCCATTCTTGAACAAAGCGTCCACCTTCCCTCAAATCATTTTCAGCGTGAGGCGTATACCAGTCATCAGAAGCATTGTTCCATTGCGTGATATGTTCCGGCTTCGCCCAATATTGCCAGACTTTTTCAGCAGGAACATTGATTTCACATTCTATCGTAATAGTTGTCTTATTTCCTTTTTCCATAATAATAATTTAAAGAAAAGCAGGGGTTAAAATAAAAGAGAATTCACCTGATAATTGAAAATGAAATGCGGACGGAACCGAATTTCTTATGCTGTCTTCTCATGCAGTTCATTAATTAATTGTGCTACCAAAGATGTCCATCCTGTTTGGTGGCTGGCACCCAAACCATATCCTTCATCGCCATGAAAATATTCGTAAAATAAGACGAGGTGCTCATTACCAGGCCGCTGGTAAAACTCATTATACTTACCATAAATCCTTCTTTTTCCTTCCGTATCTTTTTGAAAAAGGCTGATAACTCTCTTTGTTAATTCATCGGCTACCTGCTTTAGGTTCATCTTATTACCCGAACCAATGGGACATTCTACCAGCATATCATCCCCATAAAATTTCCCATACTTGCGGATGGATTGGATGATGATATAATTGATCGGAAGCCATACCGGTCCCCTCCAGTTTGAATTACCACCGAAAAGGTTAGATGTAGAATCACCGGGATCATATTGAATACTATATTCGATATTATCTACTGTAACAGAATAAGGATTCTTTTCATGATATTTCGAAAGAGCCCTGATACCTCCTTTCGAAAGAAATTCTTCTTCGTTCAGTAAATGTTCCAAAATATCCTTAAGCCTGTCTCTCGGTACCAATGATAGGAGAATATTATCGCCGTTTCTGCCTTCTTCGTTCGGCCAGAAGCGTTTGTTCTTACGCCGGTAATTCTCAAACCAGGCCATTCTCTTTTTAAAATCACTTAGTTTATCCCGCTTTTCTTTTTGAATAATAGATACGGCAAATAATGAAGTAAGTCCCACAATAGATTGAATGCGCAATTGTATTGGATTAGCTCCTGCAGGGGAAAGGATATCGTAAAAAAACTTATCCGTATCATTCCATAACCCATGTTCGTTGAGCGCTTCCGCAATAAGGACAAAATGCTCAAAGAATTTTGTAGCTGTATCTTCAAAAGCCTCATCTACCATAGCAATTTCCAGCGCCATATCCATCATGTTCAAAGCATACATCGCCATCCAGCTTGTGCCATCAGCCTGCTCCAATACCTGGTTGCCGGGTATTTCAATGCTCCTGTTAAACACACCGATATTATCCAGCCCAAGAAAACCGCCCTGGAAAATGCTGTTTCCACGGGCATCTTTCCTGTTGATCCACCAGGTAAAATTGATGATGAGCTTATGAAATATTTTCTTTAAAAAGATAATGTCTTCCGCTCCTGTCATTGTTTTTTCTATCCGGAAAACCTGTAATGCTGCCCATGCCTGTACCGGGGGGTTTACGTCACTGAAGTGCCATTCATAAGCTGGCAATTGCCCGTCTGGTTTCATATACCATTCTCTCATAATGAGGAGCAACTGGTGTTTGGCAAATCCCGGATCCAGCATGGCCATCGGGATGCAGTGAAAAGCAAGGTCCCATGCTGCATACCACGGATATTCCCACTTGTCTGGCATTAAGATGATATTCTGGTTTTTAAGGTGCTTCCATTCATGATTACGGCCATAGAGTTTGCCATGATTCACCGGAGTAATTCCATCACTTGTGGTAAGCCATCTTTCCACATCATAGTGATAATACTGTTTACTCCAAAGCATCCCTGCAAGCGCCTGTCTTTGAATGTTTCTTAATTCCTCCGGGATTTCTGCCGGGAGAATGGTATCATAATACTCATCAGCTTCAGCCTTTCTTGTTGAAAATATTTTTTCAAAGCCAGGCTCAAAACCATTGGTGAGCTCCTTATTGGAAAGGCGCAGGTAGATGTTTTTTGATTCACCTCCTTCTATCGTAAAATCATAAATGGGTGCAAATTTGGTTCCCGAGGTACTCTTGCGCAGCGACTTTACATTTTTTTTGCGGATGATCCCATCATGAAACGCATCCTTTACAAAAATAGATGCATTAGGAATTCCGGAGACTTTCTCCGTATTTGTTTCATTCTCTGTATAAAACGTTGCTCTGGTTCGCTGGAAATATAAAAAATAAGTGCCCAGCCTTGGATGCGTGGCCTTTACGGTAGTTTTATTGTAATCCGAAATCAGAGGCATTTGATCGAGATTCTTATTGCTCGTCCTGTTGTAAAACCATAGCGTAGGCAATACTGTTATACCAGCGCTTTTTTCATAGCGGTTATGAATATTGATTTTGATAAAAATATCCTGGCTATCTTGTTTGGCATAAGTGATATTTATATCAAAATATTCGTTGTTGTCAAAAACGCCGGTATCAAGGATTTCATATTCAGGGTCCGTTTTGGTCCGTTTACTGTTCTCCTGCCTTATTTTATCGTAGGGGAATTGCTGCTGCGGATACTTATATAAGTATTCCATATAATAATGGGTAGGAAGATTATCAAGAAAATAATATAGTTCCTTAACATCTTCTCCATGATTTCCCTCAGTATTTCCCAAACCAAAAAGGCGCTCCTTCAATATAGGATCTTTGCGGTTCCATAAAGAAATGGCGAAACAAAGGTTTTGAAAAAAATCTGATATGCCTCCCAGGCCATCCTCTCCCCAAATGTAACTCCTGTAATGTGCCTGGTCATAGGGAAAATAATTCCAGGCATCACCAAAATGGCCATAATCTTCCCGCACAGTTCCCCATTGTCTTTCACTCAGGTAAGGGCCCCACTGTTCAAGAGGGACTTTCTTAGGCAGGTTATCCGCCAGCCGTTGATGTTCTGCTGAAATACTGCTTTTCTTGTTCACGATTAATTTCTTTAGCCTATTTATAAATAATATTTATTCTCATACAAGCTAATCGATTAACAGTTCACAATTTGCCCCAAAGGTAGGGGCATTATAATTTTTAGAATGTGGTTATTTGCAAAGTAGTAAAATTGAACAAATATTTCTGGCACCTTTAAAAAATGTGCAAGGAAATATATGTATAAATGCAAATAGCAAATATTGAAATTTAAATAGCTGAATGCAATTAATCGCTCAAATCATCGTGTGATTAATAGTTTGATAACAAATTTTTTCCTGCTTTTGAGCACGATTTAGGCTTTGATCGCGTTCTTTAAATAAAATACTGAATTGTAGTATTTTCGGTTTTGGTTTCCCTGGATCGCATTTTAATTCAGGCCAACTTTACACAACGAAAAATAACCAATGACAAAATTTGTTTTACAATATTCCTGATGAAGAGCTTATCGCTTATATTCATACTGCAAATTTTTGCCATTGGCATCGTCAAAAGCCAGTCATTCACTGCAAGCGACCTGGTTAATTTAGCCGTTTTACCCTCCGGTACCATCGACAAGTATATGAAGAAAAAGGGGTTTGAGCTTTCCTGCAACGAACCGGAAGGCGACACAGTGCTTGCCCGATTCATCCCAAAACCAAAAAGAAACAAAACAGAAGGACCTCCCGGGAAAACGGTTGATGTCCGGTTTGAGCCCGATACAAAATATTATACATTAGATATATTATCCTCAAAGGATTACATTAATAGCAGGAAGAGTCTTTTAAGGGCTGGCTTTTATTGTGCCGATATTGATAATATAAGTAATGAAACACCCATGCTTTTTCAAAAAGCCAACATCACAATTCTCGCCACTACCGGCATACTGGATGGAGTGGAACACTTTTGCTTCATTTTAAAACAGAAAAAAATACCTTCTGAAGTAAACTTTGCGGAGGATTTGCTTCAGTTTGATTCTTTTCAATATCTCTCCAGTTTTTTCGGGAGGCAAAATATAAATAACGATCTAAATTATTTTGCTAAAAATGAATTGAAAAAATGTTCTGTATTGTTTGATGGCACAGGACGAAAGTCAGTATTTGTCTGGGATGATAGCCATAATCTGGATCACCTGTTGTTTATCATAGTAAGTAATAAAATAAATACAGAAGGAGCTGACAAGGATAGCTCCCTGACAAGAAAAACAAGCTGGCCATTTCATAATGGTTTATATACAGGCATGTCGATAAAGGAACTCCTGAAACTAAATGAAATGGACTTTCATATATACGGCAAAAATGCTGACCTGGCATTTATGGTGGTGCCGGAACAAACCGGAAATATTGATTTTACGAAAACTGCAGTCATCCTTAACTGTAATTATTGCAATGACAATATAATGTTTAATAGTGATATGGTAAGTGGGCTGGAAGTTGCGAAGTCAAATTTACCAATGAAGGTTCACGATATTATCGTTTATCCCAATAACTAAATTTCAGGATTTTTCGAACCTTTATTGTAAAAATATCAACCTCCCTCAAATTTGTATTTATTTTATTTTTGAATTGCATTCAGGTTCATGGCGCACCTTATTTCGAAACCTAAGGACTTGTATAATTTAATAGCGGGCTCATTGGATTCCCTCACATGGAGGAAAGGAATATTTCCGGCATTCAATACATCATGCACGTGTTTTTGAATTAAAGCAGTACCATATCCTTTGCCGGCATGGTCGGGATATGTACACACAGCACTTATTTCCACATAGGGATCAGGATGCAATCTCTGGCCTGCCATGGCAACGAGATTTCGTCCTGAGAAAATTCCGGTGTAATTTCCAAACTCAATAGTTCTCCGGGAAAATGGACCGGGATTCGTAAGCTTTGTAAGATCCAGCATTTCTGGTACATGGCGCTTTTTCAAAGGGACTATCTTTTCATTTACCTCTGTTTGCTTTTTTGGATGATTAAATATCATTTGAAAAAGAGTCATCTTGCGGCTAATGTTCCAGAATGGCGGAATTTCAATATTTGCAGCCGTTATCATTACCAACTCTCTTTCTTTAGGAATTAAGTCAAATAGAAGTTTGAATGAGTCTTGATCAAAATCTTTTAACCCCGCAAAGGGCGCAATGTCCGCAGGGAAGTATTTTACATTTTCTGCTCCTTCAGCCATTAGCTTGTTCCCGGAAATTAAAGCCTGCCAAATCGGGTTATCCAGCAAAGGATCTTTCATTGTACAATATTTGAATTAAATCAGTAGGTGCCGAAGTTTTGGCGGAAAAGGAATTTCATCCACGAAAATTCACCAATCAATTAAAACCATTTACGAACTTAGGGAATTATGCATTATTACAACTATGGTGTAAGAAAAGCCATTTGGGCAAAAAAAAACCTGCAGGTAAATGCAGGCATTTTCATGAAATAAAATTAAACCCCGGGAATCAGGTTTTAAAAGATCCTGGATTTAGCATATCATATGCTTGTCAAATAATATTAGTTTTTTATAAGTACCGGACTACAGATTGGGTTCAGGACCTGGTTTGCGTTTTGGTAATTCGTGAATTTGGACTTTTCTTAAATTCTAATGGATGTGGATCACTTATGAAAGGTTTTACCCCTTCATCAAAGCGGGGGCTAAAGGTATTATAGTCATAAAATCCTGCAAATGGTAGTTCTACTAATTTATGCAGGTTCGGAAATTACGGTAATTTATAATTCAATCTCAAAGAGTTTGCTGTGACTAAACGTTATATACGCAAGATAATTTTGTTTTATGCCATTACCTAAAACTTTAAAGTTAGCCGGGGTTAGTACATTTACTATTGAATTAAATATCCCGAATGAGGCCCTAAAAATTGTTTGCTTAACCATTTAACCTGAAAATCAAGCATTTTGCAAAATGCCAGCATCCATTTAATAAATACCAATATTTCCCCTGAATGTAAGAATTATATTGCTTATCTAAATTTCAAGAAATGAAAAAAATTACTTTTTTGCTCATCTCACTATTTACTTTTACAGGCTATGCCAAATCCCAGGGTTGCGTTGCTATCCGCAACATTACAGGCTTTGGCCAATTTGCGCAGTTAGGTTATGGACAATCCACGGATAAATGGATGATGGATATAAATAACCGTTATTTTGAAGCTGACAGGTTTCTTGATGGCAAAAAAAATATTACCCCAAGCGATTTAAGCAGCGGAGTTACACTATATGAGTACACAATGAATTTTGAATTGACCAGGGTTTTGGAAAACGGCTGGAACATCAGCCTGGACTTGCCGGTTACTTCAAATGAAACATACGGAGCGCTTGAGCACGCATCGGGAGATGTTCATTCAACTCATGCTTTCGGGATCGGTGACATTCGTTTAACGGTGTACAAATGGCTGTTGAATTCTGTTACGGCCCGCAAAGGAAATATCCAGGTGGGGCTTGGTATCAAATTTCCCACAGGCGACTACCATACCGAAGATTATTTTTATACCAGTCCTTCCGATAAAACCTATAAGGAGCTGGCGCCGGTTAATGTTGCCATCCAATTGGGAGATGGCGGTACAGGCATTACTACACAACTAAATGCCTATTACATTTTTACCCCAAACATCAGCATCTACGGAAATTTCTTTTACCTTATAAGCCCGAAAGATGTAAATGGAGTAGCAAGCTGGCCTCCCGGACTTCTTTCCCCAGATGCCATAACACTTTTTCACGCTACAACGTATGACGTCAATAGCGTTCCGGACGGTTATACATTACGTGGAGGCGCCAATTTTTCATTTAATAAGTTAGTTGTTACTACTGGCCTACGTTACGAGGGAGCGCCGGCGCATGATTTGATTGGCAAGGATGATGGCCTCAGACGGGTGGGACATATTTTTTCGGCAGAGCCGGGATTTCAATACAAGTTTAAAACGTCATTTCTATATAGCTTCGTTACCCTCCCGCTTGCCCGTGCCACTATAGAAACCGTTCCTGATGAAAGAATGGCGGCCATAACAGGAATGAATTCGATTACACCTGGGCATTTTGCTAATTATATATTTTATATCGGATATACCTTTACGTTTTGATAGTACTTCTCACTCAACTGAGTGATATGTAAAGCATGTAAAAGGCCGCCTGACGGTTATAATTGTAAAAATTGATTCTCCTTAAATATTCTTATTTTAGGTGAATGTTTCATTTTTTAGAAAGCCACTATGCAACCAGCCCGAAGATTAGCGGCCATTCTCTTCACTGACATTGTTGGTTCCACTGCAATCATGCAAAGGGATGAACAAACGGCGGTATCTATGAACAAACGTTACGTTGCTGTTTTGAAAAAATCCGTCTCAGTACATGGTGGTGAAATACTGAATGATTATGGAGATGGAAGCCTTTGCACTTTTTCCAGCGCTACACAGGCGGTAAGATGTGCCATGGAAATGCAGCAGCAATTGCAATCAGAGCCAAAAGTTCCCCTTCGTATCGGTTTGCATGTAGGAGAAATATTTTTTGAAGATGGTAAAGTTTTCGGCGATGCCGTGAATGTAGCGTCCCGGATCCAGTCACTCGGTGTTGGTAATTCAATTCTGTTTTCTTCAGAGATCAACAGCAAGCTGAAAAGCCAGCAGGAATTTAAAAATGTATCTCTTGGCTGGTTTGAATTTAAAAATGTAGATGACCCAATGGAAGTGTTCGCCCTGGCTAATGAGGGTTTGATAGTTCCAAGGAAAGAAGAGATGAGCGGTAAACTGAAAGAGAACCAAAAAAAATCCGGCCGCAGAAAATGGATTATGGCTGCTGCCGCAATTTTATTGCTGACTGCGCTTCTGCTTACCTTCCAGGTTTATTTTCATTCATCCGGATTCTCAGGAGAAAAAACTATAGCTGTATTACCTTTTGAAAATACAGGTGAGCCTGACAGTGAGGAATATATTTCTGAAGGCATCACACAGGACATCATTAATAACCTTTCGAAAATCTCTTCTCTCCAAAAAGTGATTGGTTGGTTTTCGGTGAGGGGTTTTAAAAAGACAACGAAAACCCTGAAACAAATAGCAGATGAGCTCGGTGTAGCTGCGATCCTTTCGGGTACCGTACAGAAGCAGGCTAACAAAACCCATATAATTACAGAACTAATAGAAGCCAATACCAATAAAAGGATTTGGGGTGACAAATTTGAGTATGATAATAAAGACATGTTATCTATTCAATCAAAAGTAGCATCGGAAATAGTTGCGGCCATGAAAGCAAATATTACCCCGGAGGAAAAAATTAATATATCAAAAAAATATAGTGAAAATGTGGATGCCTATAAGTTCTACCGAAAAGGCCGTTTCTTTTGGGACCAGCGGACGACAGCAACAGATGACAGCGCGGAAATTTATTATAAAAAAGCTATTGCGTTGGATCCGGACTATGCATTGGCTTATTCGGGCCTTGCCGATATTTATATTATAAACAACAGCGGCTTGTCGCAGTTAGACGCAATCCCAATTGCCAAACAATATGCAACCAAAGCATTATCGCTGGATAGTACGCTAAGCGAAGCGTTAACAACACTGGGCTTTATCCAGTCAGTATACGATTATGATTGGGCAAATTCAAAAAAAACGCTTAAAAAAGCAATAGCGCTTAATCCCAATTATCCTACCGCTCATTTATATTATGGAAACCTGCTGCAGTATACCGGCGAAAATACAGAGCAGGGAATTATTGAAATTAAGAGGGCGCTTGCGCTTGACCCTCTTGCAGTGAACCCGAATTATGTATTAGGAAGAAATTATTTTTACGCCCGCGAATATGATTTTTCCTACGGTCAGCTTAAAAAAACACTTGCGCTTAACCCTGATGGTAACCTGGCTAAGGGAAATTTTGCATATACTCTTTTAGCAAAAAAAGACTATGCAGAAGCATTTGAAGTAATTAATCAGGTCCCCCGAAAAGAGATCTCGAAAATATTGTATCGGCAGGGCCCGTTGTTGAGTTATGCCTATGCTGTCTCAGGAGATAAAAAGCAAGCAAAAACAGAATTGGAAAAAACGTTGGCAGAAGAACCTGACCAATCTTCCTACCACCTGGCCGCTGTTTACATCCAGCTCGGTGATTATAATGAGGCGTTTAAGAGACTGGAAAAGGCTTATGAGATGCGGGATCTTTGGATGTATTGTGTAAAAGTTGATCCAACGTTTGATCCGATAAGGAATGACCCGCGGTTTAAAGCTTTGCTGAAAAAGATGAACTTCGATTAATTGGTTCTTCTTATAATTATTAATTTTATCTTATAACCACGTTTATCCTTATTACTTTTAGGACACTTCCATGCACCAACATCGCCAGCTTGCAGCCATTTTGTTCACCGACATTGTTGGTTCTACCGCCATAATGCAGAAGGATGAACAGGCGGCCCTGTTAATTAACAAACGCTATGTAGCAGTCCTGAAACAATCGGTTACGGCACATGGTGGGGAAATTCTGAATGACTTCGGCGATGGCAGCCTTTGCACCTTTACCAGCGCTACCCAAGCGGTTAGATGTGCCATGGAAATGCAACAACAGTTTCAAAGCGAACCCAAAGTCCCTTTACGCATCGGTCTGCATGTGGGTGAGATTTTTTTTGAAGAGGGCAAAGTTTTTGGCGACGGTGTGAATGTAGCCTCCAGGGTTCAATCGCTGGGAATTGCCAACTCCATTCTTTTTTCTTCACAGGTAAACATTCAAATAAAGAATCAGCAGGAATTTAAGACAATCTCTTTGGGTAAGTTTCATTTCAAAAATGTGGATGAGGCTGTCGAGGTTTTTGCTTTAACGAATGAAGGTTTCGCAGTGCCTGATAAAAAGAAAATTGAAGGTAAACTCCGGGATAAAAAATCTAAAAAGAATAGAATCATTTCCTTATCAATATTGTGCCTTCTTTTGGTTTTGTCTTTTGTAGCTTATCTTAAATTTTTTCATGACAATGGATTAGGGAGCAAAGAAAAATCAATTGCCATACTTCCTTTTACTGTCATTGGAAAAATGGACGATGATCTGGCAGAGGGACTGGTGGAAGATGTTTTGGTGAATCTCTCCAAAATTAGTGAGCTGGATAAAGTCATATCCAACAGGTCTTCGTCAAAATATATTAATACAAGAGAAAGTCCTGCAGAAATAGGTGCCGAGCTGAATGTGAATTCATTAGTCCTGGGCACCATTCGACAGTTTGGTGATACCATAAGGGTAAGCACCCAATTGATCGAAAGTAAATCAGGAAAAACACTTTGGGCAGAAAATTATGTCCGGGAAAAAAAACAGATCTTCGACCTTGAAACGGAATTAGCCACCCAAATCGTTACTGCCCTTAAGGCAAAACTGACGCCGCGTGAAGAAAAGGGATTATCCAAAAGGTATACTGAAAATGTGGAAGCCTATAAATATTATCGAAGGGGACGTTTCTTTTGGAACCAGGCTGGAAAAGTGGCGTTTGACAGCGCTGAGGTATATTATAAGAAGGCTATAGAACTGGAACCTGATTATGCATTGGCTTATGCCGGCATTGCAGATTGTCATGCCTATAATTTTAAAGGTTTATCACAACTGGATGAGGTCCCCATTGCAAAAGCATATACAATGAAGGCCCTATCAATAGACAGTACATTGAGTGTGGCACTTGCAACCCTGGGTTTTATTCAGCAAAGTTTCGATTATGATTGGAAAAGTTCTAAAGAAACACTGGAAAAAGCTATTGAACTTGATCCCAATAATTCTGTAGCTCATATTTATTATGGCATGGATTTAATACACTCGACTTCTGATAAACGAGGCGCCTTAAAGGAAATGCAAAGAGCGGTTGATCTTGATCCGCTCTCCTTTCAAACCAACTGGATCCTGGCAAGGAATTACTATTTTTCGGGAGAATATGAACTTGCTGAGAAGCAATTCAAAATAACTGCATCATTTACAACTCCGGATCAAAAGTACGTGCCCATGTGGTCATTAGGACTCATTTATTTAAAACAACATCTTTTTTCAAAAGCTAAAGAAATTTTTGATCAGCTTCCTGAAGGTTCCGGAAAGCAACTTGATAATTTCCAACTGATGCAGGCCTATGCATACGCAGTTATGGGCGATAAGGAGAAAGCAAAATCATTATATGACGATACTTATAAAAAGTATGGCGCCACCTGGCATTGGCACTACCGGACATCGCAAATATTTGTTGCGCTGGGAAATTTTGACCAGGCAATAGATGAATTGGAAAAAGGATATGACATCAGGGAAATTCAAGTGTTCTGGATAAAAGCGGATCCGGCATTTGATCCTATTAGAAATGAACCACGATTTAAGGCATTACTTAAAAAAATGAATTTGGGATAAATAAACCTACTTCAAATATATTCTTTAGGCAAAAAATATTTTCATCCTATTTATTTTTGAGATTTGAGCATGCAACAAAATCGCCAACTCGCAGCTATTCTTTTTACTGACATTGTTGGTTCTACAGCCGTCATGCAGCAGGATGAGCAGGCAGCACTATTGATGAACAAACGGTATGTTGCTGTTTTGAAACAATCTGTCGAATCTCATGGAGGTGAAATTCTGAATGATTACGGAGACGGTAGTCTTTGCACATTTTCCAGCGCTACCCAAGCCGTCAGGTGCGCCATGCAAATACAACAGAAATTACAAAATGAACCCAAAGTTCCATTGCGAATAGGCTTGCATGTCGGGGAAATTTTTTTTGAAGATGGGAAAGTTTTTGGCGATGGGGTGAATATAGCTTCGCGGGTACAATCCTTAGGCGTTGCCAACTCGATACTTTTTTCCTCGGAAATATGTAGCAAGATTAAGAATCAACCGGAATTCAAAAGTGTATCCATTGGAAAATTTGAGTTTAAGAATGTGGATGAAAAAATTGAGGTTTTTGCGCTTACCAATGAGGGCCTGGTGGTACCTGATAAGAGGAATATGAAAGGCAAACTCAGGGAAAAGAAAATCAACCAAAAAAGATTCCTGATTCCTTCTGCCATTATTCTACTGGGCATAATTTCATTTTTTATTTACCGTATTTATTATAAATACCCCGGCTTTACAGGAAAGGATAAATCCATAGCCGTATTGCCTTTTGAGACCATTTCTTCAGATTCAGGCAATGAATACATCAATGACGGTTTTACCATTGACATCATCAGCAAGCTCTCCAATCTTTCGGGTCTTTCTATGGTACCGGGCTGGGCTATTGTAAAAACTTTTAAAGATCCGAGGCAGAATATAATTGACATTGCCCATTCATTAGGCGTTGAGGCCATTCTAACAGGCACTATTCAAAAAAGAGGCGATACCTTTCATTTAGTAACAGAATTAACTGACGTGAATAGCGGAAAAACTATATGGAATATGGATGATTACAGCAAGTGGGGGGACGTACTAAAATTGCAGATGGAGGTTGCCGAAAAAATTGCATCATCCCTCGCTGCGCATTTAACAAAGGAAGATAAAAATGGAATTAACAAAGAATATACAAACAATACGGATGCCTATAATTATTATATCAAAGGCAGATATTTTTGGGACAAAAGATCCATTGTAAGTTTTGACAGTGCGGAAGCAAACTTTAAAAAAGCCACAGAGCTTGATCCAAATTATGCACTTGCTTACGCTGGTCTTGCTGATTGCTTTATTTTTAACCAGAAGGGCCTTTCACAAACGGAAGCCATACCTATTGCCAGGGACTATGCCAATAAAGCCCTGAATATTGATAGTACACTTGCAGAGCCACTGGCAACGCTGGGCTTCATACAATCTGCCTACGATTATGATTGGAAAGGAGCGAAGATTACCCTTGAAAAAGCTTTAAAGCTGGATCCTAACTATACATATGGTCATATTTATTATGGCAATCTATTGCAATACACCGGCGAAAATGTCGAAAGAGGAATTGAAGAAATAAAGAAGGCGAGAAGTCTGGATCCGTTATCAGTATCCATAAACTGGGTGTTAGGAAGAAATTATTATTTCGCGGGGAAAATGGACTCAGCTGAAGAACAATTAAGAAAAACAATCGGCATTAGTTCGCAATATCCTTTTGCCAAGGTCACACTTGCTTTCGTTTTACTCAGTAAAAAAAAATATAATGAGGCCTTTGATATTATAAAACAAATTCCATTGGGCGGCAATATCACCAACGCTGAATACCAGGGCACGATATTGAGTTACGCATATGCGATATCAGGTAACATTGAAATGGCAAAAAAAGAATTGGCACTATTGTTAAATGAAAATTCCTTTAAGGGGCATTATCAAATCGCAAAAATATATACGGCCCTAAAAGAATTTGATCTCGCTTTTTCAGAACTTAATAAGGCTTACCAGGACAGAGAAATTACCATGTATTTTATAAAAGTTGATCCGGTATTTTCGCCTCTCAGAAGTGAACCGGCTTTTAATGAATTATTAAAGAAAATGAACCTGGAATAATAACGAGGTGCCTTCATTATGACTTAAAGGAATTTTACGAATCCGAAATTGAGTTGATTCGGCACTCTTCTACCTCTCCTTTGCATGAATAAGATTAAAAATCAAATCTTCATTTTATCTTACTTTGCAATACCAAAATACATGAAGCATTTCCATAACCTTTCAAAATCTAAATGATGAATACGCGTCGCGACTTCTTGCAAAAAATTACTGCTGCAACTATTGCATATCCCTTTTTGAAGCAGGCCGCAGCAGCAAATAAAACATTACAACAAAAACCATATGATGGACCTCAACTGCGGGTAGCCATTATGGGCCTCGGGAATTATGGCACCATGGTAGCTGAAGCTATGCAGGATTGTAAAAAAGCTAAATTGGCTGGCGTAATCAGTGGAACACCATCCAAGATCATAGCTTGGCAAAAGAGGTACCATATTCCTGAAGCGAACTGCTATAATTATGAGAACTTCGATAACATAAAAAATAATCCTGATATTGATGCAGTTTATGTGATTACTCCCAACGGCCTTCATCATGACGAGGTAATCAGGGTAGCCAAGGCAGGTAAGCACGTTATTTGCGAGAAGCCAATGGCGTTAAATGCCAAACAGGGGCAAGAGATGATAGATGCCTGTAAAGCCGCAGGCATAAAATTATTGGTTGGCTACAGGATGCATTTTGAGCCTTATACTCTGGAAATAATTCGCATGCGGAAAGCAGGCGAATTCGGGGAAGTCTTGTTTTTCCAGGGATTGAGCGGCTTTATTATTGGTGATCCCAATCAATGGCGGTTAAACAAGCAGCTCTCCGGAGGAGGGTCCATGATGGATATTGGAATTTATTCGGTTAATGGTTCCCGGTATATGATCGGGGAAGATCCTGTTTGGGTAACTGCCCAGGAAACTAAGAATGACCCGGTAAAATTTAAGGAGGGGGTTGACGAAACCATTCAATTTCAACTGGGCTTCCCCGGCGGAGCAGTCGCGTCCTGCCTGTCAACTTATAGCATGAATAATCTCGATAGGTTTTTTCTTAATGGAATTGACGGTTTTGCAGAATTAAACCCTGCTACCGGGTACGGCCCTATTATGGGACGCACCAAAAAAGGAGAATTGAATCTTCCGCATCCAACTCACCAAACCGTCCAGATGGATGCCATGTCTGAAATTATTTTACAGGGTAAACAGCCTGAAGTTCCAGTTGATGGTGAGGAAGCGCTCAAAGATTTAAAAATTATTGATGCTATTTACGAAGTTGCGGGAACTGGAAAAAAATTGGCTTTATATCTATAAATTATAAAGGAAAGGAAATTGAAAGAATGCAATTCACTCTCTTGAATATTAGACGAAGGCAGATTTTGCAGGAAATAAAAAGTCTTGGTTTGTACCTTTTTCTAATAATTGTCATAATAATTTATATCATTATAATTTCTTACAAACAGTTTGAAAAAGGCCAAAATTCCATTTTTATCATTGTGGCGTTGACTTTGATTTGCTTAAGCCTACAAGTAACCCGCAAGGATAAAACCTTTATTTATAAACATGCAGATCAACCGCATTTACAGATTTTCTCAGAATATCTAGCCCTTACTTTTCCGATAGCAATTACCTCAATTTTTACCAGTGCGTGGTATTGCTACCCCCTCCTTTTGTTATCTTTATTTCTTATCCCCTATTTAAGTTTTACAGTTAGAAAAGTTACCGCATTCAAAAATATCACTTCAGTAATCCCTGCTTCAAACTTTGAATGGATCAGCGGATTCAGAAAAATTTATCCTGTATTTATTGGCTTTTATTTATTGGCTTTGGCCACCTGTAAAGTCAGAGTACTTCCACTTTTGATCTTATGGTTTATCACAGTCATTATTTTATCGTTCTATTCAGAAGGAGAACCAATAGAGATTTTAAGAGAAAGTGGAAAGGTTCCAAAACTATTGCTATTTAACAAATTAATCTTAAATTATAAATGCCTCGTAATATTATACACGCCAATATTATTATTGAATTCCTTATTTAATCCTGATTTTATAATAATAAATGTGCTATTTATTATTATTCAAATCTCTCTCATAACATTTGCCATTTTTTTGAAGTACAGTTCATACGTTCCAAATAAAAGCCAAAAAGGCAATTCTATTTTGATATCCGTTATTGCTTTCACCGGAGCGTTGCCCTATTTTTTACCTATACCACTTATCTTGTCAGTCATCTATTACTTTAAGGCAAAAAGTAATCTAAACCATTACCTTAATGATTAGCATTAAAAACCTTTCTGTAAAATTTGGGAACTTCCGGGTTTTAACTAACGTGAATATGGACTTTCAAAATAAAAAAGTTCATGGAATATTGGGATTAAACGGAGCGGGGAAAACCACTTTTTTCAATGTACTTGCAAAAACTTTGAGACCGGATAATGGAGAAATATATTTGGATGCTGCCCCCATTGTAATAAAAAATACCGCCTACCTTGAAACTGTTAATTATTTCTACCCAGGCATTACAGGTAAGGAATATCTGAAAATATTTCACCTGACTAATTTGGATTTTAATTTGGATTTATTACAACAGTATTTCAAATTACCATTAGACGAATTGATTGAAAATTACTCTACAGGCATGAAGAAAAAACTGGCTCTGCTGGCAGTTCTAAAGTTGGACAGACCGATTTTTATTTTAGATGAACCTTTTAATGGCCTTGATCTTGAAATAAATAAAATCCTGGAAATAATCATTGAAATACTGAGGCAAAAAGGCAAAACTGTCTTCGTTTCATCCCATATTATTGAACCACTTATAACTGTCAGCGATGAAATCCACTTATTGGAGAACCAAATTTTCCGAAAGACTTTCGGGAAAAAAGAATTTAACTCCATTGAAAATGAGATTTTTGGTAAATTGAAACTAGAAGCGAAAGGTATTATTTCAAAGGCAGTTTGATCAATAAAACAATGCTTTTTCCCAGATTATTATATTTTTATATAGTCAAT
>ODAK010000178.1_pt1 | contig 71566 bp, 66 predicted proteins | sample 1539591 | NCBI WGS metagenome assembly ODAK01 (sample SAMEA3539303, study PRJEB22396) | soil metagenome | biome: tundra; feature: field; material: soil | place: USA | collected 2010-05 | depth 0.15 m | reverse complement strand
ATTACGCCGGCGGCGACGCCGAGAAAGTCATCGGCAAGAGCGCTCCCTGGTTCATCCTCGCGGTCATGCTGTTCAGCTACGCCGTGCGGGCGCTCTATATCGAATCCAGCAGTATGTTCGTGCGCGGTGGCGTCTACCGCGTCGTCAAAGAGGCCATGGGCGGAACGCTCGCCAAGTTCTCGGTGTCGGCCCTGCTGTTCGACTATGTCCTTACCGGTCCCATTAGCGCGGTTTCTGCCGGGCAGTATCTCGCAGGATTCATCAAGGACCTTGGGTTGCAATTTCTGCATCGTGATCTGAAGTTTTCTGACGACCATTTCGCTGCCGGATTGGCGATCATCATCGTCGGCTACTTTTGGTGGAAGAACACGCAGGGCATCCACGAGTCCAGCCAGAAGGCCTTGCAGATTATGGCCATCACCACCGTGATGGTGGTGATTTTGATCATCTGGTGCACGATCACGGTTTTGCGGGCCCCGGTTCAACTGCCTCCCAACCCGCTGCACGCCGGCGTAGTTCCGCTGAACAAGGAGTCGCTGGGCTGGCTGGACACTGCATGGTTCAGGCATCTCCCGTTCAAGGCTCTCATCTCGATCATTGCATTCGTCGGGTTCGGGCACTCCGTGCTGGCCATGAGCGGCGAGGAAACGCTGGCTCAGGTCAACCGTGAAATCGAACATCCCAAGCTGAAGAACCTGGAGAAGACCGGGCTCGTGATCTTTATCTACAGCCTGCTGTTCACTTCGCTGGTGTCGTTCTTTGCAGTGATGATCATCCCGGACGGCGTCCGCCCGCAGTACTTCGCGGATCTCATCGGCGGCATCGCCGTCTATCTGGTGGGGCCGACTAGCCTGAAGATCTTGTTCCACGGCTTCGTCGTACTGGTGGGCGTGCTGATTCTCGCAGGGGCGCAGAACACTTCCATCGTGGGCGCGAATGGCGTCCTGAACCGCGTGGCCGAAGATGGCGTGCTCACGGACTGGTTTCAGAAGCCGCACCACCGCTACGGCACCAGCTATCGCATCATCAACCTGATCGTAGGCATGCAGTTGCTCACCATCGTGCTGAGCCGGGGCGACGTCTACCAGTTGGCCGCGCTGTATGCCTTCGGAGTGATCTGGAGCTTCACCATGAAGTCCCTGGCCGTGCTCGTGTTGCGTTTCACCGAGCCGGGCAACCGGGCATGGAAGGTGCCCGGGAATCTGCACATCGGAAAGACTGAAATTCCCATTGGCCTCATTATCATTTCTGCTGTGCTCTTCATGACCGCAATCGTGAATCTGTTCACCAAGTATGAGGCTACGATCGCTGGCATTGTCTTCAGCGTGGTCTTCTTCACGATCTTTACGCTCTCCGAGCACCATGTCACCAAGGAGCGCCACGGCAAGCCCGAGCAACTCGACCAGTTCCGGGTTTACGGCAATCAGGAACTGGGCAGCGGCGCTATGGGTGTGCGTCCCGGCAATGTGCTGGTTGCGGTCCGCGACCCACGGAATCTCTACTACCTCCGGCACATCATCAGCCACACGAACACCGCCAAGCAGGATGTCGTGGTCATGAGCGCGCGCCTGTATCATCGCGAGCATAGTTTCAGTGGTAGTTCGGTGTTTGAGGCGAGCCAGGTGTTCGACCACTACGAGCAGGAGCTTTTTACGGCGGCCGTAGCTGTGGCCGAAAAGGAAGGCAAGCCCATCTCGCTGCTGGTGGTGCCCGCGACTGATGTGTTCGAAGCCATCATGGTGACGGCGCAGCGTCTCGAGTCCAGCCGCGTGGTCTGCGGGCTCTCCAACAAGCTCACCGCCGATGAGCAGGCCAAGCTCACTGGCGACGCCTGGGAACGCCTGCCCGAGCCGCGTCCACGGCTGAATCTGGAAGTGTGCGCTCCGGACGGGACCATTCGCGAGTTTGCTCTTGGACCCCATGCTCCGCGCATGCGCCCGCAGGATGTCGAACTCATGCACCAGCTCTGGCTCAACATCACGGCCGATCCCAAGTTTGCCGGCGCGCACCACTATCACATCGTGGCCCTGGCCCTGGAGGAACTGCAGCGCGAGTTGAGCACCGAACAGCGCGCGCAGCTGCTGCAAAAGTTGCAAGACGAGATGCAGGCTCCCCCCCGCACCGATCTAGATTCGTAAGGAGGTCCCCATGGCGCTCCCCGCAACCAGGGCGGCCTGTTCCGCCGGGTGTTTGTCGGGATCGTCTACTCTCTTACGCAGCGCAGGCTTGGCCGTCTCATTATGCCCGTGCAGGTGACCGCGCATCATCCCAAAGTCTTTTGGGGATACGTCCTGATGGAGCAATCGCAGGCCAGCAGCAAGCTCATCGATCCCAAGCTTAAGGGACTCGCCGAACTGCGCGTGGCCACGCTCGTCGGATGCCCGTTTTGAATTGACATCGGCTCTGCCGTGGGCAGAGCAAGCGGCATCACGACGGAGCAGATCGCGAACCTCAATAACTACCGCTCGAATTTTAATTTTTCCGAACTGGAAAGGCTTGTTTTGGAATACGCCGACGGAATGACTCGGACTCCGGTGGAAGTCTCCGACGCGCTGTTTGCCAAGTTGCGGGAAAAGTTCAACGAGGCCCAACTCGTGGAACTCACGTCGGGCATAGCGTGGGAGAACTATCGTGCCCGCTTCGATCACGCCTTCGGTATCGAAGCAGAGAATTTCGCGGAAGGCGCAATCTGTGCGTTGCCGGTTCGGGCGGGCGGCTAGAGCAGACCCAGGTGGTCCGGGTATTTAGCCTGCAACGCACTGATCAATAGTTCGAACTCGGGAAGACTGCGTAAACTCGCGAGGCACGGATCTTTCAGGAAGTAAGGCCAGCAGGCGAAGCCGGTACTCACGCTGCGCTCCAGCCATTCAAAAGCAGTCTCGCGTCTTCCGGTCAGGGCGAGCGTGCAGGCGATCTGATAATACGTGTGATGCGCGTGGCCGAAAGACCTGGGATTCGAACAGGCATGAGTAACACACTCGATGGCCGCATCCCGATTCCCCATCAAAGCGTGAAGCAGAGCTTGTAAGCTGACGATCAGCGGTTCGCTCGGCACGAGCCTCAACGCTTCATCCATCAGTCGGGTCGCCTCTTTCCAATCCCCAGTCATCATGGCAGGGAACGGAGCGAAGTAGATGGGGTACTTGTTGCCGGGACTCTCTGCCCGCCAGATCTCGATCTGCTGGCGCGCCCGGTCGTAATCCTGGCTCCAAACGTAAACTTGCACGACGCTCGGGCTCACCTCCTTGCGAGGTTGAAACGGACGTCCCCTCTCAAACATCGAACGCGAGTGATCGAGCAGACCGATATGCGCCAGGATGGTACCCAGACGGTTGTAGGCATGCGGCAGGTTGTTCTGCAGGGAAAGAGCGCGCTTGAGATCGGCAATTGCCTCCAGATGCTGAAAGTTTTTCGACGGCCCCCACAGCAGAAAGGCGCGCGCGACGTGTCCCTCGGGAAGATTCTTGTCGATTTCGAGAGCGCGCTGGCAGTGGAACTCGGCCTTCTCCAGCCATATGCTGGCGGGGTCAAATTCGAAATGACGGGTTGCGCATGCGAACGAGAGAGTCGCGTGGGCGAGGGCAAACGCGGGATCGCGAGTCACTGCATTAGTGAGATAATGGCTAGCCTGATCCATCTGCGACGCATCGCCGCTCGCCGTGATGCGATAGCCGCGCATGAATTCCGCATAGGCCATCGGATCGCGGCTATAGCGCTGGCGCTGGTCGGCTTCCGCGGGTATCGTGGGCCGGTTCAGCGCGCGACTGATTCCTTGCGCAACGTCGGCGTCCACGCTGGACAGGCGACTCAAGTCGAGGTCGCACTTCTTTGTGAAGCAAGGGCGATGGAGTTGTGCGTCAAACATCTCCAGCGAGAGTCGCCATTGCCCCTTCGACATCTGCAACGCTCCGTGGACCACGAATCGGACGCCGAGGCGAGAGGCGATTTGCGAAGGAGTTGCTTCGGGAGGCAGGTTCAAAACCGCCGAGGTGGGCAGCACGTCCATGCCCGGCAGATTTCCGAGACGCGATACCAACGCATCCACGAAACCGAGACATAGGCCCTGATCGTCCCCAGCTTTCTCCAGCAGCAACGGCGGCAGGACTGCGATCGACGAGCGATTGCCCCAATCGCTCGCGTCGGTCCTCTTGTCGATGAGTTCCGTAGTTCGCCCAGTTTCAGAGGCTGGATATTGCGCATCGATCACGCGAACAGGGCCGACGAACCGGTAGCCTTTTCCAACGACGGTTTCCAGAAAGCGTGGCTGGTCGGCGCTATCACCCAGGGCCGTGCGAAGCTTTCGCACAACGTTGTTGACGTTTTTCTCCGTGTCGATAAACAGATCGGAGCGCCAGAGTTTCTTGACGATGTCTTCACGGGACACCATCTGCTCGCGCCGCCCCAGCAAGAAGATGAGCAGCTCCATGGGCTTCTTCTCGATCTTGATCCGCTGTCCGAACCGCCGCAGTTCGTAGCGTCCCAAGTCGACTTCGACTTCGCCCGTATTCTTTCTGAGGTGCCCCATAGAACCCCAATTTGGAGCATTATCCACTAAAAATCAATAACTTGCGACGATATAGAGAAGATATCCAAAGAATATCCCGGCTGCGTTGTCCAACTGTCCACTTCACGGGAAGATGCCTCATCACGGTGCACAAAGGAGAAGCTAATGAAACGAAATCTGCTGGTCGTTATGGGGGTCTTTGCGATGTTGTGCTTCGCAGGGCAGCTCTTCACGACCGCCGCACATCCTGGCGCTCACGACAAGAACGCCTTCACCCCCGAAACAATTCCCTGGGGTCCGCCGCCGCCTTTCGTCGCCCCGGGCGCGCAACTCGCCGTAATCGAAGGCAACCCCGCCGCTTCCAGCGGTGACTACACCGTGCGTCTGAAAATGCCAGACGGTTACCGAATTGCGCCGCACTGGCATCCCCAGCGCGAAAACGTCACGGTCATCTCAGGCACGTTCAAGGTCGGCATGGGAGACACCTTCGACAGGGACAAGATGGGATCATTCCCGGCCGGCAGTTTCGCTTTTCTCGATCCCGACATGCACCACTACGCGATGGCCTCGGGCGAAGTCATCGTGCAGGTCCACGGAAGCGCGCCCTTGCAGTTTAACTATGTCAATCCCGATGACGACCCGAGCAAGAAGTAGTAAGTTCTCGGCACTTTCAATCGAATTGGAGGAACCCATGACTGTGGATACGAAAAAACTCGAGCAATTCTTAGGACAGTTCGTCAACGATCTGGGGGCCACCGTTCACGCCGGCATGGTTGTGATCGGAGAACGCCTTGGCCTTTACAAGGCTCTCGCGGCCGGCCCACTCACACCCGCGGAACTGGCCGCCATCACCCGCACCGACGAGCGCTACGTGCGCGAGTGGCTGGCTTCCCAGGCGGCGGGCGGTTACATCACTTACAACGCAGAGACTCGCAAGTTCGGCATGACCGAAGAGCAGGCACTCACCTTGGCGAACGAAGATGGTCCGGCATACTTGCCCGGCGCCTTTGAACTCGCTCTGGGATCGTTGGCCGCCGTCCCGCGCATCACCGAGGCATTTCGCTCCGGTGCCGGGATGGGCTGGGGCGAGCACGAGGACCGCGTGTTTCGCGGATGCGAGAAGTTCTTCCGTCCCGGGTACGCGGCGAATCTCGTTAGCTCGTGGATCCCGGCTCTCGATGGCGTGCAGGACAAACTCGCCCGCGGCGCCAAGGTGGCTGATGTAGGGTGCGGGAAAGGAGCTTCCACCATCCTGATGGCGAAAGCCTTCCCCAAGTCTCACATCTATGGATTCGACTATCACGATAAATCCATTGAAGCGGCGCGGGAGTCTGCCAAGCGTCAAGGCGTAGCGGACCGTGTGACGTTCGAGGTTGCGAAAGCGAAGGAATTCCCCGGGAAAGGTTACGACTTCGTCGCGGTGTTCGACTGTCTCCACGACATGGGAGATCCGGTGGGCGCAGCGGCGCACGTGCGGGTCGCCTTGAGCGACGACGGGTCGTGGATGATCGTCGAACCATTTGCCAATGACGACCTGCAGGACAATCTCAATCCGGTGGGCCGCGTCTACTATTCCTTCTCGACGTTGTTGTGCACGCCTTGTTCCCGATCGCAGGAAGTGGGGATGTGTCTGGGAGCTCAGGCCGGCGAGAAGCAAATGCAGAAAGTTGTCCATTCCGCCGGCTTCAGCCGATTCCGTCGGGCGACGCAAACGCCGTTCAACCTGGTGTATGAGGCGAGGCCATAACGAAGCGCTCCACGCTGAGATGCCTTTCGCCGATGAGAACAAAAATGGCCCCGGCTATCTGGCCGGGGCCACAGCTTGTGCAGACGCGTTCTAATTAGCTGTGCATTTCTTTCGCGCAGCAACTCTTGGCCGTCTTCTCGCTCTTCATGCCGGAGCAGCAGCCTTTCTCGCCATCCTTGCCGCACTTCCCGGCGCAGCACGCGGCTGCCGTCTTGTCTTTGCCGCAGCTATCTTTACTGCAATCATCTTTGCAGCACGAAGCTGCGGTCTTGTCCTTGTCGTTCTTCATGCAGGCCATGGCATCCTTGCCGCCGCTGGACTTCGCGTCCTTCCCGGCGCAGCACGAGGCCATCTCCTTGCCGTCTGCGGCCTTCATGTCGCCCTTCATGTCATGACGCGCGCAGCAGGCGTGTGCATCCTTCGCGTCGGTTGCGGCCATCTTGTCACAACACCCACACTTCGCCTTGTCCGCGGGCGTGGTGCTTTGCTGCGGTGTGGCAGGTGTGGTTTGGGTTGAGGTTTGGGCCCACGTCGCGACGGTCAGGGCCAGGATCAAGGCAAACATTTTGTATCGCATGATGGAAGTCTCCTAATTGGTATGAATCGCAGTTGCGGGCTCACGCCCGATTCAAAAGCATGCAGACGTCAACGACCTGAACTGTCTGCTTTTGGAAAGGATTGCGCCTCTGGCGCGAGGGAAGGACTCAGATGCGAAGCACTGTGCTTCGTACAGAATAAAGCTGAAAGGGATTGTCGCAGGTAGCCTCGATGGCGGCGCGGGTTCGACCATCGCGGTGCTGCTCCGAGATCACCACAGGCACGCCTTCTGAACCGGGTCGCACGCGGGTGCTCGCGGCAGGCAGTGCCGGCTGACTTTGCGGCGCTTGTTTCGCGCAACAGGGGTGCTGCTCGCAAGGCACCTCGGCAGGGTAAGGAATGACCGCCGCAGGAAGGGCAAGTCTCGAATGAACTCCTGGGCAGCAATCATGATCGTGCATGCTGGAAGAAGGCTCGACCGGCTTCTGCTCCACCGAAGACGCGGGTTGCAGCAGAGACGCAAAAGCTACGGGTACGCTCCACAGTGCAAGCGATGCGAGTACAACACCGGCGATGAATCTCTTCTTCATCAGTCCGCTACAGCGTGACACTGCAGCGACTTGTAGTCTGTGATTTGCATCACAGGCCGGGGTGAGCGTTAGCTTTTGAGAAGATTCTCGAGCGACGCTCTCAGCGTGCTGAAACGAAAGGGATATCCACTCATCACCAACTGTGTCGGTTCGACACGCTGGCTGCCCAAGAGCACGGTTTCTCCCATTTCGCCGAAGGCAAGCTTCACCACGAAGGCTGGCACAGGAAAAATCGCGGGCCGCGCGAGCACGCCGGCCAGCGTCTGGGTGAATTCCGCATTCGTGACTGGCTTGGGCGCGACCATGTTCACCGGGCCTTGCAGCAGATCGCTCTTCAGAATGTGGTGAATCGCGCCCACCATGTCCTGCACGTCAATCCAACTCATCCACTGTTGCCCGTCGCCGATCTTTCCGCCTACGCCAAGCTTGAACGGCGTCAGCATCTTTCCCAGCGCGCCACCGCTTGGGCTGAGCACAACGCCAGTGCGCATCTGCACGGTGCGAATGCCTGCGTGAACAGCCGCCCGCGTCGCTGCTTCCCACTCGCGGCACACGTCAGGAAGAAACCCAATGCCCGGCGCACTTTGCTCAGTCAAGACCTCGCTGCCGCGGTCGCCGTAGTATCCAACTGCCGAACTGCAGACGAATACCTGCGGCTTGTCCTTCGCATGCGCCAGGGCTTCCGCCAGAGCGGACGTTCCGATAACCCGGCTGTCGCGGATCTTACGCTTCTTCTCGTCCGTCCAACGTCCGACAATACTCTCGCCCGCAAGGTGGACGACCGCGTCGAAGCCAGAAACTGCCTCAGGCGTTATCGACTTCTCGGGATCCCACGAGATCTGATCCCCGCCCTTGGCGAGGCCGCGAACGAGGCGCGTGACTTCGTATCCCCGGGTTTTCAGAGGAGGAAGGAGGGCAGTGCCGATTGGCCCGGAAACGCCGCTGACAAGAATTCGCGAAATCATGGCTGACAGTTTGCACTCTATCAGCTTGCGGCACCGCGAACCAAACCGGGGAGGAATTCGAAGGATTCAAACGATCTGAAATGCGAATCCGGCGCACTGCAGGATATCGCCCAAGCACAACGGAGCTGGAGTTCCATCGGCCAAGCTATAATCGGCAGCGCGTCCCGTTGTCCCCTCCGCCCGGAGCCCCTTCCTCGCGGGCTATAATCGTGCATGGCGAGCTTGCGCCAACAGATCGCTACCACTGCCCTCACGCTGACCAAGTTCCGCGACTTGATGAAGCGGATGCAGGAGAACCGTCCCCAGGACGATCTCACCATCATCAAGAAGGCCTACGACTACTCCCTGAAGAATCACGAAGGCCAGATGCGGGCCTCAGGCGAACCTTACCTGGTTCATCCTTTGGAAGTTGCTCTTGTCCTTGCTGAAATGAAAATGGACCCGGTCGCCGTGGCCGCCGGACTGCTTCACGATTCGGTCGAAGACACGTCGGTGACCATCGTCGACATCCGCAAGGAATTCGGCGAGCAGGTGGCTCACATCGTCGAAGGCGTCACCAAGATCAGCAAAATTGATTTCGCCACGCGAGAAGAGCAGCAGGCCGAAAATTTGCGCAAGATGATGCTGGCCATGGTCGACGACATCCGCGTGGTGCTCATCAAACTAGCCGACCGCCTGCACAACATGCGCACGCTCGAGCACCTTCCGCCCGACCGCCAGCACAAGATCGCCGAAGAGACGCTGGAAATATACGCGCCCATCGCGCACCGTCTCGGTATGGGCAAAATTCGCGGCGAACTCGAGGACCTGGGATTCCGCTTCCTCGATCCCCTGGGCTACGAGCAGGTGGAAAAATCCGTCAATGCCCGCCGCAAAGAAGGCGAGGCTTTCCTCGCCAAGATGCAGACGACGATTACCGACAAGTTGAAAGAGGCCGGCATCCAGGCGCGCGTGGAAAACCGCATCAAACGGCTCTACAGCATCCACAAGAAACTGCAGCGCCAGCGCATTTCCGTCGACCAAGTCTACGACTTGTGCGCCATGCGCGTCATCACGCGTTCGCTGCAGGATTGCTACGCCGTGCTCGGCATCATTCACAACCTCTGGCGGCCGGTCCCGGGGCGCATCAAGGATTTCATTGCCATGCCGCGTCCCAACTTCTACCAGTCACTGCATACCTCGGTGATCACCGAAGACGGCACGCCGTTTGAGATCCAGATCCGCACCGAGGAAATGCACAAGATGGCGGAGGAAGGCATTGCCGCCCACTGGAAATATAAGGACGGTCCGGTTTCAGCACAAGATGAGCAACGCCTCGCATGGTTGCGGCAGGTGGTCGAGTGGCAGCGCGACGTCAGCGATCCCAACGAATTTCTTTCCACGCTGAAGGTCGATCTGTATCCCGAAGAGGTTTACACGTTCACTCCCAAAGGCAAAGTCGTTGTCCTGCCGCGCGACGCCACGCCCGTCGACTTCGCCTACAGCGTGCACACCGAGGTCGGCCACACCTGCATCGGCGCCAAGGTCAACGGACGCATGGTGCCCCTACGCCACAAACTGCACTCCGGCGACATTGTCGAGATCCTCACGCAGCCTGGACACAAGCCCAGCCGCGACTGGCTTGGCCTGGTCAAGTCGTCCCGCTCGCGCAATAAGATCAAGCACTGGCTCAATGTTCATCAGCGCGAGCGCGCGATTGAAATCGGACGCAAGCTGATCGAGAAAGAAGCGCGGAAGTACCGCATCGCGCTCAAAGAACTGAAGGACGAAGAATTACAGCGCGTCGCTTCCGGTTACGGTCTGGGCAAAGCCGACGACCTCATGTCCGGCATCGGCTATGGAAAATATTCTGCCCGCCAGGTGCTCGCGCGCCTTCTGCCGGCGGGAGCCACGCACTCCATTGCAGGCGACATCGAATCCGAGGGCCTGACATCGCAACCCGGCGGCATCGCCAGCGTCGTGCGCCGGGTCTTCGGCGATCACAATGCCATCACTGTCCGCGGCCAGGGCGACATGATGGTCTACCGCGCCCGCTGTTGCAATCCGATTCGCGGAGAAAGCATCGTGGGCTACATCACGCGCGGCAAAGGCGTGGCCGTGCACTCCATCCACTGTCCCAACGTGACCAATCTGATGTACGAGCCCGAACGCAAGATCGATGTCGAATGGGCCCGCGATGAGAGCACTCCGACCGCCTATCCCGTGAAGCTGACGGTTTTCTGCGACGACCGCTTCGGCATGTTGAAGAGCATCACCGGAGTGATCGGCGACGCCAAGAGCAACATCCGCAACATCACCGCGCATACTTCGAATAGCCAGGCCAGCGTGGAAGTCGTCCTCGACATTGCCGACCTGAAGCATCTCGAACAGATCATCGCCGGCCTGCGCAAAATCCCTGGCGTGCACGAAGTGCAGAGGCTGCAGAAAATCTAGAAGCTTCGCGCCGACTCAGAAGCTGTCATCCTGAGCGAAGCGAAGGAACTATGTAATCCCAGCCACCTGCATAGATCCTTCGCGGCAGAAAACGCCGCTCAGGATGACAACGCAGTAGGATTTCCCCTGTGTTACTCTGAGCCCTCTGTGGTTTATTCGTTTTGAAATGGAGCACAGAGGACTGCCTTTATGCGCGAAATCATTTCCACCAAAGACGCCCCACAAGCCATCGGCCCGTACTCTCAAGCCATCAAAGCCAACGGATTCATCTTCACTTCGGGTCAAATTGCGATCGATCCCGCAAACCAGCAAGTCATCACGGGAGATGTTGCCGCGCAGACCGACCGTGTCCTGCGCAATCTGTCCGAGATTTTGGAAGCCGCCGGCAGCGGCTTGGGAAAAGTTGTTCGGTCGACCGTATTCTTGAAGAGCATGTCGGACTTCGCCGCCATGAACGCTGTTTACGGCAAGTACTTCAGCACCGCGCCACCTGCGCGCTCCACGGTCGAGGTCGCGCGCTTGCCCAAAGATGTGCTGGTGGAAATCGACGTCATCGCGCTGGAGTAGCGCCGGCATCCTGCCGGCTGTCGCGAGGGCACCTTGCCCTCGCGCCCGTCACGAGGGAAGATGCTTGCAGTTCTCGGCGTTTATGATTTTGATTTGCAGGTCTTATGGGTGAAGGAGTGTCTATGACGAAGAACGCAATTCTTGCAGCCGTTTTGATTACCGTGGCGTCGCTAGCTCTCGCGCAAACGCCCACCCACAAACCTACTCAGGTCGTCCGCCCCAACACCAACGCTCCTACCAAAGTCACCGGCGACGGCGTGAAAACCGAATCCGGCCTTCAGTATTGGGACATCAAGGAAGGCCTCGGCCCCCTCGCCAAAGCGGGAGACCACGTAAAAGTCCACTACACCGGATGGCTCACCACCGGAAAGAAGTTCGACAGCTCAGTCGGCACCAATCAGCCTTTTGACTTTACGCTCGGGCAGGGTGAGGTCATCAAGGGATGGGACGAAGGCATCGCCGGCATGAAGGTCGGCGGCAAGCGTCAACTGCGTATCCCACCCGAACTGGCCTACGGCGAGGCGGGACATCCGCCGCAGATCCCGCAAAACGCCACGCTGATCTTCGACGTGCAGCTGGTCGCGATCAAGTAGAAATGCCTCGTTCGGGGGACACACAGGATCATAGGAGGGAGCCAAAGCTCCCTCTGTGAACTCCGTGTCCTCTGTGGTGAAGCGGTTCTTACGCCTTGACGACTTTGCCGCTGCGCAGGCAGGACGTGCAGACGCGCATACGCTTGGTGGCCGCGCCCACACGGGCGTGCACCGGACGCAGGTTGACGTTCCAGCGCCGCTTGGTGACGTTGTGCGCGTGGCTGATGCGGTTTCCCGCTTGCGGCTTCTTGCCGCAGATATCACATTGTTGTGCCATGACGACTCCCAGAAATTTCAATACTTGTAGGGCAAACCTAGATTTTACAGGAACTTGGCCGAATTCGGCAATGCCCGGGCGGTTGCCCAAAAACAAATCGGTCGCAGGGTGCCGTGTTCCCGTTGCACCGCGGACCCGTCTAGAGTCTAAAGCGCCGGTCTCCGCGGACAACGACTTTGTATCACCTGTCTGTTGCTTCAAATGGGGAAACACTCCCGCCCTCCTCATGCGATACTTACTCCATGCAGTCCCCGCTCCAAGCCGCCAGCGCGGCCACCGATCCGAAGTCGGTGAAGGTGAACCTCACGACGGGTACTGGCGTCGACATCGAGTGGAACGACGGCCACGTCTCGCACTATAACTTCGTGTACCTGCGCGACGCCTGTCCGTGCGCGATGTGCGAGGACGAACGCGGCAAAGCTGGACGCCGCCCGGGCGATCCCGTCACCGCTGCTCCGGGCGCGCTGCTGATTTTCAAGCCCAACGCCAAGCTCCTGTCCGCCGAAGGCGTGGGCAAGTACGCCATCAAGTTTTCGTGGAACGACAGCCACGATTTAGGACTCTACTCGTGGAAGTTCCTGCGTGAAATCTGTCCCTGCGCCGAGTGCAAAGCGGCGCAGGCAAAGGGTTAACGTCGGCCGCCGAGCCTGGTTAGTAAGGAGAACTGTTCGACTAAGCTCGTTCGACCAAACATGTTCGGCCAAACATGAGTTCCACCACCCCACACTCCGGCGTGCAATCCGTGGTCAACGAACTGCTGGCGGATCTTCACGCCAAGGGCGGCTGCGAGAAAATCGGACTCACCCGCGAATCCTTCTGTGTAATCCTCTGTGAAGTCGGCTCGAAGCACGCTACGGAGGCGACGTCCGAATCGGAAATTCGCACGTTCTTCCTGAGCCTGCGAGTCGACGAACTCGCGCTCGCCCGCGCCTGCGCCGCCGGTATCAACGCCGCCTGGGAAATTTTTCTCACGCGTTTCCGTGAAAAGCTCTATCTCTCGGCCCTGCGCATCGCGCGGGAAGACTCCGCCGCGCGCGAACTGGCCGACACCCTGTACGCCGATCTCTACGGCACCAATACCCGCGAGGGGCAGCGCGTCTCCAAGCTCGCTTCCTACACCGGACGCGGATCCCTCGAAGGCTGGCTGCGCACGGTTCTAGCCCAGGAATACGTCAACCGCTACCGCCGGACGAAGCGCCTGGTAAGTCTCGACGAGGAATCGGAAGAAGGCGTCCAATTCCGCGCCCCCGATCCGGAGCCGCTGCCACCGGCGGCCGACCACCGTTTAGCGCAGGCCACCGACGAGGCCCTCGCCGCGCTCTCTGCTGAGGACCGCACGGTGCTGAGCGCGTATTATCTCGATGGCCGCACTCTGGCTGAGATTGCCCGCATGCTGGGCGTCCACGAGTCGACCATCAGCCGCAAGATCGACAAGCTGGCTAAGTCCTTGCGCAAGCAGATCGTGGCAGCCCTGGGGCGCCGGGGCATGTCCCGCCGCCAGGCCGAAGAGGCCCTCGAGGTCGACGTTCGCGACCTGCAGGTGGATATTCGCCGCAGTCTGGCGCAAGAAACGTCCCCTCCGGCGTTCTCTGAGAAGAGGGTAGAAGCACGGGCAAGGGAAGGTCCGGGATGACGGTTAACGAGAAGGTAACCCCGCGTTGAATGACGCAAACAAGGAGCTTAACCGAGCAAGCAAGAAGCCAGGAGCTAGTAGCTAGAAGCTGCAATGCAAAACGTCCCCAAAATCGTGCGCGATCGCCTGCAGGCAGCACCGCCCGCCGTCAATCATCCTGACGCGGACCTGCTGACGGCCTTCGCCGAACGTTCGCTGCCCGATCGCGAACGCACCGTCGTGCTCGAGCACCTGGCCCGCTGCGGCGATTGCCGCGGCATCGTGGCGCTTTCCCTACCCGAAGTTGAGTCCGTTCAAACGACCGTCCGCCCATCCCCCAGTGGATGGCTGACCTGGCCCGCTCTTCGCTGGGGATTTGTCGCGGCTGGGGTTGTCGCCGTCGCATCGCTTGGGATACTGCAATTTCAGCGGCGGGCCCAGCATGCAACGACGGCTTCGTCTCTGAACCAATCCGCACCTGTCGAGATCGCGGCCAACGAACCCAAGAAGGAAGTGGATCGGTTCGTGGCTCCGACCGCCAAGGCCGAGAAACAAGAGAAACTCCAGGAGCCCGCCACGCCAGCCTTCGCCGATTCTGTCAACGGTGCCGTTGTGGCTGACGTCGAGAAGAAGAACACCTTTCACGGAGAGGCGCATGCGGCACGCATCTCCCCGCCCAAGGCTGCGGTTGTTGGCGGCAACGCGGGCGCGACTGTCGGCGGCCCGCTACCTCACGGCATGAGACTTTTGAATCAATACCAGCAGCAGAACAATGTCCAGAATCAGATTCCTGCTCCCGCGCCTCCGGCGTTCGCGAAGCAGCACGCCGAGGATATGCCTGTGAGTGGGCGCGTCCCAGCAGCGTCTGAGGCTGTGGACGTATCGGGTGCCGCGACCGTGGCCGCCACACACGGTGCGAACCTCGACGCCCAAGTCGCCGAGAGCAAGCCCGCGGTTCAAACGCCCTCTAGTGCGTATTCCTTTGACACCCTCAGCAGGGCGAAGCCGCCCACCACCCAGACCGCGCAGGAGCAGGCGCTCCTCAGGCTGCGAGACCATGCAGCCCCCGGCCAGATCGGCGGTTTTGTGGTCGATTCCTCTGGGGCCGCAGTGTCCAATGCTCGAGTTACGATCACTCCCTCCAAGCAGGGAAAGCCCACTACCGCTGTGACCGACACTCGAGGCGAGTGGCTCATCGCCGGCATTCCCTCGGGAAGCTACAAGGCAGAGGCCGCGGCGCCGGGTTTCACAACCAGCGTCCTCGCCCTGAACTACGATGCCAATCAGCCCAAGGCCTTCGCCTTCACATTGAGCCCCGGCAGCGTCTCAGAAACCGTCGAGGTTGCGGCTGCGGCACCTCAGCTTCAGACCGAGACGGCCAAGATCGGAAGCACAATCTCTAGCAACGCGATCAACCAACTCCCGGTAAGTGGGCGTGATGTCGCGCAGATGGATGCCGTCTCTCCCGCCCTGCAGCCCCGCTGGGCCGTCAACGCCGCTGGTGCCCTGCAGCGCTCCTTCGACCGAGGGAACACCTGGCAGACTGTCGACGTCAATGCGAGCCAGTCGCTGAGGGCAGAGGGTCTTCAGGTTTCCAAGACTTCCAGCGCGAAAGCGAAAGATGCTGGCAAGGCCTCGAAGAGCGACGCAGCAGCGCTTACCTTCCGGGCCGTTTCAGAAGCTGGCGCAGACGTCTGGGCCGGTGGCTCCGCCCGAGCCCTCTACCACTCGCAGGATGCCGGCAACCACTGGACTCGCGTCTTCCCCGCCTCGGGAGGCACCGTGCTCACCGGTGACATTCTCACCCTGGAATTCCCCGACCCGCAGCACGGCAAGCTCTCCACCTCGACCTCGGAAGTCTGGACCACCGCCGACGCCGGCCAAACCTGGCAGAAGCAGTAGCCCTGACTTTCCCAGTCGTGCCCCTGCAATTCCTCCTAGGTTACTTCGGTCAGCCCAAACTTAGCTCTGCGCTAACTAAGTTACCAAGGTGACGTTTACACAAAATGGGGGGACTTTTAATATCCATCTCGTGGTTTGGCAGTTCTGGGGGAGGGCTGCTAATACCGAGGCGTCCTGGACTGAAAAGTCGAGGACGCTTTTTATTTTGGTCCTCGCCACGCAGCGATTCACCCTCGGCGTCCAAGTGCGCCAAGTCGGAGTCACTCGGAATCCTGCCGTCCGAACTCGCATCTTCTGAAAATGCTTTGTCTGGTGTGTCCCATGCCGCTTCTGGCAAAGGTCCTCGGCCTGAACCTCCTTTTGCGACCTTCCCACCTCCCCGGCATCTAATTCCGGTGTTACGATAGTAGGTTCGGACCCCATGACGGGGACGCACTTATACCGATCGCAGGCCCGGCAGCGCCGCCCGATGGAGCGTCTCGCCGACAGCGCGACGTTTACAACCAGGAGAAAGAAAATGGCAGGTAACGGAATCGTCGAAGTCACCGATGCGAACTTCGACCAGGATGTTTTGAAATCGGACAAGCCCGTACTGGTGGACTTCTGGGCAACCTGGTGCGGCCCCTGCCGCGCCATCGCCCCGATCGTCGAAGAACTGGCTACTGAGTTTCAAGGCAGAATCAAAATCGGCAAAATGGATGTTGACTCCAACAGCGCCACACCCATGCGCTACAAAGTCACCGGCATCCCCACGCTGCTGGTATTCAAGGGAGGCCAGGTGGTCGAGCAACTCGTCGGCTACCGTCCCAAGGACGCCATCGCCCAGGCCCTGAACAAGCACCTCGGCTAGATCGCAGATCGCAATGTTTTGGCAAGACCAACGCCCGGGAACCATCCCGGGCGTTTTTGTTTTCGCGGAGCCCCACCGCAGGGCTAAAATGCTGGGCGATGCGCCACCCCTGCCGCAAAGTCATCTGGATCGCAATCGTGTTCGCGGCGTTTTTTTTCGTCTCTGCCAGTACCCGAGCAGATGATGTGCAGCAGCATCTCCGCGATCAGTATCAGGGCAAGACGCTGCTGCTCCGCGGCTTTTATACAGGCGACAAACTGCACTACGACCCTGCGGGTGCACTCGTCGGAAGCGCCACGCCCGGTAACTGGACCACGGATGGCGTCGTCTTCCTGAACGACATCCACATTTCGGGCAGTCGCTTGACCATCAAGGCACGCCGCCTGGTCGTTTCGTCATCTCATCGGACGCTGCTTGCTGACACTCCGAAGAACCAGAAGAAGACTTCACCTCTCAAAATCGAAGCCGAGTTGGGCTTGCGGAATCCCTCTCCCGATCAAGCCGACGCCGCGATGTCGAAGATATTTCTTGCACAGCAGGATGATTTCGTGGCCTTGGTGCCCGATTATTGGAAACCCTGCGTTCGTTCGGCACTGATCGGCAAGGATCCATATTGTCATTTCTCTCCGGAGTTCCTGTTGATCCCCGGAACCCAATCCTCGGATAGCAATACTTCGACTGCCGCAGCCACACCTCCGCCGCTCCTCTTAACCGGTCCACTCTCTCGCGTCGGACACGGCGTCAGCCCTCCGCACCAGATCTTTGCCCCGGAGCCGCAGTTCAGCGAACCCGCGCGCAAGGCCAAATACCAAGGGACCGTCGTTCTAGGGCTCGTCGTAAACGAGGACGGCCTCCCAACGAACGTCCATATCACGGCTCCTCTCGGATATGGTCTCGATGAGAAGGCCGTGCAAGCCGTCCAAACCTGGAAGTTCAAGCCAGCGCAGAAAGACGGCCAGCCCGTGCGTGTCGAAATTGCGGTGGAAATAGACTTCCACCTGTACTGAAAAGAAGGGAATCGCGAGATCAAGAACTGAGTACTGAGTACAGGGTACTGAGTACTGCTAATACTTCCGCAGCACCCCAATCACCCGCCCCTGCACATCCACCGAAGCCGCCGGCACAATGATCGGCTTCATGGTCACATTCGAAGGCTGCAGCCGGATGCTCTCCCCCTCGCGGTAAAACCGCTTCAGCGTCGCGTCGCTCTGATCCACCAGCGCGACCACGATATCTCCGTTATGCGCCGTGCGCGCTTTCTCGACCAGCACATAATCGCCGTCGAGGATCGCCTCATCCTGCATCGAGTCGCCCCGCACTTCGAGCACAAAGACTTCTTTCGAGCGCACAAAATCCGCCAGCGAAATTGTCTCCGGATTCTCCACCGCTTCGATCGGCTGTCCGGCCGCGATGCGCCCCAGCAGCGGCAGCACGAGGCCCGTGTTCACGCTCATCGCCTGCTTCAGCCGCCCCTTGGGAGGCAGCAGATCGATCGAGCGGCTACGGTTGTAGTCGCGCGTCAGCAGTCCCTTCTTTTCCAGGTTTGTGACGTGCTTGTGCACCGTCGCCAGTGAGGTCAGCTCCAACCCTTTGCCGATCTCTTCAAACGACGGAGAATACCCATGCTCCGCCACGAATCGCGAAATAAAGTCATACACTTCCCGCTGTCTGCGTGTGATGGCCATGCCGCCATTATTGGCGAACAGAAGGCGAAAAAGCAAGTAGGAAGTTCGGATCACCACGACCTGCGCAGGTACAAGGTACAGTGTGGGGACAGGATGACTTATTTGGGCGGGCGCCTTCGCCCGTCCAGGCGGCCCAGGTTTATCGGGCCGCAGCTGCGACTCTCTCCACGATCGCTACTGCGGATGCGTCAAGAGTGCCGCCACCCTGAAACTTTTCCCCCTCACGCGACTCCAATCCGTTAGCCCAGATATCTCGTACTTAAGAAGGGGAAATAAAAATGCCATCATCGATTCGCCTGGCTCTGACTCTCGCGGCCGCGCTCCTCGCCACCACGGCCTGCAACGCCAAAGCCAATCCAGCGACTGGTCCAGTCCCCGCGCCCGCGCAAGACGCTCCCCGCGCCACCGCACCGGGCAAGCAAACCGCCGTCGTTTCCGGCGGATGTTTCTGGGGCATCCAGGCCGTCTTCCAGCACGTGAAGGGCGTGATCTCGGTGACCTCGGGCTACTCCGGAGGCTCCGCCAAAACCGCCGAATACGAGATCGTCAGCACCGGTGAAACCGGACACGCCGAATCCGTCCAGATCGTCTACGATCCCTCGCAGATCACTTACGGTGAACTGCTGCGCGTCTTCTTCTCCATAGCGCATGACCCCACACAACTTAACCGCCAAGGCCCCGATGAAGGCACGCAATATCGCTCCTCGATCTTCTACAGCACCGACGAGTAGAGACGCATCGCCGAGGCCTACATCGCGCAGTTAGGCAAAGCGAAAATATTCCCGCGCCCGATCGTCACACAGGTTGTGCCGCTACAAGCCTTCTATCCAGCCGAGGCCTATCACCAGAACTACGCCACTTTGCATCCGAATCAGCCGTACATCGTGTTCAACGACGCACCCAAGGTCGAGCACCTCCGCCAGGAATTCCCCGACCTCTACACCGGAAAGTAAAAGGAGAGGCCGATGTTCGAGTCCGATCTCGACAGCCAAACGACTCATGTGGGGACAGCCGCCACCGGCTGTCCGGCCGAGCAAAGCTCGGCTGCGCCGCCACCGAATATTCAACGGAGGGCGTTTCTCGCGACATCATTCGCTACGATTGTGGGCCTCGTCTTGTGGCAATGGAAACGGCCCGCCGTTTCAAACGCCGCGCCTGATGCAGTTCCCGAGCCCAAGGACGTCACCGTCGTCTTGTTCTCCGACTCCGGCCAGCGCCTGAAAAAAGTCGCGACCACGAAGGTCATCAAGACTCCTGACCAATGGCGGCAACAACTCGGCCTTGGCGTCTTCGACATCACGCGCAACGCCGACACCGAAATCGCCTTCACTGGAAAATACTGGAACCTGCACGACAAAGGCATCTACCGCTGCATCTGCTGCGACAACGCGCTTTTCGATTCCGCCACGAAATTCGAATCCGGCACAGGATGGCCGAGTTTCTGGGCGCCCATCGCTGCCGAGAACGTAACCGAAATCCGCGACTCGACTTTCGGCATAGCCCGCACCGCAGTTGCCTGCACCGAATGCGACGCTCACCTCGGCCACGTCTTCGACGACGGCCCGGAACCAAGCCATCTCCGCTACTGTATGAACTCGGCCGCCCTGCGCTTCGTGAAGCAGACATAGCGAGATTCCAACGAAGTAGCTCCGTCCACATACGCAAATCCGACACGGTCCCGGGGGACGTGCGAAAATAGCCCGGCGTTTTCAACGCCGGGTTGCTCTCATGGCTACGGAACCGCGTCCCGGATGGGACGCCTGAAAGGTCACACTCCTCCGCCGCACAATATAATCTCCAAATGAACTCCTCCCTCCCCACCTTCCGCGAACCCACTGCCGTCGAAAAACTTTTCAACCGCACCTTCGGATTCCTCGTCGGACTCGGTCTGGGCCCCTCTCACATGTATCTGCTCCAAGTTCGCGGACGCAAAACCGGTAAGCTCTTCTCCACTCCGGTCGATCTGCTGGAACTGCAGGGCAAGCGCTACCTGGTCGCCCCGCGCGGACGGACGCAGTGGGTGCGCAACGCCGAAGCCGCCGGAGAAGTCACATTGAAGAAGGGAAGTACGCGCCAGAAATTCCATCTGCGTCCAATTCCCGATGCCGAGAAGCCACAAATCCTGAAGGCCTATCTAGATACTTTCAAGCGTGAAGTGCAGCGCTACTTTTCGATTCCGGCAGGTTCGCCACCGGAACAATTCGCAGCACTCACCACAAGTTATCCGGCGTTCGAACTTCTTGCAGATTGATTTCTTCGCATGCAGATCACAGAAATATTCTGAAATAATTGTTGTTTTTCCTCTTGCACAAAACTTAAAGTTATGGCATCTTCAATCATCCTCTAAGGAAAGGACGCCCAACTTTGTCAGATTCTACGCACAAATCGCTAAGCGGGCTGTATCGGCCAATCACACGCCGAGTCAGCTTTAGGGCGTCGTCCGATTGCGCTAATTAATTCTCGGCGCTCTTTAACGCAAAGCTAACAAAACAAAAGCACGCTGGGTGGCGCAGGCCGCGGTTCCTTCGACCGTAAATCGACCATTGCCGCGGTCGCTTATTCCCCCAGCAGATTATCCCATGCGTGGGGACGGCCGCATTCGTCCGTCCCGTCGAGCGCAGCTCGACAACCGCGCACAACTCGGTCAGTGGTGAAAGGTTACGGATACTTCTCTTGGTAGAACAGCCCTGGATTTCCAGGCTGTGAGGTTCGACCCCTCATGGGCGCAAGCCCTCTCCGTGGCCGCACGTTCCCTGACCCCATGTCGCATGGCGTAAAAGGCTCGCGGAGAAATATCGCGCGCAACAAACATTCAGTCAGTGGTGAAGTTCACGGCAACTTCGTGGCGTGCCTGTTTACTAGGCCGGGGTTCGAGCCCTCAATCGTGATTCCAGTTCCCTGGCTGTTGTCCGTCAAATGGCGCAGGCGATATCGCCTGCGCCCCAACCGGGGCCGAGCCCCTTAGATCGGAAACGAAAATGAATGTCCTGGAGCGTGCCTTCGTCAAGATGGGTGCGCGAGTGAAATTCGAAGACGCGAAAACGCGTTGGATGGATGGACGACGGGTCCGGCCGGATCTCGCTCTGGACGTTCGCAATGACGACAAGGGCGAGTACTTCCTGATTTCGCGGAACTGCGAAGCGGTGGAGGAATTGATCGTTCTCGACGTGCAGCCTCGCGATCGTCATCTTGTCCTGATGAGCAGGGAGAGGGGAGAGAAGCATCGCTTCCTGCTCGGTCACGACGAGCGTCATTGGTTTGTTGCCAGCATTCCGGAAGCAATGCCTGTGAGCCGCGTACGTGACGCGAAGCTGGCCTTGAAGCCCGAAGCCGTGATTGCCAGTGAGAGTCGCTTGCGCTCGCGGGAAAGGGATCGTCGCCGGAACGCGGCTCGCGTTCGCCAGGGAGAATGGTTTTTCGTACCCGCCGCGAATGTGGCGATGAATCCGCTTTTGCTCTTGCGGAACGAACCCTTGGTGCGCAGCCGCGGCGGTAGGCCACACATGTGCGAGCAACTCTATCGGTTCGGCGGGGAGACTGTGTACGTCAGCCCTGGTGCTCCGAACGGCCTCACGGATTACGAATACCGCGCCTTGTCCGACGGTGAAAGGAGTCGCTGGAGTTGGCGCGTGATGCGTCGCAATCCGAGGGTCTATGTTCGGGGGCGCGTTCGCCATCCTGATCACGCGACCGTTGTTCTGGACGGATGGCATGAGGTCTTCAGCAACACCGAACATCTTTCGCATGCCATGCGCAACGTGATGTTCTTGGATTAGCGGTACAGGTTTCGCCGGTGGTGAAAGAGAAGAGTTACTTCGCACCAAACGATCGACGTTGCGGGGTAGCGAGCCCTGCCGAGGTGCTGATTTGCGGCAACGCCGGGATCCGCGAGGATCTGGGGACGTCGTCCCGAAGCTCAGGGTTGCCGCAGAGACCGGCCTCGAGTCGAATCTCTTCTCGTAGGTTCCCTGGCGATTTGCTACCGCGCATTGCGCGGACGTGGAAGAGCGGCCCTTCGAGGGCCGCGTAAGGTCTCGAATCGATGTGGGCTTCAGCCCCTGAGGATCGTGAAGAGAAGTCGCTAAGTTCGGCCGGTGGTGAAGACAAGGGTTCCTTCGCCTCCTAAGCGGCTGGTCGCAGGTTCGAATCCTGCCACGGGAATTGTGCCCGTGTAGCTCAGTGGTAGAGCTCCTACACCTTTGTCGCTAATTCTTCGGCTGATTGATTTCAATTTCGCAACTCCGGCAAAAGCGCCGGTTAGAAAACAGACAATGTTGGAACTACTGAAAACGATGTTGACCGGCCAGAACCAGTTCGCCTCGGGTGGTCTGCTGCTGATGCTGATCGGCGGACTCAGCGTCTACCTGCGAGCGGTCCCGGAGAACTTGTGGTACTGGATCGTCGGCCAGACCACCATGCTGATCACCGTGAAAGACGACGATGCAGCCTTCGTCTGGGTCAAGGAGTGGCTCCTGGAACAGCTGTTCCTGAAACGCTTGCGCCGCATCGATCTCGATACGACTCTGCGTTCCGAACGCATTTCGCTCATTCCGGCTCCGGGTCTTCACTGGTTCTGGTATGCGGGAAGACCGTTTCAGGTCTGGTTCACGCGCAGCGAGAACACGCGCGAACGAACGGCGAAGCGGTTGGAGTCATTAACGTTTCGCACGATTGGCAGGAAGCAGATCTTCTTGCAGCGCTTCGTAGATGACGTTGTGCTCTGTCACAAGAAACGCATGGGTGTGCGCTCGCGGCTGTACACCTACAACGATGGCTGGGAGTACTCGGAAAATTACAGCCCGCGCTCGCTCGAGTCCGTGGTTTTGGGAGCAGGCAACAAGGAGCAGTTAGTGGAAGACGTAACGAGGTTCCGCAATGCGAAGGAACGTTATTCGCGCCTGGGCGTTCCTTACCATCGCGGTTACTTGCTCTACGGTCCTCCGGGAACCGGGAAGACTTCGTTGGTCTCGGCGCTCGCGGCACATTTCGCGCTCTCGGTCTATTGCCTGAACCTGACCGAGTTTAACGATCGCAGCCTGATGGCCGCGGTCAGTCAGATTCCGAAGGACACGGTCTTGCTCTTTGAAGACATCGATTGCATGAAGGGCGGGCAGGCGCGCGAAGCTGCGAATCTGAGTTCAGCGGAACCGCAAGCTGAAACAAAACCGAAGGAAGCAGGAGCCACCAATAATGGTGTCACGCTTTCCGGCCTGCTCAATGTGCTCGACGGATTCTTCGCGCCAACTGGAGTGCTGTTCATGATGACGACAAACCGAATTGAAACGCTCGACTCAGCATTGCTCCGGCCGGGACGGATCGATTACAAGCTCTACCTCGGTAAAGCATCCGACGCGCAAAAGGTCGAACTGTATCAACGGTTCTTCCCTGAAGCGCCGTACCAGGACGCACGGGAGTTCGTCCGACGTTGCAGGTCGGCGGAAACCATGGCTGAGTTTCAGGGCTTACTGTTGAGCTTGGTGGAACTTCCTGCAAAGCAACATAGTGCGCAAGCGGGTTCGACGATTCAAGACGAACGAGCCGAAACAGTGCTCGCCTAGCAGGAGAAAGTTTCGCCGGTGGCGAAGGTGACGGTTCCTTCGAAGGGTTGCAGGTTCGAGTCCTGCCATGTCCTTCACGGGACATGTAGCTCAGTTGGCAGAGCAATGCCGTCGCCGCAAATTCCCCGGCGAGTTTTGAGGTTGCGATGTGAAAAAGGAAAAAGGCGCACAGGGTTCAATGGACCCTCAACGCCTGGCTTTCTGGGCTGCCAATGGCGCTTCGAATCCGATCTGCCGGTTGTGTGCCGGCAGTGGAGCCATCAACTCGCGAATGGCCTCGACGAGATCCTGGATGTCGGCATCGTGGCTGTCGAGCCGAGCTTCGAGTTCGGACAACTTCGACACGACATGTTGATTGACGGCGAGAGCCTCGCGCATCCCCACGAATGCGCGCACCACGAAGATGCTCATTTCGATGGCGCGCTTCGAGTTTAAGACCGTCGCGGCCATGATGGCGCCGTGTTCGGTGAAGGCGTACGGCAGATAGCGACGACCGCCATGGGCAGACCTTGAGGTCGCATTTTGCGACCTCAAGTTTTGGTATTCCACGCGAGTGAGGGTGAAAAGAAAATCGGGCGGAAAGCGCTGCAGGTTACGTTTGAGCTGTTCGTTCAAGCGCTTGACCGTCACGCCGTAAAGGTCGGCCAGGTCTGTATCCAGAATGACCTTCTGGTTGCGGAGAACCAAAATCTTTGAACTGACTCTCTTGGAGAGGATGATTGCAGTTTTGTTCATGAGCGACTCCAAACTTGAGGTCACAATTTGTGACCTCAAAAACAAGCAGCAGACGGTTCATCATAACAAGCCACGAGGATGGCAAGACCGGAGAACGTGAAGGTTCTCAAGCCGCCGTGCCGAAACAGGAAGGACTAACACGCAGCGGGTTTGCAGTTCGCAATACAGAGCACGACTTCGCTGGGAGCCAGCAGCTTCTAGCTGATCGCTGACAGCTCAACAAAGGAGGCCACACATGGCTCGACTGAATCTACTCAACCTGAACTTCCGCTTGCGCACTCATGAAGGTGCACCGGCGCGGAGCATCTCGACGGAGCTGCAGCTACGGCGTTCGGTGCTGGCCTGCCTGCTTTGGGAGAGCCAGTTCTACGAGGACGGAGTCGAGATCGCGGGGCGCATTGCGGAACTTGTCCCCAAGGTTTCAGCCGAGAAGGTGGCCGCGCTCGCCGTCGAGGCTCGCGCACAGATGAAGCTGCGTCACGCGCCGCTTCTGCTCGTGCGCGAGATGGCGCGTCATGCGACTCACCGCGGCTTTGTGGCCGAGACGCTCGCGCAGGTCATCCAGCGTGCCGACGAGCTCGCCGAGTTCGTCGCCATCTACTGGAAGGACGGGCGCGTGCCTCTGTCGGCGCAGGTGAAGAAGGGGCTGGCTGCGACTTTCCCCAAGTTCGATGCGTACGCTTTGGCGAAGTATGATCGGGGCGGACCCATCAAGCTTCGTGACGTGTTGTTCCTGGCTCACGCGAAGCCGCGTGACGAGGAGCAGGCCGAAGTGTGGAAGCGCCTGATCGCGGGCGAACTCACTGCTCCTGACACGTGGGAAGTTGCCCTCAGCTCTGGCGCGGACAAGCGCGAGGCCTGGGAGCGGCTCCTCCGCGAGCAGAAGCTGGGAGCGCTCGCTCTGCTCCGCAACCTGCGCAACATGCGGGAGGCTGGAGTCGACGAGTCGCTCGTGCTCGCCGCTCTGGGTTCCATGAGCACGGCGCGTGTGCTTCCGTTCCGCTTTCTGGCTGCGGCGCGTTACGCTCCGCAGTGGGAAGAGGCGCTGGAGCGGGCCATGCTGAAGTGCGTTGCGGGACAGGAGAAGCTGCGCGGGAAGACGATCGTGCTGGTTGACGTTTCTGGCTCGATGACCGCTCCGCTCTCGCACCGTTCCGAGATGCAGCGGACCGATGCGGCTTACGGGCTCGCGGTGTTGCTGCGCGAGATCGGCGAGAAGGTGGCAGTATTCAGCTTCTCGAACTCGCTGGTCGAAGTGCCGGCGCGTCGCGGCTTCGCGTTGCGCGATGCGATCGACAAGTCGCAGCCGCACAGCGCGACGTACTTGGGTCGCGCTGTGACGGAACTGAATGAGAAGCACGGCTACGATCGCCTGATCGTCATCACCGACGAGCAGGCGCACGACACGGTGCCTGCGCCTCGCGGCAAGGGCTATGTGATCAACGTGGCCAGCTACAAGAACGGCGTCGGCTACGGCAAGTGGACGCACATCGACGGCTGGAGCGAGTCGGTTGTCGAGTTCATCCGCACGCTGGAGCAGACGGCGGAGTGAAGGGGACCGCGGAGGTATCGGACCTCCGCGGTTTCCAATTCCCATTTTGAGATGATGTTTACTTTTTGGTAATCCCCTCTCGGTCTATTGAAATCATGGGGTTAGGGGAAGACGGCATGGAAATCTTTGGGACTCAATATTTTGCGGGCAAAATATTGATAATGCGTGGGTTAACGGAAGGTCCAAGTGTTCATTTTTTGGCGCTGAATCGCTAAAGTATTGGTTTCAAACAACTTAGGATGCGATGACCGGCGAGCGTCCGCGCAAAATCTTGAGCCGGTTGGACTTACAGGTAAAATATTGCGGAATAAGGACTTAGCTGTTGCCACGAAAAAAGCGCCCCCCCGCCTTGCGGCTGGAGAGATGATCGGACGCGGAGGCTGTGGAAGGCAAGGTCAGATGTCACAAAGCCGGAAAGAAAGCTGTGGAAACTCGGATTCGTTCCCGTTTTGGGACTGGGCGGCTGAAGCGGCTCAAAGGGCCGGAGCATTTGGTTTCACCACTGTCCTCGCACCTTCTTGCCGGAAGTGGTTGAGAACTCGACGAAGTTTTTTCCGCTGGTGACGGTTACGTTGGCTGGTGGATCGTGGAGCTTTGCTGGGTCGACGGTGGAGACAGTACAAGGTGGATTCACGTCTGCAACGGGAAAAGGGAGAAAACGCACAGGATGCCAATCTCCGCAGTCAACAACGGTCTTTGTTGGTCCCAAGGATACGAGGTAGGTCTCGGGTCGCGAGTCGTCCGTTCTGGTCAGCAAAAGGATCGTTTTTTGCGAGTTGGCGTGCAGGTATCCCGAGGTCTCGCGTGCGTTGACGACGACCTGGCCGTCGATCCGGAAATACCAGCTGATAGTTCCGCGCCAGGTGGAGTACGCGAGTGATCCGACCGCGAATAGGAGCCCGACAAAGAGGATGACTCCAAGCGCTCGAATGACTTTCTTCATGCTGTCTTTGTAACAACGAAGGACACCATGAAGCCAGAAGAAGTTTCGGAGGAGACAGAGGAGGGGAATGTAGCGCCGCCGGCCCGGTGGCTGTCGCGGGGGTGTCCCGCCCGCCGCGTGCGGGGCCAAGATGGCCCTTCGGCAGGCTCAGGGCAGGCTCCCGGGACAGCCGGCAGGATGCCGGCGCTACGTTGTCCGGGACCTATTTTGGGTTGGCCTCGCCGGAACTTCTTAGTGTTACCTGGTCTTGCGAGAGGGCGCCGCTTTTTGGGATCGGCGGGGTTTCGGCGTGAGGGTCGGGCTTCGGTTCTGCAGGCGGCTGCGAGACTTGGTGGACGTCGGCCGGGTGAACGCTGTTGATTGGAGTGATCATGGTCTGGTCCTCTGAGGGATAGGATCGGCAGAGTCGCGAGAAAGCTTTAGTGAATTGGGCAGCGCCCGCTATCTTTGGTAAGAGTTACCTCGATGGACGTATTCTTCGCAGACGATTCGCAACAGGGAATTCCCAGTCGGCCAGGTATGGGGCATCTGTTGGCTACGGGAGGCCTATACGTACCGGGCGAAGAGGTGCGTCATCTCGAGGATATGGTCGACGCGACATGTGAAAGGCATGGAGTGCCGAAAGGAGAAGAGTTCAAGTGGTCCCCTAGGCGTGATTCGTGGATTGACTCCGCGTTAGCGGGTGCTTCAAGGGCCGGATTCTTCATGGAAATATTGGCTCACTGCGCAAAGGTCGAAGCCGAAGCCTCCGTCGTCATCATTGACAGAGATTCGTCGACGGCCGCTGGAGCCAAAGCCACGACGGAATACGCCACCGAGCTGCTGATCAGACAAGTGGACCGAATCGCACTTCGCAGATCTGCGACAACGATCATTGTGGTAGATCGGCCGGGAGGAGGTCGAGTCGAGGAAGAACGCTTCTTGGCCTCGGCGCTGGATGTGCTCAAGTACGGCAGTGGTCGCGATCTTCCGAAACAGATCGCACTGAATCCGCTTTGTACTACCTCTCATTTTGTAAGGCTTCTGCAGGTGGCTGACTTAGTGGTTTCTTGCGCAACGCAATTCGTAGCCGGTGAGGCACGTTTCTCGCCCAGAGTGTTTCATGGTTCGGTAAGGCCCTTGCTGAGGGGCGATCCAGTTGGCGGATCAGCGATTGCCATATATCCGGAGGTCAAGTATGCCAATCTCTACCACTGGCTTTTCGAGGATTTGAAATTCATGCGGGGTGCGGTTGGGTACGGCTTGCCAATCTTGTCGTACCCGTATTCCAAGGACGCGGTCACACCCTGAGACATCGTAGCGGCAGACAAGATAGTGCTGAGGTGCGGGAGCATAAAAATGAGCAACGCAAAAGTAGATCAAAAGAAGCTAGTCGGGGTCGGCTTCCCGGAGTTTTGGCAGCACGTCCACGACGAGTACGCAAAATGCTTCGAAGCTGCGGTCGAGCTGACAGCGGTCGGCAATGAAGCGTTTAGCGGCCCCTTGAGTCAACCGCTCGAAAAGGTCTCCCGGCACATTGCAAGGGTCGTCTGGAACTCTTTCGGGTCGCTTATGCTGCTCGTTCTGAACGGATACGGCGCGGACGCAATGAAGATAGCTCGCGGGATGTTCGAGGCTTCCGTCACGCTTGGGTACTTGCGTATTCATCCTGGGCTGATTGATGACTACTTGGACTACCACTTTGTCATCCAGAAACGGCTTTACGACGCCATGAAGGACTCCTCACCTGGCCATTTGCAGCGCATCTCCGCGGGGGTGAGAAGGGAGATGGAGGTCAACTTTGCAAGAGTCGCGCCCAGATTTCGAGCACGATCTGGCAAGCTTAGAGCCAATTGGGCGAAAGTTTCATTTCGAGAGATGGCAAGGGAAGTGGGCAAAGAGCAGCAATACCTGGTCTTCTACCGATTTGCCTCGTCAATGCATCACTCTGACGTAGGGGGACTGTTTGCCCAAACGCAGACTTCGGAGGTTGAGGACGTCCTAGACGTGGACATTGCGCCTTCGGACAAGTGGTTAAAGGAATCGCTGATAACTGGACACGCCGCAGTGGTAGCGGTCCTTAGCGAGTACAACGAAATCACAAAGGCGGGGTTAGACAGTGTCGTCGAGCGTGCGCGGCGATTATTTATCGATGCGTGGGGAAAGGACGAACAAAGATCCGATGCCTGACAGCCTCACAACTTGGTCGTCCCCGCCAACAGCGCACCGCTAAAAAGGGGCACCGCAGAAGCAGTTGGTCAATGCGGCAGCGATGCCCGACGTGCACTGCGGCGGGTAGTGCAAGCAGTATCAATTGGCGGTCAATTTACTGTTCTTTCGTGATTGAACGCTGCGAGCTTTGAGCGTCTTGGCGCTTACCTCAGACGGCGCTTCGAAGCCGATGCGGGTGCGGGTTGGTTCGGAGGGGCTCATGAGTTCGCGGATGGCGTCCATCAGGGCTTGGATTTCTGAGTCGTGAGTTTCGAGGCGGTGTTCCAATTCCGACAGCTTGGTCAGGATATGGCGGTTGCCGGCGATGGCGCGGCGCATGCGTACAAAAGCGAGAACGACGAACACGCTCATCTCGATGGCGCATTCGGAGTTCAGGACGGTAGCGGCCATGATGGCGCCGTGTTCGGTGAAGGCGTAGGGCAGATAACGGGCGCCGCCGTGTCCTTCACTTGAGATCACATTTTGTGATCTCAAGATTTTGAGTTCGTGCGGGGAGAGTTGAAAGCGGAAGGCGGGAGGAAATCGTTTCGCATTGCGCTTGGCTTGCTGATTCAGGTGCCGGACTTGGACGCCGTAGAGTTCCGCGAGGTCGCGGTCGAGGATGACTCGCTGGCCACGCAGAACGAAGATTTTCGAATCCACTTTTCGTGCGACTACGATTGCTGTTTTCGCCATAGGGAGTTTTCGGAGATCTAGCTTCAAGTTTCGGATCACAAATTGTGATCTCAAGTTGTCGAGCAGATAGCAGCAGAATAGCAGCCCAGCGGCACGTTGGAGCACCACGGAAGTTCATGCGTGGTGCGCGCGCGTGTTTGCGTGGATCCTAAATTCAAAATCCCCACCCTGTCGCAAAGGACGCGACAAGGGTGGGGCACCCGCTGCACTGTTGAGCGGTGGGAAGGGCAAGCTCGCATCGCGTCGCTGGACGGGCGAGGCGCCCGTCCCCACATGACCTTTTCCCTACTTGTTTCTTCTTCCCAACTTCGTTCGCTTTACGCTCCGGTTACGAAGAAGCTTTCGTCGGGCTTGGTGTTTACTTTTTCTGGGGCGACCTCGGCGGTTACGTCTTGCACGAACTCGCGGCGGCGTTCGGGGCCTTTGCGCTCGACCACGCGGACGCGGCGGGCGGGCATGTTGCTGGGCTCAAGGCTCACGATGCGGCCGTCGCGGACCACAATTTGCGAGCGGAACCAGTCGGTGCGGAACATGCGTCCGGCGGCGTAGAAGGTCATTGAGGCGGCGATGGGGCCTTCGAACTCCGTGCCGGTGCAGGCCAGGATGCGCTTGCCCATTTCCTGCGTCCAGGTCATGCCGCCGACGAGCGGATCGTTGAGGCGGCAGCGCTCGAAGGGCGTGGCGTGCGTAAGTTTGCGTAGTTGCAGGAGCTGTAGCAGAACCGACGTTTTCGCCAGATTGGTGACGATGACTTTGGCTTCGCTGCTCGAGATGCGTTCCATCTTGATGTGAAGATCCGGCGACCACTCGCGTTCGAATTCTTCGCGGGCGAGGGCCAGGCCTTTGTCGGTGGCTTCGACGTAGCGCAGGGTGGCGCGGGCGAGAATCACGCTGAACAGGGTAGTGACGATGGTGGCGATGATCGGGATATAGCTGATCAGAGTCGAGAACGGGATGCGGTACGAGTTCATCAACTGCATGTGCATGGATGCGAGTGGCTCCTGCGGACGCGGTCTCGAGAACGGGCAACGATCTCGACGAGAATAGCGGGATGGGGAGCGGGGCTAAAGATGCGTTTGGTGCGGGGGCGGTAACGTGCGCGGGGCTTGGACTTTGGTAATGCTGGGGAGTGCGAGTTTGGCAATTCGCGTTGAGCGGATGTTGGAAGGTACGGCATTTTGAATACGGGCGGGTGCGGCGGCAGGATGCCGCCGCGACAGCCGGCGAGTCGCCGGCGCTACTTCGTGCGGAGCTACTCTAGGACGCTGTCGTCTAGTTTCTTTTTGCCCCAGTCGTTGGCGGCTTGGACGAAGGCTAGGACTATGGGATGGGGCTTCTTTTCGGTAGAGGACAACTGAGGCTGGAAGAGCGTGGCGAGATAGAAGCGGTGCGTGGGGGATTCGATGGCGCGGATCTCGCCTTCGGCGCCACGGCCGACGACGGGGAATCCGGCTTCCATGGCGGCCCATTCGAAGTCGGGATTGATTTCGAAATTGCAGAAGAATTCTTCGGTCGCGGTCTCTTGATCCTTGCCATAAAACGACTGCAGGTAGGAGCCGGGGCGCAGGCGGATCTCGGGAGCTTTTCCGGAGAGCTTGGGCGCGTCGCCTTTGCGGTCGGGGACGGCGCAGGCCACGGGGTAGATGATGATGTTCTTGGAGCCGGAATTGTTTTCGGCGCTGTCGGCGTCTTGGATGTTCAGGACGTTGCGCGCGAATTCGATGAAGGCGTACTGGAATCCACCACAGGTGCCGAGGAAGGGCCAATCACGGCGTCGGGCGAACTCAATGCCTTTGAGCATGCCGTCGAAGCTCTTGTAGGGACTGCCGGGCGAGGCCCAGAGTCCGTCGAAACCCTCGAGCTTCTTTTCGGCGGTCGCGGCGGTGAGCGAGGGCGTGGGCAGCCACTCAGATTCGACTTTTATGCCGAGTTTGAGGGCGGCGTGCTGCAGGGCGTCGTTGGTGGCGCGGTGCGAGCGGAAATCGGCATTGAAGTCGCCCAGGATTCCGATGCGGACGGCGTCGCTCACGGGTTGATTGTACTAGAGGGGGCGTTGCGAGCCAGGCACGAGTGGCCGAGGGCAGGTTAGAAGAGTGGTGCGCCGAGGGCGAACTTTGGTGCAAACTCGAAGAGGTACCTCAGGGGCCAAAGCCCTGGCACAAGTAGGGCTCCATCGCAGCGCTAAAGCGCTGCGCCACCCAAACGCACTCAAAGGCGAGTCTTTCCGCAAACTTTTTAGTCGAGTGTCGGCTGCGCGGGCGGGAGCGCCCGCGCCACATAAATCATCTGCGCCAAATGAATCATCAATCATTCAGCGCCGGCTGAATCATCAATGATCTGCGCCACATAAATCAATCGCGCCACATCAATCTAGAACAGGTTCTTGATGCCCCGGAAGAAGTAGAGGCTGAGGAGCGCTAGCGCAGGGCCGCCCCAGATCATCAGGGTGCACTTCCAGCCGAGGGAGCGGGCGAGTTCCTGCTGGCTGCGCCAGGAGATCAGGAAGGTTTTGTTGTTGGTGCCTTTTCTCAGAACGACTGGCGGATGCAGAACGAAACCGTTTGCCTGGTCTGAGGAACGGACATTCGAGGGGGAGCCGTTGCCATTCGCCGGGGTGATCAGTGCCGTGAGAACCATGTTGCCGGGGTCGTTATGCGCGGTGGGCACTCCTGCTGCAGACCAGGCTATTGGATTCGAGATCCCTGCCTTCCGCAGCGCGGCGGCGATCTTTTGTTGCTGAGTCATGTCGGCGGTCTTGCTGGGCCCGGAGTCGGGAGAAAGACGAATGACGCGGACTTCGGACTGTGTTCCGAGTCGTTCCGCCAGAGGACCGATCTTGAAGTCGTCGTTGTTGCGTGAAAACGAAATCGAATTCAGCGACAGCGAGAATCCATGGGAGGAGACGGAGTTGAGCGACTCAAGGTCGGGGACCGGTTGCGCGCTCACTTCGACGTCGGAGTTTTCACTGAGGGTGCCCAGGATGAACAGAGAGTTCTTGGGCTTGATGCAGAACTCTTCCACCTTGATTTTGTTGTTGGTGACGATGCCGTGGCGCCCGAGGAAGCTGCGCACGGAGTCGGGCACCGGATCTTTGGTGGTGAAGAACGAGTCGCAGAATTCCTGTTCGAAGTCGCAGTGCAGGTCGAGATCGGCGCCGCGCGGGTCGACGAGCAGGCGGCCCGTGTTGTCGTCGACGAAGAAGGGCAGGTGCATGCATTCGCCCGCAACCTTGACCCAAGACTTATTGCGTCCGCTCTGTTTCCACTCCCAGACCAAGGTGCGGTAGTAGTAGCAGGGGCGTGCAGTGATGGGCGCGAGCATGGTGTAGGGGCCGACGGCGAGGCCGTTGACTTCGACCATGCCCATGGAGGCGCTGCGAATCTTCGAGAACGGAGTGTCGAGAATCAGGCGGCGGCGCTGCAGCAGACGGAATCCGTAGATGAAGAGGCCGATGCCGGCGCAGAAGCCGACGACGCACCAGAGCAGAAGTCCGCTTGGGTGTGAGGAGCGAAGGATCAGGGTCGAAAGAATCACCGATGGTCCGCGGGCGGCTGGGCGCACACCTTCCCTGTGGTCAGGCTATCGAAGGGAAGGTGGAGGCGCAGCTTACGTTGGTAATGGCGCGCGGGACGGGGTTTTTGGGGGATTTGTGGTGGAGGAGACTCCGGGGGCGAGACGCCCCCGGGACAGCCGGCGGGACGCCGGCGCTACTTAACACCGCTACGAACTCACCAGACTTCGCAGCGCTTGCCTTCTGGGCGGACCATTGGCGCGTCGGGTTTGCAACTCCAGGCTTTTTGAAATTCTGGGAGATTGGAGAGCGGGCCGATGACTCGGTACTTGGCGATGGGATGGGGGTCGCTTTGCACCATCAAGCGCTGGGCTTCGGGGCGAATTTCGTCACCGCGGAACTGTCCCCAGGCGATGAAGAACTGCTGCTCGGGAGTGAAGCCGTCGATGTCGGCGGGACGCGGCTTGCCCTCGATCGATTTTTGATAGGCGAGGTACGCGACCTTGGCTCCGCCCAGGTCGCCGATACTTTCGCCGAGCACCAGCTTGCCGTTGTGGTGAATGTCTTTCTCGATGTAATAGTTGTCGAACTGATTGGCCACGCAGGCGGCGCGAGCCTGGAAATCTTTCAGGTCAGTGTCGGTCCACCAGTCGCGTAGTCTGCCGAGATAGTCGTACTGCGCGCCTTCGTCGTCGAAGCCGTGAGAGATTTCGTGACCGATGACGACACCGATGGCGCCATAGTTCACGGCGTCGACCGCATGCATGTCGAAGGCGGGCGGCTGCAGGATGCCTGCCGGGAAGACGATTTCGTTAAGCAGCGGGTTGTAGTATGCGTCGGAGGTGGGTGGGGTCATGCCCCAGCGGCCACGGTCGACGGTCTTGCCGATTTGAGCGCGGTCGTCCTGCTCGACGAACTTTCTTCCGGCGATCATGTCTTCAAAGTATGCGTCACGGCGTATCTCGACGTGGCTGTAGTCCTTCCACTTGTCGGGATATCCGATCTTGGGATTGAAGGTGGCGATCTTGGCCATCGCTTTTTCTTTGGTGTCGTCACTCATCCACGGGCGGCTGAGGATGTCGTCGCGCATGGCGGCGAGGAGATTGCGCACCATCTCCTGCATGCGGGCTTTGGCTTCGGGCGAGAAATATTTCTCGACGTATTTCTTGCCGAGCGCCTCACCGAATAATTGATCGGTGGATTCGACGCAGCGCTTCCATCGGGGCTTCATCTCGGTCGTGCCGGCAAGATATTTTCCGTTGAAGGCGAAATTCTCTTCGACGAATGGCGTCGAAAGCGAGTTGGCGACGGAATCGAGCAGTTGCCACTTCAAATAGACTTTCCAGTCGGCCAGCGGGGTCTGCTGGATCTGGCGGTCGACTTCCTGCATGAACTTGGGCTGGTCGACTTTCATGTCGACGTCGGTGGGGATTTGCTTATGTTTGAAATAGCCGACCCAGTCCACGTGCGGAGCCATCGCCTGCAGCTGGGCGAAGGTAGTGTTGTGATCGGTCGCGGCGGGGTCGCGCAGGGCCACGTTGTCGAGCGAGGCTTCGGCCAATTTTGTTTCCATTCCCATGATGGTCTGGGCCGCGGCTGCGGTGGACTTCTGATCCCAGCCGGCGAGTTTGAACATGGCGGTGACGTGCTCGATGTATTTTTCGCGGGCTTCTTTGAAGCGTGGTTCGGGTTTCAGGTAGTAGTCGCGATCGGGGAGGCCGAGGCCGCTCGCGCCGAGATCGGCGAGCACCCATGAGGGCTTGTGGGGATCCTGCTGGCTGCCCAGGGCGAAGGGCGCGTTCACGATAATGTCGTGCATTTCCGCCATGACTTCTTGCAGAGCGGCGATGTCGCGAGCGGCGTCGATTTTCGCGAACGGCGGTTTGATGGGATCCATGCCGCGGGCGTTGACGCGGGATTCGTCCATGCAGGCTCCGTAGTAGTCGCCGATGATTTGTTCGATGCTGCCTTTGGGGGCGTCCTTGTCGGTGGAGGCGGATTCGAGAATGTCGTGCAGGCGATCCTTTGCGGATTCACCGGCCTGCCAGCGCTTGCTCCAGCGGGCCATGGACGCGGGGATGGGATTGTTGGCGCGCCAGGTGCCATTGGCGAATTCGTAAAAGTCATCGCAGGGGGCGGCTTTGCGATCGAGGTCGGTGACGTCGATGCCGTGCAGGGACGAGGTCTGGGATAGGGCGAAGGGCGCGCATGAAATCAGTAGGACGAGCAGGGCGCAGAAGGAATCTCGCAGGGTGCGCATGAATTGGCTCCAGATTAAGGGCGGAATTAGCGGACAGCCATTGTAGATCAGGCATGAGGAGTGTGCTGTGCGTTAGACGGAGGGTGGTGGATTTGGAGAGCGCGAATGTGCTTGTTCGCCAGCCGATATTCGCGTGGAGTTCTCTAGAGGCAACCTTCAAGGCTGCGGTAAATGGAAATCGCCCGCAGGGTGTTCGAGTCATCTGACATCCAGTTGTTGTCAGGCGTTACGAGGCGTCGCGTTTCCTTCGCGCCCGCTTCTCGGATACTCGTTGCTCCAGAGGATGCCAAAAATGGGTACTCAAATAGAGCTTCTTGAGGGTAGGGATGCTTCGACTGCGCAGTGAGGCTCGCGTCGATCTCCTCACTGCTTCGCTCAGCATGACAAGGGTGTTTGGGCAGCGGTTTCCGGGTCGATGCAGGTGGTCGCGACTCCGCGGGCGAGACGCCCCACGGGACAGCCGGCGGGACGCCGGCGCTACTATGCGGCAGGACGGTACTACTTAGCCGCCGGCTTTTAATTCGGTCAGAACTTGCTTGGCGATTTCTTTCAGGGTTTCGAAGACGCCTACGCCCTGGAAGGCGACGGCTTCGACGATGGGTTCGTTTTTCTTGCGCAGTTCGGTGGCTAGCAGATCGACGGGAAGGATGTTGGGCAGGTCGCGCTTGTTCAGTTGCAGCACGTAGGGAATCTTGTTGAAGTCGTAGCCGTGTTCTTTCAGGTTGGCCATCAGGTTGTCGAGCGCCTCGACGTTGGCGTCCATGCGCTCCTGCTGGGAATCGGCGACGAACACGATGCCGTCCACGCCGCGCAGAATCAGCTTGCGGCTGGCGTCGTAAAAGACCTGTCCGGGGACGGTGTAGAGGTGGATGCGCGTCTTGAAGCCGCGTACATTGCCGAGGTCGAGCGGCAGGAAGTCGAAGAACAACGTACGCTCGGTTTCGGTGGCCAGCGAGATCATCTTGCCCTTCTGCTGGTCCGCAGTTTTCTGGTAGATCACCTGCAGGTTCGTGGTCTTGCCGCCGAGCCCGGCGCCGTAGTACACGATCTTACAATTGATCTCACGCGCTGCGAAGTTGATGAAACTCAAGGCTTTCCTCAAATACGGGCATACCCTTGAGGGCTGCCACGCACACCAATGTCCTAATGGAGGCTCGCGGTCTTTATATCATACGGGAGGTGGGGTACGCAGGTTACTCACGTGACCCCCCGGGGCCCGAAGGAGCCATAAGCAGGTTTTTTGGGTGGTCGCGGGCCGGTCAATGGGCTTGCGGAATTGCATAATACCCTTGTTTGGCGGCGACCTTCAGATTCTTTTTATCCACCAGGATCTCGATGTTGCGATACGCCGAGCTGCCGGTTGCGGCCGTTGGACTATATCCCAGAGTGTATTGATTTCGTGCCTCGTTGGTGATTTGGGCGTAGGCATCTTCGATGGCATTGCGCGAGAGTTCAGGATAAGGGGTCCCACCGCACGTTGCCCAAACGTATTTGGTGAGGAGGTTGGTGCGTCCCTGGTCGGGGATATGAAGCTTGTCGAGTTGCTTGTAAATGGGCAAGGCCCCGCTGTCGACCACGACAGCTCTCACCTGGATGTCGCGGGTTTGAAGCAGGTGCAGCACGCCGCTATAGCTGGCTTTGCTACCCAGTTCCCGCCCGTCGCTAATGACGAAAATGACTTTGCGGCGGGTGCGCTCACGCTTGCTCAGGTCGAGCGCCGCGCGCAGGATGGCGTCATTCATAACATGCGCCTCTCTCGGGGGCGTCGAGACTGGCGCGACCGGAGGTCCTCCCACGGGAAGCCCGTTAACGGAGGGCCCCTGAGGGCCGAGAGGGCCGCCCATCACCGGCGGACCATTATTGTGCCCGCTCACCAGCTTCATTTCGTTCAGCGCGGCGGTGAGTCGCGCAGGCTTGCCGCTAAAGTCGGTGACCTGGCTGACGGTGCTGCTGTAGGTGTAAAGGGCAACTTCGTCGTAGGGACTGAAGGCGCCGGCGAGCGAGGAGTAGGTCTGATTGATTTTCTGCAGGGCGACATCGGCCATGCCGATGTCGAGCACGATCGCGACGGAGAGCTCAAAGGGATCGCTGGTGAAATAGGTCAGCGTCTGCGGCTTGCCGTTCTCTTTGACGGTGAAATCCCGGGCCAGCAGGCCGTCGACCGGGCGCCCGTCGGAATACCTCACCATTACAGGGAGCGACACGAAGTTGACGGTGGTCGAAATCGTGTAGAGATCTTGTTTGGGATTGATCTGGTTTCTGGGAAGAGAACCCGGGGGGACCGTCTCAACCGGAGGCATGGGTGGCGGAGCGGGCTTGTCCGCATCGGACGTGCCTTGCGTCGCCTCGTTCGCCTGCTTCGGCTGGTCGCCCGGGAACGGGATGGGTTCGTTGGGCCGATTCGTGCCGGGCGGCGGGACCGGAATGGCAGGCTTGGGCGCCGGTGGTTGTACGGTCGAGGGCGCGTCGGGGATGTCCTGCGCAGGCTGGGAGGCGGCGGGCGGCGGAGACTGCGTCTGACCGGACTGCGCCTGCAAGGATGGGACGGCTAAAGCTCCCACGATCACCAGGGCTACCCGCTTGCCCCAAGTGCTTGTCCATGTTGCCTTAACGTTGACCGGCACCATTGCGTTCCTCGTCCCGCGCAACTTTCTGTCTGTAAGATGCCAAAGCGGACTCGTTTGGTGCATCTAACCGTACAGGATTAGACTAACACCAACCACGAATTGAGAGAGTGTGAATGCCTAAGCTTCCCGTTTCTTTGCGGCGCGTGCTGGTTGTATTGGTGCTGGCAGGTCTGTGCGCGGCGGCTCCGTTCCTGATGGCGCAGCAGCCGTCTGGGCAACTGCCCAGTTTGCAGGACCAGAAATCCGACGACTCGCAGCAGCCCACTGAGACCCTGAAGGTAAACGTCAATGTGGTGCAGCTTTTCTTCAATGTCAAAGACAAGCACGGCGCGCTGATCCCGAACATGACCAAAGATGACTTTGACATCTTCGAGGACGGCCAGAAGCAGGCCATCAAGTACTTCACTCCCGAAACGAACCTGCCGCTTACATTGGGGATCCTGATTGACTCCAGCGGCAGCCAATTGCACGTCCTCGACATGGAAAAAGAAGTCGGCGGAGCGTTTCTGAAGCAGGTATTGACCGACAAAGATCTGGCGTTTGTCATGGATTTCGACGTCGATGCCAGTCTGCTGCAGGACTACACGCGCGACGTGCAACGCCTGCAGAGGGCGCTCAACTCGGTGAAGATCAATTCCGGCGTCACCATGCCGACACTGCCCGGTGCGGGCGGTGGGCCAGTCCCCACGGCGGCGTCTCCGGGCACGGTGCTATATGACGCTGTGTACCTGTCCGCGCATGACATGCTGGCGAAAGAGGTAGGGCGGAAGGCGATGATTTTGCTCACCGATGGTCAGGATGAAGGCAGCCGGCTGAAAATTAAGGACGCGGTTGAAGCGGCGCAGAAGGCGGATGCGATCGTCTACGTACTGCTGTGTGCCGACCGGGGCGGGTATTTTTCGGCCGGGATGGGCTACTACGGCGAGAGCGACATGAAAAAACTCACCGAGCAAACCGGCGGGCGAGTGATCAACGTTGGCAACAAGTTCGATAAGCTGCGGGAGGCCTTCGACCAGGTCGCGGCGGAACTGCGCAGCCAGTACAACATCGGCTATACACCGACCAATACCAAGCTCGATGGGGCCTACCGCAAGCTGGAGATCAAGAACAAGCAGAACTACAAAATCCAGGCGCGGGCGGGGTATTACGCGGGGCGGAAACAAGACTGAGTTCGTAGAGCGGTCGCTTCGCGCGCCGTAGGTGATCTTGACGCTTCTGGCCGGGGCACGCCAAGTGCGGGGCACCGCGGGAACACAAAGACCAGAGTCAGACGCCGAACCAAGAGTCAAAATCAAGATCAAAGTCAAAGGCCGCGGGCGGGGGCGCCGGCGCCACATCGGGCCACAGGGCACAACCGTCCGCACTTCCTGATAGACTCCCTTTCCTGGAGGTTTCCATGCCCCGATTTTCACGGCGTTCGTTTCTACATTTGTCGGCGGCGGCAACGGCGGCGGCTGCGTTCCACGGCATGTCCGAGCCCATGCTGGCGGCTGCGGCGCGACGCCGGCCGCACGCGAGCGACGCGGTGCTGATCGATTCGAACGAGAATCCGCTGGGACCTTGCCAGGCGGCGCGAGACGCCGTTGCCAGCATCATTCCTCTGGGCGGACGCTATTCCGACAATCTTACCGACGAACTGGTCAACACTTTCGCACAGCAGGAAGGCCTGAATCCCGACTGGATTTATTGCACCGCCGGGTCGACCCCTCCACTGATGCTCAGCGTTCTGGCCTTCACTTCTCCGCAGAAGAGTTACGTGACCGCCGATCCGTGTTTCGAAACGGGGATGATGATGGCGGGGATTGCGGGAGCGCGCGTAGTCAAAGTTCCACTCACGAAGGCGTACGCACACGACGTGAAGGCCATGCTGGCGGCTGGTCCGGATGCCGGGGTTTATTACATTTGTAATCCGAACAACCCGACCGGCACCATGACTCCGCACGCGGACATAGAGTATCTCGCCGCGAACCTGCCCAAGGGCTCGATCGTTCTGGTGGACGAAGCATACATCCATTTAACGGAAGCGCCGTCGGCACTTGATGTGGTGAAGGCCGGGAAAGACGTGATCGTGCTGCGGACTTTCTCGAAGGTCTACGGAATGGCGGGCCTGCGCTGCGGATTCGTGATTGCGCGTCCCGACTTGCTGGAAAAAGTAACTTCACACGGCGGGCAGAACTTCATGCCGGTGACCGCCGTCGTGGCAGCGACCGCCAGTCTGAAGGACTCCGCGCTGGTGGCGGAGCGGCGGCGCATTAATGCCACGATCCGCCAGCAGACGTTTCAATGGCTGGACCGCAACGGGTTTACTTATATTCCCTCCGAGTCAAACTGTTTCCTGCTCGATACCAAGCGGCCGGGGAAGGAAGTGCGCGACGCCATGGCGAAGGAGAATGTGCTGATTGGGCGAGTGTGGCCGGTGATGCCCACGTGGGTGCGCATCACCGTGGGCACACAAGATGAGATGGAACGCTTTCAGGTGGCGCTCCAGAAGGTGATGAAGAGTTAGATTTTGATCTGGTAGCGCCGGCCTCTGGGCGGCTGTACCGCGGGCGTCTCGCCCGCGGAGCCGCCGAGACGGCAGCGCTACGGTTGAGCTTACTGTGGCGTCAACAGATACGCGTGCTCCTGCCCGTTGTGCGTGCCCATGCCAACAATCTGGCCAGTGGCGTTGATGCTCTCGGCATCGATTAGAACCCAAGCGGATCCGGCAGGGATCATGACGTTGAGATCTTTAATCTTCCCGCCGCTGTAGACGAAGGCGTGATACGTCCCTTGAAAGCTGGACTGGCCGACTACGACTCCAGAGTCGTTGATGCCGAATCCCCAAACGGTGCTGGTGCTGCCAGCGAAGGTGCCCAGGTCCTTCAAGGGGCAGGGGGCGCAGTTCGCGATGAAGGCGTGCGCCGAGCCGTTTTTCGTGTAGGCCAGCCCGGTGACCTGGCCCTTGTTGTTGATGGCATACGCCTGGCTCCAGAAGCCGCCCAGGGTACCCATTTTTGTCATCTTGCCGTTCTTCCAGACGAAGCCGAAGAAATTTCCTTGTGCGTCATAGGAGGTTCCTGCCACAGCGCCGGAGTTGTTGACGCTCTGCGCGCTGTTCCACCAGTCGTTGTTGCTCGATCCCAGAGTTCCCAGGTCGGTCATGCGGCCGTTGCGGTATAGAAAAGGATGGTTCTCGCCCTTGGCGGTGACGGCGGAGCCAACCACAAAGCCGAGATCGTTGAGCCCATACGCGACCGCGGAGCCGCCACCGAGGTCGCCGATGTCGGTGAGCGTGCTGCCGCTCGACAGAAATGCGCGGTAGGCTTGACTCGAGTTCTGAGAATAGCCGGCCACCTGACCCGAGGCGTTGATGGCGTTGCCGATGCCGGAGGGGCCGCCCAAGGTTCCGAGGCTGGTCATTGCGCCGTTGCTGTAGAAGAAGATGTCACTGACATTGCTGTTGTTGTTGCCGGCGGCGCCGGTCACTTCAGCGGTGGCGTTCACTGCCCGCGCGATACTATAACCGTTGCTGCTGAGCGTGCCCAGATCGGCGATGGTGTAAGAAGTTTGAGCGGCGCAGAGTGAAGATGCCACGATCAGAATGCAGGCGAAAACGGCGAGGGTGGCGGGCGCTTTCATTGCGAACTCCTGGTTGCGTGAGGATGCGAAAGGGAATCTTTCCACGGCGGGATTTCCCAGTTGTCAAAAGATTGTCAAAATGACGGGGGCTTGAGTTTGCCCATGATGCACCTGGTGCGCGCGAGATCCCTTCGACTCCGCTCAGGGCAGGCTCTTCCCTCCGCCTGAAAAACGGCTACGGTCAGGATGACTCCGCCTGCGGGGAATGGTTGAAATCGAGCCTAAGAGGCTTCCACCGGCAACTTTACTCCGGCGCTTCGGTCCAGCGCACTCGGCGGCCTTCGCGGCTGCTCTTGTGCGCGAGTAGGAGAGCGCGCATGGTGCGCAGCGCCTGCTCCGGCGTCACGTCGAGGGGGGCCTTTTTCTCGATTGCGTCGCGCACGTTGGCGTAGTAGCCGCGATAGTCGCCGCGATCTGTCTTCACCTTGCGCCTTCCACCTTTCACGAGGCTCAGAGTGCCCCAACGATCCTCTGTTTCGACGCCCCAATCCGCACCCCAATCTGGCCCGTCGGGACAGTTGGGGCTGCGCAGAATTTCTTCCTGCGGATCCATGCCGTACTTGATGAACGTTCCTTCGGTGCCATGAATCAGTAGGTGAGGGCCGGGGGCGAAGGCGATGATGCGCGCGCGCAACGTGGCCCGCAGATGCGGATATTCCATGTGCACGTCGAAAGAATCGTCGATCTGCGAGGTCGGGCGCTGGCAGAAGGCCGTCGCCCAAATCGTCTCGGGTGTGCCGAACAGAACCAGTGCCTGATCGATCAAATGCGGGCCGAGATCCCAGAGGACCCCGGCGGCGGGATGGTCTGGCTTCTCACGCCATGCGCCGGGTTTGGACTCGAGGCGGAAACGGTCGAAGCGCGCTTCGTACTCGGCGACTGCGCCCAGTGTGCGCGATTTCAGGAGTTCCTTTACCGTGGCAAACTCTCCGTCCCAGCGGCGGTCTTGATACACGGTGACGAGGCGGCCGCGATCGGCGGCGATACGCACTAGTTGCTCGGCCTCTGCCATAGTGGGTGTGAAGGGTTTGTCGACCACCACGTCGCGGCCCGCTTCGAGGCACGCTTTTGTGTAGGAGTAGTGCGAGGCGTTCGGAGTGGCGACCACACAGAGGTCGATCGATTTGTCAGAGAGCATTTCGTCGAGGGTGCGGGCCACGCGAACTTCGGGATACTTCTGCTTGGTGTTCGATCCGTGGCGCTCGAGAATGCAGGCCAGTTCCATGCCCTGAACACCGCGAATCACGGGCGCATGAAAGGCCTGGCCCGCTAGACCAAATCCGATTAAGCCGACTCGTACCATATCTTTTATCTTTCTTCCTTCTCAGCGATCCTTCACGCGCCGCACAAATTTCAATCCGGACCAGACTTCGGTCACCGCGCATACTTTCACGTCGACCAGACCCGCGGCCAGTCCGATTTCGCGCACGATGTTCTCATTCAAATCGGTTGCTACGCCAGAGCTTTTCTTGGGCCAAGCCACCCAAAACATTCCCGCCGGGGTGAGTTGCTTGCTGAGGTGGGCAAAGTCGTCGGACAAGTCCTGTTTCGATTTCGTGAACACCATCAGGAAGTCGACTGGTTTCTTGAGGCCGGGCACAAATTCGCAGTCGGCAAGCGCGGTTTTCAATTCTGCCTTTACGTCAGGGGGCACTTCATCGAGAGCAACGCGAAATCCGGGCTTGATTCCCAGCTTCTTCGGAAGTGGCGTTCCTGAATATCCCTGCATGCAGTTTGATCGTTCCCCATGTGGCCGGAAGCCGAAAGCCCTACTGCGTCGGCGCGTACCAACCGCGGCGCGAGCGCACCCGGAAATTCTTGCGGTCGTTGGCCTCGATGTCGATGGAGCGGTAGTGCCCGTCGGTTTTGAAGTCCGCCGGCTTGTAGGAAATCGCGTACTGGCTGCGGAGTTCGTCCTGAATTTCAGCAAAAGCATTGGCCACATCGCGAATCTGGAAGGGATGGAACGGCTTTCCACCGGTGGCATCGGCAATGCGATCGAGCACTTTGTCGCCGGGTCCCGGGGTGCCGCTGACGTTGGTGCTGATGGTGTAGACGACAGCCTCAGCGCGTTGCGCCATCTCGATCGCCTCTTCGCGCGTGACGTGGCTCTGGTTGTCGTCGCCGTCGCTGAGCAGAATGATGGCGCGCCGCACCGTGATCGACTTCGGAGCCTTCAGCAGCTTGTCGCGGCAGGCATAATACAGCGCGTCGTAGAGCGCGGTACCGCCGCCAGGACGCAATGCGTGCACTCCGTGCGCCAGCAATTCGCTGTTGTCAGTGAAATCCTGCGTGACCTCTGGAGTCACGTCAAAACCGATCACAAATGCCTGATCCTTGCGCGGTTGAATGGTCTGGTTCAGAAACTCGATGGCTGATTCCTGCTCGAATTTGAACCGGTCGCGGACGGAATTGCTGGCATCGATCAGCAGACCGACCTGGAGCGGAAGGTTGGTCTCGGCGAGAAAGCTGCGGATTACCTCAGGGGGCTTGTTGTCGTCGAGGACATGGAAATCGCTCTGCTTGAGATCGGTGATGCGACGCCCGTGCTTGTCGGTGACCGTGAACACCACGTTCACCTCGTTGGGGCGCACGCGGATGACTGCGACAGCTTCGCTGTCGGCTGCAGCGGCTGCATCGGCGGGTTTCTGCCCCTGTCCGGCCGCGGTGCCGGTGGCCGGTGGAGTGTTTTGTTGCGGCGTGTCGGCAGGCGGCGAAGCCGGAGCAGCGGATGCTGGAGCTGCTTCAGTAGGAGCCGTCGTAGTGGGAGCGGACGAAGTGGGCGCCGCCGATTGCGCCGTTGTGCTCCCCGCCAAAAGCAGCAGAGCGATTCCGTAAGTCGCGATCAATCTGAACCCCAGGGATTCCATTGGTATCGATATTATAATCTGCCGGCCCCACGGGAGCCTCAACTCGGGGAAAGCCCGCCTCCAGGGCTCTTTGGGGCGACGCTGCTGGCAGCGTCGTTCTCGATGGTCGCCAGGAACGCTTGCAGTTCCGCGGGAAGCGGGCTCTGGAGCGCAATCTGCTTCCCCGTGCGCGGGTGTGTGAGTTCGAGCTGCGCCGCGTGCAGGAAATTTCGTGGGAGTGAAAGCGCGCTACCCTCGTCAGTCGCGCGGCCACGCCTGGCGCGCATCTCGCGGGGCGCCCCATAAAGCGCGTCTCCTACGACTGCATGTCCCAGAGATGCCATGTGCACGCGAATCTGATGGGTCCGGCCGGTATCGATTTTCACCTCGACCAGCGCGAATTTGCCAAAAGGCGTGTCGAGCCGCCGGAGAACAGTGTAATGAGAGACGGCGTCGCGGCCGCCGGTGCCACGCGTGGTCATGCGGATGCGGCGGATCCGGTCGCGGCTGATGCTGGCTGAGATGGTGCCATGATCTTTTTTCGGCCATCCGTGCACGAGAGCGATGTAAGTCTTCTTCACTTCGCGCCGGGCGAACTGCTCCGCCAGCTTGCGGTGCGCTTCGTCATTTTTCGCTACGACGATCAGGCCGCTGGTTTCTTTGTCGAGGCGGTGAACGATTCCCGGCCGCATCTCGCCGCCGACGGCCGACAGGGTCGAGAAGTGATGCAGGAGCGCGTTCACCAGCGTGCCGCGGTTGCGCTGGTCCTCGGTGGCTCCGGCGCCCGCATGCACCATCATTCCGGCGGCCTTGTTAATGATGGCCAGATCGTCGTCCTCGTAGACGATGTCGAGCGGAATCTCTTCGGCCATGGCGCGAAGCGGAGGGCGCTCAGCCGAGCCGAGCACCGTGATGCGCTCGTTGCCTCGCAGCTTCAGCGAAGCCTTTGCTGGCGCGTCGTTGACTAGGACTTTTTGTTCGGAGATCAGTTGCTGCACCCGCGCGCGGCTTATGTCGAGATGCGCGACCAGGAGTTGATCGACGCGCTTGCCGGCGTCGTCCGGCACGGTGGAAATAAGGATGGGGAAGGCGTCCGCCATTTCTCAGGGGAAGAATACTACACGGTATGTGAGGTGCACCTGCTCCACCGTTCGGCGATGCGATAATAGCCGCGGTCCCGAGGAATGAAGAGAATCTCTGCGTCGCTGATCGGTTTGGCTCTTTTGATGTGCGGTTGTTGGCCGCTGACCGGGCAGACTTCTCATCATTCCTCTTCGAGCGCGCCTCCCCAGTACACTTTCACCGTCGTTCGAGTGTTTCTCCATGACACCTCTGCCTACACCCAGGGACTCGTGTATCGCGACGGATTCCTGTATGAGGGCACGGGGCGCAATGGCCAGTCCTCGCTGCGCAAAGTGCGGCTCGAAACCGGCGAGGTTCTGCAGAAGGTCAACCTGGGGACTGAATTCTTCGGCGAAGGGATCACTATTGTCGGAGACCAGGTGTTCCAGCTCACGTGGAAGTCAGGCGTGGGTTTCGTCTATGACGTCAAAGACTTCCGCTTGCTGCGGAAAGTCTCGTACTCCGGAGAAGGCTGGGGCCTTGCGACCAATGGCCGCGAACTTTTCTTGAGTGACGGCACGGCGCAGATTCGCATTCTGGATCCGGAGACGTTTCAGGAGAAGCGTCGGCTCAAGGTTCACGATGGACCCACGGCGGTCGATCAACTGAACGAACTGGAGTTCGTGGAAGGACAGGTTTTCGCCAACGTCTGGCACACGAATCGCATTGCCCGGATTTCTCCGCAGACCGGGGAGATCGTCGGGTGGATCGACCTCAGCGGACTGCTCAGTTCTGTATATCGCCTCCAGCCGGAGGCCGTGCTCAACGGCATCGCTTACGATCCTGTTGGGAAACGGCTGTTTGTCACGGGGAAACTGTGGCCCAGCGTGTTAGAGATAACTTTGAAGCGTCGCGGGGTAGCCCCCCCGAGAAATGCCGGCGTCGCTCGTTGATATATGGGCCGGGAAGCCTCACAACCTCTCTACCTTCAGCCGGGATGCCGATTTCTTACCCCATTTGGACAACTTCCGGTCTGGAATGGGGTTCCAAATAGGGGTAAGATTAATACAGGCGGTTTGCCCTCCCGGGCCTATAACCGCCGTTTCGGTGGAGGGTACTCATATGCGGAAGTCCACCTTGCTCAAGTCTCTTCTCGCAGGTCTCGCTTCTTTCGTACTCGTTTGCCTGCCTGTCCCGGCCTTCGCCCAACATGGCGGTGGTCACGGGGGAGGAGGCGGAGGTTCCCACGGCGGGGGTGGGGGCGGCTACCACGGCGGCGGTGGCGGAGGCTACCACGGCGGCGGCTACAGTGGAGGTGGCTACCACGGTGGGGGCTATGGGGGTGGCGGCTTCCATGGCGGATCCTCCTACGGTGGGTATCGAGGCGGTGGGTCTCGGGGCGGGATGTACGGCGGCGGCCACGCTGGAAATTCTGGCGCTGGACGGGCCTGGTCGTTTGAGCGCGGAGGCGTGCGGAACACTTCGCCCGGATTCCATTCGTTTGCTAGATCGGGGAGCGGAGGCATGTCAGCAAATCGTGGCGCAGCCATGGGTTCGTCTCGCGGCGCGGCCATGGGTGCATCTCGCGGCGCGGGCACGGCCTCGGGGCACGTCTCACGCATCGCTGACGGGAATTTTCATTCTTTCGGCGGCGTCCACACCGCTGGTTCGACTGCGCACGCGTCGATCAACCATGCTGGCTTTGTGGGAGCCGGCAGCCTGAACTTTCACGGCGCTGGCGGGTACGGCGGCCGTTACGGGTGGGGTGGTGGCCGGGGACGGGGCCGAGGCTGGGGTGGAGGTTGGGGCTGGGGTGAAGGCTGGGGCTGGGGCGGCGGTTGGGGATGTTGGGGCTGCGGATGGGGCTGGGGATTCGGTTGGAGTCCCTTCTGGGCCTGGCCACCGTACTATTACAGCCCGTGGTGGTCCGACAACCCGGATTACCTCGACTCGTACTAGAACGCCGGACGTGACACAGGCGTTGAGTGACAGCGCCGGGCGCTCAAGCAGAGCGCAGTAGAAAGTTGTCGATCAGCCGCGTGTTGCCTACATAGGCCGCGACTGCGACCAGCGTGCCCCGGGACACCTGTTCGACGGGATCGAGCGTCTCCGGATCGACGACCTCGAAATAGTCCAGACGCACTGAATTCTCTCGCGCAAATTCCTCGCGACCCGCGGCTAGTAATTTGGACGCGTTCCGCTCTCCCGCTTTAGCCAACGCTTGCACCCGCAATAGGGAACGATGCAGCACCAGCGCATGTTTTCGTTGCTCACTATCAAGGTAGGCGTTGCGCGAACTCATGGCCAGCCCATCGGCTTCGCGCACGATCGGGCAAGCCACAATCTCCACCGGCAAATCCAGATCGCGCACCATGCGCCGGATGATGGCCACCTGCGCCGCGTCTTTCTGCCCGAAGAAGGCCGCGTCTGGTTCGACGGCGTGAAAAAGCTTGGCCACCACCGTCGTGACCCCACGAAAGTGTCCGGGCCGCGAACGGCCGTCCAGCTTTTCGCTGAGCCCTTCCACCGTAACCCAGGTCACCGCCCCAGCCGGGTATATCTCTTCCACTGAAGGCGCGAACAGCAATTCCACGCCCTCCCGCTCCAGCATTTCCCGGTCGCGCTCGAACGACCGCGGATACTTCGCCAGGTCCTCATTGGGTCCAAACTGCGTCGGGTTGACGAAGATCGACGCTGCCACAATGTCGGACGCCGCGCGCGCTGCCCGCACCAGCGACAGGTGACCCTCATGCAGTGCTCCCATGGTTGGAACAAATCCCAGCCGCCTGCCTGCTCGTCGTGCGGCGCGAGACGAGACCCTCATTTCGTGAATGGTAGTGCAGATTTTCAAGATCGGACTTTCAAGAATGGATTCACTGGGCGCGACTTCGTTTCATGACGACGGCACCCATTTGATGGCGACGTGCGCGCCCTGCAGCATTCCACCCACGATGCCCCGGTTTCGGCGGATTTCCACTTGGTCCTGCTCGGAAGCTTTGGCGTTCTCGGTCGCCGCTACGACGCGTCCGTAGGGCCAATTCGATGCGGGCAGCGCCGCCAGCGCTGGAAGCAACTCGGCGGGCTTCAGCCGGATCTCCGCACTATCGGCGGCATCCAGTAACGCCACACCGTCGGGGCGAACGATGAGGTAAGGGTTGCGCCAGTTCTTCATGTCGTGAATGCGCTCGACTTGAGCCTGATCCGCCGCGGGAATGGCCTGCAACACGACTTCGGGCGCGGGAGGCTTCGCGGCATCCTGGTGGGAAGAACACGCCACCAGAGAGATCCAAGCGAGCACAACCGCCGACACCCCGATGCGAACAGACTTGCCGATCACGGGGCCGAAGTTACCTCACCATCGCGGGAACGTCGTTTTTCGCCGCCCAGACCAGCGCGACGATCCATCCGATGACGCTCCATCCCAGGAAAAGGTTGAGCAGGAAGATCGCGAGGAGGTCGCGCTTGCTCCGGGTCAGCGCAATGATCGACGGCAAGAAATACATCACGAACGGTAATCCGAAGAAGAAGTGGAAGAAAATCATTGAGAGAACCATGGAGCTCCTCCTTTTCCTTAGCCTAGCACCATCGGGTGCAATCCGGCACTAGCCCCAGCGGGCGACTACGCCTGTATCAAGGTACGGGATCGCGGCCGGCTTTGTTCCGCTGTTATCGTCTATCGTTTATCGGCCCATGGCCCGTTTCCGAGCAAGCACTGTATCGAGCCCGGTCTTGGTTTCCTTCGGCAGGTGATAGGACTCCTCGTCTGCTGGATACTGGTGCGACCGCACGTCCGCGCGAAAGGCCTGCACTGCGTTGGTGATCAGCGCAGCGGCGTCTCCGTAGCGCCGCACAAATTTTGCCGGAGGTCCGAAGGTCAGGTTCAGGATATCGTGAAACACCAGCACCTGCCCGTCGCACTCGGGGCCAGCACCGATGCCGATCGTCGGGGCGCTGATCTCGCCAGTAATCATCGCTGCCACTTCGCGCGGGATGCCCTCGAGATAGAGACACGCCACGCCAGCACGGTCGAGGGCCACGGCATCGCGCATGAGTTGCTCGATCCCGCTCAGGCTCTTGCCTTGCACCTTGTAGCCGCCCATCACGTTGACCGACTGCGGCGTCAGGCCGATGTGGCCAGCGACGGGAATCTCGGCGTCGATGATCTGGCGGATGAGGTCGGCACGCTTCTCTCCGCCTTCGATCTTCACGACCTCGGCGCCGCCTTCTTTCACAAAGCGGGCGGCGTTGCTGACAGCGGTTTTGGAGTCAAGCTGATAAGACCCGTAAGGCATGTCGGCGACCAGCAGCGCATTCTTCACGCCGCGCCGCACGGCTTTTACGTGATGCAGCATCTCGTCCATGGTGACCGAGAGCGTGTTCTCGTAGCCGAGCATGGTTTGCGCCAGCGAATCGCCGACCAGCACCATGTCGATGCCGGCCTCGTCGACCAGACGCGCTGAGGCGTAGTCGTAGGCGGTGAGGCAAGTGATGGGTTCGTGGTGGAGTTTCTGATCCCGGAGAGTTGCGGTCGTAACCTTATGGCGAGGCTCGCCAATAGGGGTCAAGCTCATGATGTCCTCCAGTGCCCTTCCGCCGTGGCGGATAGAGCCTGTGCACGCATCGTGGGGTCTACAGCTTTGGATGACGCTAGGGTAATTGTAGCCGCAAAAGAGGTGGCCGTCGATGCGTTATATAGTCAATGTTCTCAACGACCTGGGAAGGGGCAAGATTTAACGAGGCCACCATTCGCAGAAACAATTGCTGGCTGACTCAGCCGCTGGAGGATTGTTGTATAAGACGTATTGCATCACGTCTTACATGCTGGTAAGATAAGTGCATGTCCACCTACCGCACGGTTATCAGTTCCAAGGGACAAGTCGTCATTCCCGCCGAACTGCGCGAGCAGTTCGGCCTGGAAAAAGGCACCCCCGCGACCTGGACCGAAGAAAAGGGCCGCCTGATCCTGACTCCAATCACCGAACGTCTCCTCGACGAGATCCAGGGATTCCTGAAGCCTCGGCCTGGCGAGCCCTCAATGTTTGAAGAACACTTCAAGGAGCGCGAGCGCGAGCGTCAACGTGAGAGAGAGAAGAAGTGACCTTGGCCCTCGCTCGCAGCAAGCCCCGGCGGTATGTTCTCGATGCCAATGCCCTGATTGGGTTTCTTGAGGACCGTGCCGGGACAGCTCCGCGAGTCCGGCGCTTGCTGGAAGAAGCCTTTCGCCACGACCTTCCTCTGTTCCTGTCGGCAATCAATTGGGGAGAAGTTTTCTACATCTCGTGGCGTCAACACGGCGAAGCCAATGCTCGGGCCGCCGAAGCGAAGTTGCGGCAACTACCCATCACGGTCATCTCTGCCGACATCGACCGCGCCACCCGCGCCGCTGCCCTCAAGCAAAAGCACAACCTGGGCTACGCCGACGCCTTCGCCGCCGAACTCGCTTTGGAGCGCGGCGCCTGGTTGGTCACCGCGGATCCAGAATTTTCAAAACTGGGCAAGACCCTGTCGGTGTCCCCGCTCCCGCGCCACGAAAAATAGGAAGATCGGGATTGGCTGGCTAATGGCTAGACGCCAGCAGCTAGAAGCTTGTTATGCCCCCACCGCATCCTGCCCGCCGAGCGGCAGGAAGTACTGCGTGCCCTTGATGGGCTCGGTGACTTTGCGCAGAAGTTCCTGCAAGTCTTCATTGCGGTCGACGAAATCGATGTCAGACGTGTTGACGATCAGCAAGTCGGACGATGTGTAGTGAAAAAAGAAGTGCTCGTAGGCTTTGACCACTTCCTCCAGATACTCATCGCTCACAGCGCGCTCGCTGGGAGCGTTCTTTTTCTTGAGCCGCTTTTTCAGGACTTCCGGGGTGGCCTGCAGATAAATCACCAGGTCGGGCGTGGGCAGCAGTTCGCGGAAGTGGTTATAGTAGCGATTGTACGTATCGAGTTCGTGGTCGGTGAGATTGAGGCAGGCAAAGAGCTTGTCTTTTTCAAAAATAAAATCCGAAACCACAACCTTCTGTGAGCGCGGGCCAAGATCAAGCGACTGAAGTTGTTCGAAGCGCCGCACCAGAAAAGTGAACTGCGCCTGAAACGCGGCTCCGCGGTCTCCTTCATAGAAGGAGTCCAGAAACGGATTTGCGTCCGGCTCCATCACGCGCTGGGCATTCAGGCGCTCGGCAAGAATGCGCGCCAGCGTGCTCTTGCCCACGCGGATGGGTCCTTCCACAGCAATGTATCGGGGCAGTTCGAAAAGATTGGCCATGAGTTCGTTGCGATGTCTCGGAATTCAGAGGATATCTCGGATGAGGCCCAGTGGCAATTGCGGGAAGAGTTAACAGTACACTTGGTGATTTCGGATTGATGATTGCTGATTGAAAGGCGTTCGGGCCAATCAGCAATCAAAAATCATCCATCAACAATTACAATCCCTGCATGCTTGGCCTCGCCCTAGCTGGAGCCGCCGCTACTGCCGCTGTCGCCGCCGGATATCAATCTATGAGGCCCACCGGGCAGTGGTATGGCCGCACCTTCACGGGCCTGTCTCGCGGTACCAAGCAACTCGCGCTCACCTACGACGACGGGCCCAACGATCCGCACACGCTGCGCCTGCTCGAGGTACTGGCGAAATACGACGTGCACGCAACGTTTTTTCTGATCGGACGCTACGTCCGGCAACGTCCCCAGATCGCGCGCGAGGTCGTCAATGCCGGCCATGTTGTGGGCAACCACACGTTCACGCATCCACTCCTGACTTTGAAGAACGTCGCTGAAGTTCGACAGGAACTCTCGGACTGCCGCTCCGCCTTGCAAGACGCAATCGGAGAGCATTCCAATCTCTTCCGCCCACCGTTCGGCGGACGACGGCCCGCGGTGCTGCGGGTGGCTCGCGAGCTGGGGCTCGAACCGATTATGTGGAATGTGACCGGCTACGACTGGAACGCGCCACCGTCCGCCGTGATCGAGCGCAAGGTGAGCAGGCAGATTCGCGGTGGCGACGTCATCCTGCTCCATGACGGCGGCCACAAACAGATGGGCGCCGACCGCTCCCAGACTGTCGCTGCGACTGATCATTTGATCTCGCGCTACAAGTCCGGGGGCTACGGCTTCGTCACGATTCCTCAAATGCTCGGAGCAGGAACGGTTGGCTAAGCTCGGACGTCTTCCGGAACGCCCGTCAAACCAAGCCTCCAAACGCTCAGAACCCATAACGGGCGACAATCATTTTTTCCTTTTTGCCAATCACTGCAATCGCGGCGTGTTCAGCGGGCAGCGAAAACGCAATCGGCACGCCGGTGGCTTGATCGCGCAGGCTGATGTTTGTGTCGTTCGCGGAGTCGGAGACCATGACGTAGAGCACGGAGTCAGCGAGCACAGTCGGAAATACGAGCACGCCCGGTGGAAGCGGCGATTGCTGGGTGAACATCTGGGGGATGTTCAGGCGAGTTGTCACGTAGGCGTAGAGGTCGGAAGTGGAGCGCGAGTATTCAGAGAGTTCCACTGGATAGGACGTCCAGAAAATGCGGCCTTTGCCGTGCGGAATTTCTTTAAGAGTTGAGCCGTCGTCGAAGCGCAGGGAGTCGAGCCAGTTCTGCTGCGGCTGCCCGAAAGCGAGAGCCAGGGAACGGGTGCCGAGGCTGACCGTGGCGTTGTGAAAGGTGAGTGGTTCGACGTGGGAGGGGAGTCCGAGGTCGGCGGCGCGGTGGACGATTTGCCAGTGCGCGTCGCGGTCGACGGGGCCGGTGACGAGGAGGTTGCCTCCCGCATCGACATAGGTCAATAGCGCCTGCCATGCTTTTTCGCCCAACGCTTGCGGAGAGGGCAGGATCGCGAGCTTGGGCGTGCCTAGCTTTTCGATCTGATTTTCCGCGATCATGTAAGCGGGCAGGTGGACGTCATACGCAAGGGCGCGGACGGCGTTCTGCTGGGCCTCCAATTGGAATTCCGCGAGCGCGGAATATTGTGCGGCTTGTGATGTGACGATTGCGATCGAAGGCTGCTGCGGGTCGCGGAGATGCTCCTGCAACGACGGGGCAAATTGGGCGAAGGCGCGCAGGAGCATTGCTTCGGGCTTCTCGGTGTAATCGGTACGGACGGCGCCGATGGGGGTTTCGTTGCTCTCCGTCATGTCGGAGTTCGTGTTCCAGAGCCATTCGATGGCGCCGGAACCTTGAATGAACGACGCGGCGACTTTGCGTTCGAGGAGAGCGGCTTCGCTTTCCGTGGTGCGGCGGGCGATCTCGTCGAGATTCAACTCCCGCTGCAGGCCGGTTTCCTGGATCAGCATGGCTTTGCCGGGCTGCTTGGCGGCGAGGGAATCCCACAGAATTTGATCGTTGAGCCACCAGGAGTGGTTGGTGGTGAAGTCGACGGATGCGCCCCAGAACGCGGGCGAGAGACGGTCTTGAATGCCGCCTTCGTCCTGACCAACCGTGACGAGTTGCTGTGAGCCGGCGGTACGGATGGTGTCGCGCATGGTGCGCGCCCAGTGCGCGAAAGACTCTTGCGTGAAGAGGAAGTAGTCGTTCAGACGGAGCGAGTTGGTTCCGGTGTACATCCCGCGGGCGGAGAATTCCTCTTCGGTGGGAAGAGAAATCGAGCCAGCGACGGAGCCGGGAGTCACGTTCCAGAGCGCGGCTAGTTTCGCACGATCAGGATAACGCTCGCTCAGCCACTGATTCCAGGCGGCGAGTTCGATGGGGTCGCCGTTGGGGCGCGTTCTCCAGAGGTGCTGGGAAAAGCTGGGCTCGTTGATGAGATCCCAGGCTAGGTAAGGCACGTCGTGGAAGCGCGCGACGACGGAGGAGATCAGCGTCTGCTGGCGGCGGACGGCTTGGGGATCGAGGAAGGCGTTGGCGCCTCCAAGAACATCGGGCAGGAAGGCGAAAAAGTTGAACTGCACCGGCAAGCCATACTTGCGCGCGGTCATTAGATAGGCTTCGAGAGTGCGCAGGGTGCGCTCGTAGGGCTGGCCGTTTTCGTCGGAGAACTTGTCCCATCCGGTCCACCATCCGGTGCGGATCATGTTGAGTCCGGCGTCGTGAATCTGGGCGAGATCCTGGTTCCAGACGTACACATTCGGGTGTTCGAAGTAGAGGCGCTGGACCTCGCTCGACATGTAGGTGGTGCCGACGACCGCGAGGGGATGGCCATCGAGTTCGAAGTAGTCGTGGTTGACGCCGAGATGCGGTCCGGAGCGGAGGTAGGACTCGTCGCGGATCCAGAAGGCGGAATGGTAGATGACGCGCACGCGGTCGCCTTCGAGAAGCTGCGCCTCGATGATGTAGAGGCCCTTACCTTCGGGAGCGGGCAGGACGACGGGATCGGTGAGAGTTGCTGTGACAGTTGACCGGTTCGTGGGCTGCGCTTCGGGGAAGGTCGTGATCTTCAGAGAAACTGTCGCCTTCGGTTGCACCGCAGCGTGCCACTGAACCTGCAGTTCTACGGGCTCGCCGTGGAGGTAGAGCGGTAAGGCAGGACGCACGGAGAATTCTTCGGCGCCTTGCAGGGCGCGGTCGACGAGGGATTGCAGCAGCGCGGCGTTGTCGAAGAAGTCACGGGAGAGTTCCGCGTTGACGAATATCCAGCGGCCGCCATCAAATCCATTGCGGTAGTGATCGATCTGCAGGACAGGGGCCGAGAGCTTGCGGCCGTCTTTGACGCCCCAGGCGAGCGCGTCGAGGCGGGCGTCGAGAGAGCCGGCGGCGCCTCCGCGGTGGTAGAGATCGACGGCGCTGAGGCGAATGACGGGGCTGAAGGCGTGCTTCCAGGCGAATGCGGGAAGCTGCAGGGGGATCTCGGGATTGGGCTGGAACTGCAGGCCGTCGGAGCTGGGAGTGTCCTGGTACTGATCGATCATGAGCGGGCGGATGCAGCGCACGCTGTAGTCGCGAAGATGCCATCCGCCGCGGTCGCGATAGGCGGCGCGAGTGAAGGGCATGCCGCCGAGGACCAGCAGATTGCCTCCGCGGTCGAGAAACTGTTTGATGGCGGGCCAGGAGTCTTCGGGAAAGGCGGAGCCGGTGGGAAGGATAAGAAGTCGCGTTGTGGGGACGGCCAAAGCTTCGTGGAGGTGGTCCGCGCCAATTTGCTCGGCTCCAGGAAACAAGGCGGCGAATTGCTGCGGCGAGGGAGTCGCCGTGTCGGCTGCGAGAAAGCCGGGTTCCGCGAAGACGACCACGGGCGAGGCGGCGGTTTGGGCAAGGAGTGTGAGTGGGATCAGCAGTGAGAAGACGGAGGCGACTGCGAAGACTACGCGTTTGCGCATGATGGCCTGATTCTGAGAGATGCTAAGGGGTAGAAACAGTGCAGTCTCCAGCAAGGGTAAAGGAATGTCAAGCGAGGAGAAACGATTTTGTAGGGTATCAATCCGATATGGGATGAAGAAAAATGCGTAGAACCGCGCTCGGGCGATGCTATGATGGCGCGTTCTTAAGATTCCAGGCCTTTTGGAAGGGTGGACACAGCACTCATGGCGATCGCGGCCCCTAACACTTCTACTACGACTGCGGCACCGGGCACGGGGCAGAGTTACGCTGCTCCGCTGGCTACGGTGACCACGCTCTTCTTCATGTGGGGGTTTCTGACCTGCCTGAATGACATTCTAGTTCCGCATTTGAAATCGATTTTCGACCTTAGCTACGCGCAGGTGATGTTGATTCAGTTTGCGTTCTTTGGGGCCTATTTCGTTTTCTCGTTACCATCCGCCAGAGTCGTCGACGCGATCGGCTACCAGCGGTCGATGGTGGTCGGGTTGCTCGCCATGGGGCTTGGGGCTTTTCTGTTTGTGCCGGCCGCGATGGTTCCGTCGTTCCCATTATTTCTAGGAGCGTTGATCGTGCTCGCGGCGGGGATCACCTGCCTTCAGGTGGCGGCCAATCCGTACGTCACGGTGTTGGGGAAACCCGAGACCGCCTCGAGCCGGTTGAATCTGACACAGGCGTTTAACTCGCTGGGGACTTTCCTGGCGCCGTTTTTCGGCGGTCTGCTGATTCTGAGCGCGGCCCCGAAGACCATGGCGGATATAAGAGCGATGGCGCCCGACGTGTTACAAGCTTACCGATTGCACGAAGCTGCGACCGTCAAGACGCCGTATGTGGGGCTGGGTATTGCGCTGGTCGTGCTGGCCCTTGCCATCGGCAGCTTCAAGTTGCCGAAGATCGAGCACGCTCAACACAAGGTCGGCGAGAAAGTGAACGACTCCATCTGGAACCATCCCAGCTTGATCTTCGGTGCAATCGGCATTTTTGTGTATGTCGGCGGCGAGGTTTCGATCGGGAGTTTCCTGGTGAACTACTTTACGCAGCCGGAGATTGGCGGCCTTACGGAAAAAGTTGCCGCGAGCTTTGTGGCTTTCTACTGGGGCGGAGCAATGGTCGGGCGATTTATCGGCTCTGCACTTCTGCAGAAGATAAGCACGCGGGGACTGCTGGGCGTCTGCGCGGTGTGCGCGGCTGCCTTGGTGGCAATCTCCATGCTGACGACGGGACACACTGCGATGTACAGCATCATCCTTGTCGGATTCTTCAACTCGATCATGTTCCCAAGCATCTTCACTCTGGGTGTCGCCGAACTTGGGCCGCTGACCGGGGATGGTTCCGGAGTCATGATTATGGCGATTGTTGGCGGAGCCATTATTCCGGTGGCGCAAGGGTGGATTGCCGATCGGATCGGGATTCATCATGCGTTCTTCCTGCCGGTCATTTGTTATCTGTACATTTTGTTCTTCGCTCTAAGCGGATCGAAGCCGAACAGCCAGCGCTATGCCAAAGCGTAACTGCGCTCCGCAAGGTTGCAAACCGGATGTCCGGGCGTGTGCGGAATCACTGACAGGGTTCCGTCATTTGGTAACATGTTTCACGGAATTCAGGACTAAAACGATTTAAGCGATCATGGGGCAAATCAAGAAGCCTGGCCAAAAACCAGAGGTCGTTACCCTCAAGGCCGTCGCCCACCATATTGGACTGACTCCAGGAACGGTATCAGCAGTTCTGAACGATTCGCCTTCGGCGCGGTCCATTCCGCAGGAGACCAAGAACCGGATCCACGCGGCCGCCAAGGAACTCAACTACCGGCCCAATTTTTTTGCCCGCACGTTGCGCAACAAGCGCACCTACACCATCGGAGTAATCGCGGAAGAGATTGGCGACTCCTACAGTTCGCCGATCATCAGCGGCATTGAACAGTATTTGAGGAAGCGCGATTACTTCTTTCTGACGGTCGTGCACCGGCACGATCCCGTGCTGCTCAATCGATATTCGCAGTTGCTGTCGGAGCGCGGCGTCGAGGGCATCATTACCGTGGACACAACCGTACAGGAAGCGCCCGCGTTGCCCACGGTTGCCATTGCAGGACACAAGAAGTTGAAGGGAGTCACCAACATTACGCTGGATCACGTGCGAGCCGCGAGGTTGGCGCTGAACCACCTCAAGGAAATGTCGCACGAGCGAGTCGCCTTCATGAAGGGGAATCCGGTGAGTTCGGATGCGAAGGACCGGTGGGACGCGATCTGCCAGGTGGCGGCGGAGATGGGGATGAAGATCGATCCGGAGTTGACCGTGCAAATCGATACGGACGATCCGACGCCGATGTTGGGCTATCCGTTTACCAAGCAGCTGCTGGCGCGCAAGAGGCCGTTTACGGCGCTGTTTGCGTACAACGACATTTCGGCGATCGGGGCGATTCGAGCGATCCAGGAACAGGGACTGCGGGTTCCGCAGGATATCTCCGTGATGGGGTTCGACGACATTCCGGGGGCCGCGTTTCATACTCCGAGCTTGACCACGGTGCAACAGCCATTGAACCGCATGGGAGAGGTGGCGGCGCAGGTCCTGTTGGAACGAATTGAGGGAAAGAACGAATACCTTTCGGACATTGCGATTGAGCCGCAGCTAGTCGTGCGGGAATCGACGGCGAAGGCTCCGGGGGCTTCCTAGGGTAACGGTTCCGATATAGTAGCGGCAGCGCGTCCTCGCCATTCATGCCCCCCTCTGACTCACCCAACGCCTCAACTTCCGCCAAGGCGCTTACGTTCGCTGCGTGCGCGTCGTTTGTGCCGATCGGGATCGCGACCGTGCTTCTGGGACCGATGCTGCCGACTCTGTCGGCGCGCTGGTCGTTGAATTATTCCCAGGCTGGCGCGCTGTTTACTGCACAATACCTGGCCTCAACCCTGGCCGTCGCCCTTTCGGGAGTGCTGGTTTCGCGCTGGGGATTCCGATTTGCAATCAAGACGGGACTCCTGCTCATGGGGACAGGCGTGGGTCTGCTGCTCACCGGTCCCAAGGTGCTGGGGATTTTTTGCATCGGCGCGTACGGAGGAGGCTTGGGGCTTGCGGTGCCCGCGGCGAACTTGCTGGTGGCAGAGGTTAATCCAGGGCACCGCAGCGCGACGCTGAATCTGTTGAATTTCTGTTGGAGCGCGGGCGCTGTGGCGTGTCCGTTTCTGGTGGCGGCGGCGGTGAAAGTCCACCAAGTTCCTTTCTTCCTGGGAGCGGTAGCGGGGTTCGCGCTGCTGATGGCGATTGGGATCGCGGCCATGCCGGCGTCCATTGTTGAGCCGTCGGCGAAGAAGGATGTGACCCAGCAGACCGGCCTGGCGATCCCATGGGGGCACGGCTCTTTGCTGATGTTGGCGGCACTCTTCTTTCTTTACGTTGGCGTCGAGAACGGCTTCGGGGGCTGGGTTGCATCGTACGCGAAGAGCCTCGGGAACCTGACGCCGGCGATGTCGCTGATGACTCCTTCGTTTTTTTATGCGGCGATGCTCCTAGGTAGAATTTTGGCGCCGATGTTGTTACGGCTGGCTGACGAAATCCGACTGGTGCAGATCGGACTGCTTGTGGCATGTGCGGGCATGGGCGGCCTCGTCTTGTCGCATGGACTGCGGGGGGTGGTGGTGAGTGCTTGCCTGGCGGGGATGGGGCTCTCTTATGTTTATCCCATTACGATTTCGCTGTTGTCTGTGAAGTTTGGGTCGGCATCGGCACGGCTTGGGTCCGTGATGTTCACGCTATCGAATATCGGCGGGGGACTGATGCCGTGGATGGTGGGCGTTTCGTCGAATCATTTCGGCAGCCTGAAGGCGGGGCTGGCGGTACCTCTGATCGGATGCGCGACGATGTACGCGCTGTATTTGCGGGAGTGGAAGACGGAGGCGGAACCACCTCTCTAGTGGGCCGCTGAAGACGAAGGTCACGTACCTCGGGGGCTAAAGCCCTCAGTGAAAAGGACAACTTTCTCGCAGCGCTGAAAGCGCTGCGCCACCCAAAATTAGCCGTCCCAAATTCAGCCATCCCAAATTCAGTCGTCCCAAAATCAGCCGTCCAAGAATCAACAGCTCCACAGAGCTGCCAGCGGCCACAGCCGGTGTTAAGAGCGGACGAATCTCGCCGCAAGGCGGGAGAGGCGTACCAGTCGATACAACGGGAAGAGCGGCGCGGGCAGACAGACTGCTTGCCACTCGCTGGGTCCGGGCGTGAGGGCAAGACGCTGCAGAAATCGCAAGCGATCGAGCGGCCGTTCGCGCAGACGCATCATCAGGCGAAAGTAGGCCAGCGACTCGACGTTGAAACCTGCCTCGCTGGCGATATGAGTTTGAATCTCATCCGCCAGCGCCGGCGCGCCCGGATCTTCTGGAAGACTTGCTTGCGCCGCTGGCGGGATCGTCGCACTGAGAAGCCGGTTCGCCAGGAACATGGTGACGCGCAGAATGCGCACGATTCCCAGGGATTTCGCCTGCGATGCGATCCAGGTCCAATCCAGAGTTGGGAGGCTCATGATGCGCGCGACGTCGCAGAGCCAGACGAGGCGTCCCCAGACGTGCTTGGCAGCGTGGGCTGACAGTACCAAAAGTAAATCTTCGGATGAGGGCGTCTTCATGGGATGTCCGGCGACGGTGACCGTGACGGCTCGCTGGAACAAGGCGTGCATGTCGAAGTCAACTGCGTAAAAGCTGGGCTGGATCGCCCACTGCAGTTCGAGGAGATTAGGGCCGGCGACGCCGTCGAAAGCACATTCGTATCCGGATTTCAGATAAGCGCGTTCCTCTGCTGGAGAGAGAGACAGGTGGGGCGTGTAGCCGAGTTCGCGGACGGCGTCGCGGACGCTCGGGAAGTCGTGCGAACGGATCAGCAGGTCAATGTCACCGGCATGCCTCAGTGCAATGTCGCCGTAGGCCATTTCCGCGAGGGCCACGCCTTTGTAGGGCATGACTTCAATGCCGAGTGCGGACAAGTGCTCAACGATGTGAATTAACTCGCGTGCGACAAATAGGGCTTTGTGTAGGTTGATCTGGTAGCGTTGCTTCAGAGCGGACATCTCAACGGGAGGAACGGCGTCGGCGTCCTCAATGCCGACGAGGGCCTGATAGAGAAGAGGCTGAGTGCCGTGACGATCGGCGAGGTCGAGCAGAAGGTTCCAGCGGATAGACTGGCGCGACAGAAGACGAATGCGGTCCATCTTTTCCGGGCGGGGAATTTCGGCACATGCGGCTTGAAGGAAGGACCACTCGGCTTCGAGTGTGGCGCCAGCACCGGGCATGTTGTCAGTTGGACCGAAGAAAGCGGGTCCAGATCACGCGATCGCGCCAGCCGGCGAGGTCCCAACGGAGGTTGGAAGCGCCCGAATCTGCACCAGATTCGCGTTCCTCAGGCTTGCCCCGACGTTTTTCTTGGCGAGCATGTTGGCTGAGGGAATTCCGGTACGGGCGAAGGACTTCTCACAATCCTGCGTCGACGGTCCGCGCATGTTTCCTTCCATGTAAGCGAGACCGGGACAGCGCGTGCAGGTTCCAGCGTGACTGCACGATGGGCACGTCGTCAGATCCTTGAGGCGGATGGAGCGGACATCATTCATCTGCTCGGAATGGCGCCAGATGTCGACGAAGCGCTGTTGCCGGACGTTCCCCGTGGGCAGCGGAAACTGAACACACGGAAAAACGTCGCCATAGGGGGAAACGTAGCAGGCGGTGTGGCCGGCGCTGCAGGGCGTGGATTCCATTTCGTCCTCGCCGGCCGGAGCGGGGAGGGCGCAAAATTCGTCTACATCGCCGACCAGGGATGTGTCGCGGAACACCTGGCGCAGCGCACCTTGGTCCACTCCCAACGCGACGGTGGAGCGGTTGCCGTCCATCATGGGAGTGACGGTTGGGTCGAGCGTGCATTCGACGCCAAGTTCCGCGGCCAGGGCGCGAACGCCGGGGTAGTCCTGCATATTCTGGGTCATTAAAACGTTGGCGATGACGACTTTCAAGCCCTGCGATTTGAGGAATCGGATCGCAGCGACCGAGCGTTTGAGCGAGCCCGGAATCAGGGTGATGGCGTCGTGAACTTCCGGACGGTGCGAGTAGATGCTGATCTGAACGGATTCGACGTTGAGGTCGCGGAGGCGGGCGGCCTCGCGCTCGCGGATCAGCACCGCGTTGGTCTTGAGCTTCACGCAAAACATCAGGCGGCGGGCGTGTTCGAGAAGGTCAAAGAAATCCTTGCGCAGAAAAATCTCGCCCCCGCTCAGGGTCAGAATGAAGACACCGGCTTCGGCCATTTCATCGAGCAGGTGCTTGATTTCGGCGGTAGTCATCTCGCCATGATCGTCATGATCGAGATAGCAGTGCACGCAGCGTTCGTTGCAGCGGTAGGTCAGGTCGAGCTGGACGCTGAGCGGAATGTTCAGCTTCTGCGCCTTCACGGACATTTCCTGCAGCAGGACACTCATCGGGATTCTCCGGCCACCGGGCTCCGCGGCGGGATCGGTTCTTCTGAGATTTGGAGTATCTCATGACTGGCCAGTTCTCGCGCCAGGGTCTCAGCGTCGTGCAAGGCTGCGGCGGGCTCGACTTCGAACTCGGTGCAGATGCGATGCTCGACGATTTGGTCGAGGGGGGTGGTGCCGTCGGCGGATTGCCACAGGATGGTAGCTGTCTTGTTGAGAGTAAAGAGGGTGGAATCCCGGCCGGACATAATCATCATTTCGCCGTCGAGACTGCGGGCCGCGACCCGCGGATTGCGCGCAACATAAAGCCTGCTCATCCGATCAACTCCCAGACCCGGGCATCGGGCACAAAAGTAAGGCGGGACACCGGGACCCGGCTTACGAACTCAAAGGCGGAATGAAACGTCGATTGCACGAGTTCCTCATCCTCCGCGAAAAAGAGAAGATTAGCAAGCAGAGATCGGGCCGCTTCTCCCGGCGGGAGGGGGTCGATGCGATTCTCAGAACCCTTGGCCAGAAGGTACAGCGTGTCGATGGGGGCGAAAACATTTTCGCCCAGCTTGGCCAGTTCGCCAGTAAACGGAGTGCCGTAGGCAACATAGCCGGCACCCTGCTTGCGCACGTAGGAAATTTCGTCGGTCAGGAGCGTGGCATCAGGAGGGGCGAGCCGGGAGATCGTAGTCTTGCCCGCCTCGGAAACACCAGCGAAGAGGAACGCTTTGCCGTTGCGAATGGCGCTGGCGGAGTGCATCAGGAAGCCCCCCTGGCGGGCCAGCACGAGCGTGTGGACAATGCGCAGCACGGCGTCGATCGAGTAGGGATTGGCGGTCTGGCGAATCCATCCGGTGCGCGATGCGGGTTTCCACTCGGCGCGAAAATCTCCACGCTCGAACGTCCAGCGGCCCAGTCGATGGGTCACACTTACCGGGGCGTACGGGTCAGGAGAGTTGGGCGGGGTGAGTTGGACGTCGAATTCGATCTCTGCCTGCTCGGAGGCGGACACAAATCCGGCATAGCGCTCCTGCAGCATCGCCAGAAAGCGCGCATCCGTTGTATGCACCCGCACCGGCATGCGCCCGATCTCAATGACGAGGCTGAGACGACCGACTTCGGTGGTTAACTCGGGCAAGGAATGGCTCGATCCTGGTTCGTTTAGAGTTGTGAAGAATCCTGAGCAAACCTACGCATGCCGTGCAGACCCACGACGACACGGGCAGCTATCTGACAACGCCGAAACACAGCCGCCAGCGCCCTTTCAGAAAAGCGTAGGCTCTTTCTCGGCTGAACGCATCGGCCGTCCCGCAGGATGACGGACACCCTGCCCAAGAGATCAGCGGAAGGCACCGGCGCATCGAGATGGGGGATCGCGTCACCCTGGGTTTGAACTCTCGGATCTGCCGGCCCGCTGGTTCTTGACACGACGCGATGCGCTACGAATCGGCGGCCATTGCTGAACGTAACGATGTCGCCTTCGGCGATATCGTCGCCAGTTGCGGGCTCGATCACGAGCGTGTCCCCGGGCCAGAGCACGGGCAGCATGCTCCATCCGGTGACGCGGAGGCGCAAAGAGCCAGACGAGTGCAATACCTCGCCGGCCAGTTCGCGCTTCCGGGCGTTCGCATCGCCCAAGGTTGGCTTGGTTGACTTCATGACACCTTGGGGCTGGTGTTGCAACTGAAACCAGCGTTTGGCTGCTTTCCGCATGAAAGGGCAGTCGTGACGAAAACCTGTTCGTAGCGGAAGGACGGCTTTTCGTACGGCTTCTTAGCCGGAGTGTCTAGGGTATCGGAGGAAATGTTGTTCATAGTCATAAGAGAACCCTGTCTGCCTATTCTAGTTTAATCCGGGCTGAGACGCCTGTACGGCGCAGCCACCGGTGCCCGACGTACCGCAAACCTGGTCGCTCAGGGTGCTGAAGTATACCTGTGAAGTGCCCGCCAGAGTGCCGCTGAGGACGTTATCGATGATAATGCCGCTCGTGCCGCCAGCAGCTGGGAGCGTGGAGATCAGGCTCGCACCCGCGTTGATCCAGGTTACAGTCCCATCCGCGGTGGTGGCGCCGACAGTTGTGTTCCATGTTGGAGTGGACCCGCCTGTGGTGGTTCCCGTGGCGCTCGTTACAGCCTCGATATTGCCGTTGCTGTCGACAATGCGGTTTCCTATAGTCTCGGAAGTGGTGGCAGTCCAAATCGACAGTGGAGTAGCGGAGAGCGGTCCCTGATTGACCCAGTGTGCGCCGTTATCGGTTTTGACTGCGCCGGGAGTTGGGGAAAACGAGGGCATGGCTAGTCCCGAAGTACCCGCTGTCGTTGCCTCTTCAATATTGAGATTTCCGTCAAGGATCTGCTGGTGCAATTGGTAGGTGGTGGACTTCTGCCAAGGAGTATCGACGAAATTTAAAATGCAGCCCGCGTCACTGCACCCCGTCGCGACGCCGTGGTTCTGAACGCTGACGAATAACCGCTCGGTCGCGCCACCCGTAACATTCGGATTGAGTACGTCCGCGACCGGAGAGCACGCTGGCGAAAATGCTGCTGATACCAACCCTACGAGAATCGTTCCGCTGGTGGGAGTACCGGCTGCGATAGGTATCTGGTAAAGAGCAGGATTCTGGCCCGTGTTGCCGCAAACATAAAGGTTACCGGTAGCATTTCCGGAAGTGTAATAGGCGTTGTCAAAAGCGCCAATGTATAGAGGATTGGGAGTCGACCCGGAAGCCACGCTCGTCCCTACCTGGACTTTTTTGCCGATGTCCCCGGCCCCGAAGTCTACCGTCAGTTGATAGACTTTAGAGCAAGCGCTGGTGCCGCCGGAGCACTGAACTGTTCCGTCGCTGGATGAGAACACATACACGAAGCCGTTCGCCGAATCGACGATTGGGCCTTCCACGATTCCCGTACCGAAATCCAGTTCGCTTGACTGGGTGATGGCGGCCGTCGTGGGGTCAACGCTGTATAGAAATCCGCCAAAATCGCCCACAAACACTTTCTTAGAGACGCCATCGTAAACCGGGCTGGACAGGGTGTTGGGATTCGCAGTGCTGACTTGGACGGGGAACGCTGCGTTGTGGACTTCGGTCGGGACGCCCTTGAATACACCCGTGATTTTGTGGAGCCATCCGCTGGCACCGCCCACCCAACCAATATCGTTGCCATAGTCATAGAAGAGAGACGAGGTAGTGTCGTCGGTGGCGACGCTGGAGCGGTCGCGCAGAATGATCGTTGTCATGCAGGATGCCGTGCAGCCAAGGTAAGCGGAGGGTAGAACCACGGTTGGAGTGGCAGGAGAACTCACTGTACCTGTCGAGGCGGCCCACTTGATCAAGACCAAGGTTCCTAGGCCGCCGTTGGTTTGAACGAAAGCGACTTGCGAGCCATCCTGCGAAATTACGGGAGAAGTCCGAACCTGGCCCACAGTGTTGTAGGCCCAGTTGACCGAGGGTACGTTCCCGCCGCAGCCGGAATAGAGGTTGTTGAATGCCACAATATTGGCTTGGTTCACGGAGCCCAACAGTCCGGTGCTGAAGACGACGAAATCGGCAGTGCAACTGGCGGTGGTTCTGCTGGCAGCGAACCTGGCCGGGTAGTTTCCCGCGCCCACGCTCCCACCTCCGCCCAGATCTTGTGACCAATCGCGCCGCAGTTTCTTGCCGCGCCATTTAATGGGTGCGGGCGCAGCGGCGTCTCCGACCGTGCTCGCGGGCATCATGAGCGCTTGTTCGCGGCGCTGGATTTGTTGCCAGTAGCGTGGATCTTTGCTCACCCGGGCAAGTCTCTCGGGGGAGCCCGGACGCGAGAAGATCAGGTGACTGTGACTCCAGTCGGTGGCCAAAGGGCCGTCGTGTGTGGCGGGCCTGGCTGCCTGGCCGGTTAGCACCCACCCTAAAACCACCAATCCAGACAAACTCACACCCAAGCGGAGAAATCGTACGGCGTTACCGTTCATTGTCCTGACTCCATGGGTCGCGCGAGATGCAAGAGACTTGCGTGCGGCGCTGAAACAAATTCCGACGTTAAGTCCGTCCCTAGTTTCGTTGAGCCGCAGTTTGGATGACTCATCTTGATCGCCCGCTGATGTCTTTACCAAACGTCGCTCGCAACGCCAATGGAAAGTGGACGTAGGCTCCCCACTGGTTGGCTGGAATGGGGCCGATTTTACTCTTTATCGGGAGAGCAAGCAAACAAGGTTTTTCGTGGCCATGCGAAATCCAGCTATGCGACTCACAGCGCAGGATGTGGCGGGGAGATTGCCCAGGGCCGTGGGCGCCCGCGTCTGCTCTTGTGGGAAATCTGTACATGGTTCGTGATTTCATCCGCTGCCCGTACAATAGAAACAATGGAACCTCTGCCGCCGATGACATCATCCAAGTAGTTCGGCAGAACGATACCCGGCAAATCAAAGCTCGGCCAGTCATAGTTCGGCAGATCATAGTTCGGCAGATCAGGTCCAAATTCTTATGGAGGCTAGTGAATCAGATTGGAAGCACACGAGAAGGTAGCTGAGGAAATGGAGCAAGACGTGCATTCGGGCAAGGTCAGGAACGTCCTGAGCCTGGAAGAGATTGCGGATCTCGCGGCGGAAGGCGGGCAGTCGGCGGAAACGCTGATGAATGTTGTTGCCCTGATCGCCAAAAGATTTCGGACCGATGTATGTTCGGCGTACTTGCTGGAACCGGACCGCGCCAACCTGGTGTTGGCGGCGACGGTAGGACTTCGCCGGGAGTGTATCGGCAGTTTGCGGATGGCCGTGCACGAGGGCCTAACCGGTCTGGTGGCGGAACTGGTGCGGCCGGTTGCGGTCGAACAGGTGAAAAACCATCCCCGGTTTAAGTATTTTCGGGATGCCGGCGAGGATGCCTACCAGTCATTTCTTGGAGTTCCGCTGATCGATCGCGGCGTCTTGCAAGGTGTACTGGTCGTACAGACGATCGAGGCCCGCGTTTTCAGCCAAGATGAGATTCGGATGCTGACGGAGGCTGCCACTCAGGTAGCTCCGGTCGTGAGCGAAGCTCGTACGCTCGATCGTTTCATCGCTCCGCTGCAGGAGCGACTGTGGGCTCTGGCGCGCAATTTGTGGTGGAGTTGGGACCACAATTCGTCCAGCTTGTTTCTCGATCTGGATCCGGCGCGTTGGAATGAACTCAACCACAATCCGGTGGCGCTGCTCGGAGAGTTTCCTCTTGCCAAGCTGGAAACCCGCGCGGCGGAACTCATGCTGCATAGCCGCGTGAACTACGCGTATCGCCGACTGCTGGAGTATCTGGAGGCGGATCGCACGTGGGGAACGAGGCACGCTGGTGTACTGCGGCCTCACCCGGTGGCGTATTTTTCGGCTGAGTTTGGAGTGCACGAATCGCTGCCGGTGTATTCGGGTGGCTTGGGAGTGCTGGCGGGAGATCACATCAAGAGCGCGTCCGATCTGGACATTCCCCTGGTGGGCATTGGCTTGTTCTATGGCCAGGGATACTTCCGGCAGAGGCTCGATGGTAACGGATGGCAGCGGGAAGAATATCTCAAGACCGACGTCAATCAGATGGCGATGGAGGTGGCGATTGGGAAAGATGGCAGGCCGGTCGTGGTGGAAATCGAGACGCGGAGCGGCCGGATTCGGGCCAAAGTGTGGCGCGTGGACGTGGGGCGTCGCGACCTGCTGCTGCTGGATTCCGACGTGGAAGGAAATGCTCCCGAGGACCGCGAACTGACTTCGCGGCTGTACGGCGGAGATCTCCGCATCCGGATTCGTCAGGAGCTGCTGCTGGGCGTGGGCGGATTGCGGGCGCTCAAGGCTCTGGGGATCTCTCCCGGTGTTCTTCACCTGAACGAAGGCCACAGCGCGTTTGCGGTGCTGGAAGCGATTCGCATGCGGATGGAGGAGGAAGGGCTGGCGTTTGATGCGGCGGTTCCGCGAATTTCCCGCGAGGTGGTGTTCACCACACATACTCCGGTGCCTGCCGGGCACGACCGTTTCGATGCCGGGCTGGTCGAGGAGCACATTGGGCCTCTTCGCGAAGCACTGGGGCTGTCCAAGGAAAGTCTGATGGGACTCGGTCGTGAGAATCCCAACAATACTGACGAACTATTTTGCATGACGGTGCTGGCGCTGCGGCTTTCGCGACGCGCCAATGCGGTTTCGGCGCTGCATGCCGAAGTGTCGCGCGCGATGTGGACTGGGTTGTTCCGCGACAAGTTGGAAGATGACGTTCCCATTGGGCACATTACGAACGGAGTGCACGTTCCCTCTTGGCTGGCGCCGCAGATGTTCCGCCTCTACGATCGCCACTTGGGTACCGACTGGCACCAGCGCAGCAGCGAGGCCAAGATCTGGCTGGGAATTGAAAACGTGGACGACGGCGAGCTGTGGGAGACGCATCTCAACCTGAAATCGCAACTCATCGAGTTTGTGCGCCGGCGGGCGGTTGAACAGGCGAAGCGCCGCGGAGAATCTCGAGAGGAATTGCAACGTCTCGAGCGCGTGCTGAGTCCGGACGCTCTTACGATCGGATTTGCCCGCCGGTTCGCCACGTACAAGCGCGCCAATCTCATCTTGACCGATATCGAGCGGCTGGCCTCCATGGTCAATGATCCGAACCGCCCGGTGCAGTTCGTGTTTGCCGGCAAGGCGCATCCGCTCGACGAACCGGGCAAGCGAGTGCTACAGCAAATTGCCGAGTTGATGAGGGATCCCAAGTTCCGTGACAAGTTCGTGTTTGTCGAGGACTACGACATCAACGTCGGGCGCCGATTTGTGCAGGGCGTCGATGTCTGGCTCAATAATCCACGGCGTCCTCTGGAGGCCTCGGGCACGAGCGGTCAGAAAGTGGTACTGAACGGAGGACTGAATCTTTCCGTTCTCGACGGCTGGTGGGCGGAGGCTTACGACGGAATGAATGGCTTCTCGATTGGAACCGGCAGGACTCACTCCAACATGAACGTCCACGATGCTCGCGATGGAGAAGACTTGATGCGGACGCTGCGCGAAGAGGTGATTCCACTTTACTACCAGCGGGATCGCGATGGCCTTCCGCGAGGCTGGATCAAACGCATGAAGCGGACAATCCGGACGCTGGGCTGGCGCTTTAACGCGGACCGCATGGTGATGGACTACACGCTGAAGTGCTACGTTCCGGCAGCGGGTGGGACTTCGAGTGATATGAGGGCCGGTTCTTAGAGATTGCCCTCGAGTACGCTGCCCGTTGCAGAAAACTTGCGCTTGACCCATGCAGCGACGAACATTCATCAGAATCTCGGCGATTGCCGGCGGCGCAGCGGCCGTGCCGACGGCGTTGTGGCTGAGTTCGAGGTGGAGCGCGGCCGAAGCGGCGACTGACTCGAGCCCGATCGTATTCAATCAACTGGGATATCTTCCCAACGCGACGAAGCTCATCACGCTGCGCTCTCCGTCCGCAACATTCACTGTGCGCGCCGTCAGCAGCGGCGCTGTTGTCCTGCAAGGAAAACTTGGTGCGGCTCGCGACGACGCGGCTTCGGGCGACCGCGTGCAGATTGCTGATATTTCAGCGGTGCGCCAGCCGGGCATGTATGTTCTCGAGACCGACGCCGGCAAGAGCGCATCGTTTGAAATTGGAAATGATGCGTATCGTCATGCTCTGTGGCTGACGATGCGGGGATATTACGGCCAGCGCTGTGGCTGCGACGTCGACCTGGGGAATGGTTATTCGCATCCGGCGTGCCATCTCACCGCCGAGTTTCACAAGACATCCGCAAAGAGCGGTCCCTGCAAGAATCACGGCGGATGGCATGATGCCGGCGACTACGGCCGCTACATCGTGAATTCCGGCATATCGACGGGAACGCTGCTATGGGCGTGGGAAATGTTCAACGGGGCAGTGCGCAAGCTGGATCTCAAGATTCCAGAATCCGGTGGAAAGCTTCCCGACTTTCTCGCCGAGATCCGCTGGAATCTTGATTGGATGCTCAGCCTGCAGGATGCCGACGGCGGCGTATGGCACAAGCAGACCAGCGAGAATTTTTGTTCCTTTGTCATGCCTCAAGACGATCATCTGATCAGCTACGTCATTGGTACCGGATCGCCGCCATACAAGAGCACCTGCGCGACTGCCGATCTGGCCGCAGTTGCGGCGATTGCCGCCCGGTGCTATGGGCCTTTCGACGACGCCTACGCCAAGACCTGCTTAGACGCGGCGAAACGGGCATACGGGTGGGCAAGCAAGAATCCAGATGTGCGTTTCCAGAATCCCCAGGGTATTCGTACCGGCGAATATGGTGATGGCGATTGCCGGGACGAGTTACTCTGGGCGGCCGCGGAACTGTGGCGCACGAGCGGCGAGGAACAATATCGCCAGGCAGTCGAGAGCGGCGTCTCGTACCTGCGAGCGGGCAGCGGGATTCGCGTGAAGGCACCGGCATGGAACGATCTGTCGGCGCTTGCGCTCTGGACCTATGCGATGGCCGATCGGAAAGGGGCATCCAGCGAACTGTTGGCGCAGATTCGTGAATCCAGCGCGCGGGAAGCGGATGCGTTGGTTCAGAACAGCCGCCAGAACGGTTACGGAAACACGCTGTCACTCACGGACTATAACTGGGGATCGAATGGAGTGGCCGGCAATCAGTCGCTGCAACTGATCGTCACCGATCGCCTGCACAAGAATGATGAGTTCAGCCGCGCTGCCGCGGAAAACTTGCACTACTTGATCGGCCGCAATTGCTGGGACTTGTCCTGGGTGACGCAGTTAGGGACGAAAGCTTTCCAGCATCCCCACCATCGGCCAAGCGGCGCTGATAACATTGCCGCCCCATGGCCCGGGCTGCTCTCCGGCGGGCCCAATGCCCACCCGGCCGACCGCGTCGGCTGGCTGCTGCCGAAACGCCCGCCGATGCAGATGTATAAGGACGATGAGGCGGCGTATTCCATGAACGAAATCTGCATTAACTGGAACGCGCCTCTGGTCTTTCTGCTGTCCGCGTTGAACTCGTAATCAGAATTTGACCAGCAGGAACTGGCGGAGAGGGAGGGATTCGA
>ODAK010000176.1_pt1 | contig 71710 bp, 60 predicted proteins | sample 1539591 | NCBI WGS metagenome assembly ODAK01 (sample SAMEA3539303, study PRJEB22396) | soil metagenome | biome: tundra; feature: field; material: soil | place: USA | collected 2010-05 | depth 0.15 m | reverse complement strand
ATTTCATGCTGAAAATTAGTTCCAGTGGCTTAAAAGTAATGGTTCCTCAGAGTAATGCTCTTGCTGTCGGTCTGCGTTCCGTAATGCGCCAGGCCGAAACCACAAAGGTAATGACGTATCTTGAGAAGGGCAAGTTCACTTCGCACCACGATTGGAAGCACCGCTTCAAGGAAAATTCCGAGCGTATGCGCACGGGATCACTGATCGAAGTGGCCGCAGTGCTCAAGAGTCTGGTGGCCCTCAGCCGCACAAAACCACTTTCCTTCCGCGAAAAGAAAATGCTCGAGCGAGCGAAGTACCTGCTGGTAAGCGAACTCGCAACAGCGCGCAACTCTTCGGCGGAAAACATGGAGGGCGCTTTGGTAAAGTCTTTGGCCAAGGCCCGCCTGTCAATGCCGGTACTCACCGACGTCCTCGAAGGCTAAGCTCAACCTCGTATTCCAAGTCTTGTTGGACGGGCGCAAACTGACACGGTTTGCGCCCGTCGTTTTTTCGGTCGATTCAAAGGATGAATCTTGGAGGGTTGCCCGGCCGAAAAAACTTAGCGACGCTTCCGTTTTCCCCATCCGCCACCGCCGGGGCTTTCAATCCTCAGGACCGCGCCGGCAGCCGCAAAGAACGCGCATTTGCCCGGCAACTTTTTGCGTTTGCCTCCGATTCGGAGTTCGTTCCGGCCGGGCTTCCCGTCGCTTCCGCCCGAAAGACCATATGGCCCGCGCTTGCGGCGATCGCACAGCAATCCCACTTGCATGTCAGTCAGAAGTTCAACTTCTCGAATCAATCCATCGCCGCCACGATACAGTCCCGCGCCCCCGGATTCCGCTCGGAAACCGTAGCGCAAAACGCGCACTGGATATGCGTGTTCTAATACCTCGATCGGCGAATTCCAGGAATTTGTCATGTGCGTGTGGATACCACTCACGCCGTCACGGTCTGGCCGCGCGCCCATGCCGCCGGCAATCGTTTCGTAATACGCGAATGGAGCGCCGCCGCGCCGAGGGTCAGCCCCTCCCAACGTGAAATTGTTCATTGTGCCCTGGCTCGCCGCTGGAATCTTCGACGGAAGCGCCTTCGCAAGCGCGCGCAGCAGCGTATCCACGATACGCTGCGATGCTTCCACGTTTCCACCGGCTACGGCTGCAGGCGGCTTTGCGTTAACAATCGTTCCCTCCGGCGCAGTTACTGTAATCGGACGCATCAATCCGCTGGTGGCGGGAACCTGCTCGTTCAGCAAGCATCTGAAAACGTAGAACACCGCCGAATATGCGATGGCCGCGACGGCGTTCACGCTTCCTGCGCATTGCGGATCGCTGCCGGTGAAATCCACGTCGGCCCTTCCGCCGCGGATGCGCACCGTGGCGGCAATCCGAATCGGACGATCGTTAATTCCATCGTCGTCCAGAAAATCCTCGGCACGATACGTTCCGCGCGGAATTGTGCGCAGGGCCACACGCATCATCGCGGCGGAATAATCGAGTAGGTGCGCGGCGTATTCTTCAATTTCTTTCCGGCCATACTTCGCGAATATTTCCGAGAGCCGCCGCTCGCCAATTCGACATGAAGCGATCTGCGCCGTTAAATCCCCTTCGCGCTCCTCTGGAGTCCGGACGTTGATTAGAAACAACTTCAGAATGTCTCGCTGCAGTTTTCCGCCAACCATTAATTTCACAGGCGAAATGCGAAACCCTTCCTCATAAATCTCGCGAGCAATTCCCATCGAACCAGCATGCGCGCCGCCGACATCTGCGTGGTGCGCGCGATTCGCCACATAAAACATTGACTTCCGCGGGCCACGCACGAAAACGGGCATGACCATCGTCAGATCCGGCAGGTGCGTGCCTCCCGAGTAGGGATCATTCAACAACGCGATATCGCCGGGGCCGAGTTCCAGTTCAGCGATTGCCGCGGTCACCGACATAGGCATGGAGCCAAGGTGCACTGGCATGTGATCGCCCATCGCAAGCACGTTTCCCATTCCATCGAATATGGCGCAGGAATAATCACGACGTTCTTTGATATTAGGAGAAAACGCGGAACGACGCAGGCTGGCGCCCATCTCCTCGGCAACGGAGTGGTACAGATTCTTAAATATTTCCAGCCGCGTCGGATCGAATTTCATCTTCGCACCGTAGTTTTCGTCGTCATTGGCGCGCCAGTGTCAAAATCAAATTACCCCAGGAGTCCACCTTGCCGCGCCATCCCGGAGGAACAACTGTCGTCGCGCTGTACTCCGAAACAATCGCCGGGCCAGCAAATATCTGACCAGGCGCAAGCCGCGCGCGATCGTGAACGCGCGTTGAAAACGCGCGCCCCGCGAATAAGGTTCGCCGACTTTCGGCGCTTGTTGCCAACCCGCCGCGCCGCGAAACTCGCGGACGGTCAAGCTGTGGCTGATCTGTCACGCCAATCAATCGAGCGCGAACGTTCACAACCTCAGCCGCACGTGAGACATCTGCATAGCCATAACGGCGTTCATGCGCTTTGTGGAACGCCGCCAGAAAATCACGCGACTCGGACACCGTCAACTCGTACGCCTGCCCGACGTAACGCATATCCAGTAATCGCTCAGTCTTGATTCGGCGGTCCATAAATCCTTCGGCTCGTAACGCGTCACGCCCGCGCGATTCCACTTTCTTGAATTCAGAAGACAATGCCCGGCGCGTCGCCGCAACAGACGAAACATTCATGCGCACGGTGTGCGAATAATCATGCACGACGTGCGCGCGCAAAATTCCCAGCGCCGAAAGACCGCCCGGCAAACGCGGAATCAGCACGCGCGGAATGCGCAGCGCTGCGGCCAGGTCGCACGCATGCAAACCACCCGCGCCGCCAAACGCGACGAGCGTGTAATCCCGCTGATCGTGGCCTCGCTCAACCGAGATAACTCGAATCGCTTTTTCCATTACGGCGTTTGCGACGTCCACGATTCCTTGCGCGAATTGCTCGACAGTCCGCATTGGCCCCCGCGCACGTTCCATCCACTTCCGCGTGCGCGGCACGTCCAGCCGAAAATCGCCGGATAGAAAACCGCGCTCAGGAATCCGTCCGAGAATTAAATGTGCATCCGTCACGGTTGGAAGTTTGCTGCGCCCATAACAGATTGGCCCCGGCTCAGCGCCCGCGCTTTCCGGCCCCACGCGCAAAGCGCCGGCGCGGTCGAACCTCGCAAGCGAGCCGCCGCCCGCGCCGACCGTGTGAATTTCCAGCATCGGTACGGCAATGGGCAACTCCGCGACTCGCGCTTCGTTCGTTGTCGAAGCGCTGCCATCCAGCAACGCAACGTCCGTGGACGTTCCGCCCATATCGAATGAAATGATTCGCTCAAATCCTGAAAGCTCCGCAACATATTGCGCTCCGAGCACGCCGCCGGCCGGCCCCGAAAGAATCGTGCGCACCGGCTCGCGAGATGCAACTTCGGCGGACACAATTCCACCGCTCGATTGCATGATGCGAACGGTGGGGCGCTTCGCTCGCGCGGTAAATCGGGCCGCCTTCCCTGCCAGATCAGCCAGGTAGTTGCTCATCACTGGAACCAGATATGCGTTCGCAACTGTTGTAGACGTACGCTCAAACTCGCGAAATTCAGGAAGGATTTCATGCGAGACGGATACCGCGAGGCCAGCACGGCGTAGCGCCAGTGCAATCGCGCATTCATGCGCCGCGTTTGAAAATGAAAACAATAGACAGACGGCGACCGATTGAGCACCGCTCGCCAAAACGCGCCGCACAACCCGCGCAATTTCATCGCGCGTAGCGCGCCGCACAACTTTCCCATCCGCACCAATTCGTTCGCGCAAACCGAAGCGGCGTTCGGACGGAACAAGCGGCGCAGCGCGATCCATAAACAAATCATAAAGTTTCGGCCGCGCCTGACGCCCGATCTCCAAAACGTCCTCGAATCCAGCCGTCGTTACGAGCGCCACTCGCCCGCCGCGCCGTTCGAGCAGCGCATTGGTTCCTACCGTTGTGCCGCAAGTCAGTTCGAGCGCAGGATCCGCCGCCACCATCACCTTTTCCAACGCATTCATAATCGCGCGCGCGGGATCGTCCGGCGTTGAAGGCACTTTCAGGATTTCCAAACGGCCGTCACACACAAAGACGCAATCTGTGAACGTGCCGCCCGTATCCATCGCGATTCGCATGGCCGCAGAATTCTACAACAATCCAGGAAAAAACATCGGACGGGAGAGAGAAGTCGAAAGTAATGGTTCGCGATCGTTACGAAGTTTCGCCGAGCGGCATATTCGGCATTGCGTCGAGGTCCGAACCCGCCAGCTCGCCGATTAAGAATCGCGAAAAAGCGGCGGCCGCGATCATGGCGGCATTGTCGGTGGAAAGTTCACGGCTTGGAAAAAATACTGACATTCCCTCCCGACGCGCTTCGGAAATAAACGTCTGCCGCAGTTCACGATTTGCGGCGACCCCGCCGGAAACAAGAATCGTTTTTACTCCGCGCGGTCCCGCAGCCGCAAGCGAACGCGTCACCAGTTCATGGACGACTTTTCGCTGGAAATTTGCGATCAGGTCCAGCGTGTGACGGCTGCACAACGGCCGCAACTGTGCCGCGCTACGCTTATCCTGCGCCAAAGCTTCACGTCGCGCTTCGATTTCCGCGTTCAGTTCCGGATGCTCACGCAGATGGTAGAGCACTGCGGTCTTCACTCCGCTGAAACTAAAATCAAACGCGTTCCCGCTCATTTTCGTTGTCCCGAAACGCAAATTGTTGGCCCCGTCATCCGGCGCATTTTCGTCTGCTCCCGCGCGGTCAGCCAGTTGATCAATGATCGGGCCGCCGGGATACCCAAGAGCCAGCAGCCGCGCGACTTTGTCGTAAGCCTCACCCGCGGCATCGTCTCGCGTCCCGCCCAATCGGCGATATAACGGCGTTTTGTTCGCTCCGCTGCCACCGGGCTTCGCCGTTACCTCGTAAAGAAGAGTGTGTCCGCCGGAAACAATCAAGCATATCGCGGGAAGTTGCGGTTGAAGCCCAGCGAGATGCGCTTCCAGCAAAACCGCATGGACATGTCCCTCGAGGTGATTCACCGCAACCAGCGGCTTCCCAAGTTCAATCGCCAGCGTCTTCGCGTAAGCAATGCCAACTAGCAATGCTCCAACAAGCCCCGGCCCCTGCGTCACACCAATCGCATCCAAATCGTTGAACGCGAGCCCCGCCTTCGAAAGTGCTTCGCGTACCACGGGCACGATCTGCCGCAAATGTTCCCGCGAAGCTAGCTCCGGCACCACTCCGCCATACTTGCGGTGAATATCGGTTTGCGACGAAACTACGCTCGAAAGGATTTCGCAGCCGTCGGCTACCACCGCAGCCGCAGTTTCGTCACACGACGATTCAATTCCCAGGATGCGCACGCTCACAAATATTTTCCTGACCGTGAATTCTTTCGGGCTGAAACCGCTATGTTAGCATATGGTGATGGAGAGATTTCTCGCACACCGCATCGCTGAAATTGCTAGTGACGATCGCGGTGGCGCTGCAGAACTGGCCTTAAACGCAGTCAACGCGCTACGAAAATGGCTTGGCGCTCAGAAAAACGTCTCGTCGCACGCGGTATTGGAAGCTGCAGCCGCGATCCAACAAGCGCACCCAGAAATGGCGCCGCTCGGCAGAATCGCCGTGCAAATCGCATCGACGTCGCGCGCATCAAATCCCGCCGCCACACTTTCGCGCGCTCTGGATCTACTCCACGCCCGCCTCGCAAATGCTCCCGCAGAAATCAGCGAGAAATTTGCTCGCCTCCTGCCGCGAAAGCGCCTTCACGTCGCCACCTACTCCTACAGTTCCACTGTAGTCTCGGCATTGATACGCGCGCGCCGCAATATTGAGATGGTTTACTGCTCTGAAGGACGTCCCGGCAACGAAGGACGCACAACCGCAACAAAACTCGCACGAGCCGGCGTGTGCGTAGTGATTCTTCCCGACGTAGTACTTCTCAGCCAGTTGCCGCCGGTATCCCACGTAGTTTTCGGCGCGGATTGCATCATGCCGCATGGCTTCTTCAACAAAACTGGCACTTCCCTGCTAATGCGCACCGGCCTCGCACACGGGGCAAAAGTCTGGGTGCTTTCGGACACGCTAAAGTTTTGGCCATACGCTCCGCCATTCAATCCAACGCTCGGCGACTGCAAACCGAATTCGCGTTTCTGGAATAATCCGCCCCGCGGAGTTCATCTTTCAGATCAAGTCCACGAGCTGATCCCATTCATTCCCGGAATCCGAATCCTGACCGAGCGTGGGATCGTGACTCCAGCCGCCGTTCAACGTATACTGCGCCGCTTTCGAAAAAGCGTCTCCGCGCCGCAGTAAAAGTTGACACTCTCGTTTCACACACGTAAGGTAAATCGGGTTTTGTACGATTTAGTTTTGAAATCATAAAAGGACTATCTCGATGACGAGCTACCCCCGCGTTCGCAAAGCTGTGCTGCCAGCCGCAGGTCTTGGCACCCGCTTTCTTCCTGCCACGAAAGCTCAGCCAAAAGAAATGCTCCCTGTGGTTGACAAGCCGCTGATTCAATACGCCGTCGAAGAATGCGTCGCCTCAGGAATTGAACACGTCATTATCGTAACCGGACGCGGGAAAAATGCGATCGAGGATCATTTCGATTCGTCACCCTCGCTCATCCGTTTTCTAGAAGAAAAGGGCCAGCCAAAAATGGCGCAAATGGTCCGCGAAATTGGCGATATGGTTGAGGTAAGTTACACCCGGCAGAAAGAGCCGCTCGGGCTCGGACACGCCGTCCTTGTGACCGAACATCTGGTCGGCGGAGAACCTTTCGCCGTGCTGCTCGGCGACGTAATCGCGCTCGATCCGCGTCCCGCCACGCGCCAACTGATTGATGTTTACGAAGCAACCGGTAAAGGCACGATCGCTGTCGAAAATATTGCCCGGGATCAGACGCACCTTTATGGAGTGGTAGACGCAAAGCCGTTAAATTTATCTCCGTGGGGAGAAAAGGTTTTGAACGTCAGCGACCTGGTGGAAAAACCCAAGCCAGACGAAGCGCCGTCAACTCTGGCGGTCACAGGACGCTACGTTCTGCCGCCCGAAATATTTTCATGTTTGCACCGAACCAAGCCTGGCCGGGGGGGAGAGATCCAACTCACGGACGCGCTGCGCCTGCTGGCGCAAGAACATGGTTTATTGGCATTGATTTGCGAAGGTAAAACGTTCGACGCCGGCGACAAACTCGGATTTCTAAAGGCCAACGTGGAAATCGCTCTGGACAATCCGGACTTCGGTAAGGAATTTCGCACCTATCTAAAATCACTGAAACTTTGATGATCCGGCGGCACCCGGGTTTTCCGCTAGCGATTTATTTTTCCTTCGCCTTTGCCGCCGGCTTTTCTGTCTTTGATTCTTTCTTCTCGGATTTTTCCGCCGTCCCGCTCTTTTCACTCTTTTCCGAACTTGCTGTCTTCTCCGCTTTCGGATCGGGTGAACTCTTCCCGCCGTAATCTGTCACGTACCAGCCCGCGCCCTTAAACTGAATTGCAGGCGCAGCAAGTTGACGCTGTGCTTTATCGCCGCACTTCGGACACTTGCGCGTCTTGCGCGCGGTGAATTTATCAATTCTCTCGAAGCGATGCTTGCAGCGGACACACAAATATTCGTATAACGGCACTTGAAACCCCTCTTACTTAGCAGTGTTACACAATTCTAGCACGGTGGCGGCTCGCGCGTGCCGTTTGGCGCGGAATAGTTTGCAATTCGTCGCGCCGCACCAAGCGGCGGAACCCCCTCGAGCCTGCAATCATCATGTTAAACTCGCAGCTACCGCCATGCCGATTTCCGTCAATCCGAGTTTCACCAATCCAATTAGAAACCGCGGCCAGTTGTATCTTGTCTCCACGCCAATCGGAAACCTCGAAGACATAACGCTGCGCGCAATTCGCGTCCTGAAGGAAGTCGACGCAATCGCCTGTGAAGATACTCGCCACACGCAAAAATTGCTAAATCACTACGGAATTCAAAAGCGGCTCGTCAGTTATCACGAACACAATGAAAACACCCGTGCGCCGGAACTTGTTTCCGAGATGGAACAAGGCGCAAGCATTGCGTTGGTCACCGACGCCGGCACGCCAATCGTTTCCGATCCCGGCCATCGTCTCGTCGCGCTCTGTGTCGAACGCCAAATTCCCATCGTGCCAATTCCCGGTCCGTCCGCTGCGCTTGCAGCGCTCGCAGGATCAGGAATTCCCGCGGAGCGCGTTCTCTTCATTGGATTTCTTCCGGCGCGCCAGGGCGAGCGCCGCCGCGCGCTAACGGAACTCGCGGACAATTCTTCCACACTGGTTTTCTTCGAAGCACCACATCGCATCGCCAAAATGCTCGGCGACGCCGCGGAGATTCTCGGCAACCGCGAGTCAGTTCTCGCGCGCGAACTCACCAAACTTCACGAACAATTCCTCCGGGGTGCACTCAGTGATCTCGCAAAACAATTAGAAGCCACTTCGCTGAAGGGAGAAATCACGTTGGTGGTCGGTCCACTGCTTAAGCAGGACTCCGCGCCAGTTCCGAAAGGAATCACGCTTCGCAGGCGTGTCGAGCAATTAATTCACAATGACGGCCTCGCTCGCAAGGCGGCGCTCAAACAGGCCGCCCGAGAATTCGGGCTCACCCGGCGCGAGGCTTACAAACAACTTCTTCTCGACGGTGATTCTAGCAATGAAGAATGACCAATAGAAACGCGGCTAATTCGCGGTTTCAGCCTGAAAGATCCAGCGGAAGCGCGGGCCGATAAACTCAACCCCGATCAGAAGACCTGCCTTCGACTGAGCGTTCGCAACATGCACCACGCGGCCAACAGTGGAAAATTCATCCTCCGCCGCGCCGGTGGGCGCTGGGAGCGGAATGCGGATTTCGAGGCTAGTGCCCGGTCCAATCCTCCGCCTTGTAATAAAAGCGACGCCACCCCGGCACAAATTTTCGCTGCTCGTTCGTTCCTCAAAATCCGCGCCTTCATCGTCTTTCCCGCGCACTTGTACCGGCAGCCGAATATCAATGCGGCGTTCTCTTCGTCTTTCGGGAGTGGCAGCGAAGCCAGCGGAACTCACCGTGCCTCCTCTGCCGTTGCGATCGGCGCGAAGAATTCTTCAACGCGGTTGATCACTTCATCCGAAGTATGCGCCAAATGAATTTGGCGCCGCAGTTCGCTTCCGTTCCGGACGCTATGCGTGAACGAACTTCCAAACTGTTTCATGCGCCCAATCGCATCCGGAAGTTCCGCCGACATCAAACTGCGAAAATAACCGCTCATCAGCAGGTAACGGTCAACTTCCGTTGGCTGGAAGTACGTTCCCGTTTCCGCGTACTCGCGAATCTGCCGGAAAATCCAGGGATTGATGGACGCCGCGCGTCCAACCATCACCGCGCTGCAACCAGTCTCAGCAAACATTCGCGCGGCATCCTCGGGCGTTTGAATATCTCCATTTCCAATCACGGGAATTTTCACAGCCTCGCGCACGGCGCGAATGATATTCCAATCGGCATTCCCGGAATATCCCTGCAGTCGAGTCCGCGGATGCACGGCAATTGCCTCAATTCCCACCTGCTCGGCCATCCGCGCCACTTCCACCGCAACGATGCTCTTATCGTCCCAGCCGGCGCGAATTTTTATCGTCAGCGGAATCCTTACGGCCGCACGCACGGTTTTCAATAGCGCTTCCAAATTGTTCAAATCCCGCAAAAGTCCCGAGCCGCCGCATTTCACAACTTTCTTCGCCGGACAACCGAGATTTATGTCCACAAAGTCGAAGCCCAATTCCTCAACGACCTTCGCGGCATCCGCCATGATCGAAGGATTCGCTCCGAATAGTTGCGCGGCGATGGGCCGCTCGTCGTCTTGAAAATAAAGGTAGTAACGCAGAATGCGTGAAGCCTCACGCGCGATTCCTTCCGAGCTGGTGAACTCCGTCATCAGCAGTCCGCAGCCGCCTTGCGCGCGGATCACGCGGCGAAATACCGTGTCCGTTACGCCGGCCATCGGCGCAAGCACGGTAGCAGGACGAATCACCCTATCCCGCACTGAATAACTAGTTGGAATTCCGGGAATCAATTCTCGCTTCGCCATTCATAAACAGATTTTTGACGCAAACCACTACAACAAGATTCGTACGCATATATTTACGGGGGCCGATTTACAGCAGGGTCAGATCTAATTCATTATCTGCATTGGACTGCGGCGCCGGCGAAACGGTTTCAACGGCCGCAACGGGCGATGCCTTATCCGATTTGACCGCTGCCACCCAAGCAACGCGCTCAATTCGAGCAGGACGCGGCGGCACCGGCACATGCACTCCCGACAAATGCGCCGCCAAAGCTTCGCGCGATCCTCCAAAAAAACCAGCCACCAAATGTTGCACCGCGCTTTGCTGCGCCTCAGAAACCTGCAAGCTCGCGCGATACAAATAAGCTCTTCCAACTTTTCGCCGCGCCACAATTCCCTTTTGCGCCAGCCGGTCCAGAATCGTCATGATCGTCGTGTAAGCCCGCGGCCGCCGCGCCATCAGCGATTCCTGCACCTGTTTTACGGTTGCTTCGCCCAGCGGCCACAGCGCGTTCATGCAATCCAGCTCGAACGGCGCCAGATCCAATATCGATCGTCGTCTTTCAATATTCGGCGAAGCTTGTGCAGCGGTTGCCATTAAGGAGCCTTTTTCGCCACGGAATGTTCGGCCGGCGAATCATCGAGTTTCAATTGTTCCGGCAGACCAGAACTTGCAGTTTCGTTCGCCAGTAGATATTTCTCAAGTCGCAGAAGCCGGCGCTCTAAAGCTCCGCCTCGTTCCGTCCATTCCGGATCGCCTCGATCCGACGCATACATCGCCCGCATCGCGCCCATCTTGGAATCAAGATCGTCCAGATAATGCAGCATCACCGCCTCGCGGAACATCGGCAGCTTCGGCGAACCGAAATCGTACTGCCCGTGATGGCTCAGAATCATGTGTTTCACCAGGATGCTCAACTCCTCTGGAAACCCCGGTAGTGCGCAAACTTTTCGCCCGATCAGTTCTACGGCGATCACAATGTGCCCAATCAGCTGGCCTTCGGTCGTGTATCCCAGCGAGCGCTCGTAAGAAAGCTCATACACTTTGCCGATGTCGTGCAATATCGCGCCCGTCATCAGCAGGTCTCGATTCGTCTCTGGATACCGCGCCGCAACCACTTCACACAGTTCGCACAGACTGATCACGTGCTCCAGCAATCCTCCCAGAAAGGCGTGATGCATCGTCTTCGCAGCCGGTGCGCGGCGCATCCGCGGAGCAATATCAACGTCATCCAACACCGCTTCCAGCAATTGACGCAGCCATGGATTCTGTATGCTTTCTGCAAGCTCTCGCAAACGCGCCCAAAGTAGATCCACATTCGCTTCGGTGTGGGCGTAGAAATCTTGCGCGTCCACTTCCGACGCGTCAGCCTTCCTCAAACGGTCCAGCATCAACTGTTTTTTGTTACGGTAAATTTCCACGCGGCCTTGAATCTTCACAAAATCATCTCGCGCGATCGTCGCCGCGGAATCCTCGAAGTGATCCCACATGCGCGCCTCAATCGCGCCGGTACGGTCGCCCAATTCCAGACGCAAATATAATTTTCCGTTCTGAGTGGAACGCACTTCTTTTTCCGTCACGAGGAAAAATGTAGTTACGGTCTGGTCGGCGGCTAAATCCGCGACGTAGGCGGGTTTCATAGTTTTGGACTCTGCACGTACTAGAAAATAAAAAACTTCTTGTGTTTCTTCGGCCCTCGTTGCAACTTGCCAATCGGTTCATCCAGCGGATTCTTCGCTTCTGAAATGGCGGCGTCACTGTTTCCCGTAGCGCCGGTATCCACATACGGCGGACGTACTTCCACGAAGCTGTCTTTCCGGAGCTGGCCGAGATAAACGCGCAACTTTGCGGGCATTTGCGACGACGCAATGTGGTTGGAAACTTCCGTCTCTATCTTGTCCAACGGCTGCACGCCGGCTTCGTAGCGCTGTTCCACTTGAAGAATCATGAAGCCGTTCGTCTGATGAATTACAGGCGTCATTTCGTTCTTGTTAAGCTTGAACACTTCGACTTCGATTTTCGAATCGAGTTTCCCGCGCTCGAATGAGCCCAACTCCCCGCCCTGACTCTTGGTGCTGCCGTCAGAGAAGTGCTTAGCCAGATCGCCAAAATCTTCGCCATTCTTCAGAACGCGCTCGCGCAGTTGATCCGCCTTCTTTTCCAAAGCGGGCCAGTCGGATTCCGGCTTTCCGGCTGTGCTCACCAGGATTTCCCGGATCCGAACCGTTTCCGGCAAAGTAAACTCTTCTTTGTGCTCGTCGTAGTACTTTTGCACTTGGCCGCGATCGATACTGTTTGACACTTTCGATCCTACTTCCCGGTAAATTACGTCCTGTGCCAAAAACTGGTTACGCACACTGAGTTTGTATTCTTCCCAGTCCATCCCTTCGCCTTCTACCGCCTTCTGCAATGCTTCCATGGAATCCATTTTGTTTTCGATGCGCGTCTCGTCCAACTGTCTGACAAGTTCCGTTTCCACATTGATGTCCAAATCTTTCGCGCGCTGTACTAACAGTTTTGTGTCAATCAAACCGCGCAGCGCGTCTGCCTTCACTTCCTCAATCATTTTTTGAAGCTCTTCAGGGGTGCACTTCTTGTCGGTGCACTCATCCTTCGTATCTTGAACGTCATGGGCCTGCGAACGCAGAAGATCCGAGCTCGTGATGATGTCGCCGTTTACGCGCGCGGCAATTTCTTCGATGATATTAGGGGGCCGCGTCGCCGTCGGAGTGGACGTGGTGCTGGCCGCGGCAGCAGCGGGCTTTGTAGCCGTGGTGCCGGCCGGTGTCTGCGTGGGCATAGTCGACTTCTTTGCCGGAGGTGGCGTTTGACCCTGGGCGCAAGCCACACCACTAGCCAATATCAAGCTCATCGCGAGCCATCGAAATTTCATGATTATCCCCCTCAGTATCTTATCTCTACGTATGTAGTTGTAGCAACAGATTCCGTACTTCCTGTGTCAACGGAAAGCGAACCTTCTGAATATCCATTGCCAGAGTTCCCGTGGGGTCCAGCCGTAACCCGCGCCGGTCATGAATCAGCCCAACCAACCGCTCCGGCTTCACCGGTGTTTCATGATGGAACTTTATCGCCACCTGCGCGCCTCTCCGGTCAATCGAAGCCACTAGCAGCTTTTCCGCCAACGCCTTCAGTAGCGCGTAGTCCAGCAAATTGTGTATCGCCTGCGGAGGTGGCCCAAACCGGTCCTCCAGCTCCTTCAGAATTTCCTCATGCTGGCTTTCGTCGGCCATTTCGGCGATGCGCTTATATGTCCGCAGCCGCAGGTTCTCGCTGGGTATGTACTCAGGTGGAATGCGCACATCGACTCCAAGGTTGATTGTGACTCTCAGCTCGGGAACGGCAGTTTCGCCCTTCAGCTCCGCCACAGAGCGTTCTAGCATCTTCGTATAAAGGTCAAAGCCGACCGCATTGATGTGCCCGTGCTGTTGCCGTCCCAGCAGATTCCCCGCCCCTCGTAGTTCCAGATCCAGCGCCGCAATCCTGAACCCCGCGCCCAACTCGCTGAACTCCTTCAGCGCCGATAGCCTTCGACGTGCCAGCGGAGTCAATGTGGTATCCGGTGGCACCAGCAGATATGCATACGCACGCTGATTCGAGCGTCCCACCCGTCCACGCAATTGATACAACTCCGAAAGTCCCAACTTATCCGCGCGACTGATGATGATCGTATTCGCACGCGGAATATCCATTCCGTTTTCCACGATGGTCGTTGAGACCAACACGTTCGCTTCGTCGTGCATAAACTTCAGCATCACCGCTTCCAGTTCGCGCTCGCCCATTTGTCCATGACCCACAACCACGCGCGCTTTCGGTACAAGTTTCTGAATTAAGTCGGCCAGCGAATAAATCGATTCGACGCGATTGTGAATGAAATATACCTGCCCGCTGCGTCCCAGCTCTTCTTCAATCGCCCGCCGCACCATTCCCTCTTCAAAAGGAGCGACCACCGTCTGAATCGCCAGCCGGTCCTTCGGAGGCGTTTCAATCACGCTCAAATCGCGCACGCCCATCAGTGACATGTGCAGCGTCCGCGGAATCGGAGTAGCCGAAAGGCTCAACACGTGGACATCCTTGCGCAATTCTTTCAGCCGTTCCTTGTGCGCGACCCCGAATCGCTGCTCCTCGTCCACAATCAGCAGTCCCAAATCATGAAATTTTATGTCTTTTGAAAGCAGCCGGTGGGTTCCCACAATCAAATCCGCTTTACCCGATTCAATTGCGGCAATAGAAATTTTTTGCTCCGCCGCGGTACGAAACCGGCTCAGCATTTGAATGTCCGTCGGGAACGCAGCGAATCTTCGCTTCAGCGTTTCGTAATGCTGAAACACAAGAACTGTCGTCGGCGCGAGTATGGCCACTTGCTTGCCGTCCATCATTGCCTTAAACGCAGCGCGCATAGCCACTTCCGTCTTGCCATATCCCACGTCGCCGCACAGCAGCCGGTCCATCGGAATCGGCCGCTCCATATCACGTTTCAAATCAGCAATCGCCGCCACTTGATCTTTCGTCTCATCAAACTCGAAGGCATCCTCGAATTCTTTCTGCCACGGGGTGTCCGGCGGAAACGCGTGCGCGCCGGTGACTTTTCGCTCCGCATACAAACGGATCAGTTGATCCGCCATGTCCTGCAGCGATTTCTTAACTTTCGTTCGGCGCGCCGCCCAAGCCGTGCCTCCAAGTTTATCCAGTTGCGGCTCAACGCCTTCCACCGCGCGATACGCCTGCACCAGATCCATTCGCGCCAGCGGCACGTACAACCGCGCGTCGTCCGCGTAACGCAGCAACATGAATTCGCCGACCGCGCTATCCGTTTTCAGTTGACGCAGCCCCTCGAACTCGCCAATTCCGTGGTCGACATGCACAACGTGATCGCCGGGCTTCAGCTCCGCGAAATCGCTGAAGAATTTCCCAGTTTTCGCATGCGAACGCGCGTGCGCCGTCGCGTGCGTGTCGAATAAATCTCCCGTCCCGTAAATTGTGAGCAGGCATCCGGGAAACGAAACTCCTTCGTTCAGCGGAGTTCGCGCAAGAACCAGCGCCGGCACCGATCCTGCTGTGGAATCCTCCGCCAGACGCGCGCCAACAGCCGTCTCATCCACTTCAGCCAACTGATAGGCCATCTCGTACTCGTGACACAAGTCCGCCAGACGCTCCAATTCGCCCAGTGTGGCCGCCGAAACAATTACGCGCTCGCCCGCGGTGATTCTCGTCCGCGATTCCGACATAAACGCCGCCACATTCCCGTGATACCGCGCAGTCGTTTGTGTAAGCAGCGTGTGGGATTTACGTCCCGGCCCCTCCATCGGCAACTGTTCCAGCATCAGCCGTTGCTGTTTCGCAATCTCCTGCTGGAATGGAACGCCCTTCAGCGCGAATCGCGACGCCGCATCTTCTTCTCCATTTGCCGCACTGCTTTCCGCGATGCGTTCCGCGAATTTGCGCGACGCTTCCTCAATCGCCGCAGGCTCATCCAGAATTACCAGCGGTCGTGCCACAAGGTCGAAGATTGTTTGCGTGCCCCACTGATTCGGAAGCTTTTCCGGCGCATCGCTATCGGAACCGATCACATCAATACTCGCCGGACGAATTGATTCCACCAATGGCGGCAATGTTATTCGTGTTACGGGATTCACCGAGCGTTGCGTATCGGGATCGAATTCCCGCAGCGATTCCACCGTGTCGCCAAGCAACTCAATTCGCACCGGACGCAGGGCCTCCGCCGGAAACACGTCAACAATTCCGCCACGAAACGCGAACTGTCCCGGCGCTTCCACCATTTCAGCGCGAATGTATCCAGTTGATTCGAGATGCCGTACCAGGTCTTCGAGAGGAACTTCGGTGTGGCGCTCGATCGTTCGCGCAAGATTCGCGTACGATTCCGCCGCGTGATAATGCAACATGGCCGCACTCACAGGAACAACTATCACCTGCGCTTGCCCGGCCACGAATCGCCACAGCGCCATCGCGCGCGTTTCCAGAATTTCAGGATGCGCAGGAAGTTCGCCCCACGGCAGCGCGTCAAGCCCCGGCAAAAAAACAACCTGTCCGGCATCCGCGCTCGCCGCGCGATAAAAATAGCGCAGAGGTTCCAACATCGCTTCGGCGCGTGCCCCCGATTCCACCACCACAATTGTCGGCCGCCGAATCGCTGCCGCACACTGCGCCGCGACAATCGTCCGCGCGGAATCAATCAGTCCATCCAGACGCGATTCCTGCCCGCCACGGCGCAAATCGTCCAGCGCGGCATCCACCACACGGTGCCGAACAACTCGTGAAAGCAGTTCGTCTACAGAGGCCAGTATCATTTGTAATTGTTCTGATGCGACAAGTTTGTCGTCCGTAACCTGTTTGGCGTTTGCAAGGTGTTCGGCGTTTCTGCCGTCGGCTCATTCATCTTATCACGCGAACTCAACATGAATTTTTCCACCGCGCGCTGACGCGACACTTTCTTCCGTCCGGTCTATAGGCTCAACCGAAATTTCGTGCTACGGTCGAACTGCAGAAGAACTGTCAACCCGCGCGATCTAACGCGGTTTTTTTGTTTCTCGGCCCACGCCTTTGGCGAAATCGCTGCAGCCCAGGTCTTCCGCGATCTTTCCGTCCCGGTGCCCTTTAGCGGAAAGACCTAAGTCCTCTCTTCGCATCCTAAACAAATTCCGCAGCGCCGGCTTCCAGCCGGCAGAATTGGTCGTGGTGTGTTCAAACTCTCGACTCTCAACTCTCGACCGCCCCTAACTCCTTTATTTGCAATACATACGTGGGGTGGTACCCGCTAAGTCCTGTACTTGCAATAGATACGACAAAATAGACGGGGGTAGGGGTCAAAGGTTAAAAATAACAGGCCGGATTTAGACGGCAACCGCCGCGCTAGCCCCCGAACCGTGCCGCCAACTAGTAAACGCCGATTCATCAACGCGGATTTCATTGGTGCTATACTTTCTAACTGGCTACAGACTTCAGCGTATCCAGATCGCGAGCGCCTCAGCAGACCCCGACGATGTCCCCAGTGCGAAACATTGCGATCCTCGGCGGAGGGCCCGCCGGTGCAACCTGCGGCGAACGCCTCTCACGCGCCGGATTTCAGGTCACCATTTATGACGAGCATCTCGCATGGGAAAAACCCTGCGGCGGCGGCCTCACACAAAAAGCTCTGGCCGCGTTTCCGTTTCTCGTGTCCTCGCCAGTTCCGAAAAAACCAATCAACAATGTCGAGCTGATTTCTTCCGACGGCAAGCGCGCCCGATTGCGCCTCGATTGGCCGATTATTATTTATGCGCGCAAAGTTCTGAATGGTTTGCTCCTCGATCGCGCCACTGAAGCTGGTTGCGACGTAGTTCGCGCGAGAGTCACGCGCGTTGAAACCGACGGTCCCCGTGCGCGCCTGGAAGCTGCCGGTGGATGGCACGAAGCCGACTTCGTAGTAATCGCCGCCGGCGCTCGTAATTCTCTGCTTCCCGCAACCGAGCCTCTTCCTCCTGAGGATCTCGAACTCACGCTCGGCTATTACATTCCGGTGGAATCCGATTTAATGAAAGTAAAATTTGTGAAAGGACTGCAAGGATATCTCTGGTCATTCCCGCGCCCCGGACATCTCTCGGTCGGAATCTGCGCGAACATGGCAAAACACGTTTCGCGCGAGTTGCGCAAGCTCCTGGATTCATTTGTCACCGAAGAAAAGCTCGATCTCGAAGGCGCGGAACTCTACAGCCACGTTCTTCCATCGCCTCGCCGCCAAACGTTGCGCCAGCGATCCGTGGTCGGTGAAAATTGGGCGCTCGTTGGCGATGCCGCCGCATGGGTTGACCCCGTAACCGGCGAAGGAATTTATTACGCCATGCGCTCCGGTGAAATTCTGGCTGAAGCTCTGATTGCCGGCGCGCCCGCGGAATATCCTGCGCGCATCCAAACCGCATTTCGCGAAGAATTGGAACGCGCTGCGAAACTATCGCCGCTCTTCTACCACGGCAAATTTCTGGGCGGCGCGGTAACAACGCGGATGATTGCATTCGCTCGGCACAGTCCAACGTTCCGTCAAATGTTGGCCGACGTTTTCGCCGGCTCGCAAAGTTATCGCACGCTGAAGGCGCGGTTATGGGGCCAGCTCGGAGTCACGTTGGCGGAAACCGCGGGAAGCCTGCTGCGAAAACACAATCCCGCACAATCGGAACTGAAAGCCGAAGCGTAACAATTCGCGTTTCAATTCAGAAAAAATCAGAAAACACGCGGCCTAATATCCGGGGCGTCGTGGCGCTGCTGCTTTACGCACAGCTTGCGGCGGTGGAACAATCGTGGCCATCTTCCGGATCATCGCAAGCACCAATCGCTTGTCGCCGTCCGAAAGTGTTGAGCTGTGCTTCTTAATTTCAGAAAGAAAGCGGATTTCATCTTCGGAAAGCTCGCCCAGCATCTTTTGCGTTTCGCGGTCGTGCTGCGTTTCAGCGCCGGGGAAAAAATCCGCGAGTGCGATATCCATTGCTTCGGCAATTTTGGCGAGCGTTTCGAGCGAAGGAACGGTGTGCCCGTTTTCCACGCGCGATAGGTAACAACGCAGCAGCCCGGTGCGCCGCTCGATGTCTCCTTGAGAAAGTCCGCGCTGGCCGCGGTAGGCGCGAATCACTTGGCCGATGTTTACCTTGGGCTTTTCTTTTGGCACGATCTAAACTCTCCGAACAGCGGCTATCTTAAGGAGTCCGGCGCGACTCTGCAAGAGGATTGTTCATAAAATTACTAGTTCCTCCCAAGCACAATTTAAGCGCCTACCGAACGCTGGCGTAAATCGCCTTCGTAATCGCCGCCATCAACGCGGAACTTTTGTCTCGATCGTTAATGCCCTTCACCAGAATCACCAGCACGAAGGGACGCGGAGCCATCACGATTGCCGCATCATGGTGAATGCCGGTAATTTCGCCGGTCTTATGCGCAACCGGGGTTCCCGGCGGCAGCCCCGCTGGAATCGCCTCATTGAATGTTTGGCGTTTCAGAATTCCCAGCATCTCGCGGCAGGATTCCACATCGGCTGCTCGGTTATTCGCAATCGATTCCAGCAGAATCTGCAGCGCCCGCGCCGTCGTCGTATTATTCTTTCCGGCCTGGAACGCCTTTCCGTCTTCCACGCCGCGCAGCAACACCATTCCGTCCGCGCCTAACCCTGCAATCGTTCTCTGAATATTCGCGACGCCCAGCCGCTCAATCAGAAGATTCGTAGCGAGGTTGCTGCTTCGCGTAATCATCACTTCGCAGAGTTCGCGAAGCGTGAGCGTGCTTCCGACTTGCATATAGATGTCAGCGTATGAGTCATCCGCGGCATTCAGTTGATACACGCTGCCGTCCACAATACTGTGAAATTCATTTGTTACCGGCAGCGAGTCGCTCAAGTGCAGCTTGCCTTCGTGCGCTTCCACGAAGAGTTCGATCATCACCGGAATCTTCATGGTGCTCGCCGCGTGGAATGGCGTGTCCGGTTCGAGCAACATTTCCTGTTTCGTGTCGAGCGTGCGGAATGCCACCGCAACGTCGGCGTGGCTATCCTGAACAAGCTTTTCGACTTCGGCCCGCGCGGGTGACTCAACAATCGGTCCTGACTGCGCGTTATGCGCGAAGACGGAATCGTTGCAATCAAACCCGAGCATCAACATCGCACTAAAAACGGAGAGCACCGAAAGTGTTCGCCGTATTTGAATTGATTTCGACAAGGAACGATTTCCCATCAGCACGAAATCATACGTTAAATCGCACGTTACTGCGCTTCTTGCTGTGCCTGCGCCGTTTCATGATGCTCGATTAGCGAGTACATCACTGGCATCACAAACAGCGTGATAAAAGTGGAAAGCAGCAAGCCGCCAATCACCGCCAGCGCCAGCGGTTTCTGTAGCTCCGAGCCGGAACCGAGTCCGAGCGATAAAGGCAGCAGCCCAAATAGCGTGGCCAGCGTGGTCATCAAAATGGGACGGACGCGAATCCGGCCGGCCGTCGCCAGCGCTTCGTCCAACGGCATTCCTCCTTCGCGCAGCTTCCCAACGTATTCAAATAAAATAATTCCGTTCTTCACCACCAGCCCAATCATCAGAATAATTCCCATGAATGAAGAAACATTCAACGGCGTTCCGGTAATGAACAACATTCCGAAAACTCCGGCCAGCGAAAGCGGCGCGGCCGAAATCATAATCAATGCCGGTCTGAACGCCCGAAACTGAATCACCAGCACGGTGAATACCGCAGCCAGCGCCAGCCCAAGCACCGTCAATAACTCGCGGAATGACTGTTGCTGCGATTCATACTGTCCGCCAATTTCATACGTCATTCCTGTCGGCAGATGAACCGTCTTCATCATGTTCTGTACGGCGGTCATCGTGCCGCCCAGGTCGTGTCCCTCTGCAAGCTGCGCGGTCAGCGACGCCATCAATCGCTGATTCTCGCGAAGAAGCTGGTTCTCTCCTTGCACCTGCTCCACAGTTGCAAGCGAACTCAGCGGCATCACCTGTTTCGTCGCCGTCACAATCGGGAATTGTTCGATCTTGTTGTAGTCGTAGCGAAAGGAATCGGGAAAGCGCACGCGGATTTCCACCGTGCGGTCGCCTTGCCTCAGTGACGTTTGCGCTTCTCCCAGCAGGCCGGCCTGCACCTGGTCGGTTACCTGATCGACGGTTAAGCCGGCGCGCCCCGTCTCCGCCGGGTCAACGTGAAAAACAATTTCCGGGTTGCCCTTCTCAATGCCCTTAAAGCCGGTGATGCCGTCTATTTTCTGAAGTTTATCTCCCACTTCATCGGCGGCCTGTTCGATCAGCGCCATATTATCGCCGAACAATTTTATTTCGACCGGCTCAGGCACGCCCTGCAAGTCGTTTAGCATGTCCTGCAAAATCTGAGTGAATTCGATTTCAACTCCGGGAGCGTCGTGCTCGATCAGCGGCCGAAGGTACGCCATAATATCTTCCGTCGAACGGTCGCGCTGCGACTTTGGTTTCAGCTTCACGAGAATGTCGCCCTTATTCTGCTGCGTTGCGTACAAGCCCATTTCCGCGCCGGTGCGGCGCGAAAACGCTTCCAGCTCCGGAAGTTTGGAAATGCGCTCTTCAAATTTGCGAACGATTGTGTCCGTCGTAGTCAGCGAAGTTCCCGGCGGTGTGATGTAGTCGAGCACAAATCCGCCTTCGTCCATATCTGGCAAAAAGTCTGATTGAAGTTTCATATAGAAGAAAATACCCGCGCCAACTGTAATTAGCGCGGCGAGCACCACCCATATCCGCTTTCGCAGCGCCCAATGTACGGAACGCTCGTACGCTCTGTTCACAGGTTCGATAAACTTTCCGGACGAGTGCCGAAACGCTTCGAGAGAAAGGAACCGTTGCGAGAGCAGCGGAATTATTGTCAGCGCGAAAATCAGCGACAGCAAAACGGAAACGCCGAGCGTCATGCAAAGAGAACGGAAGAAATCACCGACGAATCCCGTCAATAATCCGAGCGGAAGGAAAACCACAAGCGTCGTGGCCGTGGAACCTACAACCGGGCCAATCAGCTCCGCCGTTCCGCGCTCCGCCGCAATGGCCGGCTCTTCGCCCAATCCCAGATGCCGGTAAATATTTTCAATCACCACCACGGCATCATCAATGACCAGCCCAATGGCGATCGCCAGGCCGCCCATGGACATTAGGTTGATGGTCCCGCCCATAATCTTCACAATGAAAAATGTTCCGACTACGGAAAGCGGCAGCGATATTGCCGCAATCAGCGTGGTGCGTACGTTGCGCAAGAATAAAAACAGGATAATTACGGCGAGCAACGCGCCAATCAGAATTGCATCGCGCACACTGCTGATTGAATCACGCACAAATTCGGCCAGGTCATATACGACGGATACATGTAGTGTCTTCGGAATCGTGTCGCCCAAATTTGCGATCACCTGACTTACCTGATCTCCGAGTTGCAAAATATTTCCGCCGAGTTGGCGCGATATATTAATTAGCGCCGCGGGCTTTCCATTTCCGGTCACAAGAATCGCGCGGTCTTCCACGCCGTCAACTACTTCCGCGATATCGCTCACGCGCACCGGCGTCGGGCCCTGCGTATCAACGACGGTGTTGCGAATTTGGTCGAGCGTTGTGAACTGGCTGGTCGTCAGCACCAGATACTGCAAATAATCCTTGGGCAGTTTGCCAACGGACGTGACTTCATTCGTGGCCTTCAGACGGTCGGCAACATCCGGAAGTGACAACCGGTGCGCCACCAATTTTTGTGGATCAACAATCACTTGAATCTGGCGCGTGTCGCTGGCCTGCACTTCGATGATTCCGACGCCCGGAACGCGGCTGATCAGCGGCTTCATCACATAAAGAGCCTGATCGCGCAGATCCTGGCCCGGCACGTCGCCATTTAAAATAAGGCTGAGAACAGGAAAAACCGTGGGGCTTACGCGCTCAACTTGAACGATCGCATCGGCGGGAAGTTCCGTGCGCGCTTCGTTCACACTGCCCTGCAACAATTGCAACGAGTACTGCATGTCCGCGTCGGAATTGAACAGAACCGATATTTGCGAAGCGCCGCGCGAAGTCTTCGAGCGCACACGATACACGCCCTGCACCGTCATCGACGCTTCTTCCAGCGGACGCGTGACCGACAGCAGCATCGTATCCGGCGGCAAATCTCCGGCGTGCACCAGAATCATGATTCGGGGAAAATTCACTTCCGGATAAATATTGCTGGGAAGTTGAAACACCGCCCAAATTCCAGCGCCAAACAGCATCGCGGTCATCAGATACACCGCGAAGCGATTTTCCCGGCTGGACCGGACGATATTCATTTTTCGTCCTTTTTATCTGGCGTCGCGGGCTGAGCCGCCGGAGGTGCGGCGACACTAACCTTTGCCTTGTCACTCAATCCGTATCCGCCGGTCAGGATGACCGTGTCGCCGTCGTTGACTCCGCTAAGGACTTCGACGCGATCCGGTGTCTCGAGGCCAAGCGTAACGGGCGCGACGTTCGCCGTATCTCCCTGCACAACAAACACGCGCGCGGTACCATCCTCGCCGCGATAGATTGCGCCCGGCGGCACCGTCAACGCTCTCGCGTGCGTCTCCACAGGCAGCTGAGCCCCTAAAAACATTCCCAATCGCAATTCTCCGACGCCGTTTGGAATTCGGATGCGCACAACGCCGGCATTCGACACGGGATCGACCGCGGACGACACGCTGATAATTTTTCCGTTAAATGTTTTTCCGGGAAGCGACGCGGATGTAAGACGAACGGCTTGGCCTTCCTTCATGCTTGGAAGGTCAGACGCGGAAACATTTGCGTCAAGTTCCACTTCGCCCAGCGCGGCTACTTCCACAATCGGCGCAGCGGCCGTGCCGTCCACTTGTTCTCCGCCGCTGACAAATCGTTTCACGACTGTTCCCGCAATCGGCGAATGAATTTCGGTTCTTGAAAGTTGCAGCCGCGCCGTGGAAAGCGTCGCTTGCGCCTGTTTCAGCGCCGCCGCGGTCACACTGGATTCCGTTCGCGCATCTTCCAAATCTTTTCGCGCGGCGATTCCGCGTTGTACAAGATCTTCATTTCGCGCCAGATTCAGTTTCGCGTTTTCGACATTCGCCTGCGCTTGCGCCTCAGTCGCCTCGGCTTGCGCGACTTGATCCCGGAACGAATGGTCGTCAATCTTGGCAATCAACTGGCCCGCCGAAACTTTGTCCCCTTCGGCCACGGTCAGTTCCGCCACTCGGCCCGGCACCAGCGAGCTCACTTTCACATCGCGATTTGGCACTGCTGCTACGCTGCCGGAAAGTTGCAGCATCCGGCTGACGTCCGCGCGCGCAACTTTCGTCACGGTAACCTGCGTGGGCGTGTCGCCTGCCTTCGTCTCGGCGTCGCCGCTGCTGCTCTTGGAGCAGCCGCACAGACTTGCAGCAATGACTCCCGCCGCTAAATAGATAAAGCGTGCGCGTCGAACTTTTTGTAATGCCAACTCGCTAGGTGTTTTCATGTTCAATCCAGTGGCACTCCCACCGTCTCTTCCAATTCAGAAAATGCCCTTTGCAGCTCCAATAGACTTTGCAAATAATCGCGCTCGTTCTGCCGAACGGTCCGCTGCGCTTCGATCACGCTCAGAATGTTCGTCTTTCCCGCGCGGTAACTTTCTTCGGTTAAACTTTCCAGTTTCCGGCTCGCGGGAATCACAATGCGTTGATACAAATCAACTTCTGTCAGCCGTGCGTTTAGTTCGGCGAAAGCAGCTTCCACGTCTCCGGCAACTTGCCGGTGTTTTGCGGCAATCTCCGCTTCGATCAGCCGCTGCGACGCCGAGGACTGTGCCAGTTCGCCCTGGTATCGTGAAAAGATCGGCACTCCCACAGTCAATTGGCCGCGCCCTCCGGTTTTAAAATCCGGAGGAGAATTAAAATCAAGTCCCGCTTCCGCGGTTACTTCCGGAAACCGTTCGGCGCGATACATTTTTTCTTTGCTTTGCTCCACTTTCAATTCCTGCGCCAGATGTAATAAATCGTAATTCGAGTCAGCGGCGCGCGCAGTAACGTCCGGCAGCATTACCGCTTGAGGCAAAGTCTCAAGCGGCGTCACCAAATCCCATTCGGTGTTCGCCGGTTCGTTCAACAATGCATTCAGCCTAGTGAAAGCTACTTTCATTTCCTGCCGCGCCACATCTCGATCCGCGCTCGCGCGTGACAGTTCCAAATCCGCCTGCATTACTTCAAGTTGCGGAACATCGCCGGCATTAAAACGATCGTTGGCAGTGTCACGAAGCCTTTGCGATAAATCCGCGAGCTGGCCGAGCTGATCCACTTCGGATTTCGCCAGCGCCGCGGAAAAGTACGCATCCCGAACCTGTCGCCGTATTTGCCGGTCTAGAGTTGAAATTTCAATATCCGTCAGTGCAACTTCCTGCTTGGCCTCCGCGATTCGTGTCGAACGTTTTCCGCCGAGCTCCAGGGGCAAGTCGAAGAAAAGAGATTCGTGCGGAGTGTCTCGCGATGCGCCTGCGCTTACCGTCGGATTGGGACGCTGTCCGGCGATCGTAATTCCTGCGAGAGAAACGGCTCGATGCAACCGCTCGGCCGCTAAATCCAGATTCTTCCGCTCGGCTATCGCAAATGCTTCCTGCAGAGTGAGCCGACGCCCCGGCGCCGTGGGAGCGTGCGTGGGAGGCGGAGGAGCGGATTGCTGCGCAGCGAGCACCGGAATTCCAATTGCACAGAATACCAGCAAGGTTCGCAGCCGCGATCCGACTGAATTGAGCCTGTGAATTCTCATGAAGTTTCGCAACGGTCGCAAACAATTGCGCAGAATACACCTTTTCGAGCAAGCAGCGGTGTAGAATAATGCTGCACACCTTAATCAATGCTTAAGATTCAAACGCGGCTACAAAGGATTCGTTTTCCGATTGGGAATTTTTCTAGAAATGGCTTCCGGCATCCGCCACGTTTCCCTTTACCGTTGATTCCACCGGGAATTCAACTTGTACGCAAGTCCCCCTGGCGGGAGCGCTCGTCAATTCAATCCGGCCGCCGTACGCCTCCACGATCGCCCTACAGATTGCCAGGCCCAACCCGAAGCCGCCGGATGAGCGGCCACGCTCCGGCTGGCCACGACGAAATCGCTCGAAAACGTGGGGCAGATCTCCGGCCGCAATTCCTTCACCCGAATCTTCCACTCGAACACTTAGAGTGTTGGCGTCCGGCGTCTGAATTTTCATCGTCACCTGCGAACCGCTCGCGCTGTGCCGAACTGCATTGTCCAGTAAATTCACCCAGATCAATTCCAAATCATCCGGATCGGCGCGCAATTGAATTCGCGATTCGGTTTCCAACTTAATATTTACCTGCTTCGCCGCCGCCAAAACCGCGATGCGACTGACGGCCGCTTCGCAGGTCGCAACAAAATCCGTGGACGCGAGACTTTCCCGTTTACTTTCGTCTGCCCACTGTTCCATTCGCGCCAGCCGCAGAATTCTTTCCACCAGCGATTCTAGCCGGTCGCAATCGCCCAGTAATCCATCCAGTCCCGCGCGGTATTCGTCCTCGGACCTCGGATTCTGCAGCAACACTTGGGCGCTGGACTTAATGATCGCGACGGATGTCTTCAATTCGTGCGCAAGATCGCCGGTGAATTGCCGCTGCCGCGCGAAGGAGTCACGCAAACGAAGCACCAACGTTTCCAGCGCCGCAGTCAACGGAACAAGTTCCGGCGTGACCTGTGCTTCCAGCGGGGCATCGAACGACCATTGCTTTACGCTGATTTGTCCCGCTCGCGCCGCCAGATCGTGCAATGGATTCAAACTTTTGCGCACGGCCCACACCGTTAGCCAGGACATCGGAAGCAAAAGCAAAATTCCCCCTGCGCCGGAATAAATCCCGACTCGCAACACTCGCGAACGCACTTCCAGAAGCGACGCAGCGTAGATGACGGTGATTCGCGCGGGAGGCATGGCGGAATCTTCTTCGCGATCCAGAATTGTCACATTGCGAAGTATCAGCGCGCGAAATGGAACGTCGTTTTCGTTGAATCGCGCGAATTCATTTCGCAAATAACGCGTATTTGCGGACAGCCCGGCCCAGCCCGGCGAGCGAGCAAACAGTTCTCCGCTCGCGAGATACACCATAAACTTGTCCGGATGCGCCGTATCACCCGACGGGGGCAATCCCGAAGTATCGAAGACCAGCTCCGCAGGGGATTCTTCGTCGTAACGAACCAGTGCGCGAATGCTTAGCGCTTTACTGCGAAGACCTTCGTCAAACGCCGCAAGCAATTCGGTGCGCGCAACAATCACACCCATCGTAATCAGAAGCGCGATGAGCAATAAATCCAAACCGACAACTACAATCACGATTCGCGCGGCAAGCGATCGCAGATTCATTTTCGCTTTCCGCCTTCGTCGACGCGCAAAATATATCCGTGGCCTCGCAACGTGTGAATCAGTCGTGCGGGAAATCCATCGTCAATCTTCCGCCGCAGCCCGGAAATATAAACTTCAATCACGTTGCTGAATTTTTCCCAGTTGTAATCGTAAAGATGCTCCAGCAGTTCTGTTTGCGAGACGACCGTGCCGTGCCGGTGCGCCAGATATTCCAAAACGCGATATTCCATCGGCGTCAGCGCAATTTCCTTTCCGCCGCGCCGAACCGATCGCTGCGCCGTGTGCACTTCCAGATCCGCAACCGTCAGCACCGGTGCGGATTGTCCTTTGCCCCGGCGTATCACTGCCTTCGCGCGCGCCAGAAGCTCTCCCAGGTCGAACGGCTTCGTAACGTAATCGTCCGCGCCGGCATTCAACAACGATACGACGGATTCGCGCTCGTCCCGCGCCGTCAGAATCAACACCGGCGTAACTTTTCCATTCGCGCGCAGTTTCTTCACCACATCTAATCCACCGATTCGCGGCAGCATTAAATCTAAAATGATCAAGTCGTATTCCACTGAGCCTGCCATGAACAGCGCTTCTTCGCCGTCCGCCGCGTGATCTACAGCGTAGCCCGCGCCTTCGCGCAAACCGCGCGCGATGTTTGCCGCCAATCTCTTTTCGTCTTCGACAACTAGCACGCGCATGATTTCGACCTTGGCCGACTATTCTATCCCGGCTGCACTGTATTACATTCAGCTTAAGCCTTTCTTAATGTAAGTACGCTTACCGTAAATCTCGTCGTGAGCCACCTAACCTAATTGTTTTGGACTTTTTCAATCACCGGAGGCATTTCGTGAATCGGAACCAGATAAAGACTTTCGCAATTTGCGCCGTCGCGCTGGCAATTGTTTGCGGCGCGTCATTCATCGCCTTCGCGGCGCCCGCGCCGCAGGGCTCCGGATATCATCTGATAAAGAAAGTCGCCATCGGCGGCGACACTCCGTGGGATTATTTGTACGCGGAGCCGGCCACGCACCGCGTTTTTATTTCGCACGGGACCCACACGGTGGTCGTGGATGCGCAGGGAACCGTTCTTGGCGATATTCCGGACACCAAAGGCGTTCACGGAATCGCCACGTCTTCGGAATTCAATCGCGGATACACCAGCAACGGCCAGGCAAATAGCGTCACCGTATTTGATCTGGCCACGCTAAAAACGATTTCCGAAATCAAAATCAGCGGACAGAATCCCGATTCAATTTTATACGACTCAGCGTCCCAGCGCGTTTTCACATTCAATGGACGTAGTGGAGATTCCACCGCCATCGACGCAAAGACCGGAGACATCGCCGGCACGATTGCGCTGACCGGGAAACCGGAAACGGCGCAGGCTGATGGCGAAGGGCACGTCTTCGTCAACATCGAAGACAAGAACCAGATCATCGAGTTCGATTCCAAAAAACTCTCCGTGATGAACACATGGCCCATCGCGCCTTGCGAATCGCCATCGGGCCTGGCATTTGACGTTGCGCACAAACGCCTTTTCGCCGGATGCGATGGAAAAATCATGGCAGTCGTTGACGCCACAAACGGAAAAGTTGTTGCCACCGTTCCCATCGGCGAAGGAGTGGACGCAAACGGTTTCGATCCTGGCACCGGATTCGTATTCGCTTCATGCGGCGACGGAACTCTTACCGTTGCTCACGAAGATTCACCTGATAAATATACGGTGATTGAAACGGTTCACACCATGGCGCGGGCGCGCACCATGACGGTAGACACGTCCAACCACAATGTTTACACGGTGACCGCCGAATATGGACAGCCGATTCCTCCGCCCGCGGGTTCCCCCGCCGGAACAAGAGGCGGGCGCGCTCCCATGGTTCCCGGCTCATTCACACTTTTGATTTACGGACGCTAGAAGATATTGAATTCAAATTGGAGGAAACAAAATGATCAGGTCACGATTTATCGTTTCGATGGGGCTTGCTTCACTGCTCCTTACGCTTCCGTCTATCGCTCAAGAAAAGAAAGTCCAGAAGTCGGATTTGCCTGCCGCCGTTCAGAAGACCGTGGACGAGCAGTCGAAGGACGCAACGGTCCGTGGATTTTCCACTGAAATGGAAAACGGCAAGATGAACTACGAAGCGCAACTCACGGTGAACGGAAAAACACGGGACATCTCCATGGACGCGAACGGAGTTATCACGGAAATCGAAGACCAGGTTGATTTCGCTTCACTTCCCGACGCCGTGCAGACCGGTCTGAAGAAGAAAGCCGGCGCAGGCAAGATTCTTAAAGTCGAGGCGCTCACCAAGAAAGATAAATTAGTCGCCTACGAAGCCGTCGTCGAAACTGCCGGCAAAAAACACGAAATTCAAGTCGGGCCCGACGGCAAACCGCTCGCTCACGAAGAATAACTTAATTAGGTTCGACTCGCGTACCTAGCCGAAGCTTCTAAATCAGACAGTGAAAAATCCCCGGTCGCTGGCCGGGGATTTTTCATTTCACAGTCCATCGCAAGGCCGCGCAGCGCTGCTCCGTCTCACCGGATGTGATAATGTCTGCGAGCTAAATCTGGACGGACCACCGAAATGGCGAAGGCAAATAAGAAAGAATTGAAGCCGCAGGGCTTTGACGCGTCTCCCTATCTGCCGCTGCTGATGATTTTATTTGCGGTCAGCGGATGCGCGGCGCTCGTCTACGAAATTGTCTGGTACCAGCTCCTTCAGCTCGTCATCGGCTCCACGGCAATTTCGCTTGGCGTGCTGCTCGCAACTTTTATGGGCGGATTGTGCCTCGGCAGTTTGGCTTTGCCGCGCTATTTGAAGCGGCGGCAGTATCATCCGCTGCGCGTTTACGCCGCGATTGAAGTTGGCATCGGCATCTGCGCGATTCTCGTTCGTATTTTAATGCCGCTTGTGGACTGGATTTATGTAGCTGCGGTCGGTCACGGCCTTTCGGCAATTTTGCTGCGCGCAATCATGTGCGCGATCATTCTGCTCCCGCCGACATTTCTGATGGGCGCGTCTCTTCCCGCCGTGGCGCGCTGGATTCAAACCACGCCGCGAGGAGTTTCCTGGCTCGGCCTGCTTTACGGAGCCAATACTGCCGGCGCCGTTTTCGGCTGTCTTCTCGCGGGATTCTATTTGCTGCGCGTTTTCGACATGCCGTCCGCTACTTACTTTGCCGCTGGACTCAACGCCCTCATCGGATTCATCAGTTACAGCATTGCAAAAGTTACGCCGGATCAATCCACGGAAGAATTAGACGAAGCGCCGAGAATTGTTTTGAAGCAAACTCCGGCGGAACTGTCCGTCGCACAACCCAGCGCTTCAGGCGATTGGAATATTTATCTGACCGTCGCGCTTTCCGGCGCCTCCGCCCTTGGCGCGGAAGTAGTTTGGACGCGCCTCCTCGGCCTAATGCTCGGCGCCACCGTCTACACTTTTTCAATTATTCTGGCAATTTTTCTCGTTGGACTCGGCATCGGCAGCACCGTTGGCTCAATCATCTCGCGATCCCTTCGCGCTCGCGCCGCTCTCGGCTCCAGCCAATTGCTTCTGACTGCTGCTATCGCGTGGACGGCCTTCGCTCTCGCGCGATCAATTCCTTACTGGCCAATCAATCCGCTGCTCTCGCACGATCCGTGGTTCACTTTTCAAATTGATTTGGTCCGCGTCATCTGGGCAATTTTCCCCGCAACATTATTGTGGGGCGCCAGCTTCCCGCTCGCGCTCGCCGCTGCTGCGTCCAAAGATGACGATCCCGGCCGGCTCGTCGGTGGAATTTATGCCGCGAATACTGCCGGAGCAATCGTGGGCGCGCTCGCGTTCAGCGTGATTCTGATCCCGCGAATTGGCACGCAGAATTGCGAACGCACGCTGATCGTGATCGCCGCAATCAGCGCACTGGTTGTCCTTGCGCCGTACGTGTGGAATCGCCGCCTGAAGTTTGGCGCCGCGTTGTTACTGATATCCACGATTGGCGCGGGATATCTCGTCGCCTGGACTCCTGCCGTGCCGTCGGCGCTCATCGCCTACGGCCGCCGCTTCCTCATCAATCTCAATACGTCGGATATTTTGTATGTCGGCGAAGGCCTGAATTCTTCCATTGCCATTTCCAGATATCAGGACGGCGCAATTCAGTTTCACGTCAGCGGGAAAGTGGAAGCATCAACCGAAATGTATGACATGCGTCTGCAACGCGCGCTGGCTCATCTCGCGGGACTCGTGCATCCCGATCCGCACTCCGTTCTGATCGTCGGATTTGGCGCGGGCGTCACCGCAGGATCGTTCGTCACCTATCCCAGCATTCAGAAAATTGTCGTCTGTGAAATGGAGCCGCTCGTTCCGCCCGCGGCCACGAAATATTTCGACGCCCAGAACTACGATGTCGCGCGCGATCCGCGCACAACTATTGTTTACGACGACGCGCGCCATTACGTTCTGACCACGCGCGATAAGTTTGACATTATAACTTCCGATCCGATTCATCCTTGGGTGAAAGGCAGCGCCACGCTTTATTCCAAGGAATATTTTCAAATGGTGAAAGAACATTTGAATCCGGGAGGCGTCGTCACGCAGTGGGTTCCGCTCTACGAAAGCAACGAAGAAACCGTGAAGAGCGAAATCGCCACTTTCCTCGACGTCTTCCCCGGCGGCACCGTCTGGGCGAACGCGATTGACGGCGCGGGCTACGATCTTTTTCTGCTGGGCCAGAACGGCCCCACGAAAATTGACGTTGATCAACTGCAGGCGCGTCTCGATAGCCCGGAGTATGCGCGCGTCGCACAATCTCTCCGTGATGTCGGTTTCGATTCCGCCGTGGATCTTCTCTCCATTTATTCTGGACAGGGCTCCGAACTTCGTCCCTGGCTCGCGGACGCCACCATCAATCTCGATAGCAACCTTCGCCTGCAATACATGGCGGGCATGGCGCTAAACAACAGCCGCGAAGACGCCATCTACCGCGCAATTCTGGAATATCGTCGATTTCCATCCAACATTATTACCGGTTCACCCGAGCGCCTGAGTCTGTTAGCCCGCATGATGCAGACCCAAGCCTCCGGGCGATAAAAACTTCGCCGAATAATTTCTCTGAAACAAGAATCAAGCAAGGCTGGCGCAGACCTTTCCTTTCATGTCTGCGCGGCGCAAGCCGCCATTTGGTTCCATCTTTTCGGGAATAACATCAAGGAATAAATAGAAATCTTGGTGCCGGAAGAGGGGGTCGAACCCACACGATGCTAAGCACCACGAGATTTTGAGTCTCGCGCGTCTGCCAGTTCCGCCATTCCGGCCCAGACGATATTCTACTTGCAGAACTTATTCCGCGCCAGTGCGTAACCGTATGACAAAAACAGCGGCGAGCCTCCGCCGAAACGGAAACCCGCCGATTTAGAACATTCCAAAAAGCGAATGGATTGCTCGCTTGGATAAAATAACTAATTGTCTCGGACGCGCTCCGCTACCAGAGTCGGCGCACCCGTCGTATTAAACAACAACCCTCCGACGAACACTTTGTCGCCCGCTTTCACGCCGCCAAGACCGGTGACGTCAACGAACACCGTGCCGGTTAGAACGTCCACGTCAATCAAACTGATGCTCGAATGCGCCAGCACCGGCGATAGCGACAGAAGTGTGAAGCTGGGCGGAGTTCCGCTCGGGTTCACCGTACCAACTATCCCTGCGACTTGCGAAGATTCGAGCGTCACGCTATCCGTTGACACGTTGATCAGCGGCAGTGCTGTTGGTCCGGGCGCGACGAAAGGCGTGGCCAGCGGATGTATTTCAACCGTTTGCCCTGCAACAAGGCTCGCGGAATTCGTAAACGTAAGTCCCGCAGGAACGGTCACGCCGTCGGAGTCCACGCTGAATGGCATCGAAGAGTTCGTCTGTACGGTAATCAGGAGCCCCGGATTGACGCTGGCAAACGTCTCCTGCAAATCCATCAGGACCATATCGAATTGGTTCTGTGCCGCATTCACGTGAACAATTACGCCCTGCAACGACGGAAGGTTCTGCTGTTCGAGCAATCGCACGGTGACCGCGGTTAACGTGCCGCCCGGAATTAAATTGACGCCAACCTCAACAACCTGTCCGTCCACCAGACACGAAAAATTGTCCGTCGCGCATGTGGGGAAATTATATTGTGTGCTGCTGTTGGTCGTCACCGGAGCGGTCAAGCCGCCGAATCCAACCTGGATGATGAAGCTCGGCGAAATTACCGACGTGACGCGCCCGACAATGTGGAATTGTCCGATGGGTGTCGTCGCCGTCGCCGGAACAACCTGCTTCAACGTAATTTTTGGCGAGATCGTAAGGTCGCCCTGCACCGACGCATTCACGTCGAAGTGCATCTCGAATCCCAGCGGCGAGTTCGCGGAAAGTGTGACGGGAAATGGAGCCGTTGGCGCTCGCACCGTTGCGCTCGATTGATTCAGCGGCGGATTGAAAACGCAAAACTGATTCGCGGCGCAGGACTGCGTGCCAAGCGTCAAAGTTTGATTCGTATTGTTGAAAATAGTCATTTGAGGATTCGCAAACGACGCGGTCAGACTGCTATACGATCCGGCCGGAACATTTATATCGCCGAGCGGCGCTGTTTCCGTCTGCAAGTGCAACAGCTCAACATTCATCGGACCGACGAGCATTGATACCGGCGCTTGCGTCGTATCCGTTGGCTGCAGCGTCGCGTTCGTGATTTGAACCTGGAATCGAATGACGGCCACGCCCGTCGGTGGGTCGTCTCCCACCGTCAGACTGACCGGCACCATCGCCGAAACAGGCAAAGGATTGCCGACCGTCACAGTATTCGTGCCCCCGCATCTCGCGAGGCTGATGCCCAATAAAATTATCGAACACAGGGATAGACCAAGAAGTGCCTTCCGCATGACTACCCCCAAAATAGACGATTGAGGCCGCCTAAAATAACTCCCACTCGTGGAGTCTTGGCTACGCACAGCGTCAAACCCGGCAGCTTCGGAATTGTTGCGCCCATAATCACCCGGTTTTGCGCCGGTCAGACTCGAATCCCAAATCTTGCCAACATTTCGCGCCGTCCGTTCGCGGTGATTGTTAACGCCCTGCTGCCCGGCTCGGGCACCACCCATTTTCTTTTCAGGGCAACTTTCAGTAGCGCCGCCCCGAGCGCTCCGCCAAGATGAAACCGCCGTTCGCTCCAATCGAGGCACCCGCAAGCGAACCGCCGGCGCAATGCTCGCGCTGCGTTCACATCGATTCCCAGCGCTTCAAACGCGCGCGTTCCCTTGGGAGTGACGTCATACGCGTAGTCGTTTCCTTTAGAACGCGCGGCAAGCCATCCTGTGGTTGTAAATCGATCGTGCAGCGCTACGCCCAACGTGCCGGCCATGTGATCGTAGCAAGTCCGCGCGGCGCGCAGGCTGCCCAGCGTGGTCGGAACAAATTTATTGCGAGATCGGCCGGCAAGCACGCTCAAACTTTCAAGCACGCTCGCCACGTTTGATCCTTCCAGACTGTAAAAGCGATGTTTGCCTTGCGTGAGCACCTTAATCAAATGCTCCGCCACAAGCCGATTCAAATGAACGCTTGCCGTCGGAGCGCCGACTTCAGCCACCGCCGCGAGCTCCGTTGCAGTGCGTGCGCGTCCGTCCATCAGACAATAAAGGATGCGAGCTCGCGCGGGCTCCCCGATTGATGCGGCAATTCTGCAAACCCCACCGTCCGCGCTTCGATTAGCATCGTGGCGTACAACATTCATAGTTCGATTCTAAACGAAGTGGCTCCGCGCGCCAACTGCTATCTTGGGGCACATACCGCGATGCGAGCGGCGTTGAGAATTCGTTGCAAACAACTCGCCGCACATTCCGACAGGAGATCATCAATGACAATTGCCTGCGTAATTCGCTACCAGATCGATCCGTTTCAGCGAGACGTCTTCAAGAAGTATGCCGAAAATTGGGGACGCATCATTCCCCGTTGTGGCGGACACCTCGTCGGATATTTTCTGCCCTACGAAGGCACGAATGACGTTGCATGGGGACTGATTACGTTCGATAGTCTCGCGTCTTATGAGAAATATCGCGCGCGCTTGAAATCAGATCCGGAAGCAGTTGATAATTTCAATATGGCACAATCCAAGCGGATCATTATTCGCGAAGAAAGAAATTTCCTGGAAGTGGTTGATGGAACATTTGCTATCCCCTCGACATTCAAAGGACCAGCGTGAGCGCCACACCGCCCACCAAAATGACGCAAGCTGAAAAGGGGCGAGTTTTTCGCGCGCTCCACGAACGCGACCGCGCATTCATCATTCCGAATCCGTGGGACATCGGATCTGCGCGCCTGCTGGCGCACGCGGGCTTCGAGGCCCTCGCCACTACCAGCGCCGGATACGCTTTTTCCGTCGGTCAACAGGACACCACCATTAATCGTGACGAGATGATCGCGCACGTTGCGAAAATCGCACGCGCCACCGATCTGCCCGTCAACGCCGACCTGGAAAATGGTTACGGAGATTCGCCCGACGAAGCCGCGGAGACAATTCGTCTCGCCGCGCACGCGGGCGCAGTCGGCGGCTCAATCGAAGATGCAACGGGGAACGCCGACCATCCGATTTACGATCACGCCCACGCGGAGGATCGCATCCGCGCCGCCGCAGAATTAGCGCGCGCACTTCCCTTCACATTCACTCTAACCGCCCGCGCGGAAAATTATCTGCACGGCCGCGCAGATTTGAAGGACACGATCAAGCGACTCCAGGCCTTTCAGGAAGCGGGCGCAAATGTTCTGTACGCGCCGGGTCTAACCAGGAAGGAAGACATCACCGCAGTCGTTAGCTCAGTCGATCGCCCAATCAACGTACTCGCCGGACTCTCAGGCGCTCCGCTAACTCTCACCGATCTTTCCGCGCTCGGAGTAAAACGCATCAGCATCGGCAGCGCGCTTTCCCGCGCAGCCTACGGCGCCGCAATTCGCGCCGCGACCGAAATGCGCGAACGCGGCACCTTCACCTTCGCCGATCAGGCAGTCAGCTTTCGCGATCTCAGCGCCATATTTAAAGCCTAACGCTCCACATCGCTAAAAATCCATTGCCGGATTAAATGGCGCCGTCGGAAACATTGAGAAAACCGGCGGCGGATTGATCACCGGATTCCTCCGGCCGGGAATTTAATTTTCTACGGCCGCGGTCCCTTGGGTGAAAATCAGAATAACTCTTTATATCGCGTGGACGTGCGGAATGGCCGCGCTGAACAAATCGCCGGCACAGATAATCTTTTTGCGCCCGTCTGTTTTCCCGATGGACGTTACCTGGCTGCGCAGTCCACCACCGGCGACAACCATCTAATTCTCTTCGATCTTCAAACCAACAAACGTAGCGTCATCTCTTTCACAAAAGTGGACTACCCCGCGTGGTCCTCCGACTCGCAATTTCTCTACGTCAATAACTTTGTCCTCGACAAACCCGCAATCTTTCGCGTTCACGTTCCCGATCGAAAGCTGGAAAAAGTCGCCGATCTACCGTTCGCAACCACCGGTGTGTACGGCAGTTGGAGCGGCCTCGCGCCAGACGGCTCTCCACTAGTTTTTCGCAGCCACGTCCAAACCGATGTTTACGCGCTAGCCCTCCGCTAATCGACAGCTACAACTCTTCGCCAACGTATTCCGCCGTTAACACAAATTGCCTCGCGAGCGTAGTAAGATTACCGGCAGCAGCCGCGATGCAGTCATTGAGAATGCATTTTCATTTCCGGGAGAACATGTATGCCAGGCGCAACCGAATCACTTACCCCGCTATCGCCCGACGAACTGAATAAAATTAACGCCTACTGGCGCGCCTGCAATTATCTCTCCGTAGGAATGATTTATCTTCGCGCGAATCCACTTCTGCGTGAACCGCTGAAGCCGGAGCACATCAAGAATCGCCTTCTCGGTCATTGGGGCTCGGATCCAGGCCAGTCCTTAATATGGGTGCACCTGAACCGACTAATCCGGAAATACGATTTAGACGTCATCTACATTTCCGGCCCCGGTCACGGTGCGCCGGCTACTCTCGCCAATTGCTATCTCGAAGGCCGCTACTCCGAAATCTATCCGGATAAAAGCCGTGACGAATCCGGCCTCTTGAAATTCTTCCGCCAGTTTTCATTTCCCGGAGGAATTGGCTCGCACTGCACTCCAGAAACGCCCGGCTCCATTCACGAAGGCGGCGAGCTTGGATATTCAATCTCGCACGCGTATGGCGCAGCATTCGATAATCCGAATCTTATCGTCACGGTTATGGTTGGAGACGGTGAGGCCGAAACCGGCCCACTCGCAACCTCCTGGCATTCCAACAAATTTCTGAATCCGATTCGCGATGGCGCCGTTCTGCCGGTGCTTCACCTGAATGGTTACAAAATCGCGAATCCAACTATTTTTGCGCGCATCCCGCACGAAGAATTGGAAGCGCTTCTCACCGGCTACGGTTACAAACCATACTTCGTCGAAGGCAGCGATCCACTCGAAATGCATCAGAAAATCGCCGCAACTCTCGAGCGATGCGTCCTGGAAATTCGCGCGCTGCAACAGCAGGCCCGCTCAACTGGAAATGCCGCCCGTCCTCGATGGCCAATGATTGTTCTTCGCTCGCCCAAAGGATGGACCGGGCCAAAAGAAGTGGACGGCCACAAAGTAGAAGATTTTTGGCGCGCTCATCAGGTGCCGGTATCCGATCCGGTAACTAATAAGAAGAGCCTGAAAATCGTCGAAGACTGGATGCGCAGCTACAAGCCCGAAGAATTATTCGACGCCAACGGAACTCTCATTCCAGAGTTGCAGGCACTCGCGCCATCCGGCGATCGGCGCATTTCCGCCAATCCGCACGCAAATGGCGGACTCCTCCGCAAGGAACTCGAACTTCCCGACTTCCGCGACTATGCGTTCAAACTCGCCAAACCCGCCGCGGCATACGCTCCTCCCACCGACATCCTCGCGCATTTTCTTGCGGAGGTGATGCGCCGCAACATGAACTCCTTCCGCGTCTTCGGTCCGGACGAAACTGCTTCCAACAGGCTCACCGCCATCTACGCCGCGTCGAAAAAAACCTGGAACGCCGAACTCAAGCCGGAAGACTCCGACGGTGGCGAACTGGGCATTTCCGGCCGCGTGATGGAAATGCTCAGCGAGCACACGCTTGAAGGTTGGTTTGAAGGATACGTTCTCACCGGCCGCCACGGCTTCTTTTCAACTTACGAAGCTTTCGTTCACGTGATTGATTCGATGTTCAATCAGCACGCAAAATGGCTTGAGAAATCGAAGCACGATCTCGACTGGCGCGCCCCAGTGCCCTCGATCAACATACTCATCACGTCTCTGGTCTGGCGGCAGGATCACAACGGTTTCACCCACCAGGATCCCGGATTTCTCGACGTGGTCACCAACAAAAGCGCGGATGTGGTCCGTATTTATTTGCCGCCCGACGCGAACTGCCTGCTCAGCGTGACGGATCATTGCCTGCGTTCGCGCGATTACGTCAACGTAATTGTCGCCGATAAGCAGGATCACCTTCAGTACCTCAGCATGGAAGACGCCGTGAATCACTGCACGAAGGGCATCGGCATTTGGGACTGGGCTTCGTCGGACGATTGTTCGGATCCTGACGTCGTGATGGCCTGCGCTGGCGACATCGCAACGATGGAAGCTCTCGCGGCCGTTTCAATTCTGAAGCAGCACTTCCCGGATTTGAAAATACGCTTCGTGAATGTCGTCGATCTGTTCCGCCTCATGCCGGCGACCGAACATCCGCACGGACTTTCCGATCGCGATTTCGATTCCCTTTTCACAACGGACAAGCCCGTCATCTTCAACTTCCACTCCTACGCCGCGCTCATTCACAAACTCACCTACCGCCGCAAAAATCATGACAACATCCACGTGCGCGGCTACAAAGAAAAAGGAAACATCAATACGCCGCTCGAACTTGCGATCCTCAATCAAGTCGACCGCTTCAATCTCGCAATCGATGTTATCGACCGCGTTCCTCGACTGCATTCCATCGGCACGCACGTCAAAGAAGCGCTGAAGGATCAAATCATCGAAAGCATCAACTACGCCCACACCGAAGGAATTGATAAGGAAGAAATCCGAAATTGGAAATGGCCGGGATAAGCCGCGTGGAAAAGTTGGACAAAAAAGACGATTTAATCCTGGCGCTCAATAGCGGCTCGTCTTCGCTCAAATTCGGCGTCTATTCCCGCGGCGCAAGCGACGAAGAACCCCTGCTAACGGGAACTGCGGACAATGTTGGCAGAAGCAACGGCACATTACGCATTCTGTCGCGCGATGGCGCGCCGCTGGTCACGCGCGAAAGCCTGTCAGAATCGCAAAGCGATGCCCTCGCCACTCTCGCGGCGGAAATTCAGCAGCAAATTCACGCGGCACCCGTTGCAATAGGCCATCGCATTGTGCACGGGGGCCCCAATCTCCTCACTCACCAACTCATCACGCCACGGTTAATTACCGAATTGCGCGCCGCCACGCATTTCGCGCCGCTGCATATTCCGCAAGCCCTCTCGCTCATCGCCTCCGCGGAATCGAATTTTCCTTCAGCGGCGCAATTCGCTTGCTTCGACGATGCTTTTCACCAGACCATGCCGGAAGTTGCCTCACATCTCCCCATCCCGAAGCGCTATTTCGACGCAGGTATTCGGCGCTACGGATTCCACGGACTTTCCTACGAATCGCTCGTGCATCATTTCGGTCCGCAACTTCCCCAGCGCGCCATCTTCGCCCATCTTGGAAATGGAGCCAGCCTTTGCGCTGTGCACAATGGAAAGTCGATCGACACAACCATGGGGCTCACCCCGACCGGCGGAATTCCGATGGGCACACGCTCCGGCGATCTTGATCCCGGCGTCTTCCTCTATCTTCTGCGCAACGAAAATCTCAACGCCGAAGAATTTGAGGATTTTCTAAATCACCAGAGCGGCCTCTTCGCGCTTTCTGGCGGCGAAAGCGACGTGAAAGCGCTCGACAAGCGCGCCCAAGCCAATGACTCACGCGCCAAGTTTGCGCTGGATGCATTCGCCGTCGCCATCCGCAAAGTAATCGGCGCCTACATCGCCCTTCTCGGCGGCGTAGATCTTCTCGTCTTCACCGGCGGCATCGGCGAGCACAGTGAATACGTTCGCACCGCAGCTGCCACTGGCCTCGAATTTCTCGGCCTTACCACGGACAAAATTCAAATTGTTTCCGCGCGAGAAGAACTCCAGATCGCTCGCCACTGCCGCAGAATGATGTTGGCCGGCGCGCCCTCGCCGCGGCGATGAAAGAGGATTGCTACGGATTTATCGCCGACGTCTGGACGCCTGCCCAAGCCGCATCGTAAAGTTGCTGGTGAAGTTCCGCGTTATCCCAATACTGAATGTGCGCTAGAAGAGGTGTCGTGGCTTGCGGGTCTTTCACATTTACGACTCCGTTGTAGCCCGGCAATCCTTCCACGTCGTAATACTCCAGCGATCCGCTGATGATATCGGCGGGCGAGAAAATATTAATCCACCGGAAAGTCTCCAGCGGCCGGAATTTCTCGTAGTCCAGAATTAAGGGCTGCTGCCGCGCCGCGAGTGCTTCGCGAAGGCTGCGCGCCGAACTGACCTGTGTGCGAAACAGAAAAGCCGTTTTGTCCAGCGGAGAACCAAACGTGATCAACCGTTTTGTACGTCCGACAACCTGATGTTTGAAATTATTCTCCACCTGGTCCCAATTGATGCACCAGTTCAACAGGTCGTAACTAATTACAGAGCCCAGCGAATGTCCCACGATCACGACATCGTCGTAACGCGGTTGGGTTCGGTCCGCAATTCCAGCCGAATAAATTTGCCGCGCCACGCCCATGACCTCATTCAGTATTTTCGAGCGGATGTCGTCGTATCGGCTCACTTTATATGACGACACGTAAATCGCCACGTCCCCAACGAACTCGACGACGAGGTAACGCACGATCAGCGCGAATGTCAAAAACAGAACGGCCAGGGCTACCGCGCCGACGTGAAAGCTGACCGGCCAATGCTCGTAGATCGGCTTCAACCAATTCCATAAATACTTAACGGCGGCGATTCCCGCGGGCGTGAAAACCATTAGTGCCGGCAAAAGTAACAGCGCGAGAACAACAACCAGCGCAACCAGTATTCGAAACGTCCAGCGCTTGATGGGCATATCGTGAAACTTGCCGAACATCCAGCGGTCGAAGTGTTTCATTCCATCCGATCTCTTATTTTTGTCCGCAATATCTTTTTGCTCGACCGTCATCTCCTCCGAAGAACTTCCCGTTGCTCGCTTGCGAGATGAAACGGAGGTCTTAATTCCATTCCACGCGGCCTCATACAAGAATCCCACAGTCGCCGTAAACGATATCTGGCCTTCGGTGAATGGCGCCCAATAGCTTTCATACAAATGAACGTCGACCTCTTCCCCTTCGTCCGCAGTAAGGGTAACTTCCACGCGAGATAGCTCCGGCGCATCGGGCAGCGCCGTAAGACGTACGCGGCGCAGATTCGCGTGAAGTTTATTGGCCGCGGGTGCTGCGTGACCTTGCGCACCGTGTTGCGTCAGCAGCGCCTGACCTAGCATGCTCACTGTCTCAAACGGCACTTGCTGGCCCATGCCGTGAGTCACAAGAAATGCAACGCGTCGCCGATGCGGAAAAACATCCGCAACTTCAAGCGATTCAAGATCAATCGGGATGTCACCTTTCCTGCGCGCGCGGGTAATCAGAGTGCGAGTTTCAAATTCCGTATTCAGATCCACGACGGCTTCATCGTGGAGAGTGCGTCCATCCGCGTTTGGCGCTGAAGGAGTCAAGGCATCAATACTGAAATCAGAACGAAGTGGCATGTTCGGACCTCGATTTGGATTTTATCGGAGAGTGATTAGAGAGGCTATATATCCAGTGGAACTTACATGTCAAGCAGGTCGGGAAAGGTCGGAACAAGCCGGACGGATTTTACGGCCCGGCTTGTTTCTGTATGCCAGCCGCTACTTTGAAGGTGTGATTGCTGTCGGATCTCCCGTTGCGTGATCCTTAATTTGAAACACCAGGAACTTGTGGATTCCACCGAGCGCTTCTTTATTTTCGGACGTGATTCTGATTCGCGCTCCCTGTGGAGTTTCCTCCAGATTGTAATGAATTTGCGTTTTCAGGCGCGTCATTACGTCCGTCCCCGGCGGATTTTTGGCGTGAACGAGCATCGGAATCTCGAAATTGCCGTTGGCGAACATTGTCACAATGTGCTTGAAGTGACTCCGAATCTGCTCGCGCGTTTCCGTATCGTTTGGATCATTAGCATTCACTTCAATCGCGCCGCCATCGGCGTAAAGACTGAAATGATGCGTCGCTTTCTCGTGCGAAAAGCCCATCGCTTTATCGCCACGATCGTTCACACCTTGCTGATGCTCGTCGTGCGAAGATGCGGGAGGATTCGCCTGTTGCATTCCAAATGAAGTGCCGAACAACGTTCCGGCAAAAAGCAAAACCGTAGCTAGAATCGTATTCATGGCTTTCTTTGACCTCGCTTGGGTGGGATTTTTCCAGAGGTCATGGGCGCTGCGGCATCGGGCAAAGATTCTAAAAGTCTCGCGCGTTCGGTGGCCGAAGTTCTGGCCAATCGGCCGTCCCAATCGCGAAGCACTTTCTTCAGTTGCGCTCGCAACGAACTAAGCTCGGCGAGTCTTCGCTCCACATCCGCTAGCTTTGCCTTGCCAAGTTCCCTCGCCTCACGGCAAGGAACTCCTCCGCGTTCGCGCACTTTGAAAATGCGCGCAAGCTCGGCGAGAGAAAAGCCAAACGCCAAAGCTCGCCGCACCAATCGCACTCGATCCAACGCAATTGCCGGATAAACGCGATAGTTCCCTGCCGTTCGCTGAGGAGCCGGCAACACTCCGACACGCTCGTAATGCCGGAGCGCATCGGTGCTGACGCCCGCGAGCCGCGCCAGTTCCGCGGATCTCATCGTGCGCCCGATTTCTGCCGAAGTTCCCATGACCACTTTCATCCTCAGCCCTGGAACCAGTTCCAGAGTCAAGCGTTAAGTCACGCGCACGATTCTGCGCGATTGCCAATAAAGCGTTGGCTGATTTACGCCTAAACTATATCGGTTTTTGGGAGTTTCGAGCGGGAAGCCGAATTTGCGTGGAGTCATTTACATACGCGCCAAGAATGTCGTGCCGTCAGCCGCGACACTCTTGGACGCAGAAGCAATCGGTGAGACAGGTTGAGCTGGAGTTAGCGCTGATCGTGATGTTCGTGCCGCCAGTTCCAATAGGCGCGTTGCTGGCTGCGGTTCGTCCTTCTGAACTCAACGTTGTAGCCGCGATGATCGCGCCGATACGTCTCGTAGTAGCGAGCTTCGTTGTCATCCCAGTTGTGGTAGTCCCTGTGATCGCGATCGTAAACGCGAACACTTACAAGTTGCGGCGCTGCGCTGATCTTCGTTGCCAGTGGAGCAACGAGCGCTGCCGTGAGAAATAGTGTAGCTGCGAATAGGCCTTTTCGATTCATCAAATCTCCTTTAAGCCCGGTTTCCTCTGTTCACTACCCGACTTGTCCGCATCATGCGCCATCGAGCGCGCGAAATCTGTGCTGTATTGCTCATCTGAATTTCGACCCATTACCAGTTCGCGCCACGAGAATCATCGCAAACACAGAGGAACAAAACGAACCGCACCATGAATGTCTTCCGACTGCCGAGACATTCATGGCGCGAAAATATTTCGTGCGAGCGATAGAAGAAAGTTTAGTTGTGGTCTGGATGTTCGTGACGCCAATTCCAGTATGCGCTTTGCTGTTTGCGGTTATTCTTGCCGAATCTGACATTGAAATCGCTATGGTCCTTGCGATATCCCTCGTACACGCGGGCTTCGTTGTCATCCCAGTTGTGGTAGTCCTTGTGATCGCGATCGTAGACCCGGACGCTGACGACTTGAGGCGTCGCATTGGTCTTCGTTGCGACCGGAGCCACGAGCGCCGCGGTCAAAAACAGTCCTGCTAGAAAAAGGCCCTGTCGTTTCATTAAATCTCCTTTAGCGCGTGCCCGCTGATTTCAGCGTCCGGCTACACAGGATCATGCGCCATCGTTATCGCGAAATCTGTTCACTATCGCTCACTTCGTCTCTATTCCGCGATGGAACCAGGCCGGGAACTAAGGTATTACCGATGAAAATCTCGGGTCTTCCTGCGATTGGAACACCACAAATCGACGGCATATGATTCGGTATCTCGGGATGCTCCACGAAATACCCGAAAAAAGGAGAACCTATGAATCGCAAAGGTTTACTCATAACTGCCCTCTTTCTGGGTAGTGCGCTGGTCGCTCCTCTTGCGACCAGCACATTTGCCAAGCCGCAAGCCGTCAGCGTGAACATCTACGATCGCGACCACAAGGATTATCACGTTTGGGATGACCGAGAATCTCATGCGTACGAGCTGTATCGGCATGACCACCCTGAGTTCAAAGTTGAGTTCAAGAAAAACAACGCGCGCCAGCAGAGTGCGTACTGGAACTGGCGGCACGAGCATCCCGACCACGACTAAAATCAACTCGATCTGCCGTAGCGATCATTCCGCGGCCCCGGTCTTCGCAGTTGTGGTTGACACCGCAACTGCAAATGCTGGGACTTCGCTCCACGCGGTTTCGACTGTTCCGAACATTTCGCTCTGACTATTCATCATCAATCATCGTTTCATTTCTCCCCGGAAAGAAAGTTTCCGATCGTACCGTTCAAGAATTTTGCGTCCGCGGGATTACTTGCCGCGCCGGCGGTGTGTCCCCACAGTGACGGAATCGGCGCGAGCTTTACGCCAGAAATAAATGCGGCTTCGTAGCGCGCATCACCAACAGGAAAATAGAGATCAGTTTCCGATGGCATGTAGAGTACTGGAACCTTTATTGAAGCGAGCGCTTTTTCCACGTGTCCATTGAATCCCGGAGTTGTGCCAACGTCGTGATGTTCCCACGTGCGCATTTGCAAAATTAGATTATTTGCGTCTGCGCCGGGAATAAAATTCGAGCGGAAGTGTTCGATCTCTTGATCAAGAGTCACATTCGGCGCAGTTGTGCGCCATAATTCGCGGCGCCACCATTCCTGTGAATAAAGCCATCCGGCCCAGACCATTCCGAATGCTGAAAGGCCTTTCGCAGGTTGCGCGGTGTAATCTCCATTTTGAAATGTGGCATCGGCGGTGATCGCGGAGATTTGTCCTTCCAGGCGAACGACTCCGTGAGGATATGTTTTCGCGGTTCCGGATGTGGCAACGATTCTATCGGCGAAGGTGGGATAACTTACGGCCCATTGAAATGCCTGCTGCGAGCCCATGGAAAATCCGATGATCGCACGCAAGTGGGTGACGTGCAGCTCTTCGGTGAGCAGACGATGCACAGCGTCGACGTTGTCGCGAATGGTCATGATCGGGAAATGCGGTCCGTGAAACGGTTCGGGAGTATTGCTGGGCGAAGAAGATCTGCCGTTTCCGAATAATTCGGTGCATACGAGAAACAACTTCGAGGGATCCAGCGCCTTATCAGGGCCGATGAGCCATTCGTATCCGCGATACGACGCCATGTAGTGCGATGGCAGCAGGATGACATTATCTTTCGCGGCGTTCAGGTGGCCGTAAGTCCCGTAGACGATGTGCGCTTCGGGAAGCGTCGCTCCACTTTCCGTTTTGAAATTCGCGATTACGAATTCATGGCGCTCCGAGACCGGCGCGGCTGGAACCGCTGTCTGAGCGAATGCGGCTTGTGAGATAAAAATTTGTGAAACGAATAGGAGAACAACCAACTTCTTCATTTCAATTTCCTTTCATCCAAGGGTAAAGTTTCGCGCTAGTTCGGTTGCGCAGCGTATCGCAGGCTGCGCGATCGTGCCAGAGTTTTGTGCGTCAGCGGATTCGCGATAAGCTGACACGGACCGGAACCGAACACGCTATGCCGATATGCGCCCGATGCGGAACTGAATTTAGCGGGAACGGAAATCTGTGCCCCGCGTGCTACGCGAAAGCGACGGCAACGGTGGCGACTGCCCGGCCGAGAAGATCAGCCTCCGAACAAGCGGCGTCATTTTTTCGCGTCGCTCCAGTTACGGCCGCACTGATCGCGATTAACGTGATTATCTACGTGGCGATGGTTGCCACATCGAAGTCAATCGACTTTTCCATCGATACTCTGGTTGCATGGGGCGGATCCGCCGGAATACTTGTGCACCAAGGGCAATGGTGGCGCCTGTTCACCTCCATGTTTGTTCACGCGAATCCAATTCACATCGGATTCAACATGTTGTGCCTGCTACAACTGGGACTTCTGGCCGAGCGTGCATTTGGAAGAATCCCCTATTTGCTGGCGTACCTCGCGACGGGAATTTGCGCCAGCCTCACCAGTAACTACGTGCACCCAACGACGCTCGGCGTTGGAGCATCCGGCGCGATATTTGGCGTCGCCGGATTTTTGCTCACGCCCATTGCATTGAAACGGTTGACGATTTACACGACGGGCAAATCGACGATGTTAAAGACGCTGGTGTTGTTCGCCGTCTATAACCTGGCAATCGGCGCAGCGATCCCGGTTATCGATAATTCCGCTCACGTGGGCGGCCTTGTTTCCGGATTGATCGTCGGACTTTTCTTCTGCGGCCGTCAACGAACTGTAGGCTTTGCGCCGCAACGGGCTGCGAGTCCTGCCAGCGCGGATGACCAGAGCATCGAATCGCGGAGCTCCCGGGAGATCGGCCGGTGATTGTCGAATCGATGCGCCCGGCCTATCCCCTCCTCGCGATTGCTAATCTCACCCAGCGACCTCACCTCCCCTTCCTGCTCGGCTACCGCCGCCGCTATCGTTTCCGCATGGACATCCAATCCAACAAACTTCATCCTCTTCATCGACCGGCTCCTTTCGCTTGTGGCTCTGTACTGCTTCTCTTCCGATTCGCAGCATAACCCACGCTCGCCAATCCGAGCCGGTCGTTCCATTGTGACTACGGTGGCAGGAGAAAATGGTGGGAGCGTTTGGCGGAGGAACGAGCGATTGACTTGGCGAATGAATCGGTGGAAGATGCGCGCAATGATTGCCCGGCCGAGCGCTACATTCAATTTGGAGCGGCGTCGGGCCGTGCGGGCTCTTGTAAAATCACAAATTATTTCAAATTGCGGAGGAGGTTTGATGAAGATACGCATCATGACGATTGCAGGGCTGGCGTTCTTGCTGGTGTCGGCGGCTGGAGCGCAGACGAAGTTTACCGGGACATTGCAGTGTTCCAAGGGCGATCCGAGTTACAGCATAGAAGTGACCGACCATCCCGGACACACGTACACGCTCGTGAAGGATACGTGCAAGTGGACTTCGGATACGGTGATCAATGGGCTGAAGATTACGGACGACACGGGAGTTGCTACTGGCGAAGCCTCTGCGACGAAGTCAACGGCAACCGGATCGCGCGTGGCTACGATGGATAATGGCGACAAACTCTTTGTGTCCGTACACGACTCTTCGCCAGTAAAAGACAACATGCCGACGGACATCGAGGGGACGTTCACGTTTACCGGCGGCACCGGCAAGATGAAGGGGATCAAAGGTAAGGGGACATACAAAGTTACGCCTGCGGCGGATGGAACGGCGGCGGTGTCGGTGGAAGGCGAATATACAATGCCTGCGGCAGTGGCGCCGAAGGCTGTGACGCCGAAACCGAAGCCGACGGAGTAGACTTTACGCGTGCGGATCCGTTTCTTATGTGACGGAAGGCCCACTCTTGCTTTGCGGGAGTGGGCTTTTGTTTTGCGCCGTGTTTGATCTGGCGTGAGTGGAGTGGTGGTTCTAGTTCAAAGGATTCTTTTATTGGAAATTGGAGGCGGGACAGTCGCAGACCCTTCCCTACTGGCCGAAGCGCGCATGATTGTAATTGCGTCGGGCCGTGTTGCACGCCGACCCGTGCGGTTTGTGCCGCGCAGACCTGCTAGGAAAGGTCTGCGCCAGCCACCGTGGACTGCGACTAGAGCAAAGATAATCACGCCGGATTCACAGAGTGGTGCTAGCGGATTTGGACTTCACGGCTGGTGGTGGCTATGCGGCCGCCGACTACTTCCTGGACGACCTGACGCAGATGGTAGGTTCCGGGCGGAGCTTGAAGAGTGGCTTTGGCGTCTACGCCTTCATGGGAGAGTTGGTTGAAGGTGGCGTCTTTGAGGGTCATATCCATTACAAGCTCGGTACCTGCGAGATAGTGATTTTGCGTGTCGAAGAGTGCGATGATGAAAATCAGGCGCTCGTTGTGGCGCTTGTTTTCTTTTTTGAAGAACAAACTGCGGCCCGGAACGTGGACGACTACTTTCAATGCGGATTCGCCGGTGGCGAGCGTGCCGGATTGAGTGGTGACTTCGGTTGAAATTTCGGTGAGCGCGTCTGAGGCCATTACTTCTTTGTTGAGTTTTTGAAATCTCGCGGTGGGCAGGGCTTCTTGTTTTGTTAGCGCGAAGTAGCCGGGGCGGGCGTCGATTCTGATGTCGTGGTGATTGGGAAGTTTGACTTTCAAGTTGTGGTAGACGCCGTTGTCTTTCACTTCGTCGGGAGAAAATCCGAGGACGTAGGAGGCTGCCGGCACTTCGGCCATTTCGCGGAGCCCGCGGTCCATGTCATTGTTGTTGTGAAAGAATTTTCCGCCGGTACCGTAAGCAATGGCGGATAGCGGATCGTCGGAGACATCATTTTCAAGCGTGCCGAGCATGCCGGCGTACGCGGTACCGTCCTCGCGAGCCATCAACTGCTCACCCTCGGACATATCAAACGGCGCCCAAAGACCTTTCGCATCGAGCGTGTTGATGATGATTCCGGCGTGAATCGCGCCATCAATCATTTTGTCCTGGGCGTGCTGTACCTGATTCGTCATGGAAAAAAAGCCGGAAGAAGCCATGATCATGGTGCGGCGTCCGGGCATTTTTCCCATGTAGCGAATCACGTCGCCGAGAACTCCGAGCGAATCCTGGGCGTACATTTCCTGGAGCGTGAGATCGGTTGCCGCCTTCGTCACCACATACCGAACACATCCCGGCAGATCCCTTGGGTCGCACGCACCGCACTTGACCGCCTCGCCAACCGCCAGATCCAGCGCGTCGCTATGCGTGTCAAAAAACTCTCCAATCTGATAGGCCTGGTAAGGAGTGATGATCGGGCAGACGCTCATCTGCTGGCTGTGATAGTGCGAAAGAAGTTTGGCGAGAGCGTCGAGAATCTGCTGCTTGTTGCTGGTGAACTGTTGGGTGACGGTTGCGGAAGATGTGAAGACGGCGGCGCGGTCGCTATCTTCCATATTGTCACGCACAAATTTCTCTGCCGCTTTTCGCACATAGACTAGCTGGCCGGTGGACATGTTCTTGTCGTCGAAATAAAAGCCCAAGTATCGCGGCGGCGCGGACGGTGGCGTAGGCGGCGGAACTGCTGGCGCTTCGGCGGTGGTTTGCGGCGCTTGCACTGTGACGACGGGCGGATGAGCTAATTCCGGAGTAAAGAGAGAAATTTTCTGCTTCTTTCCCTGATCGTAAATTTCGAAGTCGTCGCGTGTTAGGCCGCTGATGGGCTGGCCTTTGGCGTCGCGGACGACAACCGTTATGTCCACCATTGTGGCTTTTACTCGGATAGCGTTCGATTCCTGCGGGATGTAGGGCTGGCTGGCGATTTTGATTTCGTCTTCTGTTGCGGTTTGGCTTTGGAGCAGCGACACAGCGGCCAGACAGAACAGCGCGGCGATCAGAACACGCTTCATACCGATCATATCCCCCGAATAATGAATGAAACCGGTCCGGTTCTCATACGAACCGCGTCCACTGAAGAAGCAGCGCAAACAATAGTTCATTTATTATCGGAATGCCGGTAAATCTGCGTGCCCGAAATTCGCTCCGAAGCAACGACGCTGCCCAGGCTAGCCTGCTCAATCAGGGCGCGGCCCGGATCCGACGGCTGCTGCTGAATCACAACGTCGCGGCTAATTGTGGCGATGCGACCGCCGACCACTTCCTGCACGACCTGACGAAGACGATAGTTTGCGGGCGGTACCTGAAGCGTGGCTTTGGCGTCCACACCGTCGTGGGAAATTCGCGTGAAGGTGTCGTTCTTGAGCGACAAATCCATGACCGCTTCGGTGCCCGCGAGGTAGTGGTTTTGTATGTCGAAAAGTGCGGTGATGAAGATGAGGCGTTCGGCGTGAATTTTGTCTCGTTTCTTAAACGAAAGGCTCTTGCCGGGCACGTGGACTGCTACTCTCAATCCTGATTCGCCGGAGCCGAGGGCGCCGGATTGGGCCACGACGTCCGCCGCGATTTCAGTGAGAGTATCCGACGACATCACTTCTTTGTTGAGTTTCTGATACTTGGCGGACGGCGCCGCCTGTTCCCTGGTTAATGCAAAATAGCCGGGCCGCGCGGTGATTGTGACGTCATGCTGACCGGGAAGTTTGACTTTCAAATTGTGAAACAGGCCGTTGTCCTTTACTTCATTCGGGGCAAAACCCAAAACGTAAGAGGCCGCGGGCAGTTCGGAGAGTTGGCGGAGGCCCGTGACCATGTCATTGTTGTCATGGAAGAATTTTCCGCCGGTACCCTGGGCAACGGCCGAAAGCCCATCGTCGGACACTTGATTTTCCATGATGTTGAGCATCGCCGCGTATGCGCTTCCCGAGCTGCGGTTGAAAATCTCTTCACCCTGAGAGAAGTCGTAATCCGCGGTGAGACCTTTGGCGCCGAGTGTGTTGATGATGATTCCCGCGTGAATCGCGCCGGCAATCATTTTATCCTGCGAATGTTGAACCTGCTGAGGCATGGAATAGTAGCCGCCCGAAGCCATGATCAGCGATCGGCGTCCCGGCATTTTCTCCATGTAACGAATCACGTCACCCAGAACTCCCAGAGTATCGAGCGCGTAGACTTCATTCTGAAAACGGACGCTCTCGGCGCTATTCAGCACGTAATTCACGCAGTCTCCGGCGCAACATTGGCGGTGGCCGTTCTCGCCGACCGCCAGACCAAGCGCGTCACTGTGTTCGCGGTCAAAAAGTCCAATCTCATAGGCCTCGTAGGGCGTCATGACTGGACAGCCGGAAGCACTCTGGACGTGCGTGTGAGAGAGTAGCTTTGCGATAGCGTCGAGAAGCTGCTGCTTGTTGCTGGTGAATTGCTGCGTGACGGTTGCGGAGGATGTGAAAACCGCAACGCGGTCGGTTTCGTCCATGGTATTTCGGACGAACACCTCGGCCGCTTTTCTCACGTAGACGAGCTGCGACATGGTCATGTCTGTGTCGTCAAAATAAAAGCCTAGGTACCGCGGCGGCGCGGAAGGTGGCGCAGGAGTTGGAACCTCGGGAGCTGCCGCGGTCGTTAAAGCCGCCTGCACTTGCACCACCGGCGGATGCGCCAATTCCGGAGTGAACATCGTTACCTTCTGCTTTTTTCCCTGATCGTAAATCTCGAAATCATCGCGCGTCAGTCCGCTGATTGCCTGGCCGTGTGAATCGCGCACGACGACGTTCACGTCTACCATCGTGGCCTTCACGCGAATCGCGTTCGGATCCTGCGGCGCGTACGGCTGACTGGCGAATTTGATTTCGTCTTCGGTGGCGGTTTGGCTTTGGAGGATCGGGACAACGGCGAGGCAGAAGATGGTTGCGATTAGGATGTGCTTCAGGAGCATGGTGGGTCTCCGCTCTCGAATGAATTTGGGACGAGATGGCCTAAACGCGTTTTGATACTAGCAGTGCGATGCTGGTTGTGGAATAGGGGTTTACTTGAGGTGTAAGGCGGGGGCGGTGAATCAGGGGCTGGAAGCCCGATTCGATTTCGGTGGTTACGGCACAAGTGAACTCGTGCCCTGTTACGAGGATGGCCGGAATGGAGGAGCGGGCCTTTGGTCTGAAGGCGGGAGGGTCGCGAACCCTCCCCTGCGGACGGGGTGCATTCGAGTGAGAAAGAGGCGCCAGCCGGGAATGCAATATTCGATGGAAGCAAATGCACACAGGCTGAAGCCGGTGCTACACAACCCACGGCGATTATTTCGCGGACAGGGCGGCTCCGATGGCGGCTACTAGGTCTTCGTACTCGAATGGCGCGTCATGGCGCTGGCCGTTGATGAAGAAGGTGGGCGTGCCGTTGACGCCGCTGCGAACTCCGCCGGAGAAATCAGAGCGAACTTTTGACATGTATTCCTTTTTTTGAAGAGCGGCGCTGGGATCGGCGGGTGCGAGTTTTAGCTGCTGAGCAAGCTCGGCATAGAGTTCGATGCCCAAGCGATTCTGATTTTCAAAAAGCAGGTCGTGCATTTCCCAAAATTTTCCGTGAGCGGCGGCGAATTCTGACACTTCCGCGGCGGATTCGGCGTTGGGATGCATCTGGCTCAACGGAAAATTGCGGAAGACGAAACGCAGGCGCTCGCCAAAGTATTTCTGAACGCGTTTGACGATTGGATATGCGCGGCCGCAATACGGGCATTGGTAGTCGCCATATTCGACGAGAGTGCATGCCGCGTTTTCGTCGCCCTGGATGTGATCGGTCGGGCCGACTGGAACTTTGAGTGTGCCCATAACGTGCTCCTATTTAGGCAAGGCTTCCAGAGCTTGAAGGATGCCATCCGCGCCGGGATTGACGGCGACGGGCGAGCAATAGCTCCAGGTGATAATTCCATTTTTATCGATGACGAAGAGAGCGCGTTCGCAAGTGCCTTCGGCTTTGCGATATGCGCCATAGGCCTGGGCGGTAGCGCCCTTGGGCTCGAAATCGGCGAGCAGAGGAAAACGCAGATGGCGATCTTTCGTGAATGCTTCGTGGCACCAGACGCCGTCCACGGAGATGCCAAGAAGCTCCGCGTTAAACTTGGTGAATTCGGGAAGGACTTCGTTGTACAGACCCATTTGATCGCCGCAAACGGGGCTCCAGTCCGCGGGATAAAACGTCAAGATGACGGGACGGCCGCGCAATTCGCTGAGGGCGAGGCGCTGATCGGGAGTGACCGGAAGGCTGAATTCGGGAGCGGCAGTACCTGCAGTTAGAATTGAAGCCATCGTGTCTCCGTTCTGACCTCGCGTTCCGGCTGGGCGACGTGCCCAGTAAATACGCGAGAGTTTCTCATACCGTTCCACACATTGCGAAATTCGGAATCAAGACGAATGTCGGATTGCCTGCAACTAAGAGTAGATGATCGCTACCCGGAAAAAGTTTCGCGCGGATATTCGCCGGAGTAGGAGTGGATTCGGTTCGGCTCGAAGCGTGGCGAGGCTGAAGTCCGTGTTCCTTACGCTGAGCAGGCGACGGGCAAGTCCGTAGGTTTTCTATTGTGTTCGGGTGCAGTTCGGGACAGAATCGCGCGGTTTGGAGCTTCGATGCCTACGACAACACTGCTTAATTCACTGCCGAAAGAAGCCGGGGAGATTCTGCTGGTGTTATTCCTCTCATTCCTAGTGGGATTGGAACGCGAACAGCACAAGGCGGCTTCAGAGAATTACGGATTTGGCGGCGTGCGGACGTTTCCGTTGATTGGATTGCTGGGATATATGCTGGCGCTGCTTTCAGGCGGAAATTTAATTCTGCCGGGCATCGGTCTCGCCGTGATTGGAACATTCTTGTGGCAATCGTATCGATACAAACTTGAGCATTCACCGTTGGCGGGGATGACGTCGGAAATCTCCGGGCTGCTCATTTATGCGATCGGCGTGCTGATTTTTCAGGAACAGTATTGGATCGCGACGGCGATCACGGTAATCGGGGTGGTGCTGCTGGAACTGAAGGCCGCACTGGAAAGTCTGACGAAGACCGTTCCGGGCGAAGAAATTCTGACGTTCGCGAAATTTCTTTTGCTGAGCGCCGTGATTCTGCCGGTGGTGCCGAATGAAGCGTTCGGGCCATTTGCATTCAATCCCTTTAAGGCGTGGCTGGTGGTGGTGGCCGTCAGCACGATTTCATACGGCAGCTACTTGTTGCAGAAAGCTATGCGAGGGCAAAGCAATATAATTCTGAGTGCGTTGGTGGGCGGGGCGTATTCTTCGACGTTGACGACGGTGGTGCTGGCGAAGCGCGGGAAGGCGAGTGGGCAACCGCATTTATTTGCGGGAGCGACGTTGGTGGCGTGCGGGATGATGTACCTTCGTTTGCTGGCGCTGCTGGCAATTTTTAACAAGGCGCTATTTCACAAGCTAGGAATCCCGTTTCTGGGGCTGGCGACAATCGGCACGGTAGGAGGATGGGCGTTGTCGATGCGACGCGTGTCCACCACCACAGATGCCGGAGTTGAAGAAGCGCCGAAGAATCCGCTGGAGATGAGTGCGGCGCTCTTGTTCGGATTATTGTTCGTGGTGATGCTGATCGGAACACACTACGCGTTGATTTATCTCGGACGCACCGGATTTTATACGTTGGCTGCGTTTATGGGCGTAACCGATGTAGATCCATTTATTCTAAGCCTCACGCAGTCCGCCGGCGCAGCGACTCCCCTTGCGACGGCTTCCGCTGCGATCGCGATTGCGGCGGCGAGTAATAACGTTGTGAAAGGAATTTACGCGCGCTCGTTTTCAAATCAACGCACAGGCACGGAGAGTCTGGTGCTGCTGATTGTGTTCGCGCTGCTTGGACTTGTCGCACTGGCCTGGTAGCAGTGGCGAAATCTTCCGAACCGACGAACTCTTCTTTGGGCGCTCCGCCCGTTTCGCATCGCGGATTCTGGAATCTGATTGCCACCCAATTTCAGGGAGCGTTTAGTGATAATGCGCTGAAGAATCTGGTGATCTTTCTGATTCTTGGCATGAACCTGCCGCACGAACGAACCAACCGGATGATATCGCTGGTTGGAATTACCTTCGCGATTCCCTTCCTTTTATTTTCATTAGCGGGTGGATATTTTGCCGACCGGTACAGCAAGCGCAGCGTCACGATCCGAACGAAATATCTGGAAATTGCGGTGATGATTGTGGCCCTCGCGGGACTTGCGGCATCGAACATCGCGTTACAATTCGCGGCGATTTTTCTGGTGTGCATGCAGGCTGCGCTGTTCGGCGCGGCGAAATATGGACTGCTGCCGGAACTTCTTGCGGAGTCAGAACTTTCGTGGGGCAACGGCATTCTGGAGTTGGGGACATTTGTCGCTGCTCTAACGGGCACGATGGCGGGCGCACTTCTGGCGGACACGTTTCGCGGGCGAGAAGCCTGGTCGGGTTTGGTGCTGCTAACGATCTCGATGATTGGTCTGGTGACCAGTTACAACATTTCGCGAGTGCCGGCGGCCGATGCGCGGCGGAAATTCGCGTGGAATCCGTTCCGTGATTTACGCGAGCAACTTGGCATTATTGGGAACAATCGATCGCTGGCGCTGGCTGTTGCCGGGAACATTTATTTCTGGTATCTGGCGGCGCTGGTTGTGCTGGTTGTCGTCGTGTACGGCACGGAAGTTTTGGGCTTGAGCGCGCTCCGCACCAGTTATTTGCAGGCGGCAATGGCGTTGGGAATTGGCTCGGGAAGCGTTGCCGTGGGATATTTTTCAAACAGAACTATCGAATATGGATTCGTTCCGCTGGGCGCGGCGGGAATGGCGGCCACGTGCGCGGCGCTCTCTTTTTCCCATCTCGGATATTGGACGGTATTTGCGGAGCTGGCGGGACTGGGGTTTTCTGCGGGTTTCTTCGCCGTGCCGATTAACGCCCTGATTCAACATCTTCCACCGATCGAGCGGCGAGGCTCGGTGATCGCTACAGCCAATTTGCTTTCGTGGGTGGGGATCGGGCTGGCGTCCGGCGTCTATTATCTGGACGCGGAAGTATTTCATCTGGCGGCGCAGAAAACGTTTCTTGTGTCGGCGGTCACAAATTTAGTTGCGATGGTATGTATTGTTGCCGCACAACCAGATTCGATCAGGCGCCTGAAGAATCGCCTGCTGGGCAGGGATAATCAATAATAGTTGTGGCGCGCGTATTCCCGTACGCAGCTAGAAAATCGAAAACTTCACGCGAAGAAACTTTTTCGGGTTCTGGCGGAAGTCGTTTAGCAGCAGGCGTATGTCGGCCGTCGCACCGGTCAGGTTGTCATACAACTGAGGGTCGTTGAACATTTTACCGACGCTGGAGTCATTTTCGTTAAATTTGGCCGTCGCATTGGACAGATTCGTGCCTGCTTGTTTGTAGGCGCTGAACAAGGAATCATCGGTATACAGTTTGCCGAGCGTGCCTTTGCCAGCCTGGACGTTGTCAAACATCGTGTTTCCTTTGCCAACCAATTGGCTGAATCGATCGTGAAGCTCTGAACTGTAGATGAGTTTGCCCGCCGTACCTTTCTGACTCTCTACCGCACCGAGGATATTATCGAAGCGCGTAACGGAACTCATCGTTTTGGTGTAAAGCTCGTCGCTGGTGTACAGCTTTCCAAAGAATCCCTGACCGGCCTGAATGTTGGACATGATTGCATCCATTCTGTCGCCTACGCTTACGATCTTGTTGTAAGCGTCGTCGTTGGTGACAAACTTTCCAAGACTTCCCTTTCCGGCGCGAACATCGGTGATCAAGCCCTCTATTTGATCCGAAAGTCCATTCAAGTGTTGGGCCAGATCGGCACCTTGCGCAAGAAGCTGATTAATGCCGTTTTCTCCATGACCCGCAATTTCCTGATTGTCCTGAAGCGGCACGCCTTTAAAGCCGCGGGAAATATTCACAAACCGGTTGCCCAGCAAACCTTCCGTCTCAAGATTCACTTTCGAGTCAGTTCGAATATCGTCGCGATATTTCGAATCAATGCGGACGATCATCTGAATGTTACGCTCAAGACTCACCGGTTGCTGATCCTTTGGGGTGTTAATCGCCAGTTTTTCGACGTTGCCAACGTCGATGCCGTCGACGCGAACAGGCGCGCCGGTGGTTAGACCCTTGACTTCCGGCAAATACGTAACCAGGCGGTATTTTGCCGTTAGGACGCCAAACCCGGTGACGTAAAAAATTGCGACGATCAGGAGCGTCAGTCCGGCAAGAACGAAAATTCCCACACGAAGCTCACCCCAGGTCAATTGATTGCGGTGCGGCATCGCAAAACCTCCTCAGATCTTTCCGTGTTGTCAGACCGGCAAAAAATGCCGGGCAGTTCATCACACAAGAAACTTTTTGAGATACGGATCAGGCGAGTCAAGAACCGCCTGCGGCCCGCCTTCAAAATAGACGCGGCCTTCGCGCAGAAAAAGGAATTTTATTTCACCGACATCGCGAGCCGCTTCATCCTTTGTAAATGGCACGATGAGGCTGGACTTGGGATCGAAACGATAATTCGCCATTGCGAATGCGTCCTGCAAACGATGCGTGGCCAGCAGCGCCGTGACCCCCTGCGTGTCGCGCAGACGGAGCAAGAGAGTGATGATGGTTTGCGATGTGACCGGGTCGAGTCCCGCGGTGGGCGAATCGTAGAAGACCACGTCGGGACTGGACGCCAAAGCGCGGGCAATGGAAACTCGGCGGCGCATTCCACCGGAAAGATCGGAAGGCATGCGGTCGATGGCGTCGCCCATTTCGACGAACGTGAGGACCTCATTCACGCGGGCTTCGATTTTGTCTTCGTCCTGGCCTTCTTCATATAGGCGGTAGGCTACGTTTTCGAAGACGGAGAGCGAATCGAAAAGCGCGCCTTCCTGAAAAACAAAACCGATGCGGCGGCGCAAATCGAACAACTCATCTTCGGTTGACTGGTGTAGATCGCGGCCCGAGAACAGCACTCGGCCGGAATCGGGCTGTAACAAGCCGGCGGCAAGTTTCAGGGCCAGCGTCTTACCGGTGCCACTTTCTCCGATGAGGACCTTTGTCTCGTGTTGTGCCACCTGAAAGGAAAGTCCGCGAAGGACTTCGCCTTCAGCGAATCCGAGATGGACATCCTCGAATGACATGACTGGTCCGGCGGGCGCATCAGTGGCGGATTTCTCAGCGACTTGGAGGGCGGAGTTCATGAATTGAGATTCTTTTCCTTTACAATGGGTGCCCGGAAAGAAACAACATAAGCTTGGTCAGCACCACGTCGGTGGCGATAATGAAGACCGATGAAATCACGACGGCCTGCGTGGTGGCGCGTCCGACTCCCTGCGTGCCACCGGTCACCGATAGTCCCTTGTAACATCCGACCGTAGAGAGAATGAATCCGAAGAAAAGCGGCTTGGTTAGCCCCTGCATCAAATCCGAAAAATCCAAAGTGTTAATGGCGCGCGTCCAGAACTCAACCGAGTTCAAGTGGAGAGTCAAAAAAGATACGAAGAATCCGCCGACCAACCCGATCAAATCGGACATAGCGACGAGCAGTGGCAACATCAGAACGGTCGCCAGCACGCGCGGCGTAACCAGCTTGCGAATGGGATCAGTGCCCATTGCGCGCATGGCGTCCACTTGTTCTGTAACGAGCATGGAGCCGAGTTCGGATGCCATGCCCGAAGAATTGCGTCCAGCAACGAGCAGGCCGGTAATGGTCGGGCCAAGTTCGCGGACCAGCGCAGTAGAAACAGCATCGCCGGTCAGCGCGGTTTGTCCGAACCGGGCAAATTGAGTGGCCGTCTGCAAGACCATCACCGCGCCGATAAAAAATCCGGTAATCAGAACGACCGGCAGCGAGCCTACGCCGATGATGTCCATTTGTTCCAGAAGATCGCCGATATAATGCGGAGGAGTAAAGATGCTGGCCATCGCCCGGATGCTGAGCACCGAGTAGTTTTGGAAGGCCAGTAATCCCAGCATCAACGACCGCGATAAAGCACCGGGAGTCGGTGAAGGCTCTGGCGTCGGCAAATTGGAGTCGGTTGTGGCCATCCGTTGGAGCGCCCAGCGGCGGGCGCCGCAATTGTCCAGCAAGGCTAGCTTGCGGGCGGAAGAACGTCAAGCGGTTGGCGCGCAGAATAACTAGTAGTAGGGCGGCAAATATAGCGCGAACAGGTAACCGCTGTGCACCGGGAATCATCGCGATTCCTTTGTTCCTGGCACGGCGTCAAGAATATAGAAGGGCAAACGACAAGGCGGGACTGCAAACGGGAGAATCGCTCATGGGAACCGCTCCAGCAAAATACGAAATAGACCAGGCGGCAGAGGCACTCCACTGTAACGTCCTGCTCCTTTGCACCGGAAACTCTGCGCGCTCGATACTTGCGGCAGCAATACGGAACCACAAGAGACATCCGAATTTCACAGCCGATAGCGCGGGGAGCTTCCCCAGGGGCGCCATTCATCCCATAGCTTTGAAGCAGATGGAGCTGTCTCGTGTGCCAACGGACAGTCTGCGCAGCAAAAGTTGGGACGAGTACGCAGAGCCGGACGCGCCGAAAATGGATTTCATCCTTACCTTATGCGATAACGCCGCCGGTGAAGTGTGCCCGATCTGGCCAGGCCAGCCGGTTACCGCTCATTGGGGCGTGCCGGATCCAGCCGCGGTAAGCGGCACGCCAGAAGAGATCGAACGCGCGTTCCGGGAGACGTTCATGATTCTGGAACGCAGAATAAGTTTGTTTCTGTCCTTGCCAATCGCAAGTCTCGATAAAATGGCGATCAAGAATGAAGTTGATCGCATCGGTCTGCAATGAAGATTTCCCTTTCGCGCAAACTTGCTGCTGAATTTCTCGGGGCATTATTCCTGGTCGCGACGGTGGTCGGCTCAGCAATCATGGCGGCGCGCCTTTCTGGCGGAAATGTGGCGCTGGCGCTTCTTGCGAATACTCTTGCGACGGGAGCTGCTCTTGTGGCGCTGATTCTCACCTTCGGGCCGATTTCCGGCGCACACTTCAATCCGGCGGTCACAGTTGCGGACGCGTTGGAAGGCGGACTTTCCTGGCGCGATGCGGTTCGGTATATATGCGTACAGATTCTCGGCGGACTTGCAGGTACATGTACGGCGCATTTGATGTTCGGATTGCCGCTCATTTCGACCTCACATCACGTTCGCAGCGGCCCGGCGCAGGTCTTCAGCGAATTCGTGGCAACCTTCGGATTGCTGTGTGTGATTTGGGGCTGTTCGCGCCTTCGTACCAGCACAGTTTCATTTGCCGTCGGTAGTTACATTGTGGCAGCATATTGGTTCACGGCATCAACTTCGTTTGCAAATCCCGCGGTTGCGATAGCGCGGTCTCTGAGTGATACATTTTCCGGAATACGGCCAGTGGATGTTCCGCATTTCATTCTGGCCCAGTTCGCGGAAGCGCCAACGGCCACAATATTGTTTCGATGGCTGGCGCCCGATATCGAAGCGCGAGCCAAGAACGTTGTGGTTCCACAACGTGACGTCAACTGATCGCGCGTGATTGGAAAAATCACTGACACTTTGTTTGGCAAATTGATACGCTTTACAAATATGAATCCTGAAGGGGAAGCTTCTTGTTCTTGCCTATGAGCCTTCCGCCGTTCGATCTGCGCGCTGCAATTGAGCATCTCTCGGCAAAGGATGCGCTGCTTGCAAAAGTGATTGAGGGGGCAGCGGAGTTCCGCATTCAAACCGACGGAACCGAGAGTCCATATGAAGTTCTGCTGGAATCAGTCGCGTATCAATCCATTTCCGGAAAAGCTGCGGCGACAATATTTGGGCGCATCAAGGCGCTTGGTGCGAGCGGACGCGCGCCGACGCCGGAGGAGATGCTCCGCTTAAGGAAATCCGTGTTGCGCAAAGCGGGATTATCGGGCGCGAAAATTCTGGCGATGAAGGATTTGGCGCGGAAAACGATTGAGGGCGTCGTTCCCTCTCACGATGAAGCGGAAGAAATGGCGGACGAAGAACTAGTCGAGCGGCTGACGGCTGTCCGCGGAATTGGCGCGTGGACGGTTGAAATGTTTTTAATATTCCGGCTCGGACGGCCCGACGTTTTGCCGATTCACGATTTGGGCGTGAAAAAGGGATGGTCGGTGACGTACGGCAAAAAACACATGCCCAAGCCGAAGGAGCTTCTTGCGTTCGGCGAACGGTGGCGTCCTTACCGCACGGTTGCGAGCTGGTATATGTGGCGCGCGTTTGAACGCGCGGGAAATGCCGCAACGCGCGCGATTCGGCCGGCGCGGGTGCAGAAGCGAAGCGCGGAAAAATCGGGCACGGTGAAAAAAATCAATTCGCGGAAATCCGCTCGCGCGCTCACGGCCGTCAAATCCAAACGATCTAAATCGAGGCGCAAATAGAATTTACCGCCGGCCTGAGGATGGATCGGCCGATGTAGCAGCACTGACGTCAACTTCTACGGCGCTTGAGCGCTGAAACAGCGGCGCGTAGCAATTTCCATCGGAGTCATAGTGCGCAGTGCATCGGGTTGTAAACTCCGGACGTCGCGGCGATTGCGCGAATTGCCATACCGCAGCGAATGGAACGCCGCTGTGTCCGGGCGGAGGAGGATTCGCGGGCGCGGCGCACCCGGGCGACGGAGGACATGAATCGTTGTACACGAAAAACGCGATCCTTCTACCTTCCGCGCCATCTCGAATGTCATTCGCGGTTATCACTCCGCCTTCACCGTTTTCTGTTGCTGGAATTCCGGAGCAGTAAATCCCGGCGCGGAATCCGGCTGCGACGATTCCGTCCATCCACGAATGCAGATAGGCACGCTGCTCGGGAAGCATGTGGCCGCCCTGCTCTTGATCGAGAAAGATTATTGCGTTTCCGGGGAATCCTTCTCGCTTCGCTGAAGCAACCGCGGCGGCGGCATCGCGCGTGCCGATTCTTCTAGATTCGGCCACGGATTTGAGATCTTTGTAAAGCCGTCCGTTGAAGAGCAACAAGAATCCGAAGCCGTTTGAATTTAGAATATCGCGTTTACCGCGCCAGGAATCTGAAGTTTCGCCGGGCGGAATGTTCAGCCAGTATCCGGTGAAAGAAAATGTCTTGCGCAATTTACTCAGCGCGGCATCTCCGGGGTAGGTGTTCCGATCGAATCCGAGATAGCTGCGTGGTAACGATGCCGGTGGAGGAGTCGAATGATGCGCGGGTATAACTCGCGCACTCATCACGGCGAGGCCGCACGATATGCAGATCACGACAAGAAGTATGATTGGCGTTCGCATGCCTGCGCAAATGTTATGCCATAAATGCGATTTAACGCGCGCAAATAAATCAGAAGCCCGCTTTACCGCGCGGTGCGGCTCCGATAGAATGCAACGTCGCGTTTTGTACCGCAAACGGCAGTGCCGTGGCCGGCAATTTCGGAAAGCAGCGTACTCTTACTAACATCATGTTTCGATTCGTCACTGCCGGAGAGTCCCACGGACAGGCGCTGATCGCCTGGATATCCGGCGTGCCCGCTGGCGTACCCGTGGACATGGAATTCATCCGGCGCGAATTGCACCGCCGGCAACTTGGCTACGGACGCGGCGGGCGCCAGAAAATTGAGCACGATAGCGCTGAAGCTCTTTCCGGCGTGCGGCACGGACAGACTATCGGTGCGCCAATCGCGCTTCGAATTGAAAATCGCGATTGGGCAAACTGGGAGAAGGCTTTGCCAGTTGAGGACGTTGCTGGCGGCGAAGACGCCCAACGGAAACTAACCGCCCCGCGTCCGGGTCATGCGGATCTGGCGGGCGCACTGAAATTCAATCTGCACGATGCGCGATATATTTTGGAGCGGGCCTCCGCACGAGAGACCGCGGCGCGCGTGGCCGCCGGCGCGATTGCGAAAATGTTCCTTGCGCAGTTCGCGATGGAACTCCTGAGCCACACAATCGCGGTCGCCAAAGTAAAACTGGAACGCACGGCCACCTGGGACGAAATTCGCGCCGTTTGCGCCGATCTCGAATCGCCGCTGCGATGCGTTGATGCCACTACACAGGATCGCATGAAGGCTGAAGTGGATCATGTATTGCGCGCCGGAGATTCCGTTGGCGGAGCCTTCGAGGTGGTGGCGCATGGCGTGCCGCCTGGTCTAGGCAGCCACGCGCAGTGGGACGAGAAACTCGACGGACGACTCGCGCGCGCCGTCATGTCCATTCAAGCCGTGAAAGCATTCGAGATTGGCACTGGCGTAGGAAACGCTGGCGCGTATGGCTCGGAAGTTCAGGACGAAATCGGCTACGATAGTGGAAGACACCGCTTCACGCGTCCCACGAATCGTGCCGGCGGACTGGAAGGCGGCATCACCAACGGAGAAGATATAATCGTTCGCGGATATTTGAAGCCGATTTCCACGTTGCGCAAAGCGTTGGGTACCGCTGATCTCGTTACGAAGCAGGAAATTCGCGCGGCGTATGAACGTTCCGACGTGTGCGTTGTGCCCGCGGCCGGAGTTGCCGGAGAAGCGATGGTGGCGCTGGTGTTGGCCGAAGCATTCCTGGAAAAGTTTGGCGGCGATTCGCTTGGCGAAACGCAGTGTAATTTTGAAGGATATATGAAGCAGCTCGACCAGTTCTAATTCCTGAAACGGATTTACAATGTGTCGCCAATAGTGAAAGGTTTTCGTTAACGCATGAGTCGAAAAGAAGAGACGAAGCCGATGGAAACCTTTGAGGGAATTATTCTGCCCAAGGGCGTGAAGATTTATCCCATCGTGAAATATGGCGCGGAGATTCTGGACCGCCCGTCCGCCAAAATCACAAAATTTGATGACGACCTTCGTCAGCTTTGCGCCGATATGTTCATCACGATGTACGCCGCGTCAGGCGTGGGGCTTGCCGCACCGCAGATTGGAATGGGCATTCGCCTTTCCGTAATTGATACGAGCGTGGGCAAGAATCCTGAGGCGAAAATTGTAATTGCCAATCCGGAAATTGTTCACGCGGAAGGTGAGCAGCGCGAAGAGGAGGGCTGCCTTTCCTTGCCCGGCCATCGCGGCAACGTGGTGCGTCCGCTGTTTGTAACTGTGCGCGCGCAGGACGCCTATGGAAAAGAATTTGAGATGCGTGGAGAAAACCTTCTGGCACGCGCGTTCTGCCACGAAATTGATCACTTGAATGGAATTCTTTTCCTTCAGCACCTCAGCATGTTGAAGCGAGATTTAATCAAGCGCCGCATTCGCAAACTCCGTAAAGCCGGCGACTGGTAGCCGCCTGAAATGCCGACACGGGAAGCGCCTCTGCGCGTGGTATTTTTCGGCACGCCTGAATTTGCGCTGTCCTCGCTGCGTCTGCTGCTTGCCGATCCCAATATTCGTGTAGAAGCCGTGGTCACGCAGCCGGACCGTCGGCGCGGGCGCGGCCAGCACGTCAGCGCATCGGCCGTAAAAGATTTCGCGCTAGACGTCGGCATCTATCTTTATCAGCCCGAGAAAATCCGTGATGAATCGGTGGTCACGTTTTTTCGCCGGATAAACCCCGACGCAGTGATCATCATCGCTTATGGACAAAAGATTCCGCAGAGCCTGCTGGAAATTCCGCGCCTCGGCTGGATTAATCTGCATGGTTCGCTGCTTCCCAAGTATCGCGGCGCCGCACCGATCAATTGGGCCATCGCAAATGGCGAAACGCGCACCGGCGTAACCACGATGCAGGTTGACGCCACGATGGATACGGGTCCCATCCTGCTACAACACGAAATTGAAATTGGGCCGGACGAAACCGCTCCAGAGCTTTCGCGCCGCATGGCGGAAGCAGGCGCGCCGCTGGTGATCGATTCCTTGCTGCGACTCGATCGCGGAGAAATTCTGCCGCGCGCGCAAGACAATGCGCTGTCCTCACACGCTCCGCTACTAAAGAAAGAAGATGGCAATCTCGATTGGTCATTGCCCGCCGCTCAACTCTACAACCGAGTTCGCGGATTCGACCCCTGGCCCGGTGCGTATACATATTTTCGCGGACCGCAGTGCCGCATCTGGGGGCGGCCCGCGGTCAGTGACATCCAACAACAACTATTGCAACCGACCACAAATCCCGGCTCGCTCCATCTAGACGCAGGCGAACTCTTCGTCGCGTGCGGCGAATCAACATGGCTTCGCGTTGAAACAATTCAGCTTCAAGGCAAAAAACGCATCACCGCAAAAGAATTCGCGAATGGCACACGTTTGACGGCTCAAGATTCCTTCGTTTCGCAAACAAGTGCATCTCAAAAGTGAAATTGAGTGCATTCAGTACGGCGTGGTAATCTGAAAACCAGTAATCCGAAGGGCGATGATCCATGGCATTTCGCCAAAAAATGGAATGGACAATGCACATGGGCTTGCTCGTGTTCATTCTGGCCGCCGCGGCGTTTCTGAGCGCCATTACCACAATCCGCATCGCCATTCGCAGCCGACAGGTCCAGCTTCCCAATCTCGTTGGCAAAAATTTGACGGCTGCTCAGGCAGAACTGAATCAGCGCGGCATCGAACTGAAAGTTGCCGATCGAATTTACGACGCTCTACCGGTTGGCACTGTTGTCCGTCAAAGTCCCGCGGCGGGAACGCAAGTAAAAGTTTCGCAGCAGGCGCACGTCGTCGTCAGTCTGGGTCCCGTGCAAACAAGCATTCCTCCGATTGAAGGAACCAGTCTTCGCACCGCGCGGATTGCTTTGCTCCAGGCGAAATTGCAGATTGGCGAGGTTTCGTCCCCGTATCTTGACGACACGACTCCCGACACGATTCTTCTGCAGGAGCCGAAATCCGGCGCGCAGGCTTCCAGTCCTCGCGTCGACGTTCTAGTTCCTCAGGGGCCGCGGCCGGCAGCCATAGTCATGCCGTTTTTCATTGGGCTGAGCGATGTCGAAACCGTGCGGCAATTGAATTCCGCCGGACTGCGAAACGTCAAGTCCACAACGGCCCCGTCGCCTCAATGGCCCGTAGGTACAGTCATCGAGCAGTCCCCCTCCCCCGGCTCGCGTCTCCCCATGGATGGCCAAGTCGAAATCAAAATCGCATCGGCAGCGCCCGCGGCCGTGGATTCTCACAACTGAAAACTTCCATTTTTAGACCGTATTTGCATCAATCCCTGTGTTAAAATTGCGTGGGGGAGATTTGACTCCGCGGACTGAGATTGCTCCATCCATTCTTGCGGCGAACTTTGCCTGCCTGGGCGACGCCATCGGCGCCGTCGAGGCTGTCGGCGTTTCCATCGTGCACGTGGACGTGATGGACGGCCACTTCGTACCCAACATTTCCATTGGCGTTCCCGTCGTGGCGTCACTTCGCAAGGCAACCCAACTGCTACTGGATGTGCATCTGATGATTGAGAACCCGGAGCGCTATATTGAGGCGTTCGCGCGGGCGGGGGCGGATACTCTGCTGATTCATCAGGAATCAACGCCGCATCTGGATCGTGCGCTGGCGATGGCGCGTGAAGAAGGCTGCAAGGCAGGCGTGGTCATCAATCCCGCAACGCCGGTGGAATCCCTAAGCGAAGTACTCAACCAAGTTGGACAGGTTTTGGTGATGTCCGTGAATCCTGGCTACGGTGGGCAAGCTTTTATTCCTCACTCGCTGGAGAAGATTCGTCAACTGCGCGATCTTCGTGCGCGCTACCATTACAATTACCGGATCGAAGTAGATGGCGGCGTAGGTCCGGACAACGTGGCTGAGCTCGTCCGCGCCGGCGCGGAAATTTTAGTAGCAGGCACATCCGTCTTTCACACCCCAGACCCAGCGGAAGCGGTTCGCCGAATGCAACAAATTGCCACTGACGCAGTGGCGGAAAAAGTTTGAGGTGCTGACTGTGAAATTTTCGCGAAACTTGGGACTGGCGGCAATTTCTTTGGCGATGGCTGCGGCGCTCGCTCTGCCCGCTTCCGGCCAATTGCTTCACAAAAAGAAACAGACGGTGCCCGCGGCGCCGAAAAGCGATTCACTGGCTCCGGATAAGGTGCTGTACGACCGCGCACTGGACGCCATCAAACATGGAAAATTTGAAGTGGCGCGTCTGCAACTCGAAGCTCTGCTGAACACCTACCCCGATAGCGAATACCTGGCCAAGGCGAAACTGGCGATCGGCGATTCGTATTTTAAGGAAGGTGGCGCGGGGAATTTGAATCTGGCCACGGATGAGTATAAGAGCTTCATCACGTTCTTCCCGTTCCTACCTGAAGCGGCCTACGCGCAGATGCAAATTGCGATGGTCCACTATCGCCGCATGGATCGCTCCGACCGCGATCATACCGAAGCGCAACTCGCCGAACAGGAATTCCAAACTTTTCTTCAGAAATATCCCGATAGTCCGCTGGTTGCACAGTCAACGCAACGGTTGCGCGAAATTCAGGAAGCGCTCGCGGATTCCGATTTCCGGATTGCAGCGTTTTATGACTCGAGAAAATCCTACCGCGCCGCCGCCAGCCGTTTGGCAGAGCTTGTAGATCGCTATCCGCTGTACAGCAAATCCGACCAGGCCTTGATGATGCTGGGCAGTATTTGGGAAAGAGCGCCCTATACGAGCAAAGAAGATGAAGCGCTGGCCGCCGCTCGCAGGGAACTTGCCGTTCGGATTTATTCACGCATCGTCATGGATTATCCCCTTTCACCCATGGTGGGCCGCGCAAAGGAAAGGCTAAAAGCGATGGGCGCGCCAATTCCTCAGCCCGATGCGGCGGAACTTGCGCGTATGCAACAAGAACGCCAAACACCTCGTAGTCGTCCTGGAGTGGTGACAAGAGTCACTGGAATCGTGCACTCGGGTCCGGACCTTTCCGCGGCTGCACGTTTCGGAAATCCCAACATGAATCCGCCAGACGAAAATGGCGGCGACATTTTGAAGACCAGCGGCCCCGGCATGAAGATTACCGGCACCGCGACCGATGCAACCGCAGCCTCCGGAGGCAGCACGGATGCGGCTACGGGTTCTGGAACACGGCAGATTACTGGACTGGACGGCAGCACCGCTGTAGTTTCACCTCCGCCTGCGAGCACGGCTGGCGAGTCATCGAGTACCGCCGGCATTCCTCCCGCTCAACCGGCAACTTCGGGTGGCTCTAGCAGCACGTCAAACAATTCTGGCGGAGCTGGCAGCACCGCGGCGCCGGGAAGCACAGCCGCAGCTGCCCCCGGTTCCACGGCGCCGCCGCCTTGCCCTGCGAACGCGAAGAAAGGCGCTACTACGACCACATCCAAGGACGGCAAAGAAGTTCCGTGTACGCCGGCAGGCAAAGAATCGTCCAGCAAGAAAAAGACGGGTATAAAGAAAATCGTTCCCTGGGGCGGAAACTGACGGGCGCTTTCGGACAGGCCCACAGATGAGATGGCGCGCTACGAGCGCACCCCCTGTCCCTAGGTACAGGGAATGAACGACTGTGAAACACCTTCACTAACCGCTGGTTGACTCACGTTTCACGTGGTGCTCCAATTGTCTCAGGCGCATTCCTGCGAATGCTGCCCGGAGACCGCACTTGCCGACGATTCTTGTAGCAGACGACAACAGCAACATCCAAAAGATGGTGATTCTCGCATTTAAGGGCGAGGGCATTGACGTTGTCGCTGTAGGAAACGGCGACGCTGCGGTCAAAAAAACCATCGAAATTATTCCCGATCTTGTCCTTGCGGATATTTTCATGCCCGTTCGCAGCGGCTACGAAGTCTGTGAATTCCTGAAACTCGATCCGCGCTTCTCTCACATTCCCGTTGTGCTTCTCGCTGGAGCGTTCGATCCTTTCGACGCACGCGAAGCGCAACGCGTGGGCGCTGACGGCGTTCTGAAAAAGCCATTTGTTCCACCGGATCCATTGGTCGCTCTCGTAAAAGAATTGCTCGCAAAATCAGCAGAGCGCCTGGTGGCAGTATCAGTTCCGGCGCAATCCGAAGCAGTGGTTCCCAAAAACGCATCGCAGGCGCAGGTTGCTTCATCCGCGCCGGCGCCTGTTTCGCCGACACTTGTTCCGCATCCCTTTGTTCCGCCGCCGTTCGCCCGACCTGCGCCGCCTGCAAGCATGCAAGAATCGGCGGAAGTCGAAGAAATGGAAGATCAGACGCCCGTGGCGCCGGTACGCGTTTTTTCAATTCCAGTCGTCCCGCCCGAATCCGGGCACGAGGGAGGCGCAGACGCTTTTGGTTCCATGCTGGACACCAGTCCGCTGGGCACCGTAATTCCGCCCGTGCAAAAGTTTAATGAACCGGCAGTCGAAGCGGAACATGAGATACAGGACGCACCCGCTCATTCAGCATTTGAAGGCTTCTCTGCGTGGCGGCCTCGCGCATCAAGCGCGCCAGTTACAGAGGACGAAGAAGCAACCGAGCCGCGGAATCAGTTCACGCCGTCGAACAAAGATTTGATGGGCCGCGTCTGGGAGGTTGATCCTTCAATTGCAGATCAATCGCCGGATGAAACTGTTATCGAACCGCGCGACGACTTGTCGCCACTCACGCAGTCCGCTCAGCATGTAACTTCAGCGCGCGATGAATCCGGCGCGGCCGTTGAAACTTCTGCGGCTCCGAAACCAGAGCCGGAAGCAAGTTCGCGCGTTTCAGACTGGCGCTCGGCCTTCACTCAAGCTCCAGAACAGGCAGCGCAGGTTGTCAAACCGGCGCCGCTTTCGATGTCTCGGTGGCGCAAGTTCACTTCGCCTGCTGAACCAATTGAGAACGAGCGTAATGCAGCATCAGCGAGCGCGCTTGAATCCGAAACGCCCGCACAGCCAGTTGCCGTTGTCGAGTCGGAGCAGATCGCCGGCGCAACTTCGTCTGACGGCGCACCGCGCTCTTTTGATGGCCGTGAACCGAAGGCTCAGGCCTCAACCTTTTTCGTCGAACCAGACGGCACCGATACCACGAAACTTCACGAGCCCGTAGATGCCGAATTTGGCACTGAGCACGAATCCTCGACGACGATCGCTGAGCTCGCCAACATTGTTCAACGCGATGAAGTTACCGAGAACACTCATGCAGCCGAGGAACCGCCGTCTGCTTCAGCATTTCCTAGTCCTGAAACGAGCGAATGGATCGCTGCGATGCCATCGCAATTAAGTCCTGAGGACACGACGACAATCGCCAGGTCGGTTGTCGAACAATTGGCGCCGAGCGCCGTCGAGTCCGTAGCAACCTCCTTTCCAGTTCCCATCGGAGCGGCCGCGGATCCACGCGTCGTGGAAGATATTGTTGCGCGCGTCGTTGAACGTATGCAGCCGCAAATTCTTGAAATCATCACCCGCGAAGTGCTTCGACCAGTGGTGGAAGCGATCGTGCGCCGCCAGCTTGAACAGCAATTGCCCGAATAATTCCCTTCAATCTTTCACAAAGAATGCTCTGTCCGGCGAAGTGTGGCGCACGCGGGAATGTGCCTCGCAGATTGACGTGCTGCGCGCGCCGCCCGTATAGTGATTGTTCCATTGCGGCCGATTGTGGCCGCTGTGTGCAACCATGGCCCGCGAAATTCCAAAAGGTTACGAACCGCAGCTCATCGAGCAGCGATGGGCGCAGCATTGGGTGGATACCGGCTTGTTCCGCGCAGAAGAAAGCGCAACAGGCCCGGTGTTCTGCATCGTAATTCCTCCGCCCAACGTCACCGGATACATTCACATGGGCCACATGCTGGAACACACGCAGATTGACGTGCTGACGCGCTGGCACCGCATGCGCGGCGAGCGCACCTTGTGGCTTCCCGGCATGGATCACGCTGGAATTTCCACGCAGGTCGTGGTCGAGCGCGAACTCGCCAAGGAAAATCTCACGCGTCAACAAATCGGCCGCGTGAAATTTGAAAAACGTGCGTGGGAATGGAAGGCCAAGAGCGGCGGCACAATCAAGAAACAAATGATTCGCCTCGGCGATTCCGTCGATTGGTCACGCGAGAAATTCACGCTTGATCCTCCGCTGTATCGCGCGGTGCTGGAAGCATTCTTGCGTCTTTATCGCGAACGGCTGATCTATCGGGGACGATATATCGTTAATTGGTGTCCGCGCTGCATGACAGCGCTCAGCGATCTTGAGGTCGTTCACGAGGAGCGTCAGGGAAATCTGTGGCATCTGCGGTATCCGGCTGTTGGTACGAACGAAAGCATCATCGTCGCCACTACACGCCCCGAAACAATGCTCGGCGATACCGGCGTGGCCGTACACCCGGAGGATGAGCGCTACAAACATTTGATCGGCAAAAAAGTGCTGTTGCCGCTGATGAATCGCGAGATTCCCATCGTTGCCGACGGCGCAGTGGATCGTGAATTCGGCACAGGCGCGGTGAAAATTACACCCGCGCACGATCCGAATGACTTCGAGCTGGGCCGCCGCCACAACCTGGCCGAAATTGATGTGATGACGGAAGACGCGCACATGAACGTCGCAGCAGGCGCGTACGCCGGACTCGACCGTTTCGACGCGCGCAAGCGCATCGTGGAAGACTTGAAGGCGCAGGGATTTCTCGGACGCATCGAAAATCATTCGCATGCTGTCGGAATTTGCGATCGCTGCAAAACAGTGATCGAGCCGCGCGTCTCCACTCAGTGGTTCTGCAAAATGAATTCAATGGCCGCGAAAGCAATCGAGGCAGTTGAGAGCGGAAAGATTTCCATCGCTCCGGAAAATCAACGCAAAATATTCCTGGATTGGATGGCGAACATTCGCGATTGGTGTATTTCGCGCCAGCTATGGTGGGGCCACAGAATTCCCATCTGGCATTGCCGCCAGTGCTCCGCAATGATGCCCGCGCTGAATTCCGATGTCGAAATGGTGGAAGGCCACGCGCGCGCCGCCAGCCCTCCGCAAAGATGCGAAAAATGCAGCAGCACCAATCTTGAACAGGATCATGACGTGCTCGACACCTGGTTCAGCTCCGGCTTGTGGCCTTTCTCCACGCTCGGCTGGCCAGACGACACGGCGGATTTGCGCACCTACTATCCAACTCAATTATTGATCAGCGGCTACGACATTTTGTTTTTCTGGGACGCGCGCATGGTCATGCTCGGCTTGCATCTGGCCGGCCGCGTGCCGTTCAGCGAGCTCTACTTGCACTCGCTCGTTCGCGACGAGCA
>ODAK010000175.1_pt1 | contig 71847 bp, 62 predicted proteins | sample 1539591 | NCBI WGS metagenome assembly ODAK01 (sample SAMEA3539303, study PRJEB22396) | soil metagenome | biome: tundra; feature: field; material: soil | place: USA | collected 2010-05 | depth 0.15 m | reverse complement strand
CGTGTCCCTGCCTGCTCTACGGAGCCAAGCCGATCTGCTTCATGTACGATTGGTTATCTCAGAATAGATATTGCTCGTCCATCGTCCATCGTCCATCGTTCATTGTCCATCCTCCATCGTCCCGTTGTTCCAGTGGCCAACCGTACACATGATAAGCCTGAAGGCGTTGCCAGTCGGTGGGATCGTTTTGCCGTCGCCGACGGGCATGGGCGGCGTGAACGCCACTCAACTTTAGCAAGCGCAAATCTGAATCCGAACCCTAGAGAGCGATCCGTTAGATTCCCGTCTCGGACCAGCAACGCGAGAGTTGGTACATTACGGTGGTCGCCATAATCGGGTATGCACGCTCGTCCAGACCGGGATTAAAGGGACCATAATCGGGGCAGATGAATGTGAAGCCCGGAAGAAACGACCCATGCCCCTGCGCTAGTGGGAAAAAATACAAGGCATGCTGTGGGCAAATTGGATTAGACCCAACTCCTGCCCCAGCGGTGACGCCAGCCGAAATGAACCTGCTGGTGGCAATGATCAACGCTGGGCGTTATGTGGAGCTGGAAAGCAGGGCACTGGAACTGCTTAGCCAGCACCCTGATTCCGGTACTGTCTGGCAGGTATTAGGGGTATCCCTGAGGATGCAGGGCAAAGACGCTCTCCAGGCTTTGGAAAGGGCGGCGAAACTTTTACCGGGTGACGCGGCGGCGCACAATAACTTGGGCAATGCGCTGGCAGGGCTCGGGCGGCTTGATGAGGCCGTCGCGTGCTATCGACGAGCGCTGGTGCTCAGTGCCGATTTCGCCGAGGCCCACAATAATCTGGGCAATGTGCTGCTGGACCTCGGTCAGCTTGATGAGTCCGTGGCCAGCTACCGCCGGGCGCTTGAGATCAAGCCAGATTACGCCGAAGCGCATAGTAACCTTGGCAATGCATCGCGAGGCCTCGGCCGGCTGGATGAGGCGGTGGCCAGCTATCGACGAGCCGTACTGCTCAGCCCCGAGTTCTCCGAAGCGCTCAATAACCTGGGCATCGCCTTGCGAGACCTCGGGCGGCTTGATGAAGCGGTGGCCTGCTACCGGCGGGCGCTTGAAATCAAGCCCGATTACGCCGAGGCGCACAGCAACCTCGGCATCGCGCTGCGGCTGCAAGGACGTACTGCTGAAGCCGAAGCCAGTTGCCGCAGAGCGCTTGAAATCGCTCCGGAATTGGCCGCGACCATTGTGGTTCTGGCCGAATCGCACGCTGACCAAGGACAATTTGCAGCGGCGGAAGATTTATTCAAGCGCGCCATCTCGATGGAGCCCGAATTGCCGGAAGCCTGGGCCGGCATCGCCCGTTTGCGCAAAATGACATCGAGCGACGCAACCTGGTTGGCGGAAGCGCAACGCATAGCAGGGCAATGTCTCCCCGCCAGACAAGAAGTTCTTCTGCGCTATGCCATCGGCAAATACTTCGACGACGTGAAAGATTTCGAGCGGGCATTCATCAACTACCAACGTGCGAACGAGCTCACCAAGCTGTATCGCGCCAAGCATGACAGGCAGCAACTGACGCGGGCTGTCGATCTGGTCAGCCACTTCTACGATCAAACATGGTTAAGCCAGGGCCGCAGCGATGCGATGGTCTCGACGCGTCCGGTATTCATCGTCGGAATGCTGCGCTCCGGTACCACCCTTGCCGAGCAGATACTCGCCTCGCACCCGGCGGTATGCGGCGCCGGTGAATTGACGTTTTGGAACACCGCATCGGCAACGTATCAATCGTCGGCGCTCAACGGCGGGATAAGCGCAGGCACCATAGGCAAATTGGCCAACGATTATCTGCGGCTGCTTGCGGAACTATCGCCCGACGCGCTTCGAGTAGTCGACAAGATGCCGGGCAATTTTCTGCATTTGGGACTGATTCACGCGGCGCTGCCGAACGCCCGTATCCTGCACATGCGGCGCAACCCGATCGATACCTGTCTGTCCATCTACTTTCAGCATTTTGAGACGAGCCATTCCTACGCCAACGATCTGGAAGATCTGGCGCACGCTTACAGCGAATATTTGCGCGTCATGAAACATTGGCGCCAGGCGCTGCCGAAGCACGTGATATTGGACGTGCCATATGAAGGCCTGGTTGACGATCAGGAAGCGTGGAGCCGCAAAATGCTGGAATTCATCGGCCTACCGTGGGATCCCCGCTGCATTGATTTCGACCAGAACACCCGCACGGTGATCACTGCCAGCAAATGGCAGGTGCGGCAAAAAATCAGCAGATCGTCGGTCGGGCGATGGCGCAACTACGAGAAATTCGTTGGACCGTTGCGTAATCTGTTGGAATTGCATCAACTGTGTTGACCGCCGCCATTGCTAAACCTCTGCAGGAATTCACTCAGACGCTGAATGCGCTGACGTATCGCCAAAGTCGCCGCAGTATCGTACTGACTGGCAAATAACTGGATGCCGGCGAAATCGCCAAAGGAAACAACGTAACGATGGCCAAGGCGGCGCAGGAATTTCGAGACCTCGTCAGTCCAAGCGTTGATGTCCGCAATGACCGCCCGATCGCCTTCCTTTCGACATCTTTCATGGAGATCTCTGCCGCGCTGTATGAACAGTGCCAGGGTGTTCTCGGTCGGCCGATCAAGGGTTGCCTGAAGGAGTGGCCAAATAACGAAAAGAAGACCGAGACAGGCAATCGCATACAGCGCCCAAGGGGCGGCCTCTGGAATACTCCGTTCGGATAGCCATGGAGGACATGGACTTACGAATCGCTCAATCCATGGGCAGACATCGAATGCTGCATCGCGTGGTCCAATTTGCAGCATGAAGCCTGAGAGAGACAGCAACACGCAGGCGAGCGCGACCAGGCAGCGTAATAAAAGCATCTGCTGATATTAGCGCAGACCTACGCCGAGAGATTACGTGCCGCGTCACACCACGCGCATGGCGCAGCTCAGGCTGACCCTATCGCATCGGTCCAGACCTGAAAGCTGACCAGGGTATTGGCGCCAAACGTCGTGGTAATCGCGACGTCGATTGCATCGCGACCCCTTGCCATCAGCACCCGCCCGATCCGTGGCACGTTGTTGCGCGCGTCGAAGGTGTACCAGCTTCCTCCGAGATACACCTCGAACCAAGCGGCAAAGTCCATCGGACCGTAGGGCGGCGGTATTCCTATGTCGCCGAGATAGCCGGTGCAATAGCGCGCCGGAATATTCAGGCACCGGCAGAATGCAATGGCAAGATGCGCGAAGTCGCGGCAGACGCCGCGTCGCTCGTTGAATGCCTCCCAGGCTGTTCTGTTGGCGTTGGCATGCTCATAGCCGAACGCGATGTGGTTGTGTACGAAGTCGCAGATCGCCTGAACTCGGGACCAGCCCGGCGGCGTGTGACCGAACAATCCCCAGGCCGTCTGGGAAAGCCTTTCAATGTCGCAGTATCGGCTTCCCAGGAGAAACACCAGCGCCTCTTCGGGCAAGTCCTGTATTGAATGCTGCTGCGCCCACGTTGCAACAACATCCGGCTGACCCGAATCGTTGATGACCGCGCTGGCCGCGATTCTGATCCGGCCCGGGGGGGCGACGATACGGCTGCACCAGTTGCCAAAGCTATCGCGGTAGGCAGCCATGGGAATAGACGGATCTGTCGTGACGTGATCGGGAACGAGAAGGTCGGACGCGCGCGTATAGTGAATATTCAGCACCAACAGCATCGGCGTCGGCTGCGGGCAGTCGTAGATCAACTCGTAGCCTACCCTGATCTTCACGCGGCCTCCTTGGAAGCTTCCCACCTCATACTGTCACGCGGCGGGAGGCCGGGCCAAGTACCTCGTAGCGGGTGGGCGCTTATTAGGGGGTCAGTTCCGCCAGCGTCGCGTCCTCGGGCAATGGCGCTAGTGTGGAAGCAGGGTAGGGCAATAATCGATCGGTTTCCGCTTTGACCACGGCGTAGCACTCGCAACTGAGCGTTTCAAGTTTAGGCCGGTCAATGACCGTAATTCGGCCGCGTGAGTATTGGATCACACCGAGCTTCTGCAGCTTGCCCGCAGCTTCGGTGACGCCTTCGCGGCGCACGCCCAGCATGTTGGCGATCAGTTCCTGGGTCATCGTCAAGGTATTGCTTGACAGGCGGTCCAGGGAAAGCAACAGCCAGCGGCACAGCTGCTGGTCCAAAGTGTGGTGACGGTTGCAGGCCGCCGTCTGGGCCATTTGCGTGATCAGGCACTGCGTGTAGCGCAACATCAGCAGCAACAACTCGCCGTGGCGATTGAACTCGTCTTTGAGCCGCGGTCGCGGCAGCCGGTAGGCGCTGCCCGCACTCTGGACGACCGCCCTGCTCGGGGTACTTTCGCCCCCCAGGTACAAGGCCACGCCCACAAGACCTTCGTTGCCCACCACGGAAATTTCCGCCGAGCCCCCGTCCGCCATCACATAGAGCAGCGAGACGATGGAGTCGGTCGGAAAATAGATGTGCCGCATGGCGTCGCCGGATTCATAAACGACGTCACCGAGACCCAGTGAAACCAGTTCCAGATAAGGTGCAAGGCGGCTTTGAGCCTCCCAGGACAAGGCAGCCAGGAGATGGTTTTGCTGCGGTACGGGTATATCGGACATAGAGCCGCGCATGCTAGTGAACTTGCGGCGTCCGTTATGTGCGGCACCGAACTCAACAGCTTAGTTCGGCCTCAAGCTTTGCGGCATTCATGACCCGAGAGGCTCTGGCACGGTTATGCATGGTCGCCGGATTTTCATGGCCGAGCCAGCGCGTGATCAGGCTGAGGTCCGTCCCGCATTGCAGCAGGTGCGCCGCCGACTACCATCGCGATCTGTGCGGCGGTTGCCAGGCATGCGACGATGGCGATCAGTCGTGTAGTCATTGATACGATCTTATAGTCACGCCGGTGCCATCGTGCCGAATTCTAAGGCAAATAGTGTAGTGCTGGGCCGAGACCTCACGGGCGATTGGGGCACCGCCAGCCGTCGCGAGTGGCTGGTCACCAACAATCTAGGCGGCTTCGCCGCCGGCACGGTGGCCGGTGCCAACACACGACGCTACCACGGGCTGCTGGTGGCGAGCCTCAAGCCACCGGTGGAGCGCACCGTATTGCTCGCCAAAGTGGATCTCAGCGTCAGGTATCAGGACCGCAGCTACGAGCTCGGGGCAAACGAATTCGGTGGCGGAGTGATCCATCCGCAGGGCTATGTGCATATCGAGTCGTTTCGAATGCTGGACGCTATACCGACCTGGAGGTATGCGATCGGCGATGCGTTGCTGGAACAGCAGATCTTCATGGCGCCGTTGACCCATACCAGCTACCTCGGCTTGCGCCTGCTGCGCGCGTCGGCTTCGGTCGATGTCACGCTGCAACCGTTGTGCACCTATCGTGACTATCATTCGCAGCTGCGCGGCGCTAATGCGTTTTTGGTGGATGCCGCTCAGGCGGGTTGTGCCGTCCGTGCCTTCGACAGGGCACGTGTGCTGTGCTTGTCGATCGATCAGGGAAGTTTCGAGCCGGGCAGCGATTGGTATTGGAACTTTTTCCATCGGCTCGAGAGTGAACGCGGTCTGGATGCCAGCGAAGACCTGTTCATGCCGGGGCGATTTGCGACGCGGTTGGCGGCCGGTGAACACCGGTTTTTTGTCGCCACCATCGAAACGGGAGCGACGGCTCCCGGGTTGGAGGTTCTGGCTGCGCTGGCCCGCACGGGCGAGCGGCTGACCGCGTCCTTGCCGGCCGGCACGCCGGGGTGGGTGCGACAGCTGGCACTCGCATCCGATCAGTTCATGGTCCAGCGCGAAGTTCTGCATCAGCGCGGGACCAGCGTCATCGCCGGCTATCCCTGGTTCACCGATTGGGGTCGCGACGCGATGATCGCGCTACCGGGAATCACGACCACACTCGGGCGTCACGATGTCGCGCTCGAGGTGCTCGAGACCTTCGCGCGCTGCGTCGATCGCGGCATGCTGCCCAATCGCTTTCCGGACGGCGACGAGCCGCCCGAGTACAACACCGTCGATGCCACGCTATGGCTGTTTCACGCGCTCGCGGAATATCTGGACAGCAAGCGCGATTGCCGTTTGCCGCGCCGGCTGCTGCCCACCCTGCTCGATATCATCGAGGCCCACATCGAGGGCACGCGCTATGGCATTGGCGTCGACCCCGCTGACGGGCTGCTGCGCGCCGGCGAGCCCGGTGTGCAGCTGACGTGGATGGATGCCAAGGTGGGCGACTGGGTAGTCACGCCGAGAATGGGGAAATGTGTCGAGGTCAATGCGCTGTGGCTCAACGCCCTGCACGTCACCGCGCGCCTGGCCACCCAAGTGGGCAATGCACGGGCAGCGCATCGCTGTGAAACCCTGCTGGCGCACGCCAGCGCTCATTTTGATCGATTCTGGGATGCGCAACGCCGTTGCCTGTACGATGTGATCGACGTCAATGGCGGCACGAGTTGCGATGCGAGCATGCGGCCCAATCAGCTTTTTGCCGTCTCGTTGCCATTCAGCCCATTGCGGCCCGCACAAATGCGCTCCGTGGTCGACGCCTGCGCCGGCGAACTGCTGACGAGCTACGGCTTGCGCAGCCTCAGCATGCAGGATCCGGCTTACGTGGGTCAGTACCAAGGCGATACCTGGCATCGTGACCGCGCCTATCACCAGGGCACGGTATGGAGTTGGCTGCTCGGCCCGTTTGCGTTGGCGCACTATCGTGTGCATGGCGATGCAGCACTCGCGCAGTCATTTCTGGACCCCATTGCGGAGCATTTGCGCGACGCCTGCGTCGGTTCGATCAGCGAGATCTTCGACGGCGACCCACCTCACGCGGCGCGCGGCTGCTTCGCTCAGGCCTGGAGTGTCGGCGAAGTGCTGCGCGCCTGGATTCGTCTCGAGCAACTCAAAGTCCAACCTGCGAAACCGATATGACCCCGGAAATGGTCCCTCTTCAGCGGTTACTGGGAAAACTGAAGACAGCACCCTCACGCACGCCGGCCGACGGCCAGCGTTGGGTGATGGTCTTGCGTCGGGTGTAGAAGCGCACGGCATCGGGTCCGTAGGCGCTCAGATCGCCGAAGAACGAGCGCTTCCATCCGCCGAAGCTATGATAGGCCACGGGCACGGGCAGCGGCACGTTGACGCCGACCATGCCGACCTTGATGTGGTCACAAAAGTACCGCGCTGCCTCGCCATCGCGCGTGAAGATGCAGGTGCCATTGCCGTACTCGTGCGCGTCGATGAGTTCCATGGCGCCCTGCAGGCTCTTCACGCGTACCACCGCCAGCACCGGACCGAAGATCTCGTCACGGTAGATCTTCATTGCCGGTGTGACCTGGTCGAACAGGCACCCGCCCAGGAAATAGCCTGCTTCGTGACCGGGCACACGAATGCCGCGCCCATCGACCACAAGTTGAGCGCCTTCTTTCACGCCCAGATCCACATAGCCCTTGACCTTGGCGAAGTGCTCCTGCGTCACGAGCGGACCCATATCGCAGCCGTCCTGCGTGCCGGGACCCACCGTCATCTTGGCCAACTCGGTTGTGAGGCGCGCCACCACGGCATCGGCCGTGTCCTGGCCGACGGCCACCACCACCGGAATGGCCATGCAGCGCTCGCCACAGGATCCATATGCCGCCCCCATCAGGGCGCTGACGGCGTTATCGAGGTCGGCATCGGGCATCACGACAGCGTGATTCTTGGCGCCCCCCAGAGCCTGAACGCGCTTGCCATGCGCGCAGCCGGTCGCGTAGATGTATTCGGCGACCGGTGTCGAGCCGACAAAGCTGACCGCCTGTACGTGTGGGTCCGTCAGCAGCACATCCACCGCCTCCTTGTCGCCATTGACGACGTTCAGCACCCCGGCGGGCAGTCCGGCCTCGAGTGCCAACTGGGCGATGAACAGTGCGCAGCTCGGGTCGCGCTCCGAGGGCTTCAAGACGAAGGTGTTGCCGCAGACCACGGCCATCGGCCACATCCACAGCGGTACCATGCACGGAAAATTGAATGGCGTAATGCCGGCGGTCACGCCCAGCGGCTGGAATTCACTCCACGAGTCAATCTCCGGACCGACGTTTTTTGAATATTCGCCCTTCAACAGCTCTGGCGCGCCGCAGGCGTATTCCACATTCTCGATGCCGCGCTGCAGCTCCCCCATGGCATCGCTCAAGACTTTGCCGTGCTCATCGGTAATCACGGCGCAGATCGCTGCCGCGTTCGCCTCGAGCAGTTGTTTGAGACCAAACATCACCCTGGCGCGTTTGAGCGCGGGGGTATTGCGCCATTCGGGGAACGCCGTTTGAGCGGCGGCGAGGGCGGCTTCCACGGTCGAGCGCGAGGCCAGCGCGACCCGTTTGCTGCTTTGCCCAGTCGCCGGGTTATAGACGGGCTGGGTGCGGTGGGTGTCGAGAATGACCTTGCCCCCGATCAAATGGCCGATCGTGGCGATCGTGACCTGGTCCGCAATCACATGACTGACTATATTCATATCAATGGCTCACCCATGAACGCAGCGTCCTTGCTCTGGCTCCGGCAGGATTTGCGCCTGCGCGATAATACCGCGCCGCACGCGGCCTGCTCGCGCTCGATGAGGCTCTGCGGCAGCACGAGCTGCGCTTGATTCTGCGGCGGGGACACGCACTCGATGCGTATCAAAGGATGCGGGCGCAGGTGGCCCAATATCGCTGAGGCGTACATTTGCGCCTCGCCGATATTATGTCTGCACCTCTTTGCTTGCGGTAAGGCCTTCAATTATAAAGTGCGTTACCGTACTGATCCGGCGCGTCAGAATCCCTAGCCTGCCGCCCATCATGCACCGCGTGAGTTCCAGACTGTCGCCCGAAACTCGGGAGACGACATTGGCGCGAGGCCGCAGCACGTCCGGCGCTGATCGCGTGCTATCGCGGATCAGTCCCCTGGCGGGCAGGCCGGCGACGCCGGCAATGCTGGTCGACGTGCCCAAACTGCTGACGGCCTACTTCGCACACGTGCCTGATGCGTGCGTGTTGGAGCAGCGGGTGGCTTTCGGTACGTCGGGGCATCGTGGCCGCGCCCTTGAATGCAGCTTCAACGAATCGCACGTGCTGTCGATCAGTCAGGCCATATGTGACTACCGCAAGCAGCAGGGGATAGGCGGTCCGCTGTATCTCGGCATCGATACACATGCGCTGTCGGTGCCGGCGGCTGCCGGGGCGCTGGAAGTGCTGGCGGCCAATGACGTAGACGTCATGCTCGCGGCTCACGACGAATACACGCCCACGCCCGTGATCTCGCACGCGATACTGGCGTATAACCGCGGCCGCGATGCGGGGCTCGCCGACGGTATAGTGATCACGCCGTCGCATAGTCCGCCCGATAATGGCGGCTTCAAGTACAACGCGCCCAGCGGCGGCCCGGCGGCTCGGGAGGTCACCGAATGGATCGAGGCGAGGGCCAATGCGCTGCTGCTGGAGGGTCTCCAGGGCGTGAAGCGAATGCCTCTCGCGCGCGCCCAGCGCGCCGCGACCACACATCGACATGACTTCCTGACGGCTTACGTCACGGATCTCGGTAGCGTGCTCGATATGGATGCGATTCGTGGCTCGAACCTCAAGCTCGGTGTCGACCCGCTGGGCGGCGCCGGAGTGCACTATTGGAGTGCGATTGCCGACCGCTATGGTTTGAATCTGAAGGTCGTGAGCGAAGTCGTCGATCCGACCTTCCGGTTCATGACCCTCGATTGGGACGGAGTGATTCGCATGGATCCGTCCTCGTGCTATGCCATGCAGCGCCTGATTGGTCTCAAGGATCGCTTCGATATCGCCTTTGCCTGCGATACCGACCACGATCAGCATGGCATTGTCACCCGCGATGCCGGGTTGATGCCGCCCAATCAATACCTGGCCGTCGCTCTGTTCTACCTCCTGCAGCATCGCTGCGGTTGGAGCAACACTGCTGCGTTCGCCACGATGGTTGTCAGCGGTCAGCGCAACGATCGCGTCACAGCGCAGCTCGGCCGCAAGCTCTGTGAGATTCCGGCTGGCTTCGAAAGCGCGGCTGCGTCGTTGGTTCGGCGCGATGGTGGGGTTTGGACTACCGATAAAGACGGTATTGTGCCGGCACTGTTGTCGGCCGAGATTACCGCGAGCTTGGGACGCGATCCCGCGCAGATCTATCGCGAGCTGGTGCGAGAGTTCGGCGACCCGGTGTACGATGATGCGCAAGCCGACGCAATTTCGGAGCAAAAGGAAATTCTTGCCCAGTTCACACCACAACAGGTCGGGGACATTCTCAAGATCTATGGGCAGAGGTTTTCCGGGCCTGGGCATCTGCGCCGTACCGTGTCGAGAGCGCAGGTCATCATCGATGCTGCGCTGGCCGCGCCCCGGAATCAGTGACGATGAGTAGACCCGAAGGCCTCGACGCGCTGGGCGGCCTGACTCACAGCACCGAAGCCGGGAATTCGGTGCGGCAGCGCACAGAGTGCCAGAATCCACTGGCACAGAATCTGCCGCATTCGCCGACGGAAACGGCTCGCGCCGAGGGTGTGTGATGGCGCCGAAGGTCCAATGTCCGTGGCACCTATGGAGAGAATAATGAAGCGCTATGACGATCGGATCCGGCATGTGCGTCTGCCAGCACTTTGCGCCGTGGTGTTGCTCGCCACGAGCGCCGCGGCGATCGAAATGGCATCGGCCGCGGGTTTTGAGCTGCCGCCGCTGGCGCAGCCCGCGAGTGCCGAGCACCACGTAGGCAAGGTGATCTGGGTCGATCTCGTGACCCCCGATCTCGACCGGGCCAAGCAGTTTTATTCCGGGCTGTTCGGCTGGACCTTTCAAGCGGTTGCCGGAGATCCCAAGTATGTCGTCGCGCTGCTCGATGGCGAAGCAGTCGGCGGGCTATTGCAGCGGGCAGTTCCGTCAGGCCAACACCGCCAGCCCGCCTGGCTGACCTTCATCGCCGTAGGTGACGTCGATGCGGTGAAGCGGGTCGCGACGGCGCATGGCGCGAAGGTCCTCGCCGAACCGAAAACCTATCCGCAACGCGGTCGCCAGGCCGTATTCTCGGATCCCGACGGCGCCGTATTTGCCGTGCTGGCCTCGAGCAGTGGCGATCCGCCGGATGCGCTGGCGGCACCCGGGGAATGGATCTGGAGTTCGCTGCTGGTCAAAAATCCGGATCAGGAGGCCACTTTTTACCATGCGCTGTTCGGCTACGACGTATTCGACGTGCCGGCTCTAGACAGCTCCAAGCACGTGATTCTCTCGAGCGACGACTATGCTCGCGCGGGCCTCACTGCCTTGCCCGGGGATTCGATGCGCCGTCACCCCCACTGGCTCAATTTCGTGCGGGTGGCGGACGCCGGGGCCTCGAGCGCAAAGGCTGTGGCGCTCGGGGGCCGCGTGCTGGTGGAACCGCGAGTCGATCGTCACGGGGGCAAGTTAGCGGTCATCGCCGATCCGAACGGAGCGCCCGTGGGATTGATGGAGTGGTCGGACAGCGACAGCCAGCAGGAGCCGCAATGAGCGCCATGTCTCAAGCTTGGAAGATCGCTGCCCTGGGGTTCCTGGTTCTCGCCGGGCTCAGTGCCTGTGCCGTCGAGGGCGGCTATGGCGGCGACTCTGTTGGAGTCGGCTATGTCGGGGGCTTCTACGAGCCCTACGGCTATGAATACGGCGGCTGGGGCCCGGGCTACCGCGTGGGACCACCCCGCGGCCGTGACCATGGGCCAGCCCCCGGGCGGCGCGCGCCGTCGATTCCGAGCGGGCCGCGCGGCGGTGGCGGGCACGGGGGCGGCCACAGGTAGTGAGCCAGCGGTAACGGATGCTGCAGCGGGCGCGTCGGCTCCGAGTGTCGGTAGGCATCACTCACTGATGCAACAGGTGCGCGTCGCCGGCCGGCGCGTTACCGCGATCATAGGGTTTGCCCGAAATCATGTAGATCGCACCGAGCGCGACCACGGCCAACGAGGTCACGATCATGCCGTAGTTGCTGTACCACGGATCATTCGGGCTGCGCGGCCACACCATATCGATGATCGCGCTGACCCCATAGACCAGGGCAAGGACATTCACGATCCAACCCCAGCGCCCGAGCGTAAACGGGCCGGCAGGCTTCCAGCCCTTGATGCGCGCGATGAGCGCACCGAGCACCAGCATCTGGAAGGCAATGTAGATGCCGGCTGAGGCGAAACTGACGATCGTGTTGACGGCGTTCTGCAGCCACAAGCCGCACAGCGCGATACTGGCCGGGATGATGCCCGCCACCAATAGTGCGAACACCGGCACATGCGTGTGCGGGGACAGGCGGCCCAACCGCTTGCTGCCGACGATCATCTGATCGCGCGCGTAGGCGAACAGCAGACGGCTGGCGGCCGCCTGCATACTGAGCCCGCACGAGACGAAGGACACCAGCACGACCACGATCACGGCGCGAAATCCCCACTCGCCCATGGCGCTGCGCAGAATCGTTGCGACCGGGTCGGTATCGGTTCCGGCGATAACTGCCGGCATGTCCGGTACCGCGAGGATCAGCGCCAGGCACACCCACATCGAGGCCGCGCCACCGACATAAATGGTCATGCGCATGGCTTTCGGGATCATGCGGCTCGCATTCGGTGTCTCCTCAGCCACGTCACCGCAGGCTTCGAAGCCGTAGTAGCAGAACATCCCGGCCAGGGCTGAAGCGAGAAACGCCGGCAGGTAGCTGCCGCCGCGGCGAATGCCGAAGGAATCGAACAGTGCGCTGAAGGGATGGTGGCGAGCGAACAGCAATAGATAGCAACCCACGGCGATGGCGCCGATGAGCTCGCAAATGAATCCGAACATCGCCACGCGCGCCAGCAGGCGCGTGCCACTGACATTGAGAACGGTCGATAGCGCAATCATCAGTATCGCAATCACCGTCGTGATCAACGGCGTGGGCTCGAAGCCGAGCAATTGCGCGAAGTAGGGCGCACCGCCGGTGGCAACCGCCGAGATCGATACATACAGGGCACAGCCATAGACCCAACCGGCCATCCAGGCCCAGCGCTTGCCGACCAGACGCCGTGCCCAGGGATATAGGCCGCCTGAGATCGGAAATTGCGACACGACTTCGCCGAATACCAGGCACACGAACATCTGGCCTATACCGACCAGCAGATAGCTCCAGAACATCGGCGGCCCGGCCGCGCCGAGCGCGAAGGCAAACAGGGTATAGACGCCCACTACGGGGGAGAGGTACGTAAAGCCGAGCGAGAAGTTCTCGAGCTCGGTCATGGTCCGATCGAAATGGGAGGTATAGCCGAGCGCCTGCAGCTGGGCGACGTCGGCATCCCGTATGGCGCGGGCATCGGCTGCCGCGGCGGAGTCCTTGGCCAGCGTCGTGGGGCTCGTGTCGGTCATCGTCGAATCCTGGCGGGGGCGCACCGTTTTGGGACGGCGCCAGCTTTTAACTTTATCAATCGGTCGCCGCGCCGCGGCGGGCCGACGCGGTGCGGCGCGCCAGGGCGGCTTGCAGCGTGTTCTGCAACAGACACGCGATGGTCATCGGGCCCACGCCGCCGGGAACGGGAGTGATGGCGCCGGCCACATTTCGCGCCTCCTCGAAGGCGACATCGCCGACCAGTCGCGCCTTGGCGCCTGCTTCCGCGGGCACGCGGTTGATGCCGACATCGATCACGATGGCACCGGGTTTGATCCAATCGCCGCGAATCATCTGCGGGCGGCCGACCGCCGCAATGAGAATGTCGGCATGCCGGCAGCGCCCAGGCAGATCGCGCGTCTTGGAATGAGCAATCGTGACCGTGCACTGCTCGCCCAGCAGCAATTGCGCCATCGGTTTGCCGACGATGTTGGAGCGGCCGACGATCAGGGCATCCAGGCCGACCAGCGGGACTTTGAGGGATTTGATCAGCATCAGGGAGCCCATAGGTGTGCACGGCACGATACCGGCGCCGCCCGTGGCCACGCGCCCGACGTTGATCGGGTGAAAGCCATCCACGTCCTTGGCCGGATCGATCGCCTCGATCACGGCGGTGCTATCGATATGCCGCGGCAAGGGCAATTGCACCAGGATGCCGTCGACTTCCCTGTCGGCGTTGAGGCGATCGATCAGCGACAGCAGCTCCGCCTGGCTTGCCTCGGCACCCAGGCGATGCTCGAAGGAGTGCATGCCCGCCTCAACGGTGCTGCGGATCTTGCTGCCCACATAGACTTCACTGGCCGGATCGCTGCCGACCAGCACGACCGCGAGCCCGGGCCGGATCCCATGCGAGCTCGAGAGTTCCGCCACACGCGCGGCGATCTCGCGCCGCAGCGCTTCAGCGACCGCTTTGCCATCGATGATCAGCGCGCTCATGGTCAATTCTTGAATACGACGGTCTTGAGGCCATTGAGCAGCACACGGCCCTCAAGATGCCAGGACACGGCGCGCGAGAGCACGCGGCGCTCGATGTCCCGTCCCTTGCTCGCCAGCGCCTCGGGGGTGTCTTGATGGCTCACGGTCTCCACATCCTGCTCGATGATCGGACCCTCGTCCAGATCCTCGGTCACGTAATGGGCGGTGGCGCCGATCAGTTTTACGCCGCGCGCATGCGCCTGATGATACGGCTTCGCGCCCTTGAATCCGGGCAGGAACGAGTGGTGGATGTTGATGCATTGCCCCGACAGCTTGACCGTGAGCTCGTGCGAGAGAATTTGCATGTAGCGGGCCAGCACCACCAGTTCGACCTGGCGCTCCTGGACGATGCGCCAGATCTGCGCCTCCTGCTGCGGTTTGGTCTCTGCAGTGATCGGCAGATAGTCGAATGGAACGCCCTCGAAATCGTGGTGTCGGTAGGTCTCGCGCGGGTAGTTGGCGATAGGGCGTACTGTTCGCTCATGATTGCGCTCAGATTTCGGGGCAGCCGGTATACACGAAGCACCTTAGTGCACGCCAGCGAACTCTAGCGCCAATGTGGTGCGCGACCGCCGAGCGTGCGTTTCGAGCCGAACGGCCGGCCCCGGCCAGACCGAATATGAAATGCGGGGCTGACCTCCTTGGGCCTTTCTGCTCAACGCCAGAGTCGGCGTCAGAGAAGGATCAGTGGTCGGAGTTCCGCCTACGATTTCATCTTCGAGCTGCTTTAATAATTCGGGCGGGCAGCAAGCCGCAGCGAGCCGGAGGTGCTTCCCGGCCCCTGGGCTCATTAGAATACGAGGTGGATGGACCTCCATCCTGAGCTCGCCACCCGTTGCCGTTTAATCCATGGGACGCACTATGAACGAGAAGCTATCGACCCCGCTGGCCCGGGCGGATATCGCCACCGAACTGCATCCCTACACCGACGCCCGGCTGCACGAGAAGATTGGGCCGATCGTGATCGAACGCGGCCAGGGTATCTACGTGTATGACACGGCCGGCAAGGAGTACATCGAAGGCATGGCCGGCCTCTGGTCGGTCGCCGTGGGCTTCAGCGAGCCGCGCCTGGTGCAGGCGGCCGCGGCGCAGATGTCGAAGCTGCCCTACTACCATATCTTTGGCCACAAATCGCACGAGCCCGCGATCCGGCTCGCCGAAAAACTGGTGTCGATGACACCGGCGCAGTTGACGCGCGTGTTCTTCACCAATTCCGGCTCCGAGGCCAACGATACGATCGTCAAGCTGGTCTGGTACTACAATAATGCGCTCGGCCGGCCGAAGAAAAAGAAGTTCCTGAGCCGCCACAAGGCCTATCACGGCATCACGGTGGCCTCGGGCAGCCTGACCGGGCTGCCGGCCAATCACCGCGACTTCGATCTGCCGGCCATCCCGGTGCGCCATCTGACCTGTCCGCATTTTTACCGCTTCGGGGCCCTTGGTGAGACCGAGGCGCAATTCACGGCGCGTCTGCTGGCCGAGGCCGAGGCCGTCATTCTCGAGGAAGGGCCCGAGACGGTTGCGGCGTTCATCGGCGAGCCGCTCATGGGGGCTGGCGGGGTCATGCCGCCGCCGCTGGGCTACTGGCCGGGCATTGAAACCCTATGCCGCAAGTACGAGATTCTTCTGGTCGCCGATGAAGTCATCAACGGGTTTGGCCGGCTCGGCAGCAGCTTCGGCGCCGTGCATTATGGCTTTCAACCCGACCTCATGGTCGTGTCCAAGCAACTGACGTCTTCCTACGTGCCATTGGCGGCCGTACTGTTCTCGGAAGCCGTCTATGCCGTGATCGCCGATAACAGCGCCAAGATCGGCACCTTCGGCCACGGCTTCACGACCTCCGGGCATCCGCTGGCCACGGCCGTGGCGCTCGAGAACCTCAAGATCCTCGAAGAGCGCGATTTGACGGGTCAGGCCGCGCGGGTCGGGGCCTTCATGCAAAAGGAACTCGGCAAGCTCGCGGCGCATCCATTGGTCGGTGAGGTGCGCGGCACGGGCCTGATCGCCGGCATCGAGCTGGTCGAGGACAAGGCCTCGAAACGCATCTTCGAGCCACAGCTGAAAGTTGGGCTCAAGGCGTTTGGATTGGGACACCAGAACGGGCTCATCGTGCGTGCCATCGGCGACACGATCGCGCTATGCCCGCCCCTGATCATTACCGAGGCACAGGTGCAGGAGATGATCGCGCGGCTCAAGAAGACGCTGGACGACACGGCCGCTGCGCTCGCGGCCGATGGTCAGTTGCAGAAGAGGTACGCGTGATGCACACGGAACTGTTGATCGGTAATCGCCTGGAAGCCGGACAGGGGCCGGCCAACTCGGTAGTCAATCCCCGGACCGGGCAGACGCTGATCAACCTGGCCGACGCGACCGTGGGCCAGGTGGATGCGGCCGTCAATGCGGCCGCGAAGGCCTTTGAAAAATGGTCGCTCACGACACCCGTCGAGCGTTGCACGTATCTGCTCAAAATCGCGGACATAATCGAGCGCGAAGCCGACGCGTTCGCCGAGCTCGAGGCCCTCAATTGCGGCAAGCCCAAGCACCTGATGCTGCGCGATGAGATCCCGGCGATCGCCGATTGCTTCCGCTTCTTTGCGGGCGCGGTGCGCTGCATGCACGGCCCGCTCGCGGGCGAATATCTGGCCGGCCACACCTCGATGATCCGTCGTGACCCGCTCGGCGTCATAGCCTCGATCGCACCGTGGAATTATCCGTTGATGATGGGCGCGTGGAAGCTCGCGCCGGCGCTGGCGGCCGGCAACACCGTGGTGCTCAAGCCCTCGGAGCTGACCCCACTGACCACGCTGCTGCTGGCCAAGCTTCTGTCGGCCATCTTGCCGGAAGGGGTCGTCAACGTCGTGGCCGGCCGCGGCAGCACGGTCGGCGATGCCTTGATCCGCCACCCCAAGGTCGCGATGGTGTCCCTGACCGGCAGCATTGCGACCGGAGAGAAGGTGGTCGCCGCGGCGGCGAAACCGATCAAGCGCACGCATCTGGAGCTGGGCGGCAAGGCGCCGGTCGTGGTGTTCGACGATGCCGACCTGTCGGCCGTGGTCGAGGGCATCCGGACTTTCGCCTTCTACAACGCGGGCCAGGATTGCACCGCGGCCTGCCGCATCTATGCCGGATCGAAAATCTACGACCGCCTGGTCGCCGATCTGGCGAGCGCTGCGAACAGCCTCAAGTACGACAGCGCGACCGACAGCGAGAACGAATTGGGTCCGCTGATCTCGGGCGCGCAGCGCAGCCGGGTTGCGGCCTTCGTCGATCGAGCCCTGGCGCTACCGCATATCAGCGCCGCCACGGGCAAGGCGCGGCCGGCCTCTGGGCGCGGGTTTTTTTTTCAGCCCACGGTTTTGGCGGGCGCGCGGCAGAACGATGAGATCGTGCGCCGCGAGGTGTTCGGCCCGGTCGTGACGGTCACACCGTTTCACGACCTCGAGGACGCGGTCCAATGGGCCAACGATTCCGATTACGGCCTGGCCTCCTCGGTGTGGTCGAAGGACGTGACGCGCGCGATGGCCACGGCGGCGCGGCTGCGCTATGGCTGCACCTGGGTCAATACGCATTTCATGCTGGTCAGCGAGGTGCCGCACGGCGGTCTGAAGCAGTCCGGTTACGGCAAGGATCTGAGCATGTACGCGCTCGAGGACTACACCTTCGTCCGCCACGTCATGGTCAAGATCATTTAGATCCCGGCCGTTGCCCGCATGATCGATCTGTCGGGCAATCCGGTGCTCACGCCGTCGTGCTTGCGGGTTCTGTCCCTGCCTTGCGCGAGCGCCGTGCTCGGCTCGGCGGAACCGGCATCCAACACGGACTTCGCCATCCGTGTCTTCACCAGCTGAAGGCTGCTCACATCGCCCACGACAATCGTCTGATATTGGATTCACGATCTGGCGACTCAACTGGTGTAGCGCATCCTTACGCCTGTTCGCCGCCCTTCGATGCGGGTGCCGGAATGATACGAATGCAGCTTCGCTAATCATCAAGAAAATTTCAGAGCGATGCGGGAATAATCCACACTGGATCGCTGTTTTTAGCTCAGATAGGGGAGAACCAGATGAAGTACAACGCAAGAGTCTCAGCCGCAATCGCGGCCACTCTGGGCGCCCCTGCGGGCGCCTGGGCACAAAGCGCTCCAGCCACCACGCAAGCTACAGCGGGCGACTCGCTCGCCGAAGTCGTCGTGACCGCAGAGCGGCGCACGGAAAACCTGCAGGACGTGCCAATCACGATCCAGGCGCTGACCTCGGAGACGTTGACCCAACTCAACGTCGAGACGTTCCAGGAGATGATCAAGTTCCTGCCGAACGTGAACATCGCGAGCCAGGGACCGGGTCAAGGCAACATCATCATGCGCGGGCTGGGGACCACGACCGGAGCCATTCAGGGATCCGGGGTCGTCGGCAGTTTTCCGAACGTCGCGGTCTATCTCGACGATCAGTCCGGGCAGCTGCCGGGCCGCAATCTGGACATTTATTCGGTGGATCTGGAGCGCGTCGAGGTGCTCGAGGGTCCGCAGGGCACATTGTTCGGCTCCGGCGCGCAGGCCGGCGTGCTGCGCTATATCACCAACAAACCGAAGCTCGATGTTACCGAGGGTAACGTCAATGCCGGCTATGCCGAGACCTACAACGGCGATCCGAGCACCAACGCCAATGCCACGCTCAATCTGCCACTGATCCCCGACACCTTAGCGGTTCGCGCGGTGATCTACGATGACAGCCGCGGCGGTTACATCAACAACGTGGCCGGCACCTTCGTGCGTGAGCCGACCGACAAGGGCATCGTCAATTACTTCGGCGGTGTCGTGCCGCCGGGTCCGACGCTCAACAACAGCGGCAGCGTTCAGAACGCGTTCAATCCGGTCACTTACCAGGGATTTCGCCTATCGGCGCTCTGGAAGTTCAACGAGGACTGGAACGCGTTGCTGGCGCAGTCCAACCAGAGCATGACCGCGGACGGCGTGTTCTTCGAGACGCCGGCTAACGCGCAGTTGCAGCCATTGCCTGACCTGTCGGTCCAGACATACAACCCCTCCTACGACAAGGATCGGTTCAACAACACGTCACTGACGATCAACGGCCGCATCGATCAACTCAAGCTCGTCTACACGGGCGGCTACCTGGTTCGCAATGTGCACGAGATCCAGGACTATACAAACTATGCGCGAGGATACTTCGCCGACTATTATCAATGCAGCGGCGGCGGCGTGGCCTTGAAGGGGTCCGGCCACGCCGCGCAGTGCTTCTCGCCGAGCGCGACCTGGCACGACACCGAGAAGAACACGCATCAGAGCCACGAGGTGCGCCTGTCCACGCCCGACGATTGGCGTTTGCGTGCGATCGGCGGCCTGTTCTGGGAAAGCTACCTGATTCACGAGCAGACCGATTGGTTCTACGGCAGCCCGCAGGCGGGATTCAATCCGATTGTGCCGCCTCCGGGTGCTACTGACAACAATCCGGCACCGCGCCCTCTGGGCGATAATTTCTTTGACGACATCACGCGCGGCTACAAGCAGAAGGCGGCTTTCGCGTCGCTCGATTTCGATATCATTCCCAAGGTCCTGACCATCACGGCCGGCACGCGCTACTACGATTTTGACAACACCGAGGTCGGCTCTTCGGTCAGCAGTTTCGATTGTCGTCCGGGTGGCGTGTACCAACAACCCGTTGTCGTGCCGAATCCGTGCGCCATTGACTCTGCCAACCTGAACGCCAAGAACCTCCATAATACCTATTCGGGCTTCAAGAGCCGCGCCAACATCAGCTGGAAGATCACCCCCGACGATCTGCTTTATTACACCTGGTCGCAGGGCTTCCGCCCGGGCGGATTCAATCGCCAGGCCCACGTCAGCTCGAACGACATTTCGTTCCCCGGACATTCCACGCCGCTGGCCTACGCGCCCGACACGCTGACCAACAACGAGGTCGGCTGGAAAACTGAGTGGTTGGACCATCACCTGGAGTTCAATGGCGCGGTGTACCAGGAAGATTGGAAGAACACACAGATCTCGATCTTCGATCCAAACCCGGCGGTTGGTTTCGGCAATCTGACCTTTACGGCCAACGGCCCCGATTACCGCGTCAGGGGTGTCGAGACGCAGCTGACCTGGCTCGTGGTGCGTGGCCTTACGATCACGGGTGCGGCGGCCTGGAACAGCAGCCAGGAGGTGTCCAATCCGTTGCCGGGCATCACCGTAAATAATCCGTTCGGAGCCATCGGCAGCCCGCTGGCACAGTCCCCGCCCTTCGAGGGCAATTTGCGGGCGAGGTACGAGTTCCCCGTCATGGAGTATCACGCTTTCGTGCAGGTCGGCGGCACGCGTCAGGCCCATTCCTATGCGTCGACGGACCGCATCAGCGTCGATCTGCAGCGCAACTCGATTGCCTACGACCAGCCTGGCTTCTCGACCGTCGATGCATCCCTCGGCGTCGCCAAGGACGCCTGGACGGTGCAGTGCTACGGCTCGAATATATCCAACACGCGGGCGGATCTGTTTTCGAGCTACAGCCAGTTCGTCAAGGCGGAGACGATCAATGTGCCGCGCACCATCGGTCTGAAGCTCAGCTACAACTTCGGAGGGAAATAGCCGCGGGCGGTCAGCCAGCGCTGGCGGATTGCCGACTACGAACGTCTTGATGTTCGCGAGCTTCATGGTGCCCGCTTGCCGCCGCGCATGAGCGCGAGCGCGAGCACCGCCGAGGCCAGCATCAGGAACAGGCTCACGGCATTCAGCACCGGACTCGCGCCCTCGCGCATGCGTCCATACATCGTGACGGTCAATGGCGCATCCGCGCCGACCAGCATTAGCGTGGTGTTGAAATTCTCGAACGACATCAGAAACGAAATCGCCGCTGAGCCGATCAGTGCCGGCCGCAGGTAGGGGAAGGTGATCGTGCGCAGTACGGCGGCGTGGGATGCCCCGAGATTGAGGGCGGCCTCCTCGAGCGTGCGATCGAAGCGCTTGAGGCGCGCGCTGATCATGAGCGTGGCGATGGTGGCGATGTAGGAAAACTGCCCGACCACGACCAGCGGCAATCCTGGCCGCAGGAAATCCAGATCGAGGCCGAACAGTGAGTCCGCGAGTTCGGCGATGCGGCTCGAAAAGGCCAGGATCGAGATGCCGAGAATCACGCCCGGGATCACGAGTGGGATCAGCATGAGCACCGAGAGCGCCTGCTTGCCCGGGAAGCGGTAGCGCTCCATCAGAAACGCATTCGCCGCACCCACGATGACGGATAACGCCGTGACCCAGCTCGCCACCACCACGCTGGTCCAGATGCTGCCGAGCAGTTCGGTATCGCGGAACAGGCCCACTCTGCCGGCGGAAGGATTGCCCAGGAACCAGTCGAGCGTGAAGCCGCGCCACGGCGGCGCGGGGTAGGGTGCGTTGTTGAATGCGAACACCGCGATGATGACGAGCGGCAGGAACAGGAACAGCAGAAATGCTGCGACGTACAGTACGGTGGCGATGCGCAGCCAGGCGGGACGCGGCAGTGAGGCAATCATGCGCGGCGCATGACGTCGACGAAGCGCTGGCCGCTCAGGCGCAGCCCGAGGGCCACCATCGCGGTCGACAGCGCGAGCAGCAGGAAGCCGAAGGCGGCGCCCTGTTCCCAGTTGAAGCGCACGATGAATTGCGTGTAGATGAGCTCCGTGAACCACTGCGAGTTCTTGCCGCCGAGCAGAGTCGGGGTCAGGTAATTGCCGAGCGTGAGCATGAACACGACGATGCAGCCGGCCGTGATGCCCGGTGCGGCGTGCGGGATCACGATGCGCCGCAGGATCGCGAAGCCATTGGCGCCGAGATCGTAAGCCGCCTCGATCAGCGTATTGTCGAGGCTCTCGAGGCTGCTCACGAGCGGCACGACCATGAACAGCAGCGAGGTGTAGATCAGCCCGATCAGGATGGTGGCGTCGTGGTAGAGCAGCTCGACCGGCACGGCAGTGATGCCCAACTTGACCAGCAATGCCGGCAGCACGCCCGATTCGCGCAACAGGATCAGCCAGCCCAGCGCACGCACGGTCTCGCTGACCCAGAACGGGATCAGGCACAGCACGAACAGCAAAGCACCGGTGCGGCCGCGCGCCACCTTGGTGATGACCCACGCCACGGGAAAGGCGATCAACAGCGTCAGGGCGGTCGCCACCGCCGATAGGATTGCGGTGCGGACGAACACCTGCCAGTACAGCGGCTCGACGAAAAACGTGCGGTACTGGCTCAGGCTCGGCCGGTACACGCGCGGTGCGATGCGCTCGCGCAGCGATAGCAGCGCGAGATCGATGTGCGGCAGTACGATCAGCAACAACAGCCACAGCAGCGCGGGTGCGAGCAGCCACGCCAGCATGAGCCGCCGCTGCCAGGGACGTCGTGGGAATGGTTCAGGCATGAGCCGCCGCCGCGTCGGTGCTGGTGCCGCTGCCGGCGAAGCAGATCGCCCGCTGCGGGTCGAAGCCGAAGAACACGCGCTCGCCGACCTTGAGATCGGCGAACCGCCCGGTCTGGGGCAGTGCCACGCGAAATTCGAAGCCGCTGCGCTCCTCATTGAGCAATACGGCGGAATTGGCGCCGTCGAACAGCAGACTCTGGACCTGGCCGCTGTACTGCACATGGTCCTGCGGCAGGCGGTCCGCCGCTCGCTCCAGGCTCGCGACTTCCGGGCGCACGAACGCTTCGGCCGCATCGCCGAGTGCGAGGCTGCCGCTGCTGCGCGCGCGCACCACCCAGCCCTGCGCGGTCGTGACATCGGCCAGTTCGCCATCGCGCTGGGTGACGCGCCCGGCAATGCGGTTGTTGGCACCGACGAAGCCGGCCACGAACGCGGTGGCGGGCCGGTAGTACAGCTCCTGCGGGCTGCCGCTTTGCTCGAAGCGGCCGCGATTCATGACCGCGACGTGATCGGAGAGCACGAGGGCTTCAGACTGATCATGCGTGATGTAGACAAAGGTCGTGCCGAACGATGCCTGCAATTGCTTGAGCTCGATCTTCATGTGCTCACGCAGCTTCAGGTCGAGCGCGCCGAGCGGCTCGTCGAGCAACAGCAGCGTCGGCTCGAGCACCAGGCTGCGGGCGATGGCCACGCGCTGGCGCTGACCGCCCGAGAGCTCATCGACGCGCTTGTGCGCGGCGCCGGCGAGGCCGACCCGCTCGAGCATGGCGTCGGCTTGCTTTCGGCGCTGCGCTTTGTCCATACCGCGGCGCGCGAGCCCGAAGGCGACGTTCTCGCCGACCGACATCATCGGAAACAGCGCCAGCTGCTGGAACACCATATTGACCGGCCGACGGTTCGGTGCCACGCCGTGCATGCTGCGCCCACCGATCTGGATAGCGCCGCCGTCCGGCACCGTGAAGCCGGCGATCATGCGCAGCAGCGTCGTCTTGCCGCAGCCCGAAGGCCCCAGAATCGAGAAGAAGCTGCCGCGTTCGACCGAAAAAGACAGCTCATCGACGGCGCGGTGGTCGGCGAAGTGCTTGACCAGCCCCTCTACCGCGAGGTCCGGGGTAGTCAATGGGCGGCCTTGATGCGATCGAGTACCCGGCCCTCAATCTCCTCCAGACCTGAGGGAATCGCCGGATACCAGTGGATATCCTTGAAGGCGCCTGCCGGGAAGCTGGCGTTGAACTGTGCCCGCATTCTTGGATCCACGAGCGCTTCGGTGCCTCGTGCCGCGGTCCAATTACCGACGGCCTTGGTGATGCGGGCGGCAATGTCGGGACGCATGGTGAAGTTGATCCACGCGTACGCCGCGGCGTCGTTGCGCCCGCGGGCCGGCAGCGCGAACGTGTCGAGCCAGCCCAATGCTCCCGAGCGCGGCACCACGAACTGGATGTCGGGATTCTCGCGGTTGAGCGTCCAGCCGCCGGTATCCCACATCATCGCCGCGACCACTTCGCCCGAACGCATGGCATTGAGCAACTGATCCTTGTTGTCGAAGAAGAAACGCACGTTGTCCTTGCAGGCCGCAAGCGTCTGGCCGACGCTGTCCATGAGCGCCGCATAGGCCTTGGGATCGCCATACAGCGCAAAGGGATCCTTGCCGGCGGCGAAGGCGAAAGCCATCAGCGACGGGCGCCGCAGCCGCATCGAGGTCTTGCCCTTGTATTCCGGCCGGCAGATATCGGGATAATCGCTGGCCTTGGCGAGCTTGGTATTGAGCACGAGGCCGTCGGTTCCCCACAGGTAAGGCAGGCCATAGAGCTTGCCATCGAGCGTGGCGTTGTTGCGCGTAATCTCGAGGATCTCGGGCCGGAACTGCTCGAGCTTGACCTGGCTCAGATCGATCGGCTTGTAGATGCCGAACTCGCGTTGCACGCCGGTGATGCGGTCCTGCGAGGGCTGGGCCAGATCATAGCCGGCGCCGCCGGTCGCCCGCAGCTTCGAAATGATTTCCTCGTTGTTCGACAGCGTCACTTCGACCTGGATGCCGGTCTCCTGCTTGAACAACGCCACGACCTCGGCCGGTGCGTAGTCTGCCCAGGTGATCAGTCGCAGCTTCTTGGCCTCGTCCGCGTCAGCCGTGCCCGCCAGCGCAAGACCGAGCACAGCCAAGCTGGTCAGAAAGGCCTTCATGTGGTCTCCCTATTTAATTTATCGTGCCGCGTTGGCAGAGCATGCCGCATTCAGCTCGCGGCGTCGTCGGCCGCATCGAGCAGCTTGCGCTGCGCTCCGCCCTGTGGTGATCTCATGTCGGGTACCTCGCCGGCGATTTCGATCATTATAAGGAGCGCGGACGGTGAAGACATACAAGCGGATCGAAACCCAGCTCATTCACGCGGGCACGCCGCAACCGCGTATCCAGGGAGCGGTGGCGCTGCCAATTTTTCAATCGGCGAATTTTGAATACACGGGCGAGAGCCGCTATGAGGATCTTAAATACATTCGGCTCAACAACACGCCGAACCATATCGCCCTGCACCAGGTTCTGAGCGCGCTCGAGAATGCGCCCGCCGCGCTGGTCGCCGCCAGCGGCATGGCCATCATTTCAACCACTTTGCTCACGGTGCTTGCAGCCGGCGACCATGTGCTGGCGCAGGAGTGCCTTTATGGCGGCACTCACCACCTGCTGACGACGGACTTGCCGAGATTTGGCATCGCCTGCAGCTTCATCGACGCCGATGCACCGGATTCCTGGGCCGCGGCGCTGCGGCCAAACACCAAGGCCATCTACGTGGAGGCGATGACCAACCCGCTGCTCGAAGTCGCGGACCTGCGGGCCGTGGTTCGGTTTGCGCGAGAGCACAATCTGGTATCGATCATCGATAGTACGTTTGCGAGCCCGATCAATTATCGGCCGATCGAGGCGGGGTTCGATCTGGCATTGCACAGCGCCACGAAGTATCTGAACGGTCATTCGGACATCGTCGGCGGTGCCGTGGTCGGCGGTAGCGAGGCAATCGAGCGTATCACCCACAAAATGAATCACCTGGGCGGCTCGATGGATCCGCACGCCGCCTTCCTGCTGTATCGCGGTCTGAAAACACTCGCGCTGCGCGTGCGCCAGCAAAACCACAGTGCGCTCGAGATTGCGAAATTCCTCGCAGGCCATCCGGCCGTGGCGCAGGTCAACTATGCCGGGCTCGAAAGCCATCGTCGGCATCAGCGCGCGCGCGAGCTGTTTGCCGGGTTCGGCGGCGTGCTGAGCTTCGAGCTCAAGGGATCAACCGAGCGGGCCGAGCAGTTCATGCATCGCACCCAGATCCCGATCGTGGCACCGAGCCTCGGCGGCGTTGAGACACTGCTGACCCGGCCCGCCGTCACCTCGCACGCCGGCATGTCGAGCGAGAGCCGGCACCGGCTCGGCATCAGCGATCATCTGATCCGCATGTCCGTCGGGATCGAGGCGACCGAAGAACTGATCGAAGATTTTTCGCAGGCACTGGCGGCTTAAGTCATGCGGTTCCTGGTGGCGCGCTAGCGTCCCAGACGCCGCACCTGCGGTTCGGTGTTCAATGTTATGGGCGTGACGCCCCCGCGCACCAGATCCAATTCCCAGCGTCGCCAGTCACGGCGTTGGACGGCGCTGTCCAATACGGCCAATGGAATCTGGCCATCGGCATTCACCGCTACGCCGCGGGCGATGCTTGCAGCCGGCCGATTCAGGAAGTGCTGCACGGCGGCTCGAGTCTGATCGTTCTGCGACGTGGACTTGGTCGAGTCGCCGTGCAGTGAGTAGCAACCCTCCGGATGAGCCTGCAGGTTCGCGGCAAACCACAGATAAGGCGAATCGGACAGAGTTGCCGCCAGGGAACTGTAGCTCGACGCCGAACACACCAGCAGGTCGGCGCCCGCGAGAGCGAGCGCATCGGAACAATCGCCGTGGGCAAGATCGGCCGTGATGATGCAGGGATACCTGCCGAGCAGATCCTGCAATTGCTCCGGTGCTCCATCGCTGACCAGCAACAGCTGCCAGTCATCGCCGAATGCACCGTGCAGGCATTCGGCAATGTTGCAGTACCAATCGATCGGCAGCGAGGCATTCGCCCCGCGCCGGTAGTCCTCAAGGCTCGTCGGTGCAACAAAGTCGCCGAGCCGGACGTGCATGCCGACCAGAATTTTCTTTGGATCGATGCGGCTCTGCAGTTGCAGCAGATTGCTCGCCGCATAGCGACTCTGATAGAGCGTAGAGCGCATGAACTCGCGCGCCGCCTGTACGTGGCTGTATCCGCCCCAAAGGCCTTCGGTCACCAGTACGAACAGCCGCCGCTCATGCAATTCGCGGGCGGCGATGAAACTGCGCAGCGCCGTGACCGCACTGCCGCCGCCATGCGCGACATAATCCGCCTCCGTGAATTCGACCACCGGTAGGATGCGCTCAAGAGCGCGATGGTAGATCCAGTCATCCGGACTGGTGTTGAAGTGCTGCCAGTAGGCGCGCCGATTCAACCCAAACGCCGGTGGCAACAACTTGGCGTTCAATAATTGCGCCGCGAGAAAGGCGCGAGCCCAAGGCACGAGTTCATTTCCGAGGCCGTAGCCTCTGCGACGCACCCGGGGTATGCAGTAGCGCAGCACAGCGTGAGCCGGACGATCAGACCGTGTGGACGCCGCGCCAGACCGGTCGCGGGTGGCGCCATTGCGCCAAACCGCTCGCGACCAGCCCGGGAAGCACCAACGCTATTCTTGGTGCCGCAAAGATCAACGCCGCGAACCACGGCCACCGCCAGAGGCTGACTGCAGCGAGAAACGCGCCGACCCGAATCAGTGGCGTGAAGCGGAATAGGATCAGGCTGGCCGCACCGATCACGGCCCAGGCGATACCCAGCTCATGCTGCAGACCGATCGTACCGATCACGAGGCGCGCCACGCGAAAGGCGGCGAGGGCGGTCAGAGCGGCGATCGCGATCAGGGACTTCATCAGGTTCTCCCACGCTGTTCGCGCTGCGCCAGACGTTTGCAATTCCGCAACAAGTCTACCAAGTTCCTTATGGAGCGCTACTTTCCATGAGCGCCACGCTCTTGACCTGTGCATAGAGCAGCATGCCGGGCGCAATGCCGAGCTGCACCGCCGAGCGGCGTGTGATCCGGGCGAGCAGTGGCTCAGTTGCCAGTTCGAGCCGCACCAGGGTCTGCGCCGGGTCGCGGTCGTCGCTCACAGCCAGCACCTTGGCCGGCAGGATGTTGATGATACTCGTGAGTTCCGGCGGCTTGAGCGCCAAGCTCACATCGCGGGCATCGATGCGCACGCGGACGCGATGACCAATCGGTGCTTGCTTGAGCGAAACGGCCAGACGCCCCGCGCCTATCCGGACGTATGTGAGGTGATAGCTCGGGTCGTGCTCCTCGATCACGGCGTCGAACACGCAGCCGCTGTCTTCAAAGTGTCCCAACGGCAGATCGCTGCGCGCGAGCAGCTGCTGCAGCGGCCCGGCGGCTCGCACGCGGCCGGCCTCGAGCAGCACCAGGTGATCGGCCAGTCGCATGACCTCGCCGAGCGCATGGCTCACGTAGATGATCGGTATCGCTAAACTGTCGCGCAAACGCTCCAGATGCGGCAGGATCTCAGCCTTGCTGCTCTGATCGAGGTTGGACAGGGGTTCGTCCATCAACAGCAATTGCGGACTCGTGAGCAGTGCGCGCGCAATGGCGACCCGCTGACGCTCGCCGCCCGAGAGCCGCGGCGCGCGCTGCCGCAGCAGCGCTGACAGATCGAGCAGCGCGACCGCCTGGTCGAAACCCAGCCGGCGCTGCGGGGGCGGGACACGACGCAGGCCAAATTCGAGATTGCCGCGCACGTCCAGATGCGGGAACAGACTCGACTCCTGAAACACGTAACCCACCGCGCGCCGATGCGTGGGGAGGAATCGGCCGGCGTCCTGCCAGAGCTCGCCGTTGAATTCGATCTGCGCCCGAGCCGTCCGTTCCAGCCCCGCGATACAGCGCAACAGAGTGGTCTTGCCGCTGCCGGACCGGCCAAACAAGCCCGTAATGCCCTGGGTTGGAATATCGCACGTCACGTCGAGTGCGAACGTAGGTAGCGCAAGCGCCACGCGCAACGCCAGCGTCACGTCAGTATTGCGGTGGCGCGCCGCCGGCGATTGGCCGTGTAGATAACCAGCAGCAAAATGAAGCAGATCGCGAGCAGCGTCGCCGACAGGCGATAGGCGGCGCCGTATTCCAAGGCCTCGGCATGATTGAATAGAGCGATCGATGCGGTCTGGGTACGGCCCGGAATGTTGCCGCCGATCATGAGCACCACTCCGAATTCGCCAAGCGTATGCGCGAAAGACAGCACTACCGCGCTCAGGATGCCGCGCGAAGCCAACGGCATGGCGACCGTGAAGAAACGGTTCCAGGGCGAGGCGCGCAGGGTTGCGGCCACCTCCAATGCGCGGACGCCGACGGATAGGAATGCATCGCGCAAGGGCTGCACCGCGAACGGCAGGGAGTAGAGCATCGAGCCAATGACCAGCCCGCTGAAGGTGAATGCCGGCGCCGGCAGGCCGAGGACGTGCAGCGTCCTGCCGAGGCCGCCCAGGGGTCCGAGCAGTATCAGCAGGTAGAACCCGAGCACGGTGGGCGGCAGCACCAATGGCAGCGACACCACGGCGTCGACCACCACTCGCCAGCGCGAAGCTCCCATCGCCAGCCACCAAGCGAGCGGCGTGCACAGCAGCAGCAACAACAGTGTCGTGGTGGCAGCCAGACGCAACGAAATCCACAAGGCGATCAGATCGGCGCTACCCATCTTAGGTAGCTCAATTGGCGACGTGGTAGCCGGCCGATCCGATCGCGGAGAGCGCGGTCGGGTTGGTCCGCAGCCAGGTCATGAACGCTTCGGCCGCGGCCTTCTGGTTCGTGTGCGCGAGGATGACGGCCGCCTGATCGATGCGATCGTACATCGATTGCGGCACCAGCCAGGATGAACCGGTGATGCTGCCGTCCGCGTCAAGGACTTGGGACAGCGCCACGAACGCCAGATCCACATTGCCGGTCGCGGCAAACTGCCAGGCCTGGGTGATGTTTTCACCGATCACGATCTTGCGTTCCCGATTCAGCTTGTCCCACAGGCCAAGCTTTGTCAGCACCTGCTGTGCCGCGGTGCCGTAAGGGGCAGTCTGCGGATTGGCGACACCGATGAAGCGATATTGCTGCGCCTGCAGGACCTTGCCGGCGCTGTCGACCAGGCCAGGCTTTGCACTCCACAACACCAGTGCGCCGATGGCATAGGTGAAGCGGCTTCCCGGAACGGTCAAACCCTCGCCTTCCAGCAGCTGCGGCTTCCCGGTGTCGGCGGACAGAAACACGTCGAAGGGCGCACCCTGTTTGATCTGGGTATAGAGCTGACCGGAGGAGCCGGAACTGATGACCAGCTGATTGCCGCTGGCCTGCTCGAACAGCGGCGCCAGCTTTTGCAGCGGGCCGAAAAAATTCGCAGCCACGGCAACGTGCAACTCCGCGGCGTGAAGCGGCAGCAGCACCAGGCCGAGCAGCGCGGTGAGTGTTGTAAGAAGTTTTCGCATCGCTCGCTCCTCAAGTTCTGCTCATGTCACGACCTTCGCGAGATATAGAGGTGTATATAGCGAGTTCCAAGCCTATCCTTGGCGCCTGAATTTGCAAGCCGAGTCTGACAGACCAATGCGCCATCCGGGAAACAGTGGGCGCGCGGTACTGTGATAAAGTCGCACTACGCATACCCTGCAAGTATTTTGGAGCTGCCTCTATGAGCTTTGTATTACCCCCACTGCCCTTTGCTCCAGGCGCCCTGGCTGCGCACGGCATGTGCCAGGAGACTTTGGAGCTGCATCACGGCAAACATCACAATGCCTATGTGACGGCGCTGAACGGCTTGGTGGAGAAGAACGATGCGCTGAAAGGCAAGTCGCTCGAAGAGCTCATCCGGACCTCCTATGGCCGGGAGGACCTGCAGCCGGTATTCAACAATGCCGGCCAACATTGGAATCACAGTGTGTTCTGGGAATCGCTGTCGCCGACCGGGGGTGGCATACCGGGCGTGCTCGAAAAGAAGCTCACCGAAGACTTCGGCAGCGTCGATAAATTCAAAGAGACTTTCAAAGCAGCGGCAGTGGGCCAGTTCGGCTCCGGGTGGGCCTGGTTGGTGCTCACGCGGGATGGCAAGCTGAAAGTCACCAAGACGCTCAATGCCAGCACGCCGCTCGCGACCGGTGAGGGCAAGGTACTGCTGGTGCTCGATGTGTGGGAGCACGCGTACTACGTCGACTTCCGCAATCGCCGCCCCGACTTCATCGACAACTTCCTGAGCAAGCTGGCGAACTACGAGAACGCCGCCGCGAAGCTGCAAAAAACCTGATCCGAGCGGCTCCTCGCTCATAGCACGCTCGTTCCGTGAGCTGCGTTCGTACGCCTGGCATCCCCGTTGCACCTTTCATAACGTGGACGTTCAATCCGCGCGCGATTGCCCGGCCGGCGTAGTGCGCCGTAGCCAAGGGAATCAGGGAGTTGCGGCGATCCACGGCGCCGCCCGGTGCGGGCGATGCGGCAAGCACTTGCCGCGACCGGCATCGAAAGCGGCATGCGTTAGCCGCCAGGGTAAGTTTTGCAGGAGAAAGCAACCATGTCGTCGATTGGCAATATCGCAGGCAACTCCGCCTGGATCAATCCACTCACCAGTCAAAATGCGATGTCCAATCTGGTTGGCGCAAGCCCGAGCGCCTCGAGCAGCAAATCGAGCGGCGCCACCAGCGGCAGTTTGATGCAGGACATCCTGAGTACGCTGCAGCATCTGGTCTTGCCCTCGAGTGCAAGTACCGCCGTCACGGCCTCTGCAGCGACCGCGAATGGCGCGGCCAGTGCGTCTGCCTCGGCCGCGGCAGCGTCGAAGGCAACGCAGGACCTGCAGAGCTTCATGGCGACGTTGATTCAGGCGCTCCACCAGGCCGGTGGCGCCGGCGGTAGCGCCGCGGCAAGCGGCAGCACGCCCAGCAGCGGCCACCGGGAACACGGCGGCCACGGGCATCTCTCGACGCAGTTGCAGTCACTGCTGCAGGAAGTCGACGGCGCGAGCGGCGCCGGCAGCAGCGCGAGCGCAGGTCTTGCCAGCAGCAACTCGTCTGGCACCAACTCGCAGGGCGTGTCCAACCTTGAGACATCGTTCCAGAGCTTGATGCGGGATCTGTCGGCCAGTGCAGCCACGGGTCAATCGGCCAGCCAGACGAGCACGCCCAGCCTGCAGAACTTCCTGCAGACGCTGCTGGGGAACCTGCAGACTCAGGGCAGCACGCAGAGCGCGGGCCTGCTGATCCACGCCACGGCCTGAGCCGGCCGCGCCTGAAGCCGTCCGTGGAGGGCGCGCCACGCGCCCTATGCGCGGTAGCGCACCGACGCGCGCTGCGACGCACTGTTATGGTTCATGGAGAGGTTCCCATGAACATGCCAAGCGATGACAGCGCTGCCAAGGGCAGCGTCGTGCCCGTCGATCCCCAGCCGGAGTCGAAGGCGAAGGCGCTCACCGCAAGCGTCAGACGCGCTCGGCCGCTGCCCAGCGGGGCTGAACTCAAGGGCAGATGGAAACAACGAATCGGCGCCGCCAAGATCGCCTGGGGCAAATTGACCGAAGACGAATTGCTCAAAATCGAAGGTCACGAAGAAAAACTGAGCGGCCTGATCCAGCAGCGGTACGCGATTACGCGCAACGAAGCCGTCAAGCAGGTCAAGGCCTTCTTCTTCAAGCACAGGTCCTGAGGCAACCGCTGCTGCGATGCAATAAAAAAAGCGGGGAGTTGTGTGCGTAACCGCACAAAGCTCGCCAAATGCCGTACACTCTGCCGGGAGGGAATCCCATGGACGCACTTAGGGCGTTGGATAGCACTCCGGAAATCAGCCCGGACAACAACCATCTGCTCGCCGCATTGCCGGCGGGGGATTTTCAACGCCTGCTGCCCCATCTGAAGCTCGTGCCGATGCCTTTGGGCGAAGTGCTATACGAGTCCGGCATCGTGCTGCGCCACGTTTATTTCCCTGCCGATTCGATCGTGTCGCTGCTGTATGTCATGGCGGATGGCGCCTCAGCGGAGATCGCCGTCGTCGGCAACGAAGGTTTGATCGGGGTTTCGCTGTTCATGGGCGGAGAGACCACGCCGAGCCGGGCGGTCGTGCAGAGTGCAGGCCATGCCTATCGCTTGTCGGGCCAGGTGCTCAAGGAGGAATTCACCCGGGCCGGCGCGATGCAGCATCTATTGCTGCGTTATACACAGGCCTTGATTACACAGATGGCGCAAACCGCGGTCTGCAATCGGCATCATTCGTTGGACCAGCAGCTGTGCCGCTGGTTGTTGCTGAGTCTGGATCGACTGAACTCGAATCAGCTGGTGATGACCCAGGAGCTGATTGCAAATATGCTGGGCGTGAGACGCGAGGGCGTCACAGAGGCGGCGGGCCGTCTACAGTCCGCTGGCTTGATTTCATACAGCCGTGGTCACATTACCGTGCTCGATCGCCCCAGGCTGGAAGCGCGCACCTGCGAGTGCTACGCGGTAGTCAAGAAAGAGTGCGATCGCTTGCTGCCCGATGCGCCCGCTTCCTGATGCGGGGCGCCGCAGCCTCCGGTCCGTTACCGCCATCAGGGCCGATGCTAGACCGCGAGGTTCGAAGCTTCTGTACGCCAACGAACGGTGTGGTGCGGTCAATCGCGATGTTCGGAACCGCACTTACTGACGTACCCGCGCGGCGTATAGTCGGACCGATGTCAGCAACAGCGCACTCATTGCCACATGCCTCTGCCGAGACCGCGTGGTCGAGCGTCAAGGACGCCAGCCAGTTCAGAGCAAGAGGCTTATTGATCGAAGCGAAACCTGCCGCGGCGGAAAATCGTCTGCTCGCGGCACTGACGGATCGCAGTCGCGAGGCATTTTTGGCCAGCTGTGATCATGTCGCGCTGCGTACCGCCGAAGTCCTGTGCCGCTCGGGCGAGCAGATTCGCTACGTGTACTTCCCGCTCGACTGCTGCCTTCTGCAGATGGCAGGGCTCGACGGCGGTGAGCGCCTCGAAGTCGGTATGGTCGGCGACGAGGGCATGCTCGGAGTATCGTTGATCCTTGGCGTCAATGTTTGGCCCCAGCTCGCCCTGGTGCAAGGCTCGGGAACCGCATTGCGGATGGGCGCCGCGCTATTTCGACGTCACTGCCGGGAAAGCCTGGGTTTGCGCCAGGAAATGCAGCGCTACGCCTATGTCCTGATGAGCCAGCTCGCACGGTCAATCACGTGTACGCACTATCATCTGGTCGAGGCACGCTTGGCGCGCTGGTTGCTTATGACCCGAGATCGAGCTCACGCCAATCAGATTCGCCTGACCCATGAAGCTCTGTCCGAGCTTTTGGGCGTGCGGCGTGCAGGCGTTACTCGTGCCGCCAGTTCGCTGCGGCGGCGCAAGCTGATCCGCTATACCCGCGGTCATATCACAATCTTGGACCAACACGGCCTGGAGGCCGCGGCCTGCGGCTGCTACGCGGCCGATAAGAAAACCTACAGCAACGCCCTGGGTTACGCTGCATAGAAAAGCCCGGGCGGCGTGAGCCGCCCGGGCTGTGCGTAGCTTCGGTACTGCAGCGTTATCGCATCGCGGCGGCGGGATTGGTGATGATGACCTCGACACGTCGGTTCTGCTGCCGCCCCGAGGAGGTGTCATTACCTGCTACCGGGGAGGACATACCCTTGCCCGATGTGACCAACCGTCCTGAGCCGATCCCTTGACCGACCAGGTACGATCTGACTGAGTCGGCGCGACGTTGGGACAATCCCAAATTGTAGTCCTCGCTGCCGACGCTGTCGGTGTAGCCCTGTATTTCGACCGTGCGATCCGGATACTTGTTCAGGAAGGCCACCAGCTTGTTCAGAGTGCCGTTGGCGCCTGAGCTCAGGTCGGCTTTGGCGGTCGCAAACAGCACATCGCCGAGGGTCAATACCAATCCGCGATCCGTAACCTTCGCTTGCAGGGTGTCAATTTGCCGCTGCAGTTCTTCGGCTTGCTGCTGCGCGCTCAGGGCAGCGGCTTGCGCGGCGTCCGCCTGATTGCGGGCCGCGTCAGCCTCGGCCTTCTGCTCGGCGCCTTCGGCGCGCGCCATCGCGACCTTGCCGGTGGCCAGATCGGCCTCGCGCGTGCGCGCATCGAGACGGACCTTCTCACGCTGCGCGATCAGTTCGACACGCTGATCTTCCGCAAACTTCGTCTCGGCCTCGGCGCGGGCCGTCTCGACTTTGCGATCCGCCATGTACACCCGGTACGCGACCAACTGCTGGTCGGTTTCCGGCTGTTCGGCGATACGCACTGCGGCTTCTGCCTGCTGCATCGATATGGGCGCGCGGTTGGCGAGGTTTGGATCAGCCTGCAGCTGCGTCAGCATGTTGCGGGCATGCGCGGCGCCTTCCGGTTTGACCGGCGCAGTGGCACAGGCGGCGAGTAAGACTGCCGCGACGGCCGCAGCCATCAAGGGCTTTTTCATGTTCAAGCTCCGGACTGTGGTATTCATTGCTGTGCTCCCGCATTGCGCTGCATTTCCTGAATCAGCGTGGCAGTGCTGCGTTTCATTTCATCATTGACCGCATTGGCTTTGGCGTCAGCGGTCTTGGCGGAGGCGAACTCGGCCGCGGCGGTCGACTCCTCGGCCAATTGTTTTGCCGTGACCATTTGCTTGTCGCTGACCGCGGTATTGGCGGCTGCGAGCTCAGTACGGGATTCGGCCAACTCGCCGGGAGCGTAGCGTCCGGCCTCATTCTGCTCGGCGGTCGCGATGGCCTGCTGAGCGAGCTTCAGACTTGCGGTGGGCGGCGGCGGCGATGCGCACGCGGCAAGCAGCAGCACGCTCGTAAGACTGGCCGCTGCGAGCAGCAACGAGCCAGTTTGTGTGGGGGAGGTAGGGTTCATGTTCATTTCTCTATTGGTGAGAGCGGATCACGGCTGCCGGGCATCCGCCTGAGAATGCGATCTTGCGGGACTTGGGGTCAAAAGTCGGTGCGCGAACGTACATACACCGCTAGGCTTTAAGGCGCCGGGACCCAGTGCGATAGCCGATAATGGTATGTGGCGCGGGTGTCCGTACGCGTCGTGGTATGCGTAAACTGTAAAGCTCCTCAGGCGCTCGAGACGCTGGCAACCCAGGCGCCGCCGAGGATCACTCGCACGCTGTGGGTGGCGCCGTCGTCCGCCAACGCAATTCGAGCCTGCCCGAGCGGCAGCACTTTGCCATCGAGCTCGGCGTGCGCAATGCCGCGGCTGACACCGTGCGGATTGTCGACCGAAATGTTGTAGCGGGCAGAGCGATACTTGAAGGCGATCTCGAAACCGGGCCAATTTTCGGGCACGCAGGGCGCGAGCAGCAAACTGGCGCCCTGGACGCGAAATCCCAGGATGCATTCGAGACCGGTCCGGTACATCCAGCCGGCCGAGCCGCTGTACCACGTCCACCCACCGCGTCCGGCGTGCGGAGCGACCGAATAGATGTCTGCAGCGATGACATAGGGCTCGACCTTGTAGCGCTGCAGGTCGGCGCGCGTGCTCGAACGAGTGATTGGATTGAGTAGCGCGAACAGATCTCCCGCCTGATTCCCGTGGCCGAGCATCGCGTGTGCCATGACCGACCAGGTCGCGGCGTGCGTGTACTGGCCGCCATTTTCCCGGATGCCGGGCGGATAGCCCTTGATATAACCGGGATCGAGCGACGTATGGTCGAACGGTGGCGTGAACAGCAATGCCAGACCGGTGTCGCGTTGGATGAGCTGAGCTTCCACCTCCGCCATGGCCTGTACGCTGCGGGCCGGGTCGGCGGCGTGCGAGATGACGCTCCAGGATTGTGCAATCGAGTCGATCCGGCATTCAGCGCTCGCGGCGGATCCGAGCGCCGTGCCGTCATCGAAGTAGCCCCGCCGGTACCAGTTTCCATCCCACGCCTCGCGTTCGAGCGAATCGCGCAGTGTCGCCGCGTGGGCCAACCATTGCGCAGCGCGTGTGCGTTCGCCACGCGCCCGTGCCAATGGCGCGAAGCTCGCCAGCGTGGCGTACAGGAACCATCCGAGCCACACGCTTTCGCCTTTACCCAAGACACCGACGCGATTCATGCCGTCGTTCCAGTCGCCGGTGCCGATCAGGGGCAGGCCGTGTGATCCGTTCTGCAGGCTGTGATCGAGCGCTCGCGCGCAATGCTCGAACAGCGCAGCCGTTTCGTCCGAGATCGCGGGCTGGAAGAACGCCTCGTGCTCGGCGGGACGCAGCAGCTGGCCTTCGAGAAACGGCAGCTTCTCATCCAGTACTGCCAAGTCCCCAGTGGTCTCGATGTAGTGCGCGGTGGCGTAGGCCAGCCAGATCCGATCGTCGGATATGCGCGTGCGGACGCCTGGACCGCCCGGGCGCGATCCCAATGACGGCAGCCACCAGTGCTGCACATCACCCTCTATGAACTGGCAGCCTGCAGCGCGCAGTAGATGCTCGCGCGTGAGCGCCGGACGCGATAGCGCCAGCGCCATGCCATCCTGCAGTTGGTCGCGGAAGCCGTAGGCGCCGCTGGCCTGATAGAAGGCGGATCGCGCCCACATGCGGCACACCAGGGTCTGATACAGCGTCCAGCGGTTCAGAATGATGTCGAACGAGCGGCTCGGTGTCTTGACCTGCACCATTCCGAGCACATCGTCCCAATAGTCCACGACGGCGCGAAACACCGCTTCGAGGTCCGCCGAGCGATAGCGGGCGATTAGGGATTGCGCCTCCTCAGCCGTCGCTGCCTCGCCCAGGAAGAACACGACCTCCAGCGTCTCGTCGGGTTCCAGCTCGAGCAAGGTTTGCAGCACACCGCAGGGGTCCAGTCCGGCCCCGACGCGCCTCGACAGCGCCGTCCGTCCGGTCAGCGCGGCGGGCTGCTCGAGCGTGCCAAGTCGGCCCAGAAATTCGCGCCGATCGGCGCTCCAATGCATTTGCCGTCCGGCCAGATCCGCAAACGCGACACGCGAACCGAATGTGGCGCTCCACGGATTGCGGGCGAACAGCGCACCCGTGGCCGGGTCCAACTCCGTCACCAGGAACGGGGCGGTGGCGGCCCGCGTTGGACCGAGCACCCATTCGACGTAGGCGGTTACCGAAAGTCTTCGGTTGCGGCCCGAGCTGTTATGGATCTTCAGACGCGAGATCTTGATCGGATCCGCCATCGGCACGTACATCAGCAGATCCAGGTCAATGCCGTGCGTAGAATGTTCGAAGCGGCTGTAGCCCTGGCCGTGCCGCGCCGTATAGGAGGCGCGCTGATCGCGGATCGGCAAAGCGGTCGGTCCCCACAGCTCCCCGCTCTCCTCATCGCGCACATACAGCATCTCGCCGGGGCGATCACTGACGGGATCGTTGGACCAAGGTGTGAGCTGATTGTCGCGACTGTTGAGCGACCACGTGTAACCGCTGCCTTCGGTCGCTACCTGGAAACCGAACAGCGGATTGGCGATGACATTGATCCAGGGCGCGGGTGTGGACTGGCCGGCCCCAAGCAGCGTCACGTATTCGCGGCCGTCGGCGGCAAATCCGCCAAGTCCATTGAAGAATTCGAGACCGAGCGAGGCGGGTGCGACCACGGCAATGTCCGCCGGCGCCAAAGGCCGCGATGGCCGCAGGTTAGTGAGCGCGGGCGCGGGCGCGGGCACGCGCAGGCGCTCGAGCTGATCCGTCAGGCTGCCGCGTTGGCCTACGAGGACTATGCGTGCGACCGATGACAACAGGGCGCGCGTTTCCTCCGGGATCAGATCCGTGCGCAGCAGGAATACCGCGCCGCGTGCGTGGTCGGCACCGAGCCGCGGCCGCGACTGGCTCATGCGCAGCTGCGTCTCCAGCGCGGTCTGCAATTCGTTGAGGTAGGACGGTGCTCGTTCGTTCAGAATTACCAGATCCACCGCCACTTGCTTCATGCGCCAGTATTCATGAGCCCGCAACAGCGCGCGCGCGATCGCGATGTCATCAATGTTGTCGATGCGACATAGCACGATCGGGATATCGCCGGAGATGCCCTGCGCCCACAGTCCCGCCGGTGTACCGGCGCCGCGGCGAATCGTGTCCGAGGTCGGGCGCATGGATGCGTCGGCAAACAGCACGTGCCCGGCCAGACGCTGAAACAGACTGGCCTCGGCCGCGTCCATCCCTAAGTGCCGAAGCTGTATCTGGGCCTGCGTCCAGGCCAGAGTGGTCGCGCGCGCGAAGCCATTGGTCTCGCGATGCTTGTCGACGAGAGCCAGAGCGCTTTCGCGCGAGTCCGCGATATCGGTCCAGAACGCAATGCGCACCGTTGCTCCGGCCGGAACGCGCAGCCGATAACGCAGCGCAAACACCGGATCGAGCACGGTGCCCACCGTGTTGGACAGGCGCCGGCCGTCCATCAGGGCAATCGGCGAGCGGATATCGCGCCCGCGGCCGATGAATCGAGCACGGTCCGTTTCGACCTCGGGCTTGCCGATGCTCTCGCCTTCGATGACTGCGTGATGGGCCGCCCAGACATCCGGCTCTTCGGGCGAGCGCCGTCGGCGCGTGGCCAGCAGCACGGCGTCTTTCGGCAGGTACTCGGTCTGCACGAACATTTTTGAGAAGGCCGGATGCGCCGTGTCGGCGGCCGGCGGCGCGAGCACCAGTTCGCCATAGGATGTGACTTCAATGTCGCATCGACGGGCGCCGCTATTCGCGATCGACACGCGGCGGACCTCGGCGTCGTCCTCGGGCGATACCACGACCTCCAGGGTGGTCGTGATCATGCCGTCGGTACGAATGATCTCCGCCCGGTCCTCGGTGAAGGTCACCGCGTAGCTGTTGGGCTCAATGCCGCTGGGTTGATAACCCGCGGACCACACGGCGCCGCTCTCGACGTCTCGCAGAAACAGATAGCTGCCGCTGTCGTCGCGCGTGGGGTCTTCGCGCCAACGCGTCACGCCCAGATCGCGCCAGCGGCTATAGCCGGAGCCGGCACTCGTGAGCATGACCGAATAGCGGCCGTTCGAGAGCAGGTGCGTCTGCGGCTGAGCGTCGTGCGGCGTGAACAGCCGTCGTACCTCGGGAAGCTGCGCCTCATCGATGCGCGCTGCCGTGTTGAGGGCCTCGGCGCGCGCGGGCACGACGGATACATCTCGCGGCGTGCGCTCCTGCAGCAGCAGCTCGGTCGCGCGGATGCTCGGCTCGGAATGAAATCGCGCGCGCATCCGGCCGTCGAGCAGGACATTGGCGATCGCGATCACCGTCATGCCCTGGTGGTGCGCCATGAAGGCTCGGATCAGCGCGAATCGCGCCCCTTCCGGCACGCGGCTGCGCGTGTAGTCGAGCGCCTCATGAAAACCATAGCGCCCGCGTGCGCCGAGCGCCGCCAACCGCGCAAAGTTCCGCGCCGCGCGTTGCGGATCGACCATCGCCGCCAGCGCGGTGGCGTAAGGGGCAATGACGGTGTTTTCGCCCAAGCCGCGCTTGATCCCCAGGCCCGGCACGCCGAAATTCGAATACTGATAAGTGGACTCGAGATCGCGCGCGTTGTAGGCCGATTCCGAAACGCCCCAGGGCACACGGAGTTCCGCGCCGTAACCGATCTGCCGCTGCACGATCAGGCGATTGGTCTGCTCCAGCAGGCTCCCGCCTGGTGCGCGCATGACCAGTGAGGGCATCAGGTATTCAAACATCGAGCCCGACCAGGAGACCAATGCCGCACCGTATCCAATCGGTGTCACGGGGCGACCGAGCCGAAACCAATGCCGCGCCGGCACATCGTTCTTGGCAATCGCCACAAAGCTGGCCAGGCGTGCCTCGGAGGCGAGCAGGTCGTAGCAGTTCGGGTCGAGCGACCCATCGATCGCACGGTAGCCGATCGACAGCAGCCGGCGCTCCGGATCGAGCAGGAAAGCGAATTGCATCGCCTCGGCCATCGCGTGCGCGCGCGACTCCAGGCCAGCCAAACGCAGCCTGAGGCTCTGGAGTTCATCCTCGCTCTGCGCGACATCGCGGCGCGCACTGGCGATTGAACGCTGTGTAGCCTGCGCCCAATACAATACGTCGGCGCAGGCCGCTTCTCCCAGTTCGTTCGACAGGGCTTGGGCGATGTCCACCAGTGTCGCGGCGACCGGCGCGAGTTGCGCCAGGTTGCCGTCGCTGAGCGTCCCGGCCAGTGCATCGAGCGCATGGTTAAGCTGCTGGCAGGCGATGGTATGAGTGCGTATGTCCTCGCTGAGCTCGCCCACGGCCTCGCGAGTGAGCTTCATGGCATCGGCAATACCGGCCAATGATTCGTGAGGCGCCGGGCAGACATCGATCCATTCCCGGCACGAGTTGCTCAGTGCGATCAGATGCGCTGCGAGATTTCCGCTGTCTACCGAGGAGACGTATCGCGGCTCCAATGGCCGCAGGTCCTGTGTGTCGTACCAGTTGTAGAAATGACCGCGGAATCGATCGAGCTTGCCCATGGTCTCGAGGGTGGCTTCAAGGCGCTCGACGGTCTCGATCGTGCCCACCCAACCGAAATCGCGAGCGCTGACAGCGGACAGCAGGTACAGGCCCAGATTGGTCGGTGAGGTGCGGTGCGCCAGGACCGGCTGGGGATCTTCCTGGAAGTTATCCGGCGGCAGCATGTTATCCGCCGTCGTCACGAATGCTTCAAAGAAGCGCCAGGTACGGCGCGCGACCAGTCGCAGCGCACTGGCGTCCGCCGCAGTCACCGCCAGGCGATTCGCCACCAGCGGGGCGAGGCTGATCCACACTGCGATGGCGGGCGATGCAATCCAGAGTACGAGGAACGGCGCGGCCACGCGCCAGGCCTCCGGTCGCAAGGCGCTGATCAGGCCGAAAGCAGCGACGGCGAGCGCCACGGCGCCGCTCATGCGGCCATAGGCACTGCCGAGGTGCAGCTGCGGGCTGAGGTTCGCCTGAGCGGCGGTGACCCACTGCAGCAGATTGCGCCGGCTCAGGAACAGGCGAAACAGCGTGCGAGCGATCGCATCGATCATCGACCACGCCTGATGCGCCATGAAAGTGAGCAGCAGCAGAAACTGGCAGGCCGCGAGCACGACATCCTTGCGCAACGCCCGCAGGTGGCTGCCTAGCTTGATGCCGGCACGGTGCGGCAGGATCGCAGCGAATGCCGGCAGCAATGCCGGCAGTGCCAGTGTCGTGCAGACGAAAGCAGTCCAGAGCAGGGCGGCGCGGTTCTGCGGCAGCAGCCATCCGGCCACTACGGCGGCAAGACATGCCGGTGCCGTCAGGCTCCGGCGCAGATTATCCAGCATCTTCCACAGACTGATCAGCGGCAGTGCGCGGCCGCCGCGTCCGAGGATCCACGGCAGCAATTGCCAGTCGCCACGCGCCCAGCGGTGCTGGCGCGCGGCAGCGACGTCATAGCGCGATGGAAACTCCTCGACCAACTCGACGTCCGAGACCAGTCCGGCGCGCGCGAAGATTCCCTCGAACAGATCGTGGCTGAGCAGAGTCCCCTCAGGCACGCGGCCGGCCAGCGCCGCTTCAAACGTGTCGATCTCGTAAATGCCCTTGCCGGCGTAGGATCCCTCGCCGAACACATCCTGATAGACATCGGACACCGCCGCGGCATAGGGGTCGATGCCGCTGCTGCTCGAGAACACGCGCTGAAACAGCGAGCCTTCGCGGCCAATCGGCAATGAAGCGGCGATCCGCGGCTGCAGCACCGCGTGGCCCTCCAGCACATGGCCGGAGGCGGCGTCGAACCGAGGCCGATTGAGCGGGTGTGCCATCTTGCCGACCAGGCGGCGCGCGGTGTCGCGCGGCAGCCGGGTATCGGCGTCGAGTGTGATGACGTAGCGCACATCGGCCGGGACCCAGGGCGGCAGTCCACCGACCTCCAGAAAGCTCGTGTCGGCGGCTCCGCGCAGCAATCGGTTCAATTCATGCAGCTTGCCGCGCTTGCGTTCCCATCCCATCCATTGCCGCTGTCCCTGGCTCCAGACCCGGCGGCGATGCAGCAGCAGGAATCGATCACCGGCGGCAGCCGGTCCATAGCGGCGGTTCAATTGCGCGATGCCGGCGATCGCCGCGTCGAGCAGCATCTGGTCACCGGCAACGCGCTGGGTCGAGGCATCGGTCCAGTCCGACAGCAACGCGAAATGCAGCTCGCCTTCCGGCGAGGCGAGATAGTGGATTTCGAGCCGCTCAATCTGCTGCTCGATTGCGGCGCTGGTCGTGAGCAGAGCGGGCACGACCACCAGGGTGCGCAGCGGCGGCGGCACGCCGCTGCGCAGCGCCAGGCCCGGCAGGATCGTGGCGCCGAAGCTGCGCATGGCGGCGCGATTCACCAGCGCGACGGCCGCATCCAGCGCCGGGATCCAGCCCAGCAGCGCCAGCAGCGCCAGGCTGGAATGGGCGACTCCCCAGGTGTAGAGCAGCAGCAATGGCAGCGCCAACACGCCGGCCGCCAGAGCCGCGATCGCGCCAATATAGTCGGCGGCGCCATTGGCGGATATGACGCGATTCGGCCAACGCCAGAATGGAGCTCGATAGCCGACGTGCCTCGCGAACGCGCTGTGGCCGTCGGCGAACAGGTGGTAACCAGGGTCGCGCTCGCGAAGGGGCGCTTCACTGGCCACGGCCCGGCTGGCGGCGGCCAGTGCCGCTTGCGCGATCTCCAACTCCGTCAGCCGCGAGCCGCGTGCCAGGCGTTCAATCGCGTGCCGATAGAGGTTGCGCGTGGGAAAATCCATGGCGGTGAAGTCGCTGCCGGCGCACAGCAGTTCATCGACAAGGCTGACGCTTTCGAAAAATTCCGGCCAATCCACATCCGACAGCAACCGCATGCTGGTGATGATGTTGCGCACCGTCACGTTGGATGCGCCCTGGCGCTGATGCTCCTCACGCACGATCTGATTGGACGTCGTGCCTTTCGTGATCAGACGTTCCTCCAGCCACTGCAGCGCTGGGGTGACGCGTGGGTCCTGATCGCGCAGCCGCTGGACCAGCTGCACGACGAAGGCCGGTGCCAGAAGATGCCGTTCTGCATCGCGGCCGCGCAGACTCTGCGGCTCGACCGTGAGGCCGTTGACGCCCAACAGGCGATCGGCCGCGGCGTCGGCTTCCTGGCGGTGCGCCCGGCTACTGACGATACGCGCCGCGGCGCGTCGCAGATTCTCGACCAGCACGACCCGCAGCGTGATCGCCACGGCCCACAGCTCACCGATGGTCAGCGGCTGGATGCGCTGATACGCGCGCACGAAGCGGCGCAGCGAGTCGGGATCGAAGTGGCTGTCGGTATGGGCGACAAATGCCCAGGCGATGCCGAACACCCGCGGATAGCCCTCGAACGGTCCGCTCGCGAGTTTCGGCAGCAGCCGATAAAAGCTTGGCGGCAGGTCCACGCGAATCTCGCGGATCTGCTCCTCGATGACGTGGTAATTGTCGAGCAGCCACTCGGCGGCCGGCGTAATCGGCCGGCCCTCGGCCGCGGCGGCGGCGATGGTGCGATACGCCGCCAGTAGCACGGATTCGTTCTGTCCCAGCCGCACGCTAAGGGAATGGCGGGAACCGCGGCGCCGCGTGATCGGTTGTGCGGCCGCGAGACTGGCCGCGTGCTGCTCGAGGCGCTCGATGCTGAACAGCTCGGCGCGCAGGATCTCTTCATTGTCCCAAATTGAGGGCCGGGCGCTGCGTCCCAGAGCGCGCCGCATGAGCGATCTCAATCGGGTTGCTCGATCGCGCGCTCGCCGCGCCGCCATCCGACATGTGGGATATTCACCGACATCAGGGCACCTGCTATATTCCGGACACCGCGCACCACCGCGGCTGGTTCGCCTGGATTACCATAAACCAAGCGCTCCCGTCGGTCCGTACGCTGGCGTACACAGTCATGCGCGCGTCAGGTCATCGTTATTGCCTATGGACACGCGCCGCCGTGCGAGCCAAGCTCATTGCGGCTCTTAAAGAGGCGCGTGTGATGCAGGACAATACCCCGGATGCCGAATTGCTGCGAAAGATGGACGCCTACTGGCGTGCGGCCAACTATCTGTCCGTCGGCCAGATCTATCTGTACGACAATCCGCTGCTGAAGGAGCCGCTGCAGCTTACACACGTCAAGCGCATGCTGCTCGGGCACTGGGGTACGACGCCGGGCCAGAATTTCATCTACGTGCACCTGAACCGCATCATCAAGCGGTTCGATCTCGACATGATCTACATGTCCGGACCCGGACATGGCGGCCCGGCGCTGGTAGGCAATACCTATCTCGAGGGCACGTACAGCGAGGTCTATCCGGACATCAGCCGCGATGAAGCCGGCTTGCGGAAACTGTTCCGGCAGTTCTCATTTCCCGGCGGAATTCCCAGCCACGCGTCGCCGGAATGTCCCGGCTCCATCCACGAAGGCGGGGAGCTGGGCTATTCAATGAGTCACGCCTTTGGCGCAGTATTTGACAATCCGACGCTGCTGGTCGCTTGTGTGATCGGCGATGGCGAAGCCGAGACGGGACCCTTGGCCACCGCGTGGCATTCGAACAAGTTCCTCAATCCAGCGAACGACGGTGCGGTGCTGCCGATACTGCATCTGAACGGCTACAAGATTTCCAATCCGACCCTGCTGGCACGCATCTCGCGCGAAGAGTTAACGCAGCTGCTGCACGGTTACGGTTGGACGCCGCATTTCGTCGAGGGTCATGAACCGGCAGCGATGCACCGCGCCATGGCCTCGACACTGGATACGGTCGTGCAGCAGATCCAGCAGATCCAGCACAGCGCGCGCGTGCAGGGCGCGACAACGCGCCCGCGCTGGCCGATGATCGTGCTGAGCTCACCCAAGGGTTGGACCGGACCGAAAATGGTCGATGGCCGGCCGAATGAGGGCACGTTTCGTGCGCACCAGGTGCCGCTGGCGATCAGCGCGAACTCACCGCCGCAACACCTAACGCAGCTCGAGAATTGGTTGCGCAGCTATCGGCCCGGGGAATTGTTCGATACGCAGGGTCGCCTGCGGCCCGAACTGGCCGAGCTGGCGCCCACCGGCGAGCGGCGCATGGGTGCAAATCCCAATGCCAATGGCGGCCTGCTGCTGCGCGATCTGAAGCTGCCGGACTTTCGCGACCACGCGGTCCATGTGGCCACGCCGGGTGTTGCGGGCATCGGCGACACGCATGTCCTGGGCCGCTTCTTGCGCGACGTGATTGCAATGAATGCCGAGCAGCGCAATTTCCGCCTGTTCGGTCCGGATGAGACGCTGTCCAACGGCCTGGAGGCGGTATTCGAAGCGACCGCGCGCCAGTGGCAGGCCGAGGTGGTGCCGAACGATGAATTCCTGGCGCGCAGCGGCCGCGTGATGGAGGTGCTCAGCGAGCATCAATGCGAGGGCTGGCTGGAGGGCTATCTGCTCACCGGACGACACGGACTGTTCAATTGCTACGAGGCGTTCATTCATATTGTCGATTCAATGTTCAACCAGCACGCCAAGTGGCTCAAGGTCTCGGCGCAGCTGCCCTGGCGACGCAAGATCGCTTCGCTGAACTACCTGCTGGCCTCGCATGTCTGGCGGCAGGATCACAACGGCTTCACGCACCAGGATCCGGGCTTCATCGACCACGTGGTCAACAAGAAAGCCTCGATCGTGCGGGTCTATCTGCCGCCCGACGCGAACTGCCTGCTGTCGGTCATCGATCACTGCCTGCGCAGCCGCCACTACGTCAACGTCGTGGTGGCAGGCAAGCATCCCGCGCCGCAATGGCTGGCGATCGAGGCCGCTGCGCGGCATTGCGCTCAGGGTATCGACGTCTGGCATTGGGCCAGCAACGATGAAGGGGCCGAGCCGGATGTCGTGATGGCCTGCGCCGGCGACGTTCCGACGCTCGAGACACTCGCGGCGGTCTCGATCCTGCGGCAGAATTTGCCGGCGCTGAAGCTCCGCGTGATCAACGTGGTCGATCTGATGCGTCTGCAGCCGGCCAGCGAGCACCCGCACGGTCTGATCGATGCGGACTTCGACCGGCTGTTCACCGCGAACAAACCGGTGATCTTCGCCTTTCATGGCTATCCGTGGTTGATCCATCGCCTGACCTACCGCCGCACCAACCACCACAATCTGCATGTGCGCGGCTACAAGGAGGAAGGCACGATCACGACGGCGTTTGACATGACGGTGCTGAATGATCTGGACCGCTTCCACCTCGTGATGGATGTCATCGACCGCTTGCCGCAGACGGGCGTGGCCGGCCTCGAGCTCAAAGGCCTGCTCGCATGCAAGCTGCTCGAGCACAAGCAATACATCGATCAGTACGGCGAGGACATGCCGGAGATCCGCGACTGGAAATGGGACCCCAGCCTGTGGTCGATCAAATCTACCTGATTCGACATGGCGAGACGGCATGGTCGCTGAGCGGACAATACACCGGTCGCACCGATGTGCCGCTGACCGAGCGCGGCGAGCAGCAGGCGCGGCAACTCGGTGAGCTGCTGCGCGTCACGCGCTTTTCACAGGTACTGGTCAGTCCGCTGCAGCGCGCGCGTCGGACCTGCGAACTGGCGGGCTTAGGGGGTAAGGCGCGCGTGGATCACGCTCTGCGCGAGTGGGACTACGGCGACTACGAGGGTTTGACCGGCGCGCAGATCCATGCGCAACGCGCGGATTGGGACGTGTTTCGCGATGGTTGTCCCGGCGGTGAATCGAGCGAGCAGATGTGCGAGCGCATCGATGCAGCCCTTGCTCAGCTGCGCCCCATGCAGGGCCGCGTGGCCATCTTTTCGCATGGACACTTCCTGCGCGCGCTCGCGGTGCGCTGGATCGAGCTGCCAATCCTGCACGGGCGAAATTTCGGTCTGGATACCGGCGCACTGAGCATGCTCGCCTACGAACACGACAATGTGCACGAGCCGGCCATCGAATTGTGGAACGCGGCCTCGAACGAGGTGTTTGATCTGCGTTCGCACGAGCAACACAGCTGACGCCCGCCATGCGTCGCTTAGAAATCCTGCATCGCACTTACTACAATTTTCACGGCACGGTGCGGCTGGGCCCGCACCGCTTGCTGCTGCGCCCACGCGAAGGGCACGCAGTGCGCCTCGAGTTCTCGCGGCTGGAAATCGTGCCGACCGCCGGTATCCGCTGGGTCCGGGATGCGTACGACAATTCGGTCGCGATTGCTACCTTCGAGCAGACCACAAGAGCGTTGCAGATCGTCAGCGAGCTCATCGTTCAGCACTACGATGAGACGCCGCTCGATTTCGTCGTTGCCGACTATGCAGTGAACTATCCGTTCGTCTACGACACGGACACGATTGACGTGCTGCAGCCCTATCTGATTGCGCCGGCGCAACCCGATCAGACCGCCTTGCGGGCGTGGGTGGAGGGCTTTTGGAAGTCCGGAGAGCCGATTCAGAGCTATGGTTTGCTGGAGCGCCTGTGTACCGGGATCCATCGCACGCTGAGCTATCAGCTCCGCGAGCAACCCGGTGTGCAGACGGCCGCGGACACCCTCGCGCGCGGCATCGGTTCATGCCGCGACTTTTCCACTCTGTTCATGGAGGCGGCCCGCTTGCTGGGTTTGGCCGCGCGCTTCGTGAGCGGCTACTTGAACGCGCCGTCTGCCGACGGGCGCGGCGGCGCCAGTCACGCCTGGGCGGAAGTGTATCTGCCGGGCGCGGGCTGGAAAGGCTTCGATCCGACTATTGGTGAGTTGGTGGGCAGTAAGCACATCGCGCTGGCCGTCGCGAGATCACCGGATACGGTCTCGCCTGTGAGCGGCAGCTACTTCGGGCCGGGGGGCGCCGATCTTGACGTGGGCGTGTGGGTGACCAGCTTGTAGCAGCCGGCCTACGGCCCGGGCTACGTTTTCTGCATGAATGCGCGGTCCGCCTTCTTGGCCTTCTTCGCCGCCCGCTTTTCTTCCAAAGTCTTGGCCGGCTTCTTCTTGCCTTCCTTTTTTTGATCCATTCCCTTGCTCATGTGGTGGGCACCGGTTCGTTGACGCCGGGCTTGCGACCTTTGCGCAGCATTTTCTCGTCATTCTTCTTTTTCTTCGCCTGCTCGCGTTGCTTTTTCTGCTGACGATAATTGGGTTTGGCCAATGAAACTCTCCATGCGTGCGCAGGCTGTTGACGCAATGTCATAATAGTCTACTCTCATATACGGCGTGCCGCTCGGATTGTCATGACCCTATGCCTCACGCTTGAAGACGTTCGGGCCGCGCAGACTCGGATCGCCGACCAGCTGTCCAACACCCCGTGCCTGCACTCGCGCACGCTCACGCAACTGACCGGCGCTCAGATCTACATCAAGTTCGAGAACCTGCAGTTCACCGCTTCCTTCAAGGAGCGAGGCGCGCTCAACCGCCTGTTGCAGCTCACCGACGATGAGCGGCGGCGCGGCGTGTGCACCATGTCCGCCGGCAATCATGGACAGGCGGTGGCCTATCACGCCCATCGTCTGGGCATCCCGGCGACCATTGTGATGCCGCGTCACACGCCCTTCGTGAAGGTCCAGCACACACGCTCGCACGCGGCTACCGTCGTGTTGCACGGCGACACGCTGGTGGAGGCCTTCGAGCATTCGCAGCAGATCCTGGCCGAGCAGGGCCTGACGTTCGTGCACCCCTACGACGATCCCCAGGTGATGGCCGGGCAGGGCACGATTGCGCTGGAGATGCTCGCCGCAGAGCCGGATCTGGAACAGCTCGTGGTACCGATCGGTGGCGGCGGCCTCATCGCCGGCATGGCGGTGGCGGCCAAGGCCATTTCGCCTGGTATCGATGTGATCGGTGTGCAGAGCGCCAGTTATCCGTCGATGCGGGCAGCGCTCACGGGCGCCGAGGCGCTGTGCCAGGGCAATACCATCGCCGAAGGCATCGCGGTCAAGTGGCCGGGCCTGCTGACGCGAGAGGTAGTGCGCGCGCTGGTCGGTGACATCGTGCTCGTGGACGAGAATGAGCTCGAACGCGGTATCGCCCTGCTGCTCAACGTTGAGAAGACCGTGGCCGAGGGCGCCGGGGCGGCCAGTCTGGCTGCGATCCTGGCACAGCCTGAGCGCTATCGCGGCCGAAAAGTCGGGGTGATTCTCTCGGGCGGCAACATCGACCCGCGCTTGCTGGCTTCGGTCATCATGCGCGAACTGGTGCGCGAGCAGCGGATCGTGACACTGCGCATTCCGATCGCCGATCAGCCCGGTGCGCTCTCACGCGTGACGCATGTGATCGGCGAGCAGGGCGGCAATATTCTCGACGTGTTTCACCGGCGGCTGTCGATGAACGTGCCGGCCAAGTCGGCGACGCTGGAGCTGAGTTTCGAAAGCCGCGATTCAGGGCACGCCGAAGCCATCGTCGCCGCGGTGCGGGCCGCTGGTTTCGATCCGGTGGTACTGCAGCCCTGAGCTGAACATGCCCCGACAGGACGTGACGCTCCAGGACATCCGCGCAGCCCAGGTGCGCATTGCCGGCTGCGTGATACGCACACCGGTGCTCGAGAACGCACTGCTCAATGCCGGCTGCGGCGCTCAGCTGCACTTCAAATGCGAGAATCTGCAGGAGATGGGCGCCTTCAAGGCGCGCGGTGCCAGCAATGCCATTTTCGCGCGCTCGGCCGCCGAGTTGCGGGCCGGTGTCGTGACGCACTCCTCCGGCAATCACGGCGCGGCAGTGGCGCGCGCGGCGCGGCTAAGGGGCGTGCCGGCGCATGTCGTGATGCCGCAGAATTGCTCAGCGGCCAAGCTCGCGGCGGTGCGCGCCTACGGCGGGCAAGTCACGCTGTGTGCGCCGACGCTGGCGGCGCGAGAGGCCGCTGCGGCACAGATCGTCGCCGATACCGGAGCGGTGTTCATCCATCCCTATGACGATCCCGACGTCATCGCGGGCCAGGGCACGATCGCGCTCGAATTGCTCGAGCAGGTGCCGCAGCTGGATTGGCTACTGTGCCCGGTCGGCGGCGGCGGCCTGGCCAGTGGGATCGCGGTCGCGGCAAAGAGCCTGCGCCCGAGCATCCGAGTCATCGCGGTCGAGCCGGCCGGCGCCGATGACGCGTATCGCTCCTTCGACTCGGGCGTGCTGATGCCGCCCGCGCCGGCGGCCACGATCGCCGACGGTCTGCGCGGCGCGCTGAGCGCGCGCACCTTTGCCCTGATGCGAGCGCACGTCGATGCGGTCGTTACGGTCGATGAGCAGGCCATCGTGCGCGCCATGCGCGAGCTCTGGCAGCATCTGCGGGTTATTGTTGAGCCCTCATCGGCCGTGCCGTACGCCGCCATTCTCGAGCGCAAGCTCGATGTGCGCGACGCGCACGTCGGCATCGTCCTGACCGGCGGCAATGTCGACCTCGATGCACTGCCATGGTGAGCGCGACCACCGGCATCGGCTACAAATTTCTCGTCACGGCGGCCGATAAGCTCACCGCGCAAGTCGGCATCGGCTACCGTCGCCTGCGCCCGGAGCTGCTGACGATGGATGCGGCCGGCGCCGTGATCGCTCGAACTCCCGGCGAATCGACCGGCACCGCCATCGGCACGGCGGGCTTTGATTTCGCGCATATCTTCAATGCCAGCACCAAGATCACCGACAAGCTCCTGGTCGAATCGGGCTCGGGCAACACCTCACTGGAGAACGATCTGGCGTTGGTGGTCAACATGTCGAAGAAGCTCGCGCTCAGTGCCGGCTTCACGTTTCAGGAAAACACCGAACCCCCAGGCGGGCTGAAGAAGGTCAATACGCTGACCACTTTGAATCTGGTGTACGCCTTCAATCAATAAATGTGAATGCTGGCCGCCTCGCCGCTGCGTACGCTGGCGCGGAACATGGCCGGTGTGTTGTAGCGAATCGCGATCTCGCCACGATGATCGACCGCGATGAGTCCGCCGGCCGCACCCAGGCGCGGCAGGCGTTGCTCGATCGAGGCGCTCACGGCCTCGGCGAGCGAAGCGCCGCCGTAGCACATGCGAGCGGCGATGTCGTAGGCCTGAACGGTACGCAGCAACCACTCGCCATGGCCGGTGGTCGAGACCGCGCAGCTGTGGTTGTCAGCGTAGGTGCCAGCGCCGATCACAGGCGAATCTCCGACGCGGCCCGAGCGCTTGCCGGTCATGCCGCCGGTCGAGGTGGCGGCCGCGAGCCGCCCGGCGCGATCGCGCGCGACTGCGCCCACGGTGCCCAACGGCGGCTCATCCAGCGCGTTCAGCGTTTGCCGCTGCCGGGATCCCGATTGCGCGAGCTGCGTTTTCAGCGCTGCGAGTTGTTCCAGGCGATATGGCGTAATGAAATATTCGTTGGCCACGCGTGTCAGCCCGGCTTCCTCGGCGAAGCTCTCGGCGCCGTTGCCGACCAGGAACACGTGGGGACAGTCTTCCAGCACGCGCCGCGCGAGCTGCACCGGATTCTTGACGCACCTGACCGCTGCCACGGCGCCGGCACGCAGCTGTTCGCCGTCCATGATCGCGGCGTCGAGCTCGACCGTGCCGTCCAGGGTCAACACCGCGCCGCGTCCGGCATTGAACAAGACGTCGTCCTCGAGCACCGTAACTGCCGCTTCGACGGCATCGAGCGCACAGCCGTCGCGTTCGAGTACACCTTGGCCTGCCGCCAGCGCCAGCGCCAGGCCCTGGCGGTACGCCTGCTCGCGTCCGCCGGTGAGTTGCGTGCGCGGCAGCGCGCCGGCACCCCCATGAATGGCCAGTGCGTACATGGGTTCAAGCCTAGCATTGAAAACTCGGTTAGCCTTGGGATCCACAATGGAAGCTGTTGAACCGGGCTGGCAATTCGCCAGCGATAACACCGCCGGAATTTGCCCGGAAGCCTGGAACGCGCTCGCAGCGGCCAATGTCGGCTATGCGCCCAGCTACGGCGATGATCGTTGGACGCAGCGCGCATCGGCTCTGATCCGAGCGCTGTTCGAACACCCGCAGGCACAAGTGTTCTTCGTGTTCAACGGCACGGCCGCCAACTCGCTCGGCCTGGCCGCACTGTGCCAGAGCTACCATGGCATCGTCTGCCACCAGCAGTCGCACCTGCAGACCGATGAATGTGGCGCGCCGGAGTTCTTCAGCCATGGCGCCAAGCTGTTCACGGCCCCGGGCCCCGAAGCCAAGCTCTCGTCGGCGGCGGTGCTGCGCGCAATCGAGCGCCGCAACGATGTGCACTCCTCGAAGCCGCGCGTCGTGTCCCTGAGCCAGACGACCGAATGGGGCAGCGTATATGAGCCGGCCGAGATCGCGGAGCTCAGCGCGCTCGCGCGTGCCCACGGTCTCGCGCTGCACATGGACGGCGCGCGCTTTGCCAATGCCCTGGCTGCCTTGAGCGCACGCGGCGCCAGCGCGGCGGATCTGAGCTGGCGCGCCGGTGTCGATGTGTTGAGCCTCGGCGGCACCAAGTGCGGTCTCAACACGACCGAGGCCGTGGTGTTCTTCGATCCAGCGCTGGCCTCGCAGTTCGATTACCGCTGTAAGCAGGCTGCGCAATTGGCCTCCAAGATGCGCTTTCAGACCAGCCAGTGGGTCGGCGTGCTGGAAAGCGGCGCCTGGCTGCGACACGCCGTGCACGCCAACGCCTCGGCCGCACAGCTGGCCGCCGCGCTGCGGCGTATCCCGGGACTGCGCCCTTTCCGGGAGGTCCAGGCCAACGCGGTATTTGTCGAATTGGAGGCGGCAGTGGCCGAGGCGATGGCGGCCAAAGGCTGGCACTTTCACCTCATGGGCGAGGCCGGCTATCGACTCATGTGCTCCTGGGCCACGGGCGCGGCGGATATCGAACGCTTTGTCAGCGACCTGACCGGGCTCATGCGCTCACAGCGGCAGTGACGGATCGATCGCGGCTTTCCAGGCGAGCAATCCGCCTTCGAGCTGCAGCGGTTCCGCGACACCGGCGCGCCTGGCGATCGCACAAGCCTTCAAACTGCGTGCGCCGCTGCGGCACATGAACACGGTGTATTGGCGCGGCAGCTGCGGGCCGCTGTGTTCGAGCTGACCGAGCGGCATGTTGATCGAGCCAGCCAGATGACCGGTCGCAAATTCATCCGGTTCGCGCACATCGATCAGGCTGATCGGCTGCTGTATTGAGGCCAGTGCCTGTGCCAGTTGCGAGGGCGAGATGATGTGCACGCGCCGCAGCTCCTCGAGCGTGCAGAAACCCGGCGGATCGGTGGGCGCTGTGATGCTTGGATGCTCGCCGCAGACGGCGCAGTCGGCACGGCGCGCAAAGCGGAATTCGTTGAAACGCAGCTCGAGCGCGTCATAGGTCAGCAGCCGTCCGATCAATGGCACTCCGGCGCCGACAATGAGTTTGATCGCCTCCGTGGCCGCGATCGTGCCCAGCACACCAGGCAGCACACCGAGCACCCCCACTTCGGCGCAATTGGGCACCATCCCCTCGGCCATATGCGGAAACAGGCAGCGGTAGCAGGGACCCTGGCCGGGCACATAGGTCATTGCCTGACCTTCGAAACGATGAATGGCCGCCGAAACCAGCGGTTTGCCGTAGATCACACAGGCATCGTTGACCAGATAGCGCGTGCCGATGCGATCGCTGCCGTCAATCACCAGGTCGTAATCATTGAATAGCTGTTGCACGTTCGCGGCGCACAGCTCGATCTGATGCGCCACCACCTGGATCGCGGGATTGAGTGCCTCGAGCCGCGCGCGCGCCACGGCCGTTTTAGGGGCGCCGATGCTGGCGGTGTCGTACAGCACTTGGCGCTGCAGGTTGGACTCATCGACCAGGTCGAAATCCACCAGACCCACGGTACCGACGCCGGCGGCTGCCAGATACAACGCCGCCGGCGAGCCGAGGCCACCGGCGCCGATGACAACCAAACGCGCGGCTTTGAGCCGCTCCTGTCCCGCGACGCCAATCTCGGCGAGACTGAGGTGGCGGCTGTAGCGCCGCAGCTCTGCGGGCGAGAGCTGCTGGCTCATGCCACTAGCCGCCGCTCAAGGCGCAGATCAAATGCACCGGCTCGTTGCGCCCGACCGGCGTGGCCAGTTCATGGGCTTCACGGCTCGCGATGAAGATGCGCATATGGCGGCGGATGCGCTGCTGTTCATCGATCATGCGGAAGCGCATGCCGGGAAAGCGCCGGTCAAGATCGAGCAGAACTTCCTCGAGCGTCGCGCCTTGAGCGCTGACCGTCGCGGCGCCCCCGGTATAATCCCGCAATGGGCTCGCAACATTGACCGTGCAGCTCAAGCGCGCCTCAATGCAATGCCGCGGTGACGGAGTAGATCTCCGGCAGGCGCCCGGCGATCTGACGCCACTCCTGGCCGGCATTGGCACCGGCCCAGACCTCCCCGTTGGTGGTGCCAAAATACACTGCGGGGCGAGTGTGCAGGTCGGTGCACATCGCCTGGCGCAGCACCGTAAACCACGCGCGGGCGCGCGGCAATCCACTATCCCGACGTCGCCAATGCGCTCGGGCATGGTGCGGCCAATGCGTTGCCAGCGCCGCATCGGCCGGTCCAGCCGGTATATCCCGCAATGGTTCTGTTGATAGAGGCGATCGGGTTCGAGCGGATGCAATACCAGGCAGTGCGGATCGTGGCCGAAGGCTACGTTCTGATCGGGCAGGAAATCCGCAGCGACGCCGTCGTTCATCGGCATCCAATCGAGGCCGCCATCGGTCGATTCAAAGACGCCACCGATCGATATGGCCAGATAAAGATGCCTGGCATCACGCGGATCGACCAATATCGAATGCAGCAGCTCGCCGTCCGGCGTTCCCGATCCCGGTGCCCATTGCGCTCGCATCGGGTGATCGTTGAAGCCGGCGACCGGCGCCCAGTGTTCGCCGCCGTCTTCGGTGCGAAACAGTCCCGCGGGCGAGGTGCCGGCATACCACACACCAGGCTCGCGCTCATGGCCGGGCGTGAGCCAGAACACGCGCTCGACGGCCCGGGGCGGTTCCGAGTTCACGGCCTTCCGAAACGCGGGTGGCGTCGCCGCTTCGCGCCATTTACGGCCGCGATCGGCGGATCGATAGACAGTGGGTCCCAAATGTCCGGTCTTCGCGGCCATCAGCAGCGACTTCGGGTCACGTGGATCCTGGACGATGTGGTGAATGGTATGACCGAGAAATTGCGGGCTCGACAGGGTCCAGCTTCGCCGGCGCTCATCAGAGCGCAGCGCGAATGCGCCTTTGCGCGTCCCAATCCATAGCGTCACGGTCGCCACGGCTATGAGCATCGCGCCAGTGCTCCGACGCTGTCAAATCCGCAAATCCTGGGCCGCGATGGTGGCGCGGCTGCCCACCGCAGCGCCTGGAAGTTGCTAGAGTGCGCGCCAATTCGGCTGTGTCGGTCGTCTATGTCCAGAGTATTCCCGCTCGCGCCGCGCGCCGGCCCCGCAGCAGCGGCGCTGGCGCTGCTGCTGCTCGCGCTGCTGGGCTGCAACCGCGGACTATGGACCCCGGACGAGCCGCGCGAGGCCGAAGTCAGCCGCGAAATGGCGCTCGCGCCCAGTGTGATCCCGACCCTGAATGGCCAGCGCTTCATCGAAAAGCCGCCGCTGTATTACTGGACGGTCGCCGCGCTCTACCGGCTGACCGGCGGTGCTTCGGTGCTCGCCGCGCGCAGTGTCAGCGTGCTGGCCGGGGCAGCCACGCTGGCGCTGCTGGTCGCCTGGGGCAGCGCGGCACACTCGCGCGCTTCCGGGTGGCTGTCGGCCATCATGCTGGCCACCAGCGTGCAGTTCATGATCTCCACCCACTGGGTACTGATCGATCCGTTACTGATGCTGTGCACGACTCTGGCAGCCTGGGCGGCCTGGGAATTGCTGGCGCGGCGCGACAGCACGGCCCTGCGGCTCCTGTTCTATCTGGCGCTGGTATTGGCACTGTGGATCAAAGGTCTGATCGGTCCGGTACTGATCGGCGCCGGACTCATCGCCTACGTGCTGGTAGACCGCCCCGCGCACTGGCGGCGGCTGGGCCCGATCGCGGGGATAAGTGTGCTCGGCCTCGCGGTGCTATTGCTGGGGCTTGCGATCTGGAGGCAGGGCGGGCGAGCGGCCCTGTGGGAGTGGGCCTATGTCAATCACGTGCAACGCCTGACCAATCCCGGCATCACCGGCCATCGGCAACCGTTGCTCTATTATGGCTGGACATTGCCGTATGCCATGCTGCCGTGGCTGTTGCCGCTGTTCGAAGCCCTGCGGCCGGCGCACTGGCGGCGCGTGAACGTGCCGGGCCTGCCTCGCTTGAGCGATCCAGCGCGCTACGCCGCGCTCATGTGCGCCGCGATGCTCGTGCTGCTGTCGATCTCAGCCACCAAGCGCGAAACCTATCTGCTGCCATTGCTCCCATTGCTGTTCCTGTGGCTCGGCATCCGCGGCTACGAATGGTGGCAGGACTGGCAGCGGCGCACCAACGCGGGACTGGGCGTGATCTGGTGGCTGCAGGTGTTGCTGCTGTGCCTGTATGCGCTGGCTCCGCCGCTGGCGGCCTGGATCTGGCTCAGGACGCTGAACGCCTGGGTGCTCGCGGCGCTGCTGGTCGCGGCGCTGAGCGCCGGAGGTCTGCTTTATGCCAGCGCGGCGGCGCAGCGCGTGCGCGCAGGGCTGGCGGCGTTGGTTTGCGCCTTCGCTGGCAGCGCTTTGGCACTTGCCCTGGCCCCCATGCTGCTCAATGAAACCAAGGATATGGGACCATTCGTGCGCTGGATCGGCCAGCAGCTGCCCGCGGGCCAGGCCGTGTACGCCACCAGCGTCGATGAAACGCTGGCGGCCGAGATTCCGTTCTATGCCGGGCGCGCCGTTGTGCCCTTGGATATCCAACTGCTGCGTCAGCCTGGCGCGATGGCAACGCGGCCGGAGTGGGTACTGGTGCAGGATAATCACGACGGTCGGGCGAGTAGTCTGAACCCGGACTACGCGCTGATCGCCGGGCGCTCCTTTGGAGCGCACCGCAGCCTGCTGCTGTGGCGCTTGCGCAGCCCTGGCGCTGTGCCATGAACGGCCGGGCCACGAACGGCCGGGCCACTCATGGCCACCGCGCTCTGGCGCTCTGGGTGGCCGCTGCGATGCTGTGGTTTGGGCCGCTCAACGTGCCGCACCTGTTCGATCCCGACGAAGGCCGGTACGCCGAGATTCCGCGCGAGATGCTCGCGAGCGGCGATTGGGTGACGCCGCGCCTGGACGCGATCAAGTATTTCGAGAAGCCGGTGCTGCAATACTGGGCCACGGCCGGCGCGTTCCGGTTGTTTGGTGAGCACGCCTGGAGCGCACGACTGTGGCCGGCGCTGTGCGGGTTTCTCGGATTGCTGCTGACCTGGGCGCTCGCTCGGGCGCTCTACGATGAGCGCAGCGCGGCGCTGGCCGTGATCATCCAGGCGAGCTCGCTGCTCTATCTCGCGCTCGCGCGCATCGCGACGCTCGACATGTCCTTAAGCTTCGGATTGCAAATCGCGATGTGCGCGCTGGCGCTGCTGGCGCAGCAACGCTCGGCTCCCAGTGGCGCCGCGCGGTTGCCGGGGAGTTGGCGGTTGCCGGCGCTGCTCGGTTTAGGGCTCGCGCTCGCGGTGCTGTCCAAAGGCCTGGTCGGTATCCTTATTCCGTGCGCGGTGGCCGGCCTGTACCTGCTGTGGATGCGCGACTGGACACTGCCGCTGCGCGCGCAGCCGTGGTGGAGCGTGATCGCGCTGGCCGTGCTCGCCGCACCGTGGTTCCTGGCGGTGTCGTGGCGCAATCCTGAGTTCGCGCATTTCTTTTTCATCGTGCAGCATTTTCAGCGCTATCTGAGCAGTGCGGGCTTCGACCGCAACGAACCGCTCTGGTTTTTCGTGCCGGTGTTGGCGCTTGGCTTCCTGCCGTGGACGACTCTGCTGCCCGGCGCGCTGCGCCAGGGCTGGCGCGCGGCGCGCGGCGGCGAGGGCGGCAGCGCGATGCTGACAGTCTGGGCAGTGTTTGTGTTCGCGTTCTTCAGCCTGTCGCAATCCAAGCTCATACCCTACATCGTGCCGATGCTGCCGGCGTTGGCGCTGCTCGCGGGCCGCAGCCTCGCGGCCATGAGCGCGAGGCGCTTTGCGCAGCATCTCGCCGCGATCGCGATGCTCGCGTTCGGGCTGGGACTGCTGATCCTGCTGCTGTGGCGGCTGCCTGCGGCCGCGCCACTGATCGAGCGCGCCTCTACGCTAAGCATCGTGGGCTTCGCCGCGGCTTTCCTGTTGCTGGCGCTGGGCGCGGCTATCGGCGTGCAATTAGCCCGGCGAGCGCAGCCGATCGCAGCAGCGGCCGCGGCCGGTCTTGGCGGCTGGATGCTGGCGCAGTGCGCGCTGCTGGCCGCCGAGCAGCTGCCGCGCATGCAGAATCTGGTCCAGCTCGAAACGCAGGTACAACCATTGCTCGGGAACTCGACCCGCTTCTACTGTGTCAATGACTATCTGCAGCCGCTTCCATTCTATTGGCGACGTCCGTGCACGCTGGTCGGTTACCGCGGCGAGTTGGATTTCGGCCTCAAACAGGAACCCTGGCGCTGGATTCCCAATCTGCAGCAGTTTGCGAGCGACTGGCAGCGTCAGAGCGATGCGCTGGCCATCCTGCGTCCAGAGGACTACCGGCAGCTGCAGGCACTGGGTCTGCCGATGCACGTGATATACACTGCGCAGTCTTTGGTCGCGGTGGTCAGACGATGAGAAGCGCGGACCTGGCGCTGATCCTCACAGGCGTATTGCTCAATGCCGTGGCCCAGCTGCTGCTGAAGGCGGGTTCGCGCGCCATTGCGGGCGTTGCCCTCAACTTCGGCAACGCCTGGACGCTGGTCGAGCGCATCGCGATCAACCCGCCGATTATCGGCGGACTGTTCTGCTACGCCTTCAGCGTCGTGGTGTGGATTCTGGCGCTCTCGCGCGTGGAAGTCAGCGTCGCGTATCCGATGCTCTCGATCGGCTACGTGGTCAATGCGATCGCGGCGTGGATGCTGTTTGGCGAGGATTTGAACACCGCGCGGATGGCCGGCATCGGTGTGATCATCGTCGGGGTTTGGTTGGTGGCGCGCAACTGACGCGAAGGGCATGGCCGTGAGCCAGGATTTTTTGCCGTTTACACGCCCGTCCATCGACGAGCAGACCATTAGCGCGGTGGGCGAGGTGCTGCGCTCGGGCTGGATCACCAGCGGTCCGCAGGTGCGCGAATTCGAAGCGCAGCTGTCGGCCTATTGCGGCGGCCGGCCGGTGCGCGTCATGAGCTCGGGCACCGGCGCCCTGGAGATCGGTCTCGCGCTGGTCGACGTGGGACCCGGCGATGAGGTCATCACCTCGCCGCTATCCTGGGTGGCCACCGCGAACGTGATCGTGCGCGCCGGCGCGCGGCCCGTGTTCGTCGACGTCGATCCGCTCACGCGCAACATGGATCTGGCGTTGATCGAAACCGCGCTCAGCCCGCGCACGCGTATGCTCCTGCCCGTGGATCTGGCCGGGCTGCCGGTGGATCGCGAGCGTTTGTACGCCATCGCCCGCGAGCACAGCTTGCGGGTGCTGGAAGATGCGGCGCAGTCCATGGGTTCGACCTGGGGCGGCGAGCGCATCGGCGCCACTGGCGATCTGGTCGCGATCAGTTTTCACGCCAATAAAAACATCACGACGGCCGAGGGCGGCTGCCTGGTCCTGAACGATGCGGAAGAGGCCAAGCGTTGCGAACTTTGGCGGCTGCAGGGCGTGGAGCGTTTTGCGGACGGCGGCCTGGATGCGACGCTGGCCGGCGGTAAGCACAACCTGACCGACGTCGCGGCCTGCATCGGTGTGGGTCAGCTGCGCCGGCTCGAGGAATTCACGTTGCGCCGGCGCGTTCTGGCGCGCCGTTACTTCGAGCGCTTCGACCGCTCGCTCGGCTGCGAGCTGCCGCTCGAGGACTTCGAGCACAGCAACTGGCACATGTTTCAGATCGTGCTGCCCGCGCACATCGAGCGCGGCGATTTCATCCGCGCCATGCATGCCGCCGGCATCGGCGTCGGCGTGCACTATCCGGCGATTCATCTGTTGTCGTTCTACCGCAGCATGGGCTTCAGGCCGGGCGAGTTCCCGCATGCCGAACGCATCGGCCGCGGCATCGCCACGCTGCCATTGTTTCCGGCGATGCTCGAGCAGGACGTGGATAGGGTTTGCGCACAGACCGCGCGCATTCTGCAGCGAGCATGACTCGCACTGCTCCCGATCTGTCGGTCGTCATTCCGGTGTACAACGAAGAGCAGGTGCTGCCGGGCCTGTTCGAGCGGTTGTATCCGGCGCTCGATGCGCTGGGGCGCAGCTACGAGATCCTGTTCGTCAACGACGGCAGCCGTGACCGCTCCGCGGCGCTGCTCAAAGATTCGTTCGAGCGGCGACCCGACGTCACGCGCGTGGTGCTGTTCGCGGCCAATTTTGGCCAGCATCGCGCGATCCTGGCCGGCTTCGCCGAGAGTCGCGGGCGCTATGTCATCACGCTCGACGCCGATCTGCAAAATCCGCCGGAGGAGATCCCCCGGGTGCTGGCCGAGCTCGACGCCGGCCACGACTACGTCGGCACGATCCGCATCCAACGCAAGGATCTGGCCTGGCGCCGCTACGCCTCGCGTCTGATCAATGCGATCCGCGAGCGCACCACGCGTGTGCGCATCACCGATCAGGGCTGCATGTTCCGCGGCTACGCGCGCACCGTTGTCGATGCCGTCAACCAATGCTCGGAATACAACACCTTCGTGCCGGCACTGGCCTATACCTTCGCGATGAGTCCGACCGAAATCCGTGTCGCGCACGAAGATCGCGGTGCCGGGGTGTCAAAGTATTCGTTGTTCCGGCTGATGCGGCTCAATTTCGATCTCATGACGGGCTTTTCGACCGCGCCGATGCAGTGGTTTTCGGCCTTTGGCATCGGCATCGCCATACTCTCGGTGCTGTTCGTCGCGTTCCTCGCGGTGCGCCGGCTGATAGTCGGTCCCGAGGCCGAAGGCGTGTTCACGCTGTTCGCGATCGCCTTCTTCCTGATTGGCGTGGCCCTGTTCGGGGTCGGGTTGATCGGCGAGTACGTCAGCCGCATCTATGACGAGGTGCGGCACCGGCCGCGCTACATCGTCGGCAACGTGCTGGAGCGGCGCGAGGACGAGGCTTGACGGGGGCTGCGCGCGCGCCGCGCGCCGTGGTGTTCGCCTATCACGACGTCGGCGTGCGCTGCCTGCGCACACTGCTCGCGCGCGGGGTCGAAGTGCCATTGGTGTTGACGCACAGCGACGCACCCGGCGAGAACATCTGGTTCGAGAGCGTGGCGCAGCATGCGGCGTGGCACGGTATCGAGGTGCTCACGCCGCAGAATCCGAATCTGCCGCAAATCATCCAGCAGGTTCGGGCCGCGCGACCCGATTTCCTGTTTTCGTTCTACTACCGTTCGATGCTGGGGAGCGAGCTGCTGTCGCTGCCGGTCCGCGGCGCCTACAACGTGCATGGCTCGCTGCTGCCGAAATACCGCGGCCGTGTGCCGGTGAACTGGGCCGTGCTGCGCGGGGAGAGCGAGACCGGCGCGACGCTGCATGCCATGGCGATCAAACCCGACGCCGGCGACATCGTCGACGCCCAGGCAGTGCCGATACTGCCCGACGACACGGCGGTCGAGGTGTTCCGCAAGGTCACCGTGGCCGCGGAAACGGCGTTATACCGCTGCCTGCCGGCATTGATCGCCGGCACCGCGCCGCACACGCCGCAGGACTTGTCTGCCGGCAGCTACTTCGGCCGTCGTACCGCGCGCGATGGCGCCATCGATTGGCGAGGCGGCGCCCGCGCAGCGCATAATCTGATCCGCGCGGTCGCGCCGCCGTACCCGGGGGCCTATACGGAAGCGGAGGGTGTGCGAGTGCGCATCCTGCGCTCATTGCCCGTGAACGCTGCGAGCGCACCCATGGCTGCGGCGGACGGCGCACCGACGCTGCGCTGGCACCAGGGCGCGCTCTACGCGCTGTGCCAGGACGGCGCACTCAAGATTTTGGAATTCGAGTTCGGCGCGGACCTCTCCAGCGCCGAGGCTTTTCACCGACGCTTCGGCGAGCGCGCGTTGTCGCTCAGGCCGGTCATGGAGTGAGTCGACGATGAACATTCTGATTCTCGGCGTGAATGGCTTCATCGGCCATCACCTGTCCACGCGCATTCTCGGCACCAGCGACTGGCGCGTCTACGGCATGGACATGTACAGCGAGCGCATCGCGCCCTTGCTGGCAAATTCCCGGTTCCAGTTCTTCGAAGGCGACATCACGATCAATCGCGAATGGATCGAATACCACGTCAAGAAATGCGATGTGGTGCTGCCGCTGGTGGCGATCGCGACGCCGGCCACCTATGTGCGCGAGCCGTTGCGGGTGTTCGAGCTCGACTTCGAGGCCAATCTTGCGATCATCCGGCTGTGCGTCAAGCACCGCAAGCGCGTGCTGTTTCCGTCGACCTCGGAGGTCTACGGCATGTGCCACGACAGCGAATTCGATCCCTACGCCTCCGAACTGGTCTACGGCCCGATCGAGAAGCCGCGCTGGATCTACGCCTGTTCCAAGCAGCTGCTGGATCGCGTGATCCATGCCTACGGCATGCGCGATGAGCTCGACTACACGCTGTTCCGCCCGTTCAACTGGATCGGACCGGGGCTGGACAACATGCATGCGGCGAAGGAGGGCAGCTCGCGCGTGATCACGCAGTTCCTCGGCCACATCGTGCGCGGCGAGAATGTGCGGCTGGTCGACGGCGGCCGGCAGCGCCGCTGCTTTACCGGCATCAGCGACGGGATCGATGCGCTCATGAAGATGATCGACAACCGCGACGGGCGCGCCAGCCGGCGCATCTACAATGTCGGCAACCCCGACAACAGCCTGTCGGTGCGTGAGCTGGCCATGGAGATGCTGCGCATTGCGGCCACCTACCCGGAGTATCGCGTCAATGCAGCCAAGGTACGGCTCGTGGATACCACGGCTGCCGAGTACTACGGCAAGGGCTACCAGGACGTGGAAAACCGCGTGCCCAAGATCGACAACACGCGTGCGGATCTCGAGTGGTCGCCGCGCGTGAGCATGCAGGAGGCGCTGCGCCAGATCTTCGACGCCTACCGCGGTGAGATCGCGCAGGCCGGGCAACTGCTCGAACAGGAAGTGCGTCCCTGAGCGCCACCCGTAGCGCAGCACGCGTGCAGCTGGCACTGAAAATCGACGTCGACACCCTGCGAGGCACGCGTGAGGGCGTGCCGGCGCTGATCGACGCCCTCAAGGCCGCCGGTGCCGACGCGACCTTTCTGTTCAGTCTCGGGCCCGACCACACCGGGCGCGCCCTGCGCCGGGTCTTCCGGCCGGGTTTTTTCAGCAAGGTGTCGCGCACTTCGGTACTCGAGCACTACGGGCTGCGAACACTGCTGTACGGCACGCTGCTTCCGGGACCGGACATAGGCCGCCGCGCCGGTGCCACGATGCGCCGCGTGCGCGATGCCGGCTTCGAAGTCGGCATCCATTGCTTCGACCACACGAGCTGGCAGGACTTCGTAAGCCGCCGCGGCGAGGCCTGGACGCGCAGGCAGATGCTGCTTGCGGTCGAGCGCTTCCGCGAGGTGTTCGGCACTTCACCGACCGTGCACGGAGCGGCCGGCTGGCAGATGAATGAGGCTGCCCTGGCGCTCGAGGAGCAGATGGGCTTTCGCTACGCTTCCGATACGCGTGGTGCCGCGCCGTTCGTGCCGTTACTGCAGGGGCGGCGCAGCCAATGCCCGCAGCTGCCGACCACGCTGCCGACGCTCGATGAACTGATCGGCATCGATGGCATCGGCGTCGAGCAGGTGCACGAGAGCCTGCTGGCGCGCACGCGCGAAGCTTTTCCACATCACGTTTTCACGCTGCACGCCGAGCTGGAAGGCATGAAGCTGCTGCCGGTATTGCAGCGGCTCATGCGCGGCTGGCAGGCGCAAGGCTATGAGTTGGTCTCGATGCGTACCCTGCTCGCGGGCATCGATCTCGCGCGGCTGCCGGCCTGTGCAGTGCGTTCCGGAACCGTGCCCGGCCGCAGCGGCGTCCTGGCAGTGCAGGCTCCGGCGTAGAAGCGCCGCGTTCGGCGGTCTATCATCCACCCATGACTGCTATCGCGGTTGGGGGGAGTGCCAAGGTTTATGCGAGCACGAGCGAGGCGCTCTGCGGCCTCGTGCGCGACGGCATGAGCGTCATGGCCGGCGGATTCGGGCTGTGCGGCATTCCGGAGAAGCTCATCGATGCGTTGCGGGAGAGCGGCGCCAAGGGCCTGACCGTCATCTCCAATAACGCCGGCATCGACGATTTCGGTCTGGGTATGCTGCTGCGCACGCGGCAGGTCCGCAAGATGATTTCCTCCTACGTCGGCGAGAATCGCGAGTTCGAGCGCCAGGTTCTGGCCGGTGAGGTCGAGATCGAGTTCAACCCGCAAGGCACGCTGGCCGAGCGCATTCGCGCCGGTGGCGCCGGCATCTATGGGTTTTATACGCGCACTGGTGCGGGCACGCGGGTGGCCGAGGGCAAGGAGACGCGAGTGGTCGACGGCGAGACCTATGTGCTCGAGACCGGCCTGCTGGCGGATCTGGCGCTCGTCAAGGCGTGGAAGGGCGATACCGAAGGCAATCTGATCTATCGCAAGACCGCCCGTAACTTCAATCCGATGATGGCGACGGCGGGCCGTGTCACGGTGGCGGAGGTCGAGCAGCTGGTGGAGGTCGGCGCGCTCGATCCGGACCAGATCCACACGCCCGGGATTTTCGTGCAGCGGATCGTTCAGGGCCACGGCTATAGCAAGCGGATTGAGCAGCGCACCGTGCGCAAGCGGGGGAGCGATGCCGTGGTCGCGTGAACAACGGGCCGAGCGCGCGGCGCAGGAGCTGCGCGACGGCTATTACGTCAATCTCGGGATTGGCATACCAACCCTGGTGGCGAATTACATCCCCGCTGGCATGAAGGTGGTGCTGCAATCCGAAAACGGCATGTTGGGCATGGGGCCGTTCCCCTACGAAGGCGAGGAAGATCCGGATCTGATCAATGCCGGCAAGCAGACCATCACCCAATTGCCGAGCTCGTCCTATTTCTCCTCGGCCGACAGCTTCGGGATGATTCGCGGCGGCCATATCAACCTGTCCGTGCTCGGTGGCATGGAGGTTTCGCAAAGCGGGGATCTGGCCAACTGGATGGTGCCCGGCAAGATGGTCAAGGGCATGGGCGGAGCAATGGATCTGGTGGCCGGCGTGCGCTATGTCATCGTCGTCATGGAGCATGTAGCGCGCGACGGCTCACCGAAGTTCAAGCCGCGCTGCGAGCTGCCGCTGACGGGCGCCGGCGTGGTCGACATGCTGATCACGGACCTGGCCGTATTCCGCCGCATTGAGCGCAAGGGAGAATTTGATTTGATCGAGCTCGCCCCGGGCGTGGCCGAGGCCGAGGTGCGCGAGCGTACATCGGCCCAATTCCGTTCCGCACTGAGGTAAGCCGTGAGCACGCCGGAGCCCATTTACATCGTCGCCGCGCGGCGCACGCCGATCGGCGCCTTTCAAGGCGTCCTGAAAGCGCTCACCGCGCCGCAGCTCGGTGCGGCGGCGGTGCGTGGTGCGCTCGAGCGCAGCGGCATTCGCGGCGAGCAGGTCGATGAAGTGCTGCTGGGCTGCGTGCTGCCGGCCGGCGTTGGCCAGGCGCCGGCGCGCCAGGCGGCGATCGGCGCTGGAGTGCCCACGCGCGTGCCGGCGACGACCATCAACAAGGTCTGCGGCTCGGGCATGAAGGCGGCGATGATCGGCTGCGATGCGATTCGCGCCGGCTCGGCGCGCGTGGTCGTGGCCGGAGGCTTCGAATCGATGACCAACGCGCCGTATCTGCTGCCGAAGGCCAGGGCGGGCTTACGGCTCGGGCACGGCGAGCTGCTCGATCACATGTTTTACGATGGCCTGCAGAATCCATACGATGGCGCCCTCATGGGTCACTTCGCCGATGCCACGGCGCGCACATACGGTTTCTCGCGTGCCGAGCAGGATGCCTTCGCGGCCGAATCGGTCCGCCGCGCACTCGCAGCCTGCGAGAGCGGCGCGTTCGGCGCCGAACTGGTCGCGGTGACGGTCAAGAGCCGCAAGGGCGAGCAGGTCGTCGATCGGGATGAAGCTCCGTACGGCTGCGATATCGATAAAATCCCGCAGCTCAAACCAGCCTTCGACAAGGATGGCACGGTCACTGCGGCGAGTTCCTCCTCGATCGCCGATGGTGCGGCGGCGCTGGTGCTCATGAGCGAGTCCGCGATGCGCGCGGCCGGCGTTTCGCCGCTGGCGCGCGTTATCGCCTATGCCAGCCATGCGCACGAGCCGGAATGGTTCACGACCGCCCCAAGCGGTGCGATCCAGCGCGTGCTGCAGGCGGCCGCGTGGCGGGCGCCGGAGGTGGATCTGTACGAGATCAACGAAGCGTTCGCGGTGGTCACGATGGCGGCGATGCGCGATGTCGGTCTGCCGCACGAAAAGGTCAACGTCAACGGCGGCGCCTGCGCCCTCGGTCATCCGATCGGGGCTTCGGGCGCGCGCATCATCACCACGCTCGTGCATGCGCTCAAGGGCCGCAAGCTGCAGCGCGGCGTCGCCGCGTTGTGCATCGGCGGTGGCGAAGCTACCGCCATCGCCATCGAATTGGCCTAAATCCCGAGTTTGACCCATCCTGAGCCAGCCGCTAGACTTGAATGCAAACGATTCTCATTAACACTCTGATTAACATCCTGGGGCTCTGCTGCAATGCGATATCTGCTTCACGGGCTGCCCGGCTTGGCGTTGTTCGCAGCCGCACTCGTGGGTTCCACGGCCAGGGCGGATGCGCCCAGTCCAGATGCGAATGAGCTGAGCACGGTGGTCATTGCCGGGGAGCGCATCAGCGGTCCGGACGTGTCCGACACCGGCACGGCCGACTATCGCCTCGGTCCGCGGGACATCAACGACCTGCCGAACGGTGATCAGACCCCGATCACCGACGTGCTCACGCAGCTGCCCAGCGTCGCGATCGACCAGAACCAGCAGATCCATATCCGCAGCACCGAGGGACCCCAGTTTCAATACCAGGTCAACGGTTTCCTGGTGCCGCTCGACCTCAACACCAATCCGCCATTCCTGTCGATGCTCAATGCGATGTTCATCGAGCAGCTGGATCTGCGGGTCGGGATACTGCCCTCGCGCTACGGCCTTGCCACCGGCGGCGTGGTCGACGTGCAGAGCAAGGATGGCTGCAAAGCACCCGGCGGCGAGTTCAGTGTCGAGGCAGGGCAGCGCTCGACGCTGTCGCCGAGCATCGAGTATGCCGCCTGCGACGGCGCGCTGAGCAGCTACCTCAGCGCGCGCGAGCGCTGGAGCAACACCGCTTTCAGCAGCGCGACGCCCGGCCCGACACCGATCCACGATCAGGGACGCACGCAGCAGGTGTTGGGCTTCTGGTCGTACTCGCTGGCGCCGCAGACTCACATCACGCTGCTGCTGGCCGCGACGCGCAGCGACAACGAGCTGCCGAACGCTCCGGCACTGCCGCCGGCATTCGATCTCGCGGGAGTCAGCAACGTCCCGAGCTCGGCGGACATCGATTCGCGCCTGAACTTTCGCGACTACCTGGCTATGGCCGGCATCCACAGCACGACGAGCTCCGGTGTGGAGTTGCAGCTCGGTTACACGGCGCATTTCATCTCGCAGCAATTCATGCCCGATCCGGTCGGCGAGCTCATCTATCAGGGCGTCGCCTCGCAAGCCACGCACGAGGATCGGGACAACACGCTGCAGGGGGACGTGCGCTTCCAAAGCGGCGCCCACACGCTCAGTGCCGGCTTCTATGTCGGCGACTACCACGTGCAGAACCGCGATAATTCGCTGGTCTTTCCGGCCGATGCCAGCGGTGATCAGACCGGCACCGTGCCCGTGACCGTCCTGACCGGCAGCTCGGCGTCGAATGTCGTCTCGAGCCTCTATGTCAGCGATCTGTGGCGCCTGACGCAGCGCCTGAGCGTGGATCTGGGCCTGCGCGGCGACGATATGACCGGCTATACGCGCGCTCACCAATTGAGTCCCCGGCTCAATCTGCTTTTCCGGCCGGACGCCGACACCGCGTTTCACGCCGGTGTTGCCCGGTATCTGCAGGTGCCGAGCTTTCTGGGCATCGCACCGACGACGCAGGCGGCCTTCGCCAACACCACCGCCGCGGGTCCGCCGGGCCTGACGCTGCCGCTGGCCGAGGATGATACCGAGTTCGATGCCGGTGTGGTCGTGCATCCGAGCGCGCAGTTGACCTTGTCGCTCGACAATTACTACGAGCGCACCAACCATTATCTGGACACCGGGCAGTTCGGTATCGTACCGATCTTCGCGCCCTTCAATTACGACCATGGCTGGATTTGGGGCTCGGAACTCGGGGCACGCTATTCGGTGCAGGGTTTCTCCACCTACGGCAGCGTGACGGTTGGCGAGAACTGGCAGAGGGGCGTGGCGACCGGACAATTCAACTTTGGTCCAGACGAGCTCGCCTACATCAACACGCACTCCATATTGCTCGATCACCAGCCGAAATTCGGCGGCGCAGCGGGCTTAAGTTATGCATTCCATCCCTACGCGCTTTCCGTCGATTCGCTCTACAGCAGCGGCCTGGCCACGGGCTTCGCCGATACGCAGACCCTGGCCCACAGCTTCCAGCTCAATGCCAGTGCCGAGCGGACCTTTACGCTCTCGGGCGGATTACCGCTGTCACTACGGCTGAGCGTGCTGAATCTGCTCGATCGCATCAACGAGATCCGATCGGCCGAAGGCATCGGTATTTTTCAAGCCGCCTACGGGCCGCGGCGGACCCTGTTCGGTACGCTTAGCGTGCGGTTTTAGTTCCCGGCGCTGGCGTCGAGCAGGGGGCGCCGCCAGGCGGTGCCGAGCAACACAACCAAGCCGACGGCCGAAAGATGCCATGTCAGGTCGATGACGGTGACGTCGAAGGGGTGAAAGAACTCGAGAATGAAGGCAGCGGTCGCCGCCACGCCCAAAGTTCCGATGGCGGCCACCGGTAAGGGATCGATCGGGCGGGCACGGCGCAGCATCCAGAACAGACCCACGGCCAATGGCACGCTGGCCGAGGTGATGAACATAAAGCAGTGCGGACTGTCACCCAGAAAGCCTTCAGGGCCGCGAAGGCTGAGACCATTGCGCAGACATCCGAGGCCGCTGGCCGCCAGCCACAACAGGAACGGGGGCAAGGGCAGCCATGCCCAGCGGGGCGAGCGATCCGGTACCGACAACTCAAAGGCTGCCACGATGGCGGTCACCGCGGTCAGAGCCGTGGCCACACACTCGACCGCGACGCGCGGCACGGCCAGCCGCTGCAGCACGCTGCTCATGTGGGCATAGCGCAGGATCAGCGCCGCAGTGACGACGCCGACGAATGCCAGCCATAGCAGGGCACGCAGCGCCGGCGAGCGCAGCACCTGCACCGGCTCGAGCTCTGAGGCCAGCTGTTCGATGAATTGATCCGTCTGCATCAGCGTTGCGCCTACCGTTCGGTCGTGTCCCGGAATAGCGCCCGCAGTGTCTTGAGCGCGCGGTGGGTGTTGACCTTGAGGGCGCCCACCGACTGGCCCGAGACCGCCGACGCCTCGGCCAGACTCATCTCCTTAAGCTTCACGGCCTCGAGCGCGGCACGCTGCCTTGGCGGCAGCCGCTGCAGCAACTCCTCGATCTCTCCCGCGGAACGTACTGCTGCTATATCGATATTCGCTGCAGGGTCGGCAAAGGTTTCATAGTTCTCGATCTCGGCACTGATCTCGTGACGTGCCACACGCGAGCGGCGGCGCAGGCCGTCGATTCCGCGGCGCGCGGCGATGGCGCCGAGCCAGGGACTGAACGGACGGTTCGGGTCATAGGTCTGGCGCACGCGGTGCAGGGTCAGCAGCGTCTCCTGTACCATTTCCTCGATGTCCTGCCGGTGGGAGCAATGGCGGCGCAGCAACGCGCGCACGAACGGCGTCACTTCGCGCAGCAGTCGGGAATAGGCGGCGCGATCACCGGCCTGCGCGGCGCGCATGAGCTGCGACCATGCCAGGTCTCGCAGCGTAGGCGTGGGGGCGGTGTGCACGAGCCGCAGTGTAACCTTTTGTATGCGGCGCCGAACTTACCCGCGTGGCCCCAATTCCCGCCACGTGCAGCAGACTCAAGAGCGGCTCAAGCGGCCGATTCTGATCGAGAATCCATCGACCTACCTGCAGTTCGAGCATTCGAGTATTCCTGAATGGGAATTCCTGGGCGCCGTAGTGAGGAGCACCGGCTGCGGCATCCTGTGTGACCTCAACAATATTTTTGTGAGTGCCAGCAACCACGGCTGGGACCCGCTGACCTATCTGGACGCACTGCCGGCCAGTGCGATCGGCGAGTACCACCTGGCCGGCCATGCCGTGTGCACACTCGATGACGCGCGCGTGGTGCGCATCGACAATCACGGCTCGCGCGTCGCCCCACCGGTGTGGCGCTGTATGAGCAGGCGCTGCGCCGCCTGGGTCCGCGGCCGACGTTGGTCGAATGGGATACCGACATTCCAGCATTCGAAGTGCTGCTCGACGAAGCGGCCCAGGCCGCCGATCGGCTGCGTGCGAGCTGCCTCAGCACCTTGACCAACGCCTTGGCCACAAGCTTCCCGGCGGTCCGCCGGTTGGTCGGGGCGCGGTTTCCGCACGCCGCAGGCCTCACCTACCTGGCCGATGTCGCGCGACTGGAATGGGCGGTAAACCGCGCGCTGCATGCCCCTGATGCCCCGCCGTTGGACGTCGCCTCGCTCACCGGGCTCGACGCGGCGCTCGTGCCGGCTTTGAGCTTTGTGCCACACCCGGCCATCACTGTGCTGCGGCTGGATACGCCGGCCGATGCGATCTGGCGCGCAGTGCTCGATGAGGACCAGGCGGGGATGAACGCACTCGATCCGACGGCCGGTCCCGTGTGGCTGCTGATCGAGCGGTGCGCGGCGGGCGTGCAGGTCCGGCGCATGCTGCCGGGTGCGTGGCGCATTCCTTAGGAGAGGGGCTCATGACTACTTCCACGACGGCCGCGGCGCCGGGACCTTCTCGGTGGACCATTGGCTCTGGCGCCGCTTTGGCCAGCAACGCTAGCGGCAATTGCGGCAGCCGAACTGGCGCCCGGCGCCCGTCTGCGCTATCCTCAGATGCGATTGCGAT